>ERZ779656.1258-NODE-1258-length-14233-cov-14.647129_pt1 | contig 14233 bp, 23 predicted proteins | sample MGYA00511102_ERZ779656 | MGnify/ENA primary metagenome ERZ779656 (study PRJEB29588, sample SAMEA2143980) | human gut metagenome | biome: human gut; feature: human-associated habitat; material: faeces | place: Denmark | collected 2008/2010 ... | reverse complement strand
GGTGGCGCACAAATCGGGAACCAGCTCTTCTATCTTCAGAAGCTTGATCTCTTTTTGCACTATCTTTCAGTGCTTTACCGAATTTCTTTGCACCTTCAATTGCAGGTCCAAGTGCTTCTGAGAATAGTTCTACTGCTACCATTCCTGCAACAATAGCAATGTTTGCAGGTCCTGCAGCGGCAGCCATTGAAGCAATTCCGCTTGTTGCTGCAGCAGCAGAAGATGTCATTGTGGCCATTGCTGTTGCACCTGCTTGAGCAGCTGTTCCAGCAGTTGCTGCACCTTCAGCCATTGTAGCTGCAGCAGTTGCAGCAGCCTCTCCAGCACCAGAAGCAGCGGCAGCTCCTTGACTTGATCCAAAGACGCTGTTTATTATATTTCCTGCTTTACCTAATATAGAGGATGTTCCAGATGCAGTTTGTACAGCTGACTGACCTTTGAACTTACCAGCTAAGTTCTTTAGAGCATCACCTGCTGCAGATTTACCACCGTATTTATCTGCACCTTGTTGAAAAGCATTAGAAGCAGATTCAAATATCTTCTGTTTTGCATTGTCGAGCTTACCGGTTATTTTCTGACCAAGCTTTGTGCTCTTAAATGCGTTCATACCAACTTTTCCGAGTTGGTTTCCAAGCTCACCGGGTAGGTCTTGTACGCTTACTCCAAAGTCTTTTGCGAAGCCTTGAACGACACTCGACATTTGATCTTTGAAGTCTTTTCCTAGAATACCTTCCCAGAATGCGTCTTCAAATCCATCGCTGAAGCTACCGTATGATTTCTTTCCTGACTTTCTACTTCCTGCGTTCTGAGCGTATTGATCTCCAAAGTATCCCTTTTTCTGACCAAATTGATCACGAGCAGAGGATTGAGAGAAACCATTTGCTTTTTGAAGGATCTGCTTTGTTGTTTGATCTATAGACTTAAGATAATCTTTTACTGAGTTTAGATTACCTTGGCTGTTCTGATTTTTCTGTTGCTGATTTTGATTTTCATCCTGTAATCCTTGAGATTCAGAAACAAATCTTGATGTTTTATTTTGCTTGTTGTTATCAGCCATGTTGTTTCTTCACCTCTCAATCTTCTTTTCTAGTTATCATATTCAGAATTTCTGTTTTATGATATTATATAAGATTTCTGGATATTAAATTAGAGACGGGACTTTTACATCCCGTCCCTTATTGGAGGAAAATATCTATTTCGGTTTCTTGCCTTGATTCAGTCTCTTTTCTCTTTCTCTTAGCTCTTTTTCAAATGACTCTACATATTTCTTTCTCACGAATATTGGTTGATCCATGAGCCATTCAGCTGAGACAGCTCCTTCAGAAGCTCTTGAGATAAATAATGTTTCGTCAATTATGTTTTCATACATTTGTTGACGAATTTCCATGTATGTTTTATTCTGGCCGTTTACTTCTATCGTGCTTCCATTGCCGTAGATCGTCCAAGGTTGGGCGAAAAAATCTTTCATCAACCAGAGCTAAAAATGCTGCCCCGTTGCTTCCGCATCTAGGACAAGTACAGCTACCTCCAGCCCTTAGACCGTAGTCTGTAAGCTCTGCTACTCTGTCCTTTAGGACAATGTAGTCAGCAGATGATAGCTTATTCTTGATTGATACTCTTACATCAATAGGAGTCATGTTCTTTTCATCTCCCATTGATGTAATCATGTAGCATATTCTTGAAAGTTCCCTGTTAGGCTTTCCGGTAGGGCTTATAAATTGCTTATCTTTGTATGAATTTAATGCTTGCTGCATTGTCAAAAGATGTAACTCTACATCACCGTTAAAATCAAGAAATTCATCAGCCTTTATCTTAAGTTTATTCTTGAAGTTTTCTGGAAGCGGCTTGCATTCTACAGATGTTAAGTTTACTCTATATTCTCCGTACATCTGTCCGCATTTATCACAGAAGATAGAATTTGTTGTGAAATATGGTCCGTAGTTTAGAAGTCTTAAGCATCTGCAAATCCACTGGTAATCAATTTCGAGAAGTTCTTTTGTGTCAATTTTCTCTTCAATTGCGGAAGGAAGGATCTTGTCAATCATTGTTTGATCAAAATCTTCGCTTCCTACATAATCCAATTCAGATGCTGTCGGAATGTTCTTAAGTGTAAGTTCATCTGGAATGTTTTTATACAGCCCTGCGCCTAGAAGCTGTATCTTTTCAGATAACGCCATAAAGTAAAACCTCCAAAAGTTTTGTTTGGTTCTGGTGAATTTTTATGACTCACCTTCATTTGTATACAAGGTTCAAAATGATGAGCAGCTAAGTTATAGCTGCTCATCATTATTATCCCCATGAAATTGAAATCCTACAAAAATCACGGCCAAAACGGTCATAGTTTCCGATAAATATATCATAACCAAGATTCTTAAATTGATTAAAACATTCTACAACATCGTCATGATCATAGCAATTGGTCGGTAAAAGAAGACTTGTTTCATATTCACCTTTGCTTACAGCTTCTTTTATTGACCGGTTTATCTTATTTGTCAATGAATTGTATTCATCACAAATTTGCTTAGCAAATTCAGCTGAATAGATAGTATTTTACATATCATTCATCCCACCTAATCTTGATAGATACGTTATAGTAACCCTGACCCCAGTCATCCGTTTCAAGATGACGTTCTACTTCTACCTTGTAACCTAATTCTTCGAGAATTTCACGATATTTCTTCTTTGCATCCTTTGTGCACTTTTCAGATAATATAACTTGGCAGCTATATTCTCCGGATTCAGCAGCATCTCTTATAGCATCAGCAATTTCACAGTAAGGTTCGTAGCTGTTAGCATCATTAGAAAGTTGTTTTGCTGTAGAAGCATTGATGATCATTGAATTTTACCTCCTGTCGTGAATCATTTAAGATCTTAAATTCTATTGATATGTTGATTACTTTAGATCTTTCAATCCTTTGATACGTCTCAGCTCTTTACAAGTGCGGTCCCAATCTTCTTGATAAGTCTGCGCTCCATTTGGAAAAGGAAGATAAGGAATCCGAGAGTTCCAAGTGGCATATGAAGTACAGTAATGGCGGTTCATACAAGTAGGGAGCATCAGCAACCGATATTGAAGATACATAAGCTTCTTGATGTAATGATAACGAGTCATATTTCAACCTTCCTTTCTAACCTTTTAGTAGCTAACTCTGCATCTAGTAAGGCAAGTTTCCTTTACTCTGTTGTATTCGCCATTGGACTTAACTGTGCCTTTGATGGACTTTACTTTCTCTTCATCACACCCAGAAGAAGCGAACCAAGAGTAGACGTTACCTTCCTTGTCTTCAAACTTGTAAAGATGAGTGGTTCCGTACATGTTATCGAATGAAGTGATGTACTTGAAGTTGACAACTTCAAATTGTACTTTGTCGCCTTCGTTGTACTTATGAGAAGACTTCTGAGCAGCCTTTGCTCTTTCAGCAGCTTCTTTGCGCTTCTTATCTTCGATATCTTTGTGACGCATATAGGCCTTGATTGAGGAAGTAACGAATCCTAGCTCACTTCTTGCGAAGTAATCGTTGAAAAAGATAACCTCCAGGTTGTGCATATAAGGATCAGTCTCGTTGGAGAGGTGCTTGCACCAATTGATGGCTTCTTCTGCAAGCTGCTTGCTTTCTTCGGTAACTTCAAACTCGCAATCAAGCATCTCCTTCTTGATGGATTCGCTTCCCATGAACTTTCTATCCAATGCGTCAACCTCGAAATAGGTGAAAGCTCTTGTAGAAGTAGGATAGTTGCTGTAGCTGTTGAAGTATCCAAAACGCTTGACGCATTCTGCTACGTAAGGAAGATATTGAGAAATGTACCAATAGGGCTCTCCCCAACTTCCGGAATAAGGATCTTCACCTTCGATAAGGTTGTCGAAGAAGCTGATGTATCTTGTTACATTTTCTGCGCTGAGCCCACAAGTGAAATCCTTCAGACAAGAAAGACCTACCTGCTTCCACTCACCTGTGACAGTGTTGCGAACGAGGCAGGTCTTGCTACGACGACGCTTACTGTTGCAATGTTCGCAAATTGGATCCGAATTGAAGTAACTAGTAGGAATCTCTGCGTCTTTGTTGAAAGTACGGATGATTTTTCCGCCTTCCTTATGTTCGATAGACGCGATAAACTCCCAATCATTGAGCTTAGCAGTCCCTTCGGCTTCTACAAGAATGAATCTGCAGTTTCTCTGATTTCCTTCGTCATCTGTTACCTTTCGGATTTCACTTCCTACTACCTCAAACTTGAACTCGCATCCGAACTTCTTGCACTTGTTTGCGATTGTCGTGATCTTCTTCTGAAGACGATCGAAATTCTCTTCGTAAATTGCGTACTGAGCCATTTTGTTACCTCCAGGTTTGAACCTTCTTGATGTGTTGAGGGCCTTTGTTATTGTGTATATTATATAACGATTCTTGTGAAAAGTAAATGGGTTTGACCTTCGTTAATAATTTCTTAATAATTTACAGAAAAAAGGGGCAGATTTCTCTGCCCCTACATATTTACTTACCAGTTGATCCAAATCCACCATCACCTCGTTCAGTATCGGATAGATTTTCAGATACTTCAAGATTTGGATAGATATACGGTAAAATTACAATTTGTGCAATTCTATCGCCAAAGTTAACTTCTCTGACATCAGATGAATCATTGTACAAGCAGACCTTAATTTCTCCTCTATAATCACTGTCGATTACGCCAACACAATTAGCAGGACGAAGACCTTGCTTTGTTGCAAGTCCAGATCTTGCAAAAACAAGCCCTACATATCCATTAGGAATTTCCATTGCAATTCCTGTAGTAATCATACAAGACTTACCAGGAAGGACTACTGTTGCATCACAAGCAAATAGATCATAACCTGCTGATAAATCTGTCCCTCTTTTAGGCTCAATAGCCTCAGGAAACATTTTCTTGATTCTTACATTATCAATTTTATTACAATTACAACTCATTATAGGTCCTCCTGTTCCATGCTTCGGTTGCTTCTTTCGATTTTTCTTTTTCTTTTGTACAATAACTACATCTTGGAAAAGAAATACGATATGTAGTTTGATTGCTTTGAAAATTTCCGTATGGTATTATTCTACCATTATCATATCCGCATTTTTTTACATGGCATTAAGGTGTATGCCTTAAAAATTCTAATATCATTCATCAGCCATAAGTTCACCACACTTATGCTTATAGTATTCCAAAATTGCTTGTAAATCCAATGTTTTTCTTTTAGGTCGCTAACTTCTTTCTTAAGACGATCAACAAGATGGGAGTAGGAGTTATAAGCACTATTAGGCATAAACACTCCAAAATCACAAAATGTTACCGCTCCAGTTTCTGCGCTATGAATTGCTTTCATAACATCAGAATATTTACTACTAACCTTTTTCAGCTCTTCATAATCTCTTCGTTTGATCCACATTTTGCACCTCAACATATAACTCTAAATTCCTAATAAGGAATATACTGCACTGATAGATTATTAGAAAAAGAACAATTGAAACCCGAAATAGCTTGAAGAATTTCGCTAACATATGTCCAGTAATCCAGCAGAGAGTTACTACAAAATTGATACAATCATGACCTGCAGGGCTTTTCTTTTCTATTTTTCAACTTCCTGCTCTCCACAAGCATATCTAATCAACAGCCTGCGCACAAACTTTGGGCACGGTTTCAATTCAGACATTATTAACTATCCTCACAGTAAAATCTGGAAATATTAGCCAAATTCCACCGTTTCGTGTCCCAAACCGTTGAACAAAGATACCCATCTTCTATGTGTATAGATTTCACGTGATATACCTGAGGATTCGTAAAGGCTCCAAACTGCCTTTTCATGTGTTCCTCAAATTCGTCCTTGAAGATAATAGTTAACCGCATCAATCCACCTTCTGCATCCAGAATTTACGACAACAGTCAGAGCAATTTACACCGTAATTTGCACATCCGCCATATTTGTTTCTGTGGGCAGAAGAAATAGTTGAAGGACATAGCTTCAAGAATAAATCATCTCCAACTTGTGCCTCAGGCCACTGATCCAAAAATACATCCTGTCGTGTCTTATGCGGATGCGAAGTAGACCACTTTTCGACAATATCAATCTGATCTGTAGCGCTCATTGTTGACTCTTGACCAACTGCGCAACTTAGTTCATAAGCATTAAAAGCAGGGCAACCCTTACATTCAAGAGAATTAAAACTATTGCACATCCTAGTTCGTTCCTCTACAAAATTCACCGCGTCCATTATTCTACCTTCTTAATATTTGAAATTTTCAATACATAGCAGTCTTAGCAATCATCTCCACAAATCGAAGAACTAATACCTACCCAATCATCATAGACAATGATAGGATCTCCTAGGAGCGTATCAGGTGCAACCTTATAGATTTCGATAATATTGAAGACACCTCCGCAACATCCACAGATAATCTCATTTCGGTAAGCAACACCACCTTTGTAGCGCTCGTTGTTATAATCCCAAAATTGTACCTGTGTAGGAACCGGAAAATGATCATACTTCTTCATAATAAATTATCATTACCCCCGAATTTGAATTCTATTGATATGTTAATTACTGTCTACATTGTATATAACGATTTTTTGATCTAGAAGTGTGTTCGTTTCCTCATGTGTCTTTTTCACATCAATTATCCTTTGGTTTGAGCTACCTCTAAAAGGAAGCGAAATGTCACGAAGGCTTTCTATATATGGTCCATCAACTACTACATCTACAGGAAAGAAGTATTCTCTCAAGTTAAAATCATTTCCTGTGTATATCCAGATATCTTTCTTACTTCCAAACTCATGCTTTACTGCTCTGCATATATCAATCACTTTTGATCTATTTCTAGGAGACATTGGATCGCCTCCAGAAATAGTTAAACCTCTGATATAAGGCTTTGAAAGGCATTTGATAAGATAATCTAAAGCGTCGTTATCAAATACTTTTCCAGCTGAATAATCATGAGTCTGAGGATTATGACAGCCTTTACAATTATGATTACATCCTGATACCCAAAGGACAACTCTGAATCCTAGCCCATTTGCAATGTCGCACTTAGATATTTTAATATAATTCATATATCAGTACCACCTTAGAAGGAATCGTGCTTTACTCGCATTTCTACTTCTTGTTGCTTACCCTTATTGAAAGATGTTTTGTAATCGTTTGTGAGATAACCAGTTACTCTTCTCAACCTCTTAATATCCTTGCTACCGCATTTAGGGCAAGTATCATTCATTTCATCGCAATATCCACACTCCATACATTGGTCATTAGGTACATTTATTGCGAAGTAGGGAATATCTTTATCCATTGCATAATTTACAAGAGTCTCAAGAGCATCTAGATTGTGTTTACAGCTGCTTCCTAACTCTACATAAGTTATACATCCCGCATTTGAATATCCTGTTAGCTGTGATTCGATGTCTATTTTCTCAAATGGATCAAGATTTTTCCAAACAGGAACATGTATAGAATTAGTAAAGAATTCCTTATCAGATACATCTTTTATTACGCCATACTTTTCCTTGAACTTCTTCATTGCGGTGTAACAAAGATTTTCAGCAGGTGTATAGTAAACTCCAAAGTTAAGGTGATAATCCTCTTTGAATTCCTTGCATCGTTTGTTGAAAAGATACTCAATTTCTTGTGCAAACTCCATACCTTCTCTGGTTGTATGGTCGCATCCAATAAGTATCTGAAGGGTTTCAGCAAGTCCAATTTGACCAATAGCAAGAGTCCCGTGTTTGAGCGCTGATTCAATTCCTTCTTCGGGAACATATCCTGCCATCAAATTGTTTTCATACATGAACTTAGCTGAATCTGGAGATTGACTGCAGATCCAATTGTATCTTTCAATCAATGAATCTCTTGCATCTGATATTGCTTCGTCTAAAATAGAAAGGAATTCTGATTTCAAATCATATTCAGATTCTGATGAATTTGACAAATACGCTAGATTTTGTATTCTCTTTTTGGCCTCCATAGCCAAGGTAGGAAGAATTATAGTTGTAGGACAAATATTTCCTCTTCCATCTTTTAGCTGCCCTAATCCGTTTATGTCGTATCCGTTAGCTGTTCGACACCCCATAGTAGAAAAATATGTTCTAGGATCATTTAGGTCATATCCTGCATTTCCAGACCAGTCTACATTACAGTAATTTGGATACAGTCTTAATGCTGTAGACTTCAATGCAAGCCTGAATAGATCATAATTTGGATCTCCTGGATGCCTATTTACTCCCTTCATGCACTGGAATATTCCGCAAGGGAAAATAGATGTTCTATTTAATTTGCCAAGACCTTCAATTGACAAATCAAGAACAGCTTTTGTTACCATTCTTCCTTCGGGCAAAGTACAAGTACCGTAATTGATAGAGGTAAACGGCAACTGGTTTCCAGATCTACTTTGAAGTGTATTTAAGTTGTGGTACATTCCCTCTGCTGCTTGATGACATTCTTCTTTTGTCATGTCCATAGCATATTGATACGCCTTTGGAAAATGGTGGTAAGCTTTGTCGTCAATTGACATCTCTTTGTTGTAGATGTCTAATCCTTTTCCCCTAAAATTTTCAATATATTTTACACCTTTAATGAAATGCTTATAGAAAGACTTTCTTACATAAGGAACCATTGTCCAGTCAAGATGCGTTGCGCTAACTCCACCAAACTGCTGCAAAGATTGCAACTGAAATATGACTGATACAAGCTGAAAAGCTGTATTCAATGACCCTGCAGGTCTAACATCTGTCTGCTTTACAATGAATCCATTTGCAAGCAAATCGTCAAATGGTACGCTAAGACAATTATGATTTCCCACAGCATAGCTGTTGAGGTCATGGATATAAACACGATTGTCAATGTGATTCTTCTTAGACTTTTCGGAAACAAGAAAGTCAAGCGCAAATTGTCTGCAAACTACATCGTTAGCTTCCCCCATTCTTCCTCCGAAAGAATGTTCGTCTACATTTGCATTCTGATTGTCAATTTTTCTTCCAAGCAGTTTGTCTGCAACTGCTTTCATCAAGTCATCATACTTGTCTCTACTCATTGAATGAACTTGACGGTACTTGATATACTTTCTCGCCAATGCATACTTTCCTAAAGACATTATACTATCTTCTACCATATCTTGAATTTCTTCAACATTCAATGGTCTGTCATAAGTTCTAGCTTCCTGCTCAATTGATTTTGCAATGCCCTCGACATCGTAATCAAATAGCTTGTCATCTCCTTCAACCTCTGCATTCGCTCGGTTTAAGGCAGATATAATCTTAGCGGAGTTGAAATCTTCTTCTACTCCGCTTCTTTTGATTATTCGCATGTAATTACCTCCTGGTTAATATCATGTATATGTATATAAGGCTGGTCAAGGGTTATTTGACCAGCCTATAGACACAAGATCTTGCCTTGAAGATATAATATTTACTTATTACAATTCAATCTTCGTCGAAATACGAATCAGATTGTTTGATAAGATTTTCTACGAAAGTTCTCAAGTAGTCGCCCTTTTTGTCATCAACCATCAGATCTGCTACTTTAATCTTCATTATTTTCTTAACAACTTCTGGGCACTTATAGAAATTATCGTGGATAGCGAAGTCAATAGGGATCCATTTGAATCCGTCTTCGTCATGGATGAGCATTTTCTCTTTTTGAAGGTTATATAGGCCAATGCTTTCTTTACTAGAAAAAATTGCAACTGAATATGGAGTTTCATAAAAATTTGCATTGATGAAAACAGATCCATCAGGAAAGACATGAATTCCATTAAACTTTATCATCTTTTACCTCCTGAATAGACGAAATTTAATTTTTAGAGTCAACCATCATCTCAGAAACCGGATTTCTTCTAAATTGATGATACATTCTGTATAAATATTCATCTGAATTGATTTCTACCCAACCTGGAGTACCTTTAACATCCTTGAAGTATCTTTCGATATTGATTTTTTCGCCTTCAGGAGAAATTGCGTGAAGTACTCCAAGCGTGTCGAAATCTCCTCCGTCTTCGTCATAAAGAAATTCTTTGCAGTAAATTTTATACTGCTTAGACGAAGGCGAATATGGCATCTCAATAGGAAGCATATCGTCTAGAATTCTGCATCCATATCCGTGGAACACATTTCTCGGATCGTCTACATTGACGCAGACAGCTCGGTCAATATCGTTGTACTTAACAGACCCATCAGGATATACTTTCTTGAACAGCGAAGACATTCTAGAACATTGATATTCCTTCACATCCTTGCTCAATCCTGAAACTTCATTCCATACGTCTTCTGTATCCTGAATGTCGTTAAGAGGACGCCCATCAATTAGACGAATCAAAATTGATTTAGTTATAGAAATAGACATTCCTGAATGACCATCCTCGAGTAGGGACTTGAATGCCTTAAATGCAGATTCATAGCATCCTAAAATGTAATCATTTTCGCCTCTTTCTTCTTCAGGCGAAGACTTGAGACGGTTTCTTACAATCTCAATTTCGTTTTCAGCCCAGTTGATAGTACTCATATCACTTATCCCACTTCTTGGTTACTTCCTTCAGATCATTGTATTCAAGAGGATAAATTCCATACTCGCAAGGAGCTGAACGACCTGTCTCAATCCAATGCCTGTTAGTTGCGTCTGTGCCTAGGCGTCCGTCAGTAGTTTCATACAAATTCTCTTCTCTACCATCAGAATCTACGATAATATCCCCATCCTGAAGCATGACTCCATTCCTGTCGAAGTAGATGTACTTATCATTTACTTCATCATAAACCATTGTAGCCTTCAAATTCATATTAGACCTCCTTATTAAGCAGCTTCATCATATGAAGGAAAGTTGTGTCAACAATGATGTTACCGTTCATTGTGTTAGCCCAACGAGTTTCATTCGTTTTAGATGTTACGCGTCTAGGACGGGCATGCCCAGCAAAATCGGCAGCAGCATTTACAACTCCCCATGCAGTGTCTTTGAACTTCAAGATGTCAGGAGCGAAGTAACAATACATGAATCCATCTTTCATGTCCTGAGCGTTGTTCTTGACTCTATCACTTGCATCGTCGTCAACTTTGAAAAGAAGATCAACAAACTGCTCTACCTCAGACTGATTGAAAGTAAGATTAGCAAGTCTATCTCCTACAACGCTTAGATCTTCCATGTAGCTGTTAGCGAGCGCCAGCGTAAGCCTTGCCTCTTCTATCTTACTATTGATATCTCCAACATGACGAGTCTTCCAGCAGCGCCGTGTATTGCTAAGAGCAAGGTTAAGTGTGTTATTGCAAACAACACGAACAGGCGTCATGCAAACTTTAATAGATCCTAGGCCATCATGGCTGTTAGTGAAGCAAACATACGGATCAACATCGTCTCCAACTACCTTCACCTTAGGCATCTTAGCAAGAAGCCAAATCTGCTTTCCGTTTCTAAGAGATCCTGCTGTCTCATACTTTACATCGTCAGAAATAAGCTCGTCAGTGAATTCGAAAGCTTCTGCATTCTGAACAATCTTGTACTTGTTAGAGACAATTCCTAGAACAGTGTTGTCACAGTCTCTAACATTTGATTTCCAACCTTCAATTTCCTTCCCCTCTGCAGTGAAAATAGGATTAGAAATTACATTCCAGTCTAGACCAGCAAGGTGAAGTGCATCTTTAGAAGTAGGAGCTTCCTGGACAATAGTTCCAAGACCGTGCCAAGGAACCTCACGTACGCTAAACATTGTTTCAACATTATCAGGCATATTTGTTACCTCCATCAAAATTTATCTAAATTCAATATAACGATTCTTATTTAATTTTTAGTTATCGAATAGCATAGTACAATTTACACCATAGAATAGCAGTTTTTGTAAACTCTGGATTAGTTGACCACCATTGATTACTTGACATTATGGCAGATATCTTCCTATCTATCATGAATAAGTTCGCTATGTTGAAATTATTTCTATCATTATCTAAGAAGCATATCATATGCCCCTCTGGCACAGGTCCAAAGTTATCTGAATATATTTTTTCTTGAAGAGGAATCCAATATGGGCGCATGTATCCACTAATATCGCTTTTTTCTGGAACCTCTCTAACTTTTATGAAAGTACTAGTTTGTGATTTTCTAATTGTACCTATAGGAAGCTGCTCTTTTCGCTTTGATCCGTATCTAGTTAAGCTAGGCTTTCCTTTAAGATGAAGTCTTTTATTACATTTTTCTCGTATAGACTCGAAAGACCGTGTTTCACGAAAAGATTTGTTAAAACAGTCAGCCATATCTCTATAGCAGGAAAATCTGTTGAAGTTTTCTACTAACCAGTCTTCTTGCTCTTTTGTAAAATATCTTTTACTTTTCATCACCGATCATACTATTGATTGCAGAGTTCTTAAGCTTACCTTCGGAAATCATCTTATCGCGTCTAAGAACAATGTCTGCATTATTGATCATCTGCTTTGCTAAACTAGAGATAACAGCAGCAATTTCAGCTGCCTGCTTCTTAGTTTCATTTGATGCTTCGGGATTAGTTAGAGCTTCAATCTGCTCTCCAAGTTTATTCTGAAGTTCAATTAGTGTCATAATTTCCTCCTATCAATATTCAATGTAGCTTTTCATCATTCTTCCGCAGTCAGGACAGAATCTTGAATATCTTTGCGACCACATATCACAACAGCTAGAAACAAATCCGGAACTTACTTTTGTTCCAGACCGATAGTGTCTTCTCCATTGACCAGGTTCGAACATATCTTCTTGAACATATTCGAAGCAAATTTCAGGTACAAGACACCAACCACAATGAAAAACACGCATCTTAATATCATTGTTGTATTCAACTTTATGATAAGCTACAATACAACCATTGTCAAAAAATGAAGTAGGAATTTTATCATATATCTTAGAAAATTCAATTCTTCTATTATCTTTTTCATCCTCTCCTAAGTATTCGTTTATAGATTTCTGAATATCTTCCTTGCTCTTAAGTTCAGCAAACATTTCCTCTCTCCTCAATTCGCTTGTTTACATCAGACAGCTTCTTATAATATTCTTTCTCTGCAACTGGAAAATATTTAGTTCGAATGTAGTTAATTCTACTGGGAGCGTTGTCATCGGTTTCTTCTGTCTGAAACCAAACATCGACTAGATAATAACCAAACATGTAGTAGCAAACTACAATTTCATTCATAAGACCCTTAACTTTGAATTCAGCCTGGTTAATAATTTTCATTCCGATTTCACCGTCATCAAATGAACAACACCATGACTGAATATCACTGTAATTGATCGGCTTTCCTGTCTTCTCTTCGTAGAAGGTATCATCGGGTCGATTATATCTTGCAATGACGTCCTACTTATCTACACAAAGAGCGTGCCCATAAGTAGGCTTGTACTCTAAAGACAAACTGAATCTGTTGTGATATCTTTCATCATTTACAGGAACTCCCTGCTCATTGATATTGATCCAAGACATTTGTGTGACCTCCTAAAATTGATCTTTGTCTATCTATTTTGATTACAATCATAATAACGATTCTAAAATAAACATAAAAATGACGAGTCTAGAAGACTCGTCATTTGTATTTACTTAACCTGAATCCTTACTTCATTTCCATCATTTTTAACAGAATATACAGCAAGATCAGAGAAGAACCAAGGAACTTCAATAACCTTACCGCTAAATCCCCCATAAGGTAAATCGTACTTCGTTACAGAATCTTTATCCATCTGAACACGAACTTTATCTTTGAAAGACATCTTCTTCAAAATATCTTTAACGTATTTACCAGATAAAGTATTTTCAATTGAGCATCTAACTACTTTTTTCAAAGTTTATTCTCCTTCCTATCAATAAGTAATAGTATGATCCAAATAGGAGAAGTTACAAATAAAATAGGTACTCCTACTAGAATCATTATCAAAAAGATAACAAATAATACTATGTATCCAATTAAAGTGATTATTAAAGATAGTACTCCAAGCAATACTTCAATGATGTCATCAATCATCGTCATTCTCCATGTCAAGAATAAATTCCTCAGCTTCATCCGAAGTTGCAAAATATGGAGAGACTCGCTGTCCTCCACCTATAACAACCCAACCGCTACCTGAATTAGTTATCCTATATCCGTGAAACTCATATCCGGATGGCTCACCGTCATCTTTAGAACACAAAACAGGATAGAATGTTTTCTTCATAGCTACACCTCATATTTTATTCTATTTCAATAACGATTTTCAAAATAATTGAAGGTTGTAAAATAAAAATAACGGCTGGGGG
>ERZ779656.1257-NODE-1257-length-14239-cov-2.067259_pt1 | contig 14239 bp, 14 predicted proteins | sample MGYA00511102_ERZ779656 | MGnify/ENA primary metagenome ERZ779656 (study PRJEB29588, sample SAMEA2143980) | human gut metagenome | biome: human gut; feature: human-associated habitat; material: faeces | place: Denmark | collected 2008/2010 ... | reverse complement strand
TCGGTAGGTCCGATGATTGCCTGTTCCCAACATTCCACAGCCTTGTCATGTCGTCCCAATCCTTCATAAGCGCAACCCAGGAAGTAGTAAAAGTCGTTTTCCTGTGCACCATACAATTCGTTATACAGTTTGAAATCATCAATATCGAGTACGATCAGTGTGGATGGCTTCTGATGCTGGCATACATGGTCAATACATTCAAATGCGTGTTTGCGGTTGTACAAAGAAGTAAGGTCATCGGTAATAGATGCGCGGTATGCATTCTGATACAGGTTGGCATTGCGCAGTGCATAGGAGGAATAGTAACATATTTTTTCCAGATATCTGAGTTCCTCTGGGGCAAAGTCCTGTCCGTCATGGGCTGCAAGATAGAGAAAGCCGATAATGACCTGATTGTATTTGAGCGTATAAATGGCGGTGATGTGTTCTGCATTCAGCCAGTTGCGCTGTCTTGGAGTCATAAGGTCGAGGATGTGTTTTCCGGTATCGTTGAGCATGATCAGATTCGGAGAATCCTTTAGCTCCTGAAGCATGGAATCAGTGGGAACACTGTATGATTTTGTGCAGGCAATACTGCCACATTTACGGATGACGGAAAAAACGTGGCGTGTGTTCTGGTTCATCATCAGTAAAAGTCCGTCCGGCTGCAGGATATCCTGCAATGCTTCGATTGCGGCATCGTAAATCTCATCTGCGTTTAAGGTATTAATGACTGCAGTGATAAAATGGTCGAAAACTTCTTCTCTTTCTCTCATAAGGCTCCTTGTGTGCGTAAGTATTTTATGTAAATTAATCCTTTTAACTTGTGAATGTTCTTTTATTATACTATAATATTATATGAATGACACGTAAAAATTTTGTGTCTGTTGGAGGCAGGGCATGAGGCAGGAAGAATTTAAAATGGAACGCACAGGTCTGGTAGAAATAGGACAGGTGATCCCAATCACAGAGGGGAAACTGCCAAACTCTTATTATTACACATTGGGAAAAGCATATGCGATGTCTGCAAATTATCCTGTTGGAAACAGGATCAGATCCGGAGAGGGAAAAGTTGTAGATGTAAAAGAAACGGAAAAGGGATATTTTGTAACAGTTGAATTTGATGAATAAATGAGTTAATATAGAAATATTCTTTTTTTAAATTGAAAGGAAACATATATGCGTTATTTACCAACGAGTAAACTGACGCCTGGAATGGCTCTTGGTCAGGATATTTACGATGGAGCGGGAAGACTGTTACTTGCAAAACACCTGCTTCTCTCGGAAGAATATATTTCCAATCTTGAATTTTTAGGTTTTCCAGGGATATACATTGATGATGAATTTACGCAGGGCATAGAGATCCAGCAGGTTTTAAATCCGCAGGTGAGGAGTCAGGCACTGAAAGTAGTGCATGACATGTTTGCATTTGATGCGGCCTCAGATGCAGAAGAAGATATGCCGGTCAGTGAAATTAAAATACAAAAGACGATCGAGCGCATTGTGGAGAACATTTTGAGCAATGGAGACATTATGTGCAATGTGTTAGATATCAAGAATTATGATGATTACATTTATTACCATTCCATTAATGTCGCCATGATGTCAGTGCTGCTCGGAGCGAATTACGGAATGAATGAAGAATCATTGTATCAGCTTACGACGGCGGCGATTCTTCATGATATAGGAAAGAGGTTCCTTGATATAGGGATCATCAATGCAGATCATGCATTGACAGAAGAGGAGACACAGCTTTTGCGGAAACATCCGGAGCTGGGAGCAGATTATTTAAAAGGTAACTATCATTTTTCTGCACTCGTATATGCGGGTGTCATGCAGCATCATGAAAATTACGATGGAACCGGCTACCCAATGGGAAAGAGTGGGGAGCATATTCCGTTGTATGCAAGGATCATCCGGCTTGTGGAACAATATGACGATATGGTATCACTTCATCGCGGAAGGGAAAATCTGTCACCTTCAGATGCAATGGAATACCTGATGGCAGGATCAGGCACCTTATTTGATCCGAAGCTTATAGAATTGTTTGTAGAGAAAATCGCAGTGTACCCGGTAGGATGTGAAGTTGAATTGTCCAATGGGATGCATGGCGTGGTTGCGAAGAATTTTGAACGGTTTTTCTTAAGACCGGTTGTCAAGGTAGTAGAAACAGGCGAGATGCTGAATCTTCGCGATGATCCGGATACAAGAAGCATTATTATTACAAAAATGGTAATACATTAGGCATGAGGTAATTATGACAGGACAGGGAAAGAGTGCAATTGATACACTCTTGGCGGAAAGCTTTAAGGAACTTGCCAAGAAGCATCCAATTGAGAAGATTACAATTAAAGAGATCACTGATCTGGCGGGTGTTATCCGGCCGACCTTTTATAATCATTTTCAGGATAAGTATGAATTGTTAGAGTGGATCATTACGACAGATCTGCTCGATCCGATCGAACCGCTGATCCAGAATGGGATGATCAGTGAGGGACTGGTACTTCTTTTTACAAACATCGAAAAAGACAGTGAATTTTATTCGCGCGCAATAAAGCTGGAGGGACAGAACTCATTCGGAGAGATTGCACAGAGCTGTGTGGAGAAGATTCTTTTGAAGGTGATAGACGGTGTCCATACAGGTAAGAAACAGAAGTATTCGTGGCTGACGCCAAAGCGGATCGCAGAGTATTATGCACAGTCCATGTGCTATGTTGTAATTACATGGATCCAATCGGGAATGACGATTTCTCCAAAGGAGCTTGCAGAGATTTATGATTATATCATCAAACGTTCTATGGATGATATTATCGCAGAGATGTAGGAGATGAAGAAAGTATACGTGCTGCACATGATGTGCGGCACTTTTTAGATTATGCAGTATTTTTCCATAAAAAGAAACATATCTTAGTTTTTCAGTGGAAACAACATACAATCATCAGGCATTGTCTATGGAAAAAAAGCCGAAACAGGGTATAATAGTGATTAGAAAGGTTATTAGGACAAGTCTGTCGATCACAGCAGCAGGCAGAAGCGGGAGGATTCATGAACTGGATAGAAAATCTGTTGATCCTGGTAGGCATATCGCTGGATATTTTTGCCGGTATGGAGTGCCAGGGATCACTTGTAGCGAAAATAGATAAAAAACATCTGACATTAGTATGCGGACTCATTGCCATCTGGCAGTTGGCAGCACTTTATATTGGTAATGTTCTGGCCGGATTGCTTTATGTTAAGGATCTTGCCAGAAATGAGCGTTTTATTGGAACTGTCATTGCAGCGGTTATTTTCTTCTGCCTGGGTGTCAGACTGATTGTAAAAGCGATCAGGAATGAGCATGTGAATGAGCACAGGGAGGAGAATCTCGGTTTTAAACGTTTCTGGCGTATGGCAGCAGTGACAAGCATTTACACACTCCTTACAGGAATTGCATTTGGTTTTTTGGAAACAAATCTGATGGTGATTTTGATCATGATCGTCTGCCTGACCATTGCAGTTGTCATTATGGGTACCTATACCGGATATCATTTCGGGTTTGAACATAAGAGAAAAGCTTATGTGGGTGGTGCTATTTTACTCTGGATTGCAGGATTTGATGTAGTATTCCGCTACGCAATGATGTAGGACAGGTTTTGAAAAAAGATAATAGGTGAAATACAAATGCGGAGTAGTCTCAGAAGAGGTTGAGAACTACTCCGTTTTGTCTTATAATGAGCATAATCATTTTACAGAAAGAGACAGAACATGAAAATATTTTTAACAGCGATCAACGCAAAATATATCCATTCCAATCTGGCGGTTTACAGTTTAAGAGCCTATGCCAAAGACTATCAGGATCAGATTGTGATTGGTGAGTATACGATCAATAACAGGGTAGATTATATTTTAGAACAGATTTATAAAGCAAAACCGGATGTGCTGTGTTTTTCCTGCTATATCTGGAATATGGATTATGTGGAGGAGCTGATCACAGAGTATCATAAGCTGTGCCCGGAAGTACCAATCTGGGTAGGTGGCCCGGAAGTTTCCTATGAGGTGGAAACTTTTTTTGCGGAACATCCACAGGTGACAGGCGTGATGATCGGCGAGGGTGAACGTACATTTCAACAACTGTGTAAATATTATGTAAATCAAACGGGCTCTCTGGAGGAAATCAGGGGAATTGCGTTTCGGGATCAGGACAGTGGAAAGACTGTTTTCACACCGGCACAGGAACCGATGAATATGTCAGATATTCCGTTTTGCTACGATCACATTGAAAATTTTGAAAATCGTATTATTTACTATGAATCAAGCCGTGGCTGTCCGTTCAACTGCAGTTACTGTCTGTCATCCATAGACAAAAAACTGCGTTTTCGGGATATTGAACTTGTGAAAAAAGAACTGGCATTTTTTATTGAGAAAAAGGTGCCACAGGTGAAGTTTGTAGATCGTACTTTTAACTGCAGACACGATCATGCCATGGAAATCTGGCGATTCGTAAAAGAACATGACAATGGGATTACGAACTTCCATTTCGAGATTTCTGCCGACCTTTTAAATGAGGAGGAATTGGCGCTGATCCATGATATGCGTCCGGGTCTGATCCAGTTGGAGATTGGCGTACAGTCCACGAATGAGACAACCATCCGGGAAATCCACAGGACAATGAAACTGGAACTTTTAAAGGATATTGTTCGAAAAATCCAGGACGGTGAAAATATCCACGAACATCTCGACCTGATCGCAGGGCTTCCTTATGAAGATTATGCGACCTTTGCAAAATCGTTTGATGAAATTTATGAACTGAAGCCGAATCAGTTGCAGCTTGGATTTTTGAAAGTGTTGAAGGGCTCTTACATGTATGAGCATGCGGCAGAATACGAGATTGTTTACCATGCGAAAACACCGTATGAAGTGATGAAAACGAAGTGGCTTAGTTTTGACGATGTGTTGAAGATCAAACAGGTAGAAGAGATGCTGGAGGTCTATTACAACAGCGGACAGTTTGAAATTACGATGAAAGTGATGGAACCATTGTTTGACAGTGCCTTTGCAATGTTTCAGGAGCTTGGTGTTTTTTATGAGGAAAAAGGATATTTCGGGATGAGCCATTCCAGAATCCGCAGAGCAGAGATACTGTTGGAGTTTATGCGGGAGAGAAAGAGTGAGGATACGGTATTGCTAATGCTCGAAGAGAGTCTTACATTTGATCTTTATTACCGCGAAAACTGCAAGAGCAGACCGTCCTGGGCACCATCACCGGCAGAGTTTAAGGAGCAGACAAGATATTACTGCAAAAACGGCGTGAAGTCCCATGTGGAACCATTCCATTACCGTTTCCCGGAAAAGAGCAAGAAAGCACTGAATGAAATCCCGGCACGCCTGAAACAGCCGGTTTATATGCTGTTTGACTATGAAAACCGTGATCCGTTGGATCATCAGGCGCATGTGACAGAGGTGACGGCAGTCAGCATGGCTGAGGAGGCAAAAAGTGCCGGAAAGGCGAAGTTATGTTAACTGATTACGTGGTGATCGACCTGGAAATGACAGGGCTGAATGCAAAGACAGACCGTATTCTGGAGACTGGGGCTGCAAGGGTACGTGGAAATGTCGTGACGGCTACTTTTTCGGAGATCATCAATCCAAAGCGGGAGTTATCGGAAAAAGTAATTTCATTGACAGGCATTACAAATGAGATGGCTGCGCAGGGAAAAGAGACGGATGCAACGCTTGCCGCATTTTTTGATTTCATCGGAGAGGATATTCTGGTGGGACAGAATGTGATTTTTGACTACAGTTTTTTGAAGCAGTGGGCGGTGAATCACAAGCGTACTTTTGAGCGGAATGCAGTAGATACCTTAAAACTGGCAAGAAAATTTCTGCCACAGGAACAGAAAAAAGACCTTGCAAGTCTGTGCAGCTATTTTGGGATCGAGCGTGTTCATGCACACCGTGCACTGAATGATGTGATGGAAACGCAGCAGATTTTTGAACAAATGCAAAAAATGTATGAGGCAGGAGCAACGGAGGCGTTTCGACCATATCCGTTGCAATATAAAGTGAAAAAACAGTCCCCGGCGACACCACAACAGATCAAATATCTGAAACAGTTTGTGGAATTTCACGGAATTCCAATGCCGGAAATTTATGAGGATGCAACGCGCAGTGAAATCTCAAGGCTTACCGATCAGCTTATTGCACAATATGGAAAAATGAAAAAAGAACCAGCCGAATGAGCTTTACGACTCTCATTGCGGTGGTTCTGTAAAATTACGAGTTTTGTATGGTGTGTAACTGCTCTAAGATGGCAGATCTCATCATAGAATCAAGTGAAGCAGCCTTATCGATCAACTCCTGGATTTTCGCCGCATTTCCCTGTTCCCTGTAAAGTTCTGCGAGGAGCGTATAATTGGCGCGGATGTCAGAATCAATGGATATGCCGAATTCCAGAACCGGAACGGCTTCTGCTTCAAATCCGTTTTTGATCAGGCAGTCTGCATAGGCGACAAGATTCCGTAAAAGGGTGGTATAATTCTGGTCATATTCTGACAAAACAGGAAGATTCGCAGGACCATAGGCAAGCTTTAAGTCCGTATTGCTCTGATGGCTCAGATTTAAAATTTTTCTTGAGGCAAGATTTTTCAGATCGTTTTCGTAATCCGTTAATTCTTCATCATCAGAGATACCTATTGGAAATTTTTCCAAGGGTATGGTAATATAGGGAAGATTGCTGATATCCTTGCGGCGGATCTGGTTCGCCTGATCTTCACGGCTCCAGAAATCTTCCGTCACTTTCTTTTGCTGGGCAGTCGCACGCTTGCGATAATAGGCAGCAACCGAAAGAAAGATAATAAAGAGTCCTAAGAATGGAAATGCCATGTTGTATTGTCCTTTCTTTTGTATAAATTCAAGAATAGAAAGAGGTAGTTCTATGTATAATTTTGGTAAGAAAAAAAATCAAAAATTAATGGCTGCAATTGTGATTATTGTAGTTGCTACAATGCTTATTACAACCGTGCTTGCCGCTTTCATGTAAAATATACTAAAATTCCAGGGGGCAGTCAATCATATTCGTGGTTATGCACCTTGAAAATCAGCCGAATAATGGGGTAAAATGTACGCGTAGGCAAAAGTGAGCATGAATGATAGGGCGAATGCCCGTCAGCCCGAAAATCTGTGATTTGTCGGGCTTGCACTGCGGTGTAAAGAAAAGAGAAAGAGATCAGCTATGAATAATATTTCAAAAAAATGGATGAAATGGATTCCACTGTTTACGCTGGCTGCATTATGTATCGGTTTTGCAGGAGGCGGAGCAGCCACAAAAGCAGAGACAGCAGAGAATCATAAAATTGCAGATGGCGTTTATATCGGAAATGTCTATGTTGGCGGCATGACAGAGGAAGAGGCAGTGGATGCCATCAGTGCGTATGCACAGAGTGTGGACGATGCTGTTTTGACACTGAATGCCAATGGAAAGAGCGTGGAAGTGAGTGCACAGGAGCTTGGCATCACGTTTCAGAATACCAATGCAGTGCAGGAAGCACTTGCGGTTGGACGAAATGGCAATCTGATCAAACGATATAAAGATAAAAAAGATCTGGAACATGGAAGCAAAGTATTTGAACTTCCGTTAGGATTAAATGAGACAGCAGCAAGGGAAGTATTGACTGCAAAAGCAGAAAAACTGAACAATGAAGCAGTTGACAACGGACTGATCCGTGAGAATGGGCAGTTTCAGTTTATTGAGGGAAGTTCCGGCGTTGAAGTGAATGTGGAAAAATCCCTGATGACGATCGAAGATTACTTAAAAAACAACTGGGATGGCACGGATGCTTCGATTGACCTTGTGGCAGAGGTTGTGGAGCCGGAAGGCACGAAGGAAGAACTGGCAAAGGTAAAAGATCTGCTTGGCAGTTACACGACCAATTACAGTACCTCATCTGCCGGAAGATGTGCTAATATCAGTGTGGCAGGCAAGATCAATGGAACCGTATTATATCCGGGAGAGGAGTTCTCCGTTGGACAGACGATCGGACCATTGACGGCAGCGGGCGGTTATGAACTTGCAGGTGCTTACGAGAATGGACAGACCGTGCAGTCTTATGGTGGCGGTGTATGTCAGGTGTCAACAACGTTATACAACGCAGTATTAAAGGCGGAACTTGAGGTGACACAGCGCTCAAACCATTCCATGATCGTAACCTATGTAAAACCATCTATGGATGCTGCAATTGCAGGAGATTACAAGGATTTAAAATTTGTCAATAATCTGGACGCACCGATTTATATCGAGGGGTATACGGTTGGAAAAGACATTTATTTTAACATATACGGACAGGAGACCAGACCTTCCAACCGCAAGGTAACATATGAGAGCGAGGTCGTTTCTGAGGAAGATCCCGGCACACAGTTTGTGGCAACCGGGGATGCGGTCGGTTCTATTTCTACAACTCAGGGCAAACATATGGGATATGTGGCAAGGCTCTGGAAAATCGTGACAGTCGATGGCGTTGAGCAGAGCAGGGATGCGATCAATAAGAGCACTTACAAATCATCTCCTAAGATCGTGAATGTAGGAACTGCATCTGCAGATCCGAATGCAGTGGCAGCGGTCAATGCAGCATTGGCAACCGGGGATGAGGCGACCATTTATGCAACGGTAGCCCAGTATAGCGGAGCAGGACAGACACCGGCAGAAACTCCGGCAGAGACACCGGCGGATGGCTCTGCAGAAGCAGCGGCAATTCTTGGAACCGTGGATGAGAGCCAGATTACAGAAAATACCACAACAGAAGGACAGTAGATAAAACATTATGAAAGTTGGAAAAGTACCGGAGAACGTACTGAAACGTTCTGTTTTTAAACAAATTCATACCATGAGACCGGAAGTGGTTTTAGGAGCCGGAGTCGGAGAGGACTGCGCAGCAGTACAGCTTGCGGAGGATGAGACACTTGTGATGTCGACTGATCCGATCACCGGAACAGCAAAGGATATCGGAACGCTTGCAATCCAGATTACGGTGAATGATCTTGCGAGTGCAGGGGCGGAACCAGTTGGAGTACTTCTTACCGTACTTTTACCAACTTCTGTCTGCGAGCAGGATCTGTGTCTGATGATGAAGCAGGTGGAGGAAGCCTGTGCAAAAGCAAATGTGCAGGTTATGGGCGGACATACTGAGGTTACAAGAGTGGTAAACCAGCCGGTCATCAGTGTCTGTGGCGTTGGAAAAGTGAAAAAAGGACATCTGATCTCCACGGCAGGTGCAAGACCGGGCATGGATATTTTGGTCAGCAAATGGATTGGAATTGAAGGCACTTCCATTATCGCAAAAGAAAAAGAAGAAGAATTAAAAACGCATTTTGCAGTTCCTTTTATCGAGAAAGCAAAAGCGTTGGATGCATATATTTCTGTACAGTCTGAGGCCGCAGTCGCCGTGACGTCTGGCGTTAGTGCGATGCATGATGTGACAGAGGGCGGAATTTTCGGAGCTCTGTGGGAAATGGCAGAAGCATCTGGCGTCGGACTGGAAATCGACTTAAAGAAGATACCAATTCGTCAGGAAACAGTAGAGGTTTGTGAATTTTTCGGAGTGAATCCTTATCTTTTGATCTCCAGCGGGTGTATGCTGATGGCGGCACAGGATGGAAATCATCTGGTACGTGAACTGGAAAAAGCAGGGATCAAAGCGACAATCATCGGAAAGGCTACCGCGGGAAATGACCGTGTCCTGCTGAATGAGGATGAACGAAGATTTTTAGAGCCACCAAAGACGGATGAGTTATATAAAGTGATCGGGAGATAATTACTACAAATGTAAAAAAATATTTGATCCTATGAAGTAGTGTATGTGGAATGAGAGAAAGGAATTTGTGATTATGCGTGAAAAGATTTTAACTTTTATAGAGAAAAACAGTAGAATTGATTTAAAAGAACTTGCAATTATTTTAGGTGTGGATGAGGCATCTGTTGTCAATGAACTTCAGAAGATGGAAGAGGAACACATTATCTGCGGTTATCATACATTGATTGACTGGGACAAAGCCGGAATTGAAAAAGTAACAGCCTTGATCGAGGTTCGTGTTACTCCACAGCGCGGTATGGGATTTGACAAAGTGGCTGAGCGTATCTACAACTATCCGGAAGTGAATTCTGTATATCTGATCTCCGGAGGATTTGATTTCATGGTAACAATCGAAGGAAAAACACTTCGTGAAGTTTCACAGTTTGTTTCTGATAAATTATCCCCATTGGATTCTGTTTTAAGCACTAAGACAAACTTTATTTTAAAGAAATATAAAGATCATGGAACCGTTATGGCAGAACAGGCAAAAGACGAAAGGATAGAGATGTAATATGAGGAATCCGTTAAGTAAAACAATCACAACGATCCAGCCATCCGGTATCCGTAAGTTTTTTGATATTGTTCATGAGATGAAAGATGCTATCTCGCTTGGTGTTGGTGAACCTGATTTTGACACACCATGGCATATCCGTGACGAGGGTATCTATTCGCTGGAAAAGGGAAGAACTTTTTATACTTCCAATGCAGGACTGAAAGAATTAAAAATTGAAATTGATAAATATCTGAAAAGACGTTTTGGTGTATCTTATGACTACAACAATGAGATTATGGTGACTGTAGGAGGCAGTGAGGCAATTGATATTGCGATGCGTGCCATGCTTGATCCGGGAGATGAGGTTCTGATTCCACAGCCGAGTTATGTGTCCTATCTTCCATGCTGTGTGCTTGCCAATGGAACACCGGTGATCATTGAATTAAAAGCGGAAAATCAGTTCCGCCTGACACCGGAAGAATTAGAGGCGGCTATCACACCAAAGACAAAATTATTAGTGCTTCCATTTCCAAACAATCCAACCGGAGCGATTATGGAGAAGGAAGATCTGGAAAAAATAGCCGAGGTCGTAAAAAAATATGACCTGTTTGTGCTGAGCGATGAAATCTATTCAGAGCTGACTTATACAGGTGATAACCATGTTACCATTGCATCACTTCCGGGAATGAAAGAACGTACCATTTTGATCAATGGATTTTCCAAATCCTATGCGATGACCGGATGGAGATTAGGTTATGCATGTGGACCGGAAGTGATCATTAAGCAGATGTTAAAGATTCATCAGTTTGCGATCATGTGCGCACCGACGACGAGTCAGTATGCGGCAGTTGAAGCACTTCGGAACGGAGATGAAGATGTTGCGAAGATGCGTGAGGAATATAATGGAAGACGCCGTTATCTGATGCACCGCTTTCAGGAAATGGGATTATCCTGTTTTGAACCGTTCGGGGCATTCTATGTTTTTCCATGTATTAAGGAATTTGGCATGACATCGGAAGAATTTGCAACAAAACTGTTGAATTCGCAGAAAGTGGCAGTTGTACCGGGAACCGCATTTGGTGACTGCGGCGAGGGATATCTTCGTATTTCTTATGCATATTCTCTGGAAGATTTAAAGAAGGCATTGGATCGCATGGAGATTTTCATTCAAGAACTGCGTGAGGAGAAAAATTAGTGGCAGAGTTAAATATTGTATTATATGAACCGGAAATACCGGCAAATACAGGAAATATCGGAAGAACCTGTGTTGCGACAGGAACAAAACTTCATCTGATCGAACCGCTTGGTTTCCGACTGGATGAAAAAGCGTTAAAAAGGGCAGGCATGGATTACTGGAAAGATCTGGATGTTACAACTTATGTAAACTGGGATGATTTCTGTGAAAAAAATCCAAATGCGAAGATTTATATGGCAACCACAAAGGGAAGACATGTGTATTCGGACGTGTCCTATGAACCGGACTGTTTCATTATGTTTGGAAAAGAGAGTGCCGGAATCCCGGAAGAAATTTTAAAAGCGAACCCGGATACCTGTGTACGGATTCCGATGATCGGGGAGACAAGGTCGCTGAATCTTTCCAATTCTGTTGCAATTGTTTTGTATGAAGCTCTCAGACAGAATCATTTTGATCATATGAAGTTAGAGGGACAGCTTCACCGATTAAAGTGGGAGGATTAGACGGATGGGAATCATCAAAGCAAAACAGCTCGTTCATGAATATATCCGCCGGGACGAAGAAGGCAATGTGGAATCCATCCAGACAGCATTAGATCATATCGACCTTGATGTGCAGCCGGGGCAGTTTATTGCTATTTTAGGTCATAACGGTTCTGGAAAGTCTACGTTGGCAAAACATATCAATGCGTTACTTGCTCCGACGGAGGGAAGTCTCTGGGTAGACGGAAAAGATGTGACGCAGGAAGAAAATATCCTTCCAGTGCGGAAAACAGCCGGGATGGTATTTCAGAACCCGGATAATCAGATCATAGCCAGCGTGGTAGAAGAAGATGTCGGATTCGGACCGGAAAATATTGGAGTTCCGACGGATGAAATCTGGCAGAGAGTGGAAGAAAGTTTAAAATCAGTTGGAATGTTACAGTACAGACACCATTCCCCGAACAAACTCTCCGGTGGACAGAAACAGCGTGTGGCGATCGCGGGTGTTATGGCAATGGAACCCAAATGCATCGTGTTAGATGAACCGACTGCCATGCTCGATCCGAATGGACGAAAAGAAGTATTACATGCAGCGCATGAGCTGAACCGGAAAAAAGGCGTGACAATTCTGCTCATCACACATTATATGGAAGAAGTAGTGGATGCAGATTATGTTTATGTCATGGATAAAGGACATGTTGTCATGCAGGGAACACCGCGTGAAATCTTTTCACAGGTGGGAACATTAAAAGAGCACAGACTGGATGTTCCACAGATCACATTGTTAGCAGATCTGCTGCGTCAGTCAGGACTTGACATTCCATTGGGAGTTTTGACCAGAGAAGAACTTGTGGATGCAATTATGAAAATCGCGGGATAGACGTAAGCAGACAGTGTGGAATACCGCAGGGAAAGATTTCCTGAGCGGAAAAGAAATAATGGAGGGTGCCATGTCACTCATTTTAGATAAGATAAATTATGTATACAGCGAGGGAACTGCTTACCAGATTCAGGCGCTTAAGGATGTAAACTTAGAGATCAGGGACGGACAGTTTATCGGTGTGATCGGACATACCGGTTCCGGAAAATCAACTTTGATCCAGCATTTGAACGGTCTGGTGAAGGCAACTTCCGGGACGATTTATTTTAATGGTCAGGATATTTATGACGAGGGTTTTGACCTGAGAGAACTTCGAAACCGTGTTGGACTTGTATTTCAGTACCCGGAGCATCAGTTATTTGAGACGACCATTTTTGATGATGTGTGTTTTGGACCGAAAAATCAGGGATTGTCCAAGGAAGAAGCAGGATTGCGTGCATTTGAGGCATTGAGGAGCGTAGGACTGCCGGAGGAACTTTACTATCAGTCGCCGTTTGACCTTTCCGGCGGGCAGAAAAGAAGAGTTGCGATCGCGGGTGTACTTGCAATGAAACCGGAAGTGCTGATCTTAGATGAGCCGACGAACCATATGGATATTGTTGGAAAAGAGGCGTTAGAACAGATGTTAAGAGAGTACGAGGGAACAGTACTTTTCGTCTCACATGACCGTTATTTTATCAGCAGGATCGCAACCGGGATTTTGGAGTTTTCCGAGAGTGGTGTGAAACAATATGCCATGAGCTATGAGGAGTATCTTGCAGAAAAACAAAAAGAGATGGAGATTTCCGGAAAAGGGCGAGGAATGTCACAGAGTGCGAGGTATGTGTCAGGAAATGATACACAAAATTCTGTGGGGAATGAGAAACACAATCAGCATCAGAGTGGCATAAAAACAGACGCAGATGTTCCTACTTTAACGGATGTGTTTGACAAAAAAACTTATTACAATCCGGGCAAAATCCGTTCAAGACTGCAGCACCAGTTAGAAAAATATGAAAAAATGTTAGAGGAGAGCGAGGAAAAACTCGCTGAAATAAAAATGCAGTTCATGGATCCGGAGCTTGCCAGTGACTATCCGAAGCTGATGGAACTGCAGAATGCACTTGACGCAGAGGAAAAGAACCAGGAGAGTCTGTTAGAGCGGATGCTTGAGACGGAGACCGAACTTGCGGAATTTGAGGAGGAGTGAGTATGAAATAATTGGACCAAAAGTTCTTGGATGAACTTTTGGTCCTTGTTTATATCTATATCCGTTCAAACACTGGAATATGTTCGATCGGTGCATCTGCTATAATAGTCTGACAACCCTCATAGGTTGTGCCGTCTGTTATGTTTACCCATTTTCCTGCAGGAAGATATACATCGCGTTTATTTATATCTGCGGAG
>ERZ779656.1256-NODE-1256-length-14240-cov-2.459922_pt1 | contig 14240 bp, 10 predicted proteins | sample MGYA00511102_ERZ779656 | MGnify/ENA primary metagenome ERZ779656 (study PRJEB29588, sample SAMEA2143980) | human gut metagenome | biome: human gut; feature: human-associated habitat; material: faeces | place: Denmark | collected 2008/2010 ... | reverse complement strand
GAGCACTTCCTTGGTAAGGAAGGGGTCACGGGTTCAATTCCCGTCATCAGCTCGCTTCATAAAACGGTGGAATCCTTTGGGGTTCTGCCGTTTTGCAATTTTTCAGATATTTTAAAGGAGGTTTTGCAGATGGAATCAATGAAGGATTATGAAAAGGAGCTGGAACGTTCTTTCCGCACGATTAACGAAGGAGATATTGTCAGTGGAGCTGTGGTAGCAGTAACCGATGAAGAAGTGACACTTGACCTGAATTATTATGCACCGGGAATTATCAAAATTGAAAATCTGAGCAATGATCCGGATTTTCATGCGAAGGAAGAATTACAGCCGGGAGACATCATCGAGGCAACGGTTGTGCGTACAGATGACGGACACGGAAACATCGAATTGTCGAAAAAGGAAGCAAACGAAGTGCTTGCCTGGGATAAACTCCGGGAGATGATGGAGCAGCAGACGGTTGTGACTGTCCGGATCAAAGAGAGTGTGCCGAGTGGTGTGGTTGCATTCTTAGAAGGAATCCGTGCATTCATTCCGGCATCCCAGTTGTCCGCAGATTATGTGGAAGACACGGATGCATGGATCGGAAAAGATGTGCGTGTCGTTGTGATTACCGTAGATCCTGAGAAGAATAAACTGGTATTGTCCGGAAAAGTTGTGGCAAGACAGGAGCGCGAGGAAGAAAGAAATCACCGGATTGCCATGCTTGTGCCTGGATCTGTGGTAGAGGGAACCGTAGAATCCATTATGCCATACGGAGCATTCATCAATATCGGGAATGGCATCAGCGGTCTGGTTCATATTTCACAGATCAGCCAGAAGCGGATCTCTTCCGTTCATGAAGTTTTAAAAGAGGGACAGAAAGTAAAGGCGAAGATTTTAAATACCAACGATGGAAAAGTCAGCCTGAGCATGAAAGCGCTGGAAGATATTATGGAAAAGCCGCAGGAGGAAGAAGAGGCAGAGGCAATCGAGTACAGCTCAAATGAAACGGCCGGAACAAGTCTTGGAGATCTTCTTTCCAGATTCAAATTATAATCAAATTTTCTTTAGACAGTAAAAAACCCGTGAAGATGAACAGCAGACTGTTCATTTTCACGGGTTCTTTTTAGAAATTAAGCGTTGGAATTCTGATAATAACCAAGCACCTTTTTGACATAATTTTGTGTTTCCTTAAACGGTGGAATACCACCGTACTTGTCGACATTTCCACCACCGGCATTGTATGCGGCAAGCGCAAGGGAAACATCTCCGTTGTATTTCTTTAAGTTCTGCGCCATCAGTTTGGCACCACCCATAATATTTTGCTGTGCATCGTATGCATTTGTGACACCAAGTCCTTTTGCGGTGGACGGCATCAGCTGCATGACACCCATGGCACCGGCAGAGCTGGTTGCGGATGGATTGAAATTGGATTCCTGCTTGGCAATGGCTTTGAGCAGGTTGATATCCACACCGTATGTTTCAGAAGCTTCTTTGAAATATTCTTCGAGGTTCTCCGGAGAAGAAACACTGCCGGAGGAGGTGGTACTATTTGTTGCAGAAGAACTGGAAATTGCCGGGGTATCCGTGACCGGAGACGTATCAACCGGTGCATCGGTCTGCGGGGTAAATCCAAGGATCTGCTGTACCGTATCCAGGGAAACGGCACCACTGTTGCTGGCGGCAAGCAGTGCGTCCACTGCCATGGCCTGTACGCTGCGCTCAGCGGAAGCCAGACATTCCTTAAATGTGGTGACGGCTTCATCCGTATTTTTCGGTGTCTGTATATTGGCAGAAGCTGCTTCCTGCAGCCTGGCTGTCTGTGTCTGATCAATATAAGGTAAAACTGTTACACCCATGATGTTCCTCATCTTTCGTTCGCTTAATCTAACATTCGATCATGCATATCATATCATAATCTGTGGAAAAATAAAAGGAAAAGGCGAAAATTGCTTGAATTTGTAAAAGAGTTGTTGTAGCATAACATCAGACGAAAAAGTGTAGATAAAGGAGCCAGATTATGGAGAAAAAGCCGTTTGTAACAAAGAGTCAGGTGGAGGAGATCGTCAAAACATACCCGACACCGTTTCATTTATATGATGAAAAAGGCATTCGTGAGAATGCAAAAAAAGTAAAGGAAGCTTTTGCATGGAATCCGGGATTCCGCGAGTATTTTGCAGTGAAAGCAACCCCAAACCCATATATTTTAAAAATTTTACAGGAATATGATATGGGATGTGACTGTTCCTCTTACACAGAACTGATGCTTGCAAAGTCCTGTGGATTTGACGGAAAGCATATTATGTTTTCTTCAAATGATACGCCGGCAGAGGAATTTGCCTATGCGGATGAACTCGGGGCAATCATCAATCTGGATGATTTCACCCATATTGATTTCTTAGAAGAAACGATCGGTCATATTCCGGAGACCATCAGCTGCCGTTACAATCCGGGTGGAGTATTTGAACTGAGTAACGGAATCATGGACAACCCTGGAGATTCCAAATACGGCATGACAAAGGATCAGCTCATCGAAGCGTTTAAGATTTTAAAGGATAAGGGAGCAAAGCATTTCGGTGTCCATGCATTTCTTGCCAGCAATACCGTCACAAACGAATACTATCCGAAGCTTGCAGGAGAACTGTTTGAACTGATCGTGGAATTAAAGGAAAAGACCGGATGTGATATCAGATTCGTAAATCTTTCCGGTGGTGTGGGAATCCCTTATACACCGGACAAGGAGCCGAATGATATCGCTGTCATCGGAGAAGGTGTGCACAAAAAGTTCGATGAGATCTTAGTTCCGGCAGGACTTGGGGATGTATCCATTTATACCGAGATGGGACGTTTCATGCTCGGACCTTACGGATGCCTTGTGACGAAGGCCATCCATGAGAAACATATCTACAAAGAGTATATTGGTGTGGATGCATGTGCAGCAAACCTGATGCGTCCGGCAATTTACGGGGCATATCATCACATTACGGTTCTTGGAAAAGAAAATGCACCATGCGATCACGTGTATGATGTGACAGGAAGTCTTTGCGAGAACTGCGATAAGTTCGCGGTTGACCGGAAACTGCCAGAGATCGACATGGGAGATTATCTTGTGATCCACGATACCGGAGCACATGGATTTTCCATGGGATATAATTACAATGGACGTCTTCGTTCTGCAGAATTACTGCTCAAAGAAGACGGAAGTGTGAAGATGATCCGCCGTGCAGAGACACCGGAAGATTACTTTGCAACATTTGACTGTTTTGATGATATCAGGATTACAAAATAAAAGAGTTAGGATGTACAGGTAAAATAATGGAGGACGCAATCCCGGGGGAACGGGATGCGTCCTCTGTTGGTTTAAGAAAACGATGTGCCGCAAAAAGAAAGACCTCAGATTTCCGATTGGAAACCTGAGGTCTTTTATATGCCGGCAGTGGGACTTGAACCCACACGATGTTGCCATCAACAGATTTTGAGTCTGCCTCGTCTGCCAATTCCGACATGCCGGCGCGAACAAATATTATATTAACATATGAAAGACGCATTTGCAAGCCTTTTTATGATTTCGGGAATAGGACTTTTGGTTCATTGACAGAAGTTATCATATATGATAACTTTAGAATACATGAGCACGATTTATAAAGGTGTAAGGGGGCGGATATGCAGGAACATAATCACGCCAGACAGGAAATTGCAGCCCAGCTTCGGCAGGTGCGAAAGGAGCAGGGGATGACACAGGAACGGCTCGCAGAAAAAGTCGGTACCAGAAAGTCAAATATTTCCCGTCTGGAGAGCGGGAGATATAATCCGAGTCTGGACTTTCTGGAAAAAGTTGCAGGAGGACTTGGCAGGGAGATTGAGGTAAAAGTCACGTGAGGAGGAAGATGCAAAAAGCATGACGATGAAACTTGGAAATTATAAGGATAACGACGTGGAACTGTGCCGTACCACCAATTCCAGAGTGAGTACACATACGGCGGAGGCACTGCTTGAACAGCACATTCCATTTACAAAGAACAGTAAAAAGATTCCTTTTTTCAAGAGGGAAATCTACCAGGGGGCAGATACCCTCTGGGTGATCACCATCAATCCACGCAGATACGGGCAGGCACGCCGCGTGATCGATGGTATGGATCGTGCATACCGGGAGCATCTGGTGTTATCCAATTACTAGAATGAAATTATGATAAAAATGTGAAATGCGTTTTAAAAGCAGAATGAGTGTGGTAAAATTCTATTCAGATAAAATCGTATGAAAAGCGATGGAAATGGAAGGAATGGAAGGAGCCATACTCATTTTTATGTTAGGGAACATGGAGCAGACAGTCGCACGTAAGCAGACAAAAAGGGAGAAAAACAACACACAAAAACGGACAGAAGGGTGGAAACAGAAGGGCATATGGCTGTTTTGGTATGCCGTGGTTCCGGTGTTTGCTTTTTACCTGATGGAATGTTATGAACACAATCCATTTGCGGAAGTGCGTGTGGAAGCACAGCTTTTTAATATTTTTTTGTTTGAGCTGATCGGATGGATGTTATATTTTCTGACCGGAAGAATGTGTTTTGCGTCCAGAGTGCTGTACGGACTTGCTGTGGCGTTTGGAATTACCAATCATTATGTGATGAAATTCCGTTCCACACCGTTTGTTCCGTGGGATCTGTTTTCGGCCGGAACAGCAGCCAGTGTGGCTGGAAACTATGATTTTACACCGGACCGGCGCATGGTGATTGTTACACTTGTTTTTATTGCATTATTTGTGCTGACCCGCCTTTTTAAAAAAGGTCCGCGTTTTTCCTGGAAAATAAGGCTGGGGAGTATCGTACTGGTGGGACTGGTATTGTGTACATTTGTCAATGCCCTGCAGCAGGAATCGTTTCAGACAAAACATTATCTGTATCCGTTTCTGTTCACACCGGCATATATGACAAAAGTAAACGGCATGGCGGTGACCTTTGCCATGGATCTTGCCTATGTGGCAGTGGAGCGTCCGGCAGGATACGATGCGGATGAAGCAAAAGAGACGCTGGCGAAATACGAAACTAAAACAACAGAAACCGACACACAGGATCTGCCCAACATCATTGTCATCATGGATGAGGCATTTTCGGATTTAAAAGTGCTGGGACCGTTAGAAACCAATGAGGATTACATGCCGTTTATGCACCGGATGCAGCAGGGGGAGAAAAACACGGTCACGGGATATGTCCAGACATCTGTGTGTGGGGGAAACACTGCGGATTCGGAATTTGAATTTCTGACAGGCAATACGATGGCATTCCTTCCGAACGGAAGTATTCCGTATCAGCAGTACATCAAGAGCAGGACACCGTCTTTAGCAGGTTATCTGAAATCCTTAGGATATGCGACCTATGCACAGCATCCGTATCAGGCCAGCGGATGGAACCGGGATAAAGTGTATCCTCTGCTTGGATTTGACAATCTGGATTTTATGGAAGATTACAGGGATGTCTCCTATGTGCGCAATTATATCAGCGATGCATCGGATATGGAGCATATTATAGAAACTTATGAGAAAAACAAAGCCTCCGGCAAACCGGCCTTTATTTTCAATGTGACGATGCAGAATCATGGCGGATATACCGATACCTATATGAATCTGACGAATGATATCCAGTCACAGTATGCCAGCGAACCGCTCAATCAGTACCTGACACTGATCCACAAGACCGATCAGGCACTCGAAAATCTGATTGATTATTTTTCCAAAGTGGATGACAGGACGATCATCGTATTTTTCGGGGATCATCAGCCGAATGATACAGTGGCTTCTGTCGTGGAAAACGGGGCACAGGCAGAGACACAAAAACGTTATCTCGTACCTTATCTGGTGTGGAGTAATTATGGGATCGAGGGAGCGAAAGATAAAAATACGAGTCTGAATTATCTTGCGGCGCAGGTACTTACCGCAGCAGGAGTGCCGACGAATGCATACCAGAATTACCTCTTAAGTCTGAGCAAAACTTACCCGGTGATCTCTGCAGCAGGGCAGACAAAAGGGATCGGAGCCGATGAAAAACAGCTTCAGACTTACAAGAAGCTTCAGTATTATCAGTTGTTTGAAAAAAACAAGGAAAAGGATGAGTAAGAACATGAAAAAAATGATTTCGCGGATGGTGTCGCACCGGTCATTTCCTTATGTGATGGCATTTCTTATGCCATTTATAATCTGTGTGGTCATCTGTATCGGAAACGGGGTATATCCTTTCGGGGATAACTGTATTCTGCATATCGATATGTATCATCAGTACTGTCCGTTTTTTACAGAGTTTCTTCATAAATTAAGAACCGGCGGAAGTCTGCAGTATTCCTGGAACCTGGGACTGGGATCGGATTTTGTTTCCCTGTATGCCTATTATCTGGCGAGTCCGCTTAATTTTCTGATCGTGCTCTGCCCGAAACATTATGTGATCGAGTTTATGACGATACTGGTGCTGGCAAAGATTGCCCTGTGCGGACTGACTTTTTTCTTATTCTTAAAATATCATTTTCATCTGATTGGAAAAGACTCAAAACTCCATAAAAATCAGGTGATTCCGGCACTTGTATTTTCTACGGCATATGCATTGTCCGGATTTGTGGCAGCCTACAGCTGGGATATCATGTGGATGGACTGCATCCTTCTTTTTCCTCTGATCATGGTGGGACTGGAAAAACTGGTACGGGAGCAGAAACCGGGACTGTATTTTGTGACACTTGCATTGTCGGTGTTTGCAAATTATTACATTTCCATCATGATCTGTATCTTTCTGGTGTTTTATTTTATTCTTCTCTTTTTTACGCAGAAAGGAGGAAAACTGAAAGCATTTTTACGGTTTGCATGGTATTCCCTGCTGGCAGGGTCTGTCTCGATGGTACTGCTATTGCCGGAGATCGCCGTGCTTTCTGCTTCCGGGTCTGCTGAAGACAGCTTTCCGAAAACGCTGGAGTGGTATTTTTCTGTTATTGCGGAGCTGGGGCGTGCGGCAGCCGTCACTACAAGTTATACGGGAAATGATCACTGGCCGAATCTGTATGCCGGGGCATTTACCCTGGTACTGGTATGGCTGTATGTGCTGAACCGCAGAATCTCCTGGAAGGAAAAAGTTCCGCGTATGCTGATGCTTGTCTTTTTCCTTGTGAGCTTTGCGGATAATCAGCTGGATTATATCTGGCATGGTATGCATTTTCCGCAGGCGTTGCCGGGCAGACAGTCATTCCTTTACATTTTTGTGCTTCTGGTCATGGGATTTGCAACGATCCGCAAATGGAAAGGAACCAGATGCTGGCATATCATCATAGCAGTGCTTGCAGCACTGACACTGATGGTTCTCTCCGGATATTACGGGGATGAACTGGTGACAGAGTACATGGCAGTTGTGATTACCATGCTGTTTATCTTAGTTTATGGAATCCTGCTTCTTTTGCTTAAAATTGCCCCGAAGAAAATGCGGATAGCCCTCCGCGAAGCTGCCTTTTGTGTTGCCATTGCAGAACTGGCAGTCAATATGGCGGTAACCGGGCTTGGCGTTACCAGCCGCGTGGCATATACGGATAAACAGGGGTACTACGAAGATCTGCTGCAACAGGCAAAAGAGGATAACGGAAATGACGGATTTTACCGGGTGGAGGACAGTGGGCGGAAAACCAAAAACGATGACAGCCTGTACGGATACCGTTCGGCAACCATATTTTCCTCCCTGATGAATCTGGATGTCAGCCATCTCTTCCAGAGCCTGTATATGGAGGGCGGAAAAAATTTCTACTGTTACAATGGTGCTTCCCCGCTTCCGTCAGCCATGTTTTCGGTGAAGTATATGCTTTCCTCTAATCCGGTGGATGAAAGTCCACTGCGGACACTTGTGGGAAGCAGCAATGGAAATTATCTTTATCGGAATAACTACTGCCTGCCACTTGGCTATATGATGAGCGAGAAGGCAATAAAAGGCTGGGAATCTTCCATGCTTGATAGGATCGGTTCCCTGAATTCCCTGGCACAGCAGCTGGGAGCAAAAGGAGACATGCTTTATCCGGCAGCCTGTACACAGTCGCAGGCAGCCGGGGATACGACAATTGATATTTCCGAGGATGGATATTATTATGCGGATTATGTGACCTGCAATGCGGATTCCCTGACAGTATCAAGAGATGACGGATGGACGCAGCAGTATGGAAAGACCACCCACCGCTATCTGCTGGATCTGGGAGAGTGCAAAGCAGGAACAAAGATCCATATTACCAATCTCAATGCAGAAACGATCGAATACCATGTGTACCGCCTGAATTTCAAGGCCATGTGCACTGCGTATGAGACGCTCAGCGAACAGACCATGTCACTCGAAAAAATGACAGATCGCAGGATCGTTGGAAGTATCGATGTCAGGCAGGCGGGAAGACTGATTCTGTCAGTGCCGGCAGATGAGGGCTGGAGTCTGTATGTAGACGGTAAAAAGACGAAAATAAAGCCTTTCGCGGATGCACTCATTGGTGTACACTTAAAAGAAGGAACGCATAAAATCGAGCTGCGTTATACCACACCGGGCGTACAGATCGGAGCTGCCATCAGCATAGCTGCGCTTCTGTTATTCCTGTTTAGTATGTGGATAAGATATAAGATAAGGGGGAAATATGGGGAAAAAATGCATCAGCATCGTCGTACCGATGTACAATGAGCAGGAATCTCTGCAGATTTTGTACCGGGAATTAAACCGCGTGACACGGGAAATGGGCGATTATGATTTTGAATATTTATTTGTCAATGACGGATCGAAGGATGCAACACTGCAAAAGATCCGGGAACTTGCAGCAGAAGATGAGCGCGTGCACTATCTTTCTTTTTCCCGCAATTTTGGAAAAGAAGCGGCGCTGCTGGCAGGATTGTCCTATGCAAAGGGGGATTATGTGACGACGATGGATGCGGATCTGCAGGATCCGCCCACTCTTTTGCCACAGATGGCTGCGATGTTAGAAGCCGGAGACTGTGACAATGTGGCAACCCGGCGGGTGAACCGGCAGGGAGAGCCGAAGATCCGTTCGTTTTTTGCACGCATGTTTTATAAAGTTATGCGGAAACTTTCCCACATTGAGATTGCAGATGGGGCAAGGGATTACCGTCTGATGAACCGTGCAATGGTAGATTCCATTCTTTCCGTCAGCGAATACAACCGGTTTTCCAAGGGAATCTTTGCCTGGGTCGGATATGATACCAAATGGCTGGAATTTCAAAATGTAGAACGGTCTGCGGGAGAAACCAAGTGGAGTTTCTGGAAACTTGTGCGTTATTCGTTTGATGGGATTATCAATTTTTCGGATGTTCCGCTGAAGATTTCCTCGTATCTGGGGCTGGTGCTCACCGTGGTTTCTTTTATTGCAATCATCGCGGAAATCGTACGCGCATTGGTATTCGGGGATCCGGTTGCCGGCTGGCCGTCGCTGGTATGTATCGTGACATGCATTGGCGGAATCCAGCTGTTTTGTATGGGAATTATGGGACAGTATATTGCAAAAACCTATATGGAAGTCAAAAGACGTCCGCATTATATCATAAAGGAGAGTAACTGTACCCGGAACAAAAAGAACAACGCACAGAATTGACGCAGATATGCTTTTTCTATATAATGATACAGAAAGACTGCACTGCATTTGGGATGCCGCGCAGTCAGATCATAACAGGTGAGGAAGAATATGCGAAAGATAAAACGCTTTTTGAGTGCCCTGCTTTGTGGGGCAATTCTTATAACAGGAACACTTGCCGGAGTTAGTGTGCGTACAGATGCAGCAGCCAGTAGTTATGCCGTGCAGCTGCGTGCGGCAGGATTTCCGGATAGTTACATCCGTGCACTTTCCGCGCTTCACACAGCATATCCGCAGTGGCAGTTTCAGGCGGTTAAGACCGGGCTTGACTGGAATACCGTGGTCAGCAAAGAGAGCGTAAACGGAGTCAATCTTGTTCCGAAGACCGGAAATGACGCAACCAAATCCACCGCAGACGGTGCATATGACTGGACAACCAATGTGTGGACGGTCTATGACGGATCTTCATGGGTCGGTGCCAATTCTAAATATATCGCCTATTATTTAGATCCGCGGAATTTTCTCAATGAGACCGATATTTTTCAATTTGAAAGTTTAAGTTTCAGCAAGGTGCAGACCAAGCAGGGAGTTTCTTCTATTCTGAAAGGAACCTTTATGGAGAATACGGTTGAGGACAGCGATGGATCTGCGCTGGATTATGCGCAGGCATTTATGGATATCGGTGAGGAAACCGGGGTCAGCCCGTATCATCTTGCATCGAGAGTGCGCCAGGAGCAGGGACTGAAAGGAACCAGTTCACTGATTTCTGGAACTTACAGCGGATATGAGGGATACTATAACTATTTTAATGTGGGAGCAGCAGGCATTACCTCCACACTGGTTATCAAAAACGGACTGGCATATGCAAAAAAAGCGGGATGGAATACCCGTTATGCAGCACTCGAAGGAGGAGCGAAAATTCTGGCGAAAAACTACATTGGCGTGGGCCAGGATACGTTGTATTTCCAGAAGTTTAATGTAGTGAATCAGAAGAATCTGTACAGCCACCAATATATGGCAAACCTTGCGGCTGCTTACAACGAGGGCAGAAAGCTTGGACAGGGGTATGCGGACAAGCAGCAGGCATTTGTATTCCGTATTCCGGTTTATTCCGGTATGCCGGCATCTGCAGTGACATTTACAGCCAGTGGAAATCCGAATAACTATCTGAAATCGCTCAGCGTAACCGGACAGACACTGACACCGGTATTTCGCGGAGACACGACTTCGTATTCCCTCGTCGTGGACAGCAAAGTTTCCTCCGTTACCATAAGTGCATCACCGGTAGCTGCGAAATCTTCTGTGACGGGAACCGGTACCAAAAAACTTCAGACGGGAACCAATACGTGTAAAGTTACCTGCAAATCGGAGAGCGGAGCATCCAAAACCTATACGCTTACCATTGTAAAGAAAGCTGGTGCAGCGGCAGAGACCGAGAAGACTTCCGTGACTTCGAAAACATATCAGTTGAAAAACAAAATGGTTACGGGGATTGCGCCGGGAACAAAGGCGGCAACATTTTTGAAAAAATTTAAAGTGACCGCGGGAACGGTCAAACTGTTCAGTGCATCCAAAAAGAGTGTTACCGGAATCGTTTCAACCGGCAATGTTCTGCAGGTGTATGACAGCAAAAACAAGAAAGTTTCTTCCTATACGCTTGTGATTTATGGAGATGTAAACGGAGATGGAAAGATCAACAAAACAGATCTGAACCGTTTGAACAGGCATCTGAATGGTACCCAAAAGCTTACCGGATGTTATCTTAAGGCCGCAGATACAAACCGCAAAAAAGACGGGGTCAATGTGCTTGATCTGGTATATCTGAACAAACATCTTCAGGGGAAGATCACCATTCAGCAGTAAAAGAAAGGCAGAACATATGAGACAAAAAAGCAAAGCAAAAGGAAAACGGATACTGGGAGTGGTACTGGCACTGGTATTTCTGATCAGTTGTATCATGACACCGGATGTGCATGCACAGGCGGAGAGCATGATCATTGCTTTAAGCGCCAGATCCGTGAAAATAGGAGATACTCTGGCAGTGACAGTGACACTTCCGGCAGGGGTGACGGGAACGGTAAATCTGACATATTCCAAAGATCTTTTTACTTATCAGTCAGCAACAGCGGAAACCAGTGTAAATGCAGGCACGGTTTCTATGACTCTGGGAAGTTACGGTTCCGGAAACAAACGTGCAAGCGGAACTGTTAAATTTAAAGCAGATGCGGCGGGAACTGCAAGTTTTGCCGCATCCGCACCATCTGCGGGCAATCAGGAAGGGGACCGCGTGGATGTGGGAGGTGCAAGTGTATCTGTAGCTGTTGAAAATTCGGCAGCGGCAGCAGATGACAAATCAAAAGACAATACTCTGGCATCCCTGACGATTTCCGAAGGAACCCTTTCTCCGGAATTTCAGTCGAAAGTTACCGAATATCAGGCAAAAGTGGGAGATCAGGTGACATCGCTGGCAGTCAGCGCACAGCCAAATGATGCTAAGGCATCTGTGATCTCGGTCAGTGGGGCAGACAAACTGAAAACCGGTGTAAATAAAGTACAGATCGTCGTGCAGGCGGAAAATGGTGTGAAAAAGACCTATACCATTCAGGTGACCAGAGGAGCTGCGCAGCAGGAATCACAGGATACACAGCAAAAAGGAGAGACACAGGCTCCGGCAGACGGGCAGCAGTATTTTACGATTGACGGAACAAATCTCTATCTGACAGACCGTATTCCGGATCGCTATGTTTTGGATGGCTTTGTCAAAGATACAGTGACTTTGTGGGAAAATCAGTATCCGTGCATGCGCAAAGACGGAATAGACACACCGCTGAGACTTTTGTATCTGGTGGATGAAAACGGACAAAACGGTGCTTTGTATATGCTGGATCTGGATGATCCGGAAGAAATTTATCCGTTTGTATGTATGAACTATAACCAGTATAAGCATACCATAGAAGAGACAACATCTGCAGAAGCTTCTACCCAGGAAGGGGAAACGGGCCTGTTCCAGAGTACGGAAAGCCAGATGCGGCTGATTCTCTGTGCGTTCGTTGTGGTTGTACTGATTCTTCTGATTATCATAGTGGTTCTGATCGTCAAAAGAAAAAAAGATGATGACGATCCTTATGATGATTTTTATGACGATGATGATGACGACGATGAGGATTACGATGATCCGGACGATGAAAAACTGTATGAAACGGATGATCCGGATGACACCGGGATATCCAAGCGTTACGGAAAGGAAACATTCCGCAAAAAAGGCGGATTTATGCATAAACTGTTAGAGGGTATTGAGGATGATCTGGACGATAATCTGGAGGATGACCTGGATGATCCGGAAGAAGATACCGATGACAGGGAAAAAGAGCGGGAGAAGCGGGAGGACCATTACCGGGATGCAGATGATGAAGATATCATGCTGCAGAAAGAACTGGCAGAAGAAGTTCGAAGCTCCATGCTCGGAAGAAAGAAGAAAACAACCCAAAAAGATACCGATGACGATATCGAATTTATTGATTTGTAGAATTGTAACAGGAGGTATAAATTTTGATTCCATATACAGATAAGGCGAAAAAAGCTCTGAATTATGCGAACCGCCTTTCCCGTTCGTCCGGCTGCAACTATGTCGGAACCGAACATATTCTGGCGGGGCTGCTCAAGGAAGGAACCGGTGTAGCAGCAGAAGTACTGACAGCCAATAATGTGGAACTGGAAGCGCTGCTTAAGCTGATTGATGAACTGGTTGCGGCAGGTGAGGAGGTGACGGTGGCAGACCGTGACGGATATTCTCCGCGTACCCAGATGGTGCTGGATCGTGCCAGGGAGATGGCAGACCGTTTTGACAGTGAACGGATCGGAACCGAACACCTGCTGCTTGCCATCATAAAAGAGGGGGATTGTGCAGCTTCCCGGCTTTTAAATACAATGGGAGCCAACCCACAGAAACTTTTTGTGGATATTCTTGCTGCGATGGGAGAGGACCCGGCACAGTACCGGGAAGAAATCCAGCGTGGAAGAAATGAGGAGGCAACACTTACCCCTACGCTCGATCAGTATTCCCGCGATCTGACAGCTATGGCGCGGGCCGGACGGTTAGACCCGGTAATTGGCAGGGAAAAGGAAACCGAACGGGTGATCCAGATTCTGTGCCGCAGAGGCAAAAATAATCCGTGTCTGATCGGAGAGCCGGGTGTCGGTAAGACAGCGATCGTTGAAGGAATTGCACAGAGTCTGGTAAACGGAAACGTACCGGATATTGTGGCAGATAAACGTCTGGTATCTCTGGACATGTCCGGACTCGTTGCAAAATCCAAATACCGCGGGGAATTTGAAGACCGTATTAAAAAAGTGATAAATGAAGTGGAAACGGCTGGGAACGTGCTGCTATTTATTGATGAACTGCATACGATTATTGGCGCAGGTGGAGCAGAAGGTGCACTGGATGCGTCTAATATTTTAAAACCGGCACTTGCACGCGGAGATGTGCAGGTGATCGGTGCAACCACGATCGAAGAGTATCGCAAGTATATTGAAAAAGACAGCGCTTTAGAGCGTCGTTTCCAACCGGTAATGGTCAAACAGCCAGGCGTTGAGGATACGATTTCGATTCTGCGTGGATTGAAAGAACGTTATGAGGTGCATCACGGTGTAAGGATTAAGGATGCGGCTTTAGTTGCGGCTGCTG
>ERZ779656.1253-NODE-1253-length-14285-cov-2.055376_pt1 | contig 14285 bp, 11 predicted proteins | sample MGYA00511102_ERZ779656 | MGnify/ENA primary metagenome ERZ779656 (study PRJEB29588, sample SAMEA2143980) | human gut metagenome | biome: human gut; feature: human-associated habitat; material: faeces | place: Denmark | collected 2008/2010 ... | reverse complement strand
TGTCGCAGGCTTCAAACTCAATCCACACGTCACCGTACTGACCGTGGCCGCCGGACTGCTTCTTGTGACGGCCGTGGATCTCGACCTTCTTCTTGATCGTCTCGCGGTACGCGATCTTGGCGGGCTTGAGAACAGCCTCGACCTTATACTTGCTCTGGAGCTTTGCCATGAGGACGGACAGCTGCATATCGCCGACGCCCGCAATGATGAGCTCCTTGGTCTCGGGATCGTTGCCGTAGGTGAAGGACTCGTCCTCTTCTTTCAGCTTGACAAGGCCGTTGGCGATCTTGTCTTCGGTGCCCTTGACCTTGGCGTAGACAGCCATCTTGTACATCGGCTCGTCGTAGGTCATGCCCTTGATGCGAACGGTCTTGCCCGGCAGGCCGAGGGTGTCGCCGGTCTTGACGGAGGCAAGCTTCGTGAAGACGCCGATGTCGCCGCAGCAGACCTTGGAAGTCTTGGTGTTGTCCTTGCCCTTCGGGAAGAACATATTGCCGAGCTTTTCAGAATCGCCGGTGCGGACGTTGGTGACGGTGAGGGTGTCCTCCATGTCGCCGGAGATGACCTTGAAGTAGGAGTTCTTGCCGTACTGGTCAGCCAGCGTGTTGAAAACGAACGCCATCGGGCTGCCGTTCGGGTTGAGCTTGAACTCGGACTCGCCGCCCTCGTCGTCGACCTTGGTCATGGGCTTGCCCTCGAGGGGGTTCGGCGCATACTTGACGATGTTGGCCATCAGGTTGGTGGTGCCGAGGCCGGTGTAGGCGCAGCCGCAGAAAACGGGGGTCACGCTGCGGTCCCGGATACCGGCCTTGATGCCGGTCTGAAGCTCTTCGGCGGTAAACGGCTCTTCCATGAAGAACTTCTCCATGAGGGCCTCGTCAGTCTCCGCGACCTGCTCGTTGAGCTCGGCCATGTATTCTTCGATCCTGTCGTTGGCGTCTGCGGGCAGAGCGATCTCCTTGCCGTTTGCGTCATAGGCCTTCTTCTCAATCAGGTCGACCAGGCCGACAGCCGTTTCGCCCTGCATGATGGGGAAGGTGAACGGAATGACGGAAGCGCCGAACATTTCGCGCAGGGAATCGAGAACGTTGAAGAAGTTGGCGTGCTCCTCGTCGAGCTTGGAGACGTAGAACATGGCGGGAAGACCGGCCTTGGCGAGATACTTCCAGCCCTTTTCGGTGCCGACACCGATGCCGCTCTTGGCGGTCAGGCAGATGAGACCCGCGTCAACCACGCGCAGGGACTGCACGATCTGACCGGCAAAGTCAAAATAGCCCGGATTGTCGATCACGTTGAGCTTGCACTTGTTATATTCAACGGGAATGACGGAAGAAGAAATGGAATACTGTCTCTTCTTCTCTTCGTCGTCAAAGTCAGAAACAGTGGTGCCATCAGCACGCTTGCCCAGACGGGTGATCGCCTTGGTGGTGAACAGCATACTCTCGCACAGAGCGGATTTGCCGTCGCCGCCGTGGCCAAGCAGGCAGATGTTGCGAATGTCATTGGCAGTATAGCCCATAGTAAAAATTACTCCTTTCTCCAGACGGGGCGCAAGACGGCGCGCTCCGTCCCTCGGCAGTTCTCATTTCGCCGACTCTTAAATTCCATTATATACGAATCCTCATAGGATTGCAATTAGAATCTTGTCAAATCCCATGAAAATCTGCGATTTTTCACGCGCGGCTATGCGCGGCCCGCCAAAAGTCCGGCCAGAAGCCCCGGAAGGAGCCACAAAGCCGTGTACAAAAACAGGTTCCAGCACGACGCGGCGAGGTCTGCGCCGAGGAATGTCAGCACAAACATCAGCCCCGCGCCGAGGATGCTTCCCACAAGGGCAATGCAGATGCACAAAATCGCCGTGCTCCGCAGTCCCCGCGCCGCGACAACGCTCCCGGCGAAGCTTGCAAAGCTGCTGCGGGCCATGAGCGCGCCCTGCGTTCCGCTGCGTACAGTCTCCGGCTCGGAAAGGGCCGCGCGCTCCTCCACGATGGGGAATTCAATGTGCTCGGGCGGGATCTTGTAGCGCTGCTTTAAAAACTGCGGCGTGATCATAAAATCGCGCGTGGCCAGCACCGGCACGAGCGCGCCTGCGCGCAGAACGGAGGCAAGACCGGCCCGGACGGATTCCGCCGGAGCGTAGTTGAGGGCGAAGACGGCGGTATGGATCTTTACGGCAACGGAAAGTGGTACTATCACTATCAGCCGACTGATTTCAAAATCGGTAATTATCAGCTCGGTACTCGTGATGAATTTAAGGCAATGTGTGATGAGGCCCATAAGTATGGTATAAAGGTTATTGTCGATGTAATTGCAAACCACACTACTCCCGCAACCGATGAGGTAAGCGAAGATCTTATTGAGGCCGGCGGCGGAAGTCTTGAAACCCTTTATCACAAGGAGGGCAGAACGCCCCTTAATGATTTCGGCGACAGACTTGCCTGCACCACGCATGAGATGGGAGGACTTCCCGACATCAACACGGAAAGACCTTCGTTTCAAAAGTATTTCTTTAATTACATTAACGATTGTATTGCCTGCGGTGCCGACGGTTTCAGATATGACACGGCAAAGCATATCGGACTTTCCGATGATCCAAAAGAAGATGACGGCTTTAAAAATAACTTCTGGGAAAAAGCAACAAAAGAAGTTGATAACGCAGAAAATCTTTTTATCTACGGCGAAGTGCTTCAGGGCGACAATGACAGACTTGCCGACTATATAAAAGAAATCGGCAGAACCACATCAAGCACCTACGGCAGTAAAATTCGTTCGGGAATTGCAAGCGGCAATATCGACACGGCAGTTGTGTCTGATTATTGGATTGGCAATGCAGACCCGAATATCGTAACATGGGTTGAATCCCACGATAACTACATCAACGACTGCACATACAACAATATCGACAGCGAACAGGTTGTCCTCGGCTGGGCAATAATCACGGCAAGAAAAGACGGAACACCGCTCTTCTTTGACCGTCCGTATAACAGTTCAATCGACAATTCATGGGGCATGAACCGAATCGGCACACAGGGTGACGATATGTACAAGGACAACCGTGTTTCCGCAGTGAATTTCTTCAGAACAGCAATGAAAGGTGAAGACGAAAATCTCGTTAATCCTAACCTTGACTCAACTGCTCTTATGATTGAAAGAGGTACAAAGGGAGCTGTAATTGTCAATACAAATGATGCTCTCAAGGTTGATTTTGAAACAAATCTTGCTGACGGAACATATGTTGACCGTGTTGACCGCAAAACCGAATATACTGTTAAAAACGGTAAGATTACCTGTGATACGGATATCCCTGAAAATTCAGTTGTAGTTCTTTATAATGAGGGATACACTGAATATGCAAGACCTGCAAGTGTTGGTGTTGACTCAAAAACAGAGTTTACATACAGCGATGATACATACGAGGTAACTCTCACCTGTTCAAACACAGATAATGCCACATATTCCCTTGACGGCGGAAAGGCTGTTTCGTACAAAGACGGTGACAAAGTAACAATCAAGCACGGTGACAGCGATGTTTCAAAGCTTGAGCTTCGTGCGGAAAATGCCGAAGGCGTCAAAACTTACGAAAGACTTGAATTCACTTATATGTAAAAGATGAATTTTATGCTATGCTTGCACCGATGTCTGTAATGCAAAACCACACATCGGTGCAGAAACAAAAATAAAAAGACGGAACTTACGACTGCATAATCAAAAGAGATTTAAATTCACCGAATATTATTTTCTTTGACGGTGAAGTATCCGACGATTTGCAGTATTTCCCGACAAAAATCATACAGCAGAATAACGGAGGTAACAAAGCATGAGCGAACTTAAAGGCGCAAAAATGGAAGGAAGCAAAGTGCCGGCAGAGGAAATCAAGAATCCAAACCTCGTAGCCGCTATTGAAAAGATGCAGGATGACAACACAACCGAAAACATCAACAAGATGATTGATGAGGTTATGAAGGCGAAATTCATTCTCCCTGCAAAGGTAACACCAAAGACAGAGGCTAAGACAACCAACGGTCAGACTGTTATGCAGCAGTCAACCCAGGTTCAGTTCAGACTTCTTGAAAACGGCAACAAAGAAAAGTTTTTCGGTGTATTTACGGACACAGACGAACTTTTCAAGTGGAAAGACACTCAAAATGCACAGAAGGTTGTTACAGATTTTGACAGCATTGCCCAGATGGTAATGGATCCTCAGGCTGATGTAAAGGGCTTTGTAATCAATCCTTTCGGAAAGAGCGTAACATTCCCGAAACAGATGGTTCATTCTTTCAAACAGCAGAAGGACTATATGAAACTCAAAAATCAGACAATCGAACCGGGTTCACCAATCAGTCTCGGCGAGCCTAAAGAATATCCGATTGATCTTATGGCTGCTCTTATTAATCATTTCAGCACAGAGCCGACAGTAAATGCCGCATATCTTCGCTTGATTGAGCAGAACGGTCAAAAGAGCTACTTCATCGTGGTTGATTTCTTCGGTGATATGGAAAGCACATTCGATGCAATCAGCAAGGTTGCAAATCCGTTCCTTGACGATGAAATCCAGCTTTCAATGATGCCATATTCAATGGATTTTGCAAAAAATGCAGTAAAGGGTGTTGACCCTTTCTACAGAAAAGAAAACTGATTATTTAAATATTGTTTTTGCAAAACATTAAATCCGCTGACAGTTTATGTCAGCGGATTTTTTATGGTTAAAATATGTTGCGATATAGTCAAAAATAAGCTTTATTTAATTAAGTCTACAAAACTCTGCACAATAACTTGTACAAAGAAACAAAAATGTGATAATGAATTGAAAAAACAAGTGCAAAATGCTATAATAAAAGCAATCGCATTACCACGATTATGAAATGGAGGAATCAAAATGAAAAGAACAAGAAAAATCACGAGCATTGTTCTCGCCGCACTTATGGTGCTTTCAGCGCTTGTCGTGTCGGCAGGTGGCGTGTCGGCAGCAACATCGTCAGGTTCAGAGGCGTATTTTGACAACTCAAAGTACGGATGGAAGGATGTTTATGTTTACGCATACGGCACAAAGGAAAATGCCGAATGGCCGGGAGAGCTTATGACAAAAGAGGACAGCGGTCTTTATAAAGCAAGCTTTGCGTCTTCTTTTAAATCGGAAAAAATCATCTTCAACAACGGTCTTGAAAAAGGCAATGGCAAGGAGCAGTATCCTGAGGCAGCAGGTCTTTCACTTAAAGCCGGCGAATGTAAAATGCTCACAGCCGAAAAGCAGTGGATTGATTACGGCAAGCCTGATGATCACGCTTACGGTTACACACTTACAGCAAACAATACGTCTTTTTCAACAGAATCACTTGATGTAAAGCTTGCGTTAAAGAATGCCGACAAGGGCTATTACTCAGTTGACGGTTCAGCTAAGAAAGAGTTTGCAAACGGTGATTCGGTAAAAGTCGGTGAGGGCAAAATCGGCAATTCAAAAGTTACGCTTACACTTTATGCAACAGGTGCAGACGGGGTTGAAACGGAGCAGACATATACCTTCAAAAAGACTTTTACAGCGTCAAAGACAACTTTCTCCGCTAAATCAGACGGCCACACAACAGAGCCTGAGAGCGGCTATTACGGCACAAACCCTGAAATGCAGCTCGGCAAGCATAAGACAATCTCTGTTGACGGTGATTTAAGCGACTGGGACAGCTCAATGATTATTGCTCAGGGTGTTGCAAACGATGATCCCCGAGTTTATATGCCTTCTTCAATGCATGAACAGCCGTGGGATGCTTATGCTCTCTACAGTGCATGGGACGACGATAATCTTTATTTCCTGCTTGAACTGGCTAACACAACATACATAACTTCTCCCGAGGACAACTTTGCCGCATCAAATGAGGCTCGTCCTTGGAGAAACAGTATTCCTATGTATCTTGCTCTGTCAATTGACCCTGCAAAGCAGGCAACAGGCAAGGCAGTAGGTACAAACAAGGACGGTTCTGTGTATACCAATCCGTTCGTATGGGGTTGCACAAACGGCACTGCAAAAGACGGAGGCACAGGCTTTACAACTCATATAGACACACTTGTTGCCTTTGACTCCAACAACTCAAACGGCGGTGCTTCAATCTTTAAGGCGGATACTCAGGACACAGACGGAACATATATGTTCAACTATGACACAAGAATTCCAATCGGTGTAACAAGCTTTCAGGCTCAGGACAATAAAAACGGATTTAAAATCAAATACGCTAACGGAACAAAGAGTACATCACTCTTTGGCATCAACGCTCCAAAGGGCTCAAGAGTATTAGGAGATAACCTCGATATGAACTCGAACTGGGTTGACTTCTTCGATGAAGGTTACAAGAACTCATACGGCTATGTTTACGAAATTGCAGTTCCGCTCAATACTTTAGGTATTGACCGCAGCTACATTGAAACACAGGGTATCGGTGCAATGCAGATTCTCACATACGGCACATCGGGTATGGATACACTTCCGCATGATCCCTCAATGCTTGATCAGGCAAATCTTGAGTACAGCTACGATCCTTCAACCTCACACGAGAAAGAAGATATTGACAATATCACAGTTCCGCTTGCAAGAATCGGTGCGCTTCTTCCCGACACAGAAGTAAACGAAGCTCCGTTTGAAGTTAACTTCGGTGCAAACCTCAATTCGGGACAGAGTGCAGGCACACCTGTCACCCTTTTGGCAGAAAGCTATCACGCTACAGGTGATGTAACTTATTCATTCACAGTTAACGGTGAAACAGTTCAGAACTCAAACACAGATTCATGTGTATGGACTCCGTCGGCTGACGGCACATATTCAATCGGTGTGGTTGCAGTTGATGCAAACGGCAACAAGGCAGAGTCAACAAAGACATTCGTTGTAGGTTCGTCTTCATCGGATGAAACTCTCAAGGGCGATGTTAACCGTGACGGCAGTGTAACTGTTGCTGATGCAACACTTGTTCAGAAATACATCGTAAAGCTTGAAGATTTTGACGCAGAAACAATGAAGATTGCCGATGTAAACGGTAACGGCATTATTGAGATTACAGATGCAACATTGATTCAGAAAATCATAGTTAATCTTGCTTAAACGATAAAATTTAATCTTAAAAACTTTTAAGGCGGTTGTGCATATTCTGCATAACCGCCTTTTGTATAAACCTTGTATGTAAATTAAAGCCTTACGGGAATTCCTTTTTCGTTGAGATATTTTTTAAGCTCGGGAATCGGAATTTCACCAAAGTGAAAAAGTGATGCCGCAAGAACTGCGTCAGCCTTGCCTTCTGTAAAAGCATCATAAAAATGCTCAAGTGCGCCCGCACCGCCGCTTGCAATTACGGGAATGTTCACCTTTTCGGAAACTGCCCTTGTAAGTGCAATGTCATAGCCTTTTTTCTGACCGTCCTCGTCCATGCTTGTAAGGAGAATTTCTCCCGCACCGAGTTTTTCGCATTTTACAGCCCATTCAATTGCATCCATACCGACAGGAGTTCTTCCGCCGTTCACATAAACTTCCCAGCTGTCGCCGTTTCTCTTGGCATCTATAGCGGCGACAACGCACTGACTGCCGAATTTATATGCCGCCTCGCTGATGAGTTCGGGACGATGAACAGCGGCTGAATTTACGGACACCTTGTCTGCGCCGGCTCTGAGCAGAACATTGAAATCTTCAACGCTTCTGATACCGCCGCCGACCGTGAACGGAATGAAAATTGAATTTGCAACCTTTTCAACCATGTCAATGGTGATGTTTCTTGAATCGCTTGATGCGGTAATGTCGAGAAATACAAGCTCGTCAGCACCCTGTTTGTCATACTGCATTGCAGATTCAACGGGATCGCCTGCGTCAACAAGATTTACAAAACTCATACCTTTTACAACTCTGCCGTTTTTTACATCAAGACATGGAATTATTCTTTTTGCGTACATATTTATTCCTCCCTGCCTTTTACAATGTCAGCAAAATTTCTGAGAATTTTAAGTCCCGTTTTGCCGCTTTTTTCGGGGTGAAACTGAGTTGCAAAAACATTGCCTTTTTCAACAGCGGCGTCAATCGTAACACCGTATTCCGTCTGAGCCGAAACAATGCTCCTGTCGCTTGCGTTCAAAAAATATGAGTGAACAAAATAAACGTATGCATTCTGTTCTATGCCTTTGAAAAGTCTGCTCTTTTCATTGATTTTAAGGCTGTTCCAACCGATGTGCGGAATCTTTAAGCCTTCGCCTGACGGAATCTTTGTGATTGTACCGTCAAAAACCGAAAGACCTTTTACATTCGGACTTTCTTCACTTTCGGGAAAGAGGAGCTGAAGTCCAAGACAAATGCCTAAAAACGGTTTTTCACTGTTTATGTACTCAATAACCGTGTCTTTAATGCCGTATGAATTCATTGTGTCCATTGTATCGCCAAACGAACCGACACCCGGCAAAACAGCACCGTCTGCATTCATAATTTCGTCTTTATCTCTTGTAATCACACATTCACAGCCGATATGCTTTAACGCTTTGTAAACACTGCGGATATTGCCTGCGCCGTAATCAATAACTGCTATCATTTTTATCAACTCCGTCATTTGCTTTCTGTTAAACAATTTTACCATACAACATTTATTATTGCAACATAAACCGACGCATATTTCATAATTTCGTAAAATTTACAATAATTTAATTTATATCTTATTGTAAATTGCAAGTTCTTGTGTTAAAATGAATTGGTTAAGACAGTGTGTCTGTTCTTACTATTTATAACGGGAGATATTAAAAAAATGATTACTCATTTGCTCACAAGAATAGATTTAATGATGAATTCCCTCTCAAAGGGACAAAAAAGGATTGCTCTTTTTATTGAAGAGCATTACGATAAGGCGGCATTTATGACCGCATCAAAGCTTGGTGAAACTGTTGGAGTCAGCGAGAGTACGGTTGTTCGTTTTGCAACCGAGCTCGGCTATGACGGCTACCCTAAGCTTCAAAAAGCAATGCAGGAGATGATTCGCAACAAGCTCACATCTGTTCAGCGAATTGAAGTTACCTCCAACCGTATCGGCAATGACAATGTGCTTGACAGCGTTCTTAATCAGGATATCGATAAAATCCGCAGAACAATTGAAGAAACATCTCATGAGGATTTTGCCCGTGCAGTTGATGAAATTTGCAAGGCAGAGCGTATTTACATATTCGGTGTGCGTTCAACAGCCGCAATCGCAAACTTCCTTGCATACTATTTTGAAATGATTTTTGACAATGTGCGTGTTATCACAAGCGGCAGTCAAACCGAAACATTTGAACAGATTTTCAGAATCACCGACAAAGATGTTATGATCGGTATTTCATTTCCCCGTTACAGTTCAATGTCGGTTGAGGCAATGGACTTTGCCCGTTCAAGGGGTGCTCACGCAATTGCAATCACGGACAGTATGGTTTCTCCTCTTGTTCAGAGTGCCGATTCCGTGCTTATTGCAAGAAGCGATATGGCGTCAATTGTAGACTCACTTGTTGCACCGTTAAGCCTTATCAACGCTCTTATTGTTGCAACCGTGCTTAAAAAGAAGGATGAAGTTTCCGACACATTCCGCAGACTTGAACTTGTGTGGAACCGTGACGGAGTTTACACCAACCGTGACAGAGAAATAATGGGTAATATAGAAGATGATGATAAGTAAAAAAGTTGTGGTAATCGGAGCAGGTGCGGCAGGTCTTATGGCGGGTGCAACTGCGGCGCTCTATGGTGCATCAGTTACGATAATCGAAAAGAACAAGCGTGTCGGCAGGAAAATTATGATAACGGGCAAAGGAAGGTGTAACCTTGCCAACAACTGCGATGTGCAGACTTTTATCAATAATGTTCCCGTAAACGGAAGATTTCTCTATTCTGCAATCAATGCATTTACTCCCGAGGATACAATCGAATTTTTTGAATCCAAAGGACTTAAAACAAAGACCGAAAGGGGAAATCGTGTGTTCCCTGCATCCGACAAATCGGTTGATGTTGTTGATACAATGCATGATTATGCCGTTGAATCGGGTTGTAAAATAGTGTGTGATACGGCAAACGCTCTTATTCTTGAGGACGGTGCCGTTATAGGCGTTAAGTGTGAAGAAAACACCTACTATGCCGACAGCGTAATTATCTGTTGCGGCGGTAAACGCTATCCGCTTACGGGCTCAACAGGTGACGGCTATACACTTGCAAAACAGGCAGGACACACAATCGTTCCGCTCAAACCGTCGCTCGTGCCGTTTACCTCCGGTGATAAACAATGCAAGGATATGCAGGGACTTGCCCTCAAAAATGTTGCGCTCAGAATAGTTGATAAGAACAGTAAAAAGGCTGTTTACAGCGACTTCGGCGAAATGCTTTTTACACATTTCGGAATGAGCGGTCCGATGATTTTATCGGCAAGCTCGCACATCCGTGATATTCAGCCCGACCGTTATATTGCGGAAATTGACCTCAAGCCGGCACTTGATTTTGAACACCTCGACAGGCGTATTCAGAACGATTTCAAAGAGAATTCAAACCGTGATGTTTCAAACGCATTTTCAAAGCTTTTGCCGAGAAAAATCATAGTTCCCGTTCTCAAACGCTGGGGAGTTCCCTTTGACAAAAAGTGTAATTCAATTACAAAAGAGGAGCGACACGCTCTTTGTGAAATTCTCAAATGCTTTACGGTTGAAATCAGCGGTTTCAGACCGATTGAGGAGGCAATCATAACCTCAGGCGGTGTAAAAACTTCCGAAATCAACCCGAAAACCATGGAAAGCAAGCTTGTAAGCGGTCTGTATTTTGCAGGTGAAGTAATCGACTGCGACGCCTACACAGGCGGTTTTAATCTCCAGATTGCATGGAGTACAGGACGGCTTGCCGGAGAAAACAGTGCATATATTTGATTTTATTATATATAATATATTTGATTGAAAGGATGTAATTTATGTCAATAGCAATCGCTTTGGACGGTCCTGCAGGAGCAGGCAAATCCTCAATTGCAAAAAGAGTTGCAAAGGCACTTGACTGTATTTATGTTGATACAGGAGCGCTTTATCGCACAATCGGTCTGTCGGCAACAAGAAACTCCGTAGCTCCCGAAGATGAAAATGCGGTAAAGAATTTGCTTTCAAAAATCACAGTTGACCTAACATTCAATGAAAAGGGCGAGCAGATTGTTCTGCTTGACAACGAAGATGTGTCCGGACTCATCAGAACTCCGGAGGCATCAATGATGGCGTCAAAAATTTCTGCTGTACCGATTGTAAGAGCATATCTTCTTGATTTGCAGAGAAATATGGCAAAGACGCATGATGTAATTATGGACGGCAGAGATATCGGCACGGTTGTGCTGCCCGATGCACAGGTTAAAATTTTTCTTACAGCGTCCCCCGAGGCAAGAGCCGAAAGAAGATATAAGGAGCTTGTTGAAAAGGGTATGGATGTAAAATACGACGACATTTTAAACGATGTAATAACCCGTGACTACAACGATACTCACCGCAAAACAGCTCCGCTCAAGCCTGCCGAGGGTTGCGTTACCGTTGACACAACAGAGCTTGATTTTGAGCAGTCGGTTGAAAAAATAATTTCCGTTATAAAGGAGAATATCTGATGGGTCAGTCAAAGGCACTTTATGCAGTCGGCAGAGCTGTCTGCAAGCCTGTTTTCAAACTTTTGTACAGATATAAAACTATAATTGAAGAGCCGCTTCCGCTTGTGGGGGGCATGATTATTGCAAGTAACCATATATCAAATTCAGATCCGGTTCTTCTCGGTTTGTCGCAGAAAAAGCGCAGACTGTTCTTTATGGCAAAAATTGAACTTTTTAAAAATAAATTCTTCGGTGCGTTAATCCGTGCGCTCGGTGCATTCCCCGTTGAAAGGGGTGCAGGTGACGGCAAGGCTATCAAGACAGGCGAAGACCTTATCCGTGACGGCGAGATTATGACAATCTTTATTGAGGGCGGTCGTTCCAAAACAGGCGAACTTATGCGTCCCCGCAGCGGATGTGCTCTTGTTGCACAGCAGATGCAGGTCCCTGTTGTGCCTGCCTGTATCACAATTGTAGGCAACAAAAAGCATACATTTGCAAAGAGAGTTATCCACTTCGGCAAACCTCTTACACCCGAAAAGCTCGGACTTACTCCGGACAGCGGAAGACGGGAGCTTAAAGGTGCAACAACCATGATCATGGACGAAATCAAAAGAATGAGGGAGCAGGATTTAATTGAGTATAAAAAAGGCTGATTCGGCAGGATTCTGCTTTGGCGTCAACCGTGCAATCAATATCGTAAATGAACTGCTTGAAAAAGGAATAAAGGTTGCAACCCTCGGACCTATTATCCACAATATGGAAATGGTTCACGAGCTTGAAGAAAGAGGATGCACTCCCGTTAAAGCAGTTGACGAGCTTACTGACGATACAACGCTTGTAATCCGTTCACACGGAGTTGAAAAAAGCGTTATTGATTCTCTTGTAAAAAGAGGAATTAACTTTGAGGACGCAACGTGTCCTTTTGTTAAAAAAATCCACAAGATTGTATCAAACACAAACCCTGAAAATGATGTCGTTTTAATTGCAGGAAACAAAAATCATCCCGAGGTTTGCGGTATAATAGGTCATTGTGCAAGTGATTGTTACACATTTAATAACGAGGAAGAGCTTGATGATTTATTGCCAAATATTCTAAAAGAGAATAATAAACAGGTGCAAATTGTCGCACAGACAACATTTGACACACAAGAATGGAAAAAATGTGTAAAAAAGATAAAAAAGCTATGTACAAATGCAAAAATATTTGATACAATATGTAATGCTACGCAAGTTAGGCAAACCGAAGCTTCTCAGATTGCCGCCGAATCCGACTTTATGGTTGTAATCGGTGACAGGCGCAGCTCCAATACGGGAAAGCTTTTTGATATATGCAAAAGACAGTGTGAGAACACGGTTCTCATCGAAACCGCTGCCGAGCTTGATTTAAACAAGGTTTCGGTTGCCGAATCAATCGGCGTAACTGCGGGTGCTTCAACGCCTGCAAGGATAATAAAGGAGGTACTGGATACAATGAGTGAAGTAAAATCCGGTGAAACAAATTTTGAACCATCTTTTGAGGAGATGCTTGAGGAGTCCCTCAAAAACTTTAATACAAACGAGAGGGTAATGGGCACAGTTCTGAGCATAGCTCCCAACGAAGTTCAGGTAGATGTCGGCAGAAAGCAGACAGGCTTTATTCCTGCTTCAGAGCTTTCAAACGATCCTAACGCAAGACCCGAAGATGTAGTTAAAGTAGGCGATGTTATTGAGCTTCTTATTATGAAGACCAATGATCAGGAAGGCACTATCATGCTTTCAAAGCGCAGAGTAGATGCACAGAAGGGTTGGGAAGAGCTCAAAGAAAAGGCAGAGTCACAGGAGGTTCTCTCCGGCAAGGTTACTGAGGCAGTTAAGGGCGGCGTAATCGTTCTTTACAACGGCTCAAGAATCTTTATCCCTGCATCACAGGCAACAGCAACTCGTTAAGAGAGCCTTGAAGACCTCGTAGGTCAGGATGTTGATTTCAGACTTATCGAAGTTTCACAGAACGGCAGACGCAGAAGAGCTATCGGTTCAATCCGCAGCGTACTCAAGGAGCAGAGAGCTGCTCAGCGTGAAGAATTCTGGAAAACCTGCGAAGTTGGCAAGCGTTACAAGGGCGTTGTTAAGTCACTTACAAGCTACGGCGCATTTGTTGACCTCGGCGGCGTGTTCGGCATGATTCACATTTCAGAGCTTTCATGGACACACATTAAGCATCCGAGCGAGGTTGTTAATGTAGGCGATACAGTTGATGTTTACATAAAGGATATCAATGAGGAAACAAAGAAGATTTCTCTCGGCTTCAAGAATGCCGAAGACAATCCGTGGGAAATCCTCAAGAACAACTATCCCGAGGGAACAGTTGTTAAGGCTACAATCGTCGGTCTTACAACATTCGGTGCATTTGCAAACATCATCCCCGGCATTGACGGTCTTATCCACATTTCTCAGATTGCAAACAAGAGAATTGAAAAGCCCGCTGATGTACTCAAGGTTGGCGATGTTGTTGAAGCTAAGATTACTGCAATCGACTTCGACAAGAAGCGTGTAAGCCTTTCAATGCGTGCACTTCTTCCTGAAGACGAGCAGGCACCTGCTAAGTCTGAAGAAGCTGCTGAATAATCAGAACTTTTGTGGGCATCCGAAAGGATGCCCTTTTGTTTTAAATTAATTTAATCGGGTACAGGCTATGAAACGACTGATTTCCCTTGCTGTGGCTGGGGGGGGGGG
>ERZ779656.1250-NODE-1250-length-14326-cov-3.414827_pt1 | contig 14326 bp, 7 predicted proteins | sample MGYA00511102_ERZ779656 | MGnify/ENA primary metagenome ERZ779656 (study PRJEB29588, sample SAMEA2143980) | human gut metagenome | biome: human gut; feature: human-associated habitat; material: faeces | place: Denmark | collected 2008/2010 ... | reverse complement strand
CGAATAAGCCCTCCTTCCGCTGATTTTCTTACAGTATAGCACAGTTTTTGACGAAGAGAAAGAGCGGCGTTGAGACGGAGAAAACTGAGATTTGAGAGAATAGCAAGCACAGCCGCTGTCCGGACACGCGGCGATTTTAGGATAATCCCAAGCCCTTATGATGTTGACGCTGAGCAGAAAACGTAAAGCAAAACTGCTGCCAAAATATACGAACGATCTATGCGTGAGAGTCTTGCATGCAAGCTGTTTTTTGAAATTAGAGAGTTTCGCAACACGATGCGAAGCTCTCTTGCCTTGTGATCGAGAAAGATGTATAATAAGAACAATATTTGTAGCCGGAGGTCGAACGGAAATGGCTATTTCGTATAACAAGCTTTGGAAGCTGCTTGTCGATAAGAAGATGAGCAAAGCTGATCTGCGCAAAGCGGCAGGCATCGCGCCGAACACCATGACACGGCTGCGGCGGGACGAGGAAGTTACGTTGTCTGTGCTCAATAGGATCTGCGTTGCGTTAGATGTCAATATCGGAGATGTGATGGAGTTTGTGAGTGGAGATTGAGCAATATCCATAACTGCAAGTAAATCTTATTCGTGAAACCAAGAGGTGGGAGAAATGGCAATTCGCTTGTGGCCGCAGGACTATGAACGAAAGGATCATATTACAAAAGCGGAAAAAGGAATCCTTAGATATGCTGCGCGCAATTTTCAAAATGGCCATATGGTGGTTGGCATAGACCCTGTAGGCTTAAGTGGCGAAAAGGTGAAGCTGGGAATGTATATTTCTCCCAGCGAAGGGCTTGTCACGTTCTCGATTTACTCCGGAATGATTAATGCAATGCCGGTGTTTTCGTATATCGCTTATGTCCAAATGGTCGAAGGTAAAATCTATGAACGCCTTTTGGATTCCAAGCTTTTGATTGTTCGTAACGGAGAAAAGAAAGCACTTAAATTCCCATACAAACATATTGTTATGTTTCCGGATGAGGTGGTAGGAAAGACTACCGTGTCAAAGGATGACCTTCAGCAACTACGAAATTATGCAACATTTGATTCGTTTAGACCAATCACATCTGACGGCAAAGAAAAAAGAATTGAAGATTTGAAAATATTTGCGGGTATTCGCAAGGCATACGATAAGACGTTTAAGTCTCTGTCAGAACTAGAATGTCGAGCGATTTTCGAACGTTTGGCTCCCGAATACACTGTCGTGCTGAATGAGACCATAAATGTTTGCGTTGCCGAAAAGAAAACATTGGTAACCGAAGCTGATCTGCGCATTACCGGAAAGGAACTGGAATATAAAACATTCTTCCTCGATGAGTACCAGGTAGGCGTTGTTAACGACATGGGTAAAGGTCATCGAGTCATTCTGGCAAACCCCGGCGCAGGAAAAAGCGTTCTGCTTCTTTCTAAAGCGTTTAAGTATGCAAGTCTGTACAAAGGATCCAACGTACTCCTCACATGCTATAACAGCAACTTAGCCGATTCTTATAATTTCAAGCGCAGTTGTGCTAATTTTGGCAAAGATATCAAACTGTTTATCATGACATTCCATAAGTTGGTAAAAAAGATTTATGAGGAATGCTTGCACTCTCATTGCGCATCAAACATTGCAACAGAAGAAGAAATTCAAAAATGCATAGACATGGTGAAACAAGGAAAGGTGAAGCTTCGATTTAAGGCGATTTTTATTGACGAGGTGCAGATTTTTGATCCTCTTTATCTCGAGCTATGTTATCGCCTTTTGGAAGATGACGATGATCGTGTGTTTTTAATGGCAGGCGATTTGAATCAAGCAGTTCGTGCGCTGAGCCGAAAAGGTGATGCCCCGTGGAAACGGATGAATGGGATCCAGCTTGACTTCACTGGACGTGTTCGCTACATCGAAAAAAATTACCGAAATAGTCAAGAGATAGGCGAGTATATTTCACATATGTTGCAGCACATGAATACGCGTTTGTCAATGCTGGATCTAATTAACTCTTTGGAGTATGAATATAACTCGTTCAAAGTCGGCACAAATCCAACAATTGCACTTAAAGTTAGGACCGGGGTTCAACGGACAAGTATCAAAACGAGTGTAATTGCAGCAATTAAAGAAATTGCAACAACGTATAGGATTAGTTACTCAGACATAGCTGTGTTATTCCCGTTTAGAAAAGTCCCCTATTTGAACTACCATTTCCTCTATTGGCTTCAGCAAGGGCTTGACGAGGAAGGCATTTCTTATTCGATGATCATTAACGAGAAAGATGGTTTCTTTGTGAAGAAAAAACCCGGAGACATTACGGGTGTAGTTATCTCTACGATTGAGTCCTCGTTGGGATTGGATTTTAAGGCTGTTATTTTGGCTGGCTTGTTCCCGTATAACTATGTCAATCTCAACGGACAAGTGGGTAGTGAAATAAAGACATGGAGCGCTATCAAAAATATGCCGGAAGAGCAGCAAACTGCGGTACAGAGCCAGATGCGAGCAGTATATACCGCCTGTTCAAGAGCCCGAGATGTTTTGTATGTAATTAGCGATCTGAAGCCTGGTACACCAATGGAAGAAATTATTAAGCAAGTGCCAGATAGAACACCTTTACCGCAGTCTTCAACGCAGAGCGGTACACCATCAACTGGTGTTCGTACGGGAAACAAACGGAATACTGTAACCAAACGTACAGCTTCAGCCACCATCAAAGAAAGATTGCTTAATGAAGTAGTCGATCATGTAACCATTAAGGCAGTAATTCAGGAAACAAAAAAGGACACAACCGTGATGGTTGATCTTGCAAAGTACCCTAAGCAAAAAGGAATTATAGGGAAAAAGGTCGGTGAAACCTTTAAACTTGCAGGAGTTTCTTTGACATATAAGATTACGAAAATTATTGCCAATGATACGCTTATCCCCAAAGATGTGGCAAGCTCTCCTGCAAAACAAGGATCTGCTGTACAAGCAGGTAAAACTCAGCCTAAAAGCTTGAAGGATTTCTTCGTGAGTAAGGGGTTCAAAGCTGTAGATTGCAGGTCAAATAATGGTTGTTTGTGGATCTTGGGAGAGCAAAAAGAATTAGCACCGTACGTGACGGAAGCAGAGCGACTATTTGGAGTGGCTGGCGGATATGGCGCGGGAAAAGCGTCGTCTTACAAGCCTGCGTGGTGGACAAAGTCAAACAAGTAATTACCCTATATGGCATTTGCATGTGCTGGGAGGAGAAATAGTATGGCAAACGATTACAACATACTTGCTGATTACATAGTCTCTAGATATATCGAAAGGATCGCTGGTGATGATATTGAAGAGACCTTTGTGGATGAATCTCCGGCAGATCGCGTTATGGTCGGCATGCTTGCTGAGAACCGCATGGAGGAGAAGTTTGATGGTGGGTATATCGAGAATAATAGTACCCGCTTTGAAAGTGTACCGTCCATAAGTATTTCGTTTATCGTCAAGAAGAATTCTTCAGGTGTTATTCGTGTGATTCCCAAGGGACTGTTGTTTTATACGGTCGAGCCGGATTATGACAAGACGATTGATTACTTGCTTCAGAAATACTCTGAAAAGGATAACGTTCAATATACCGAAATCCAGCAGCTCTGTGAATGCTATCCTGACCTGCGGTTTAGTCTTCCATTGACTTACAAAAAGGTGCGGGTTGAAGACGAGATGGGTGATGGTATATCAATCCGGCTTGACTCTATTAGTGATAAAAAGTTTCATTTGGAGCAGAAAATCAACGAACGCTTAAGGGCTCTGTCGGATAGAATCATCAGCGAAATAAAAGTTATTAAGAGTGACCGTGTTACATTTTTTGATCTGGTCGATAAGGAACGTTTCTACCTTGTTACAGGTGGAAGCGAAGAACGTGTAAACCCTCGATGGGATATTGACATTTATTGCACCGTTACCGATGAAGGGGATTCCTATCGATTCTTGATGCAAATGGTTAATAAGACTCCCGTGAATGGCAAGAGCAACATCGGATATTTGCCTAAAGTTTTCAATGCTGGTATTGATGTGGTTGGAGATGATAGTGTCGAGTTTCAGAATATCAAACTGGACTATTTTAAAAACAGCTACAGAAAGCGTCCCATGGTGCATGTCGTTGCAGAAAACACTTCTGCAGCCTATCATGAAGAGGACAACTCCATTCGGACTGATAATATTCCGAGATATTATCAAATGCGCCTGAAGACCAAAGATGCGTTAACACAGTATGTTACATTTGAAAAACTTATTCAGGATCCTGTTGGCAATCTGACTGTTATTTACGAAGAAATGAAATCGGATTATGAGAAGTGTGTCTACGAGTTCAATCATACAAGGTTCCAAACGGTCAATGCAAAAGAACGGTTTAAAGATGCATTAGAGAACTATCAGCATGAAATTGGCCGTTTTAGGAAGGGCATTGATCAGATTGAGTACAGGGATTTTGTTAAAAAGGCGTTTGTTTATATGAACAAAACCTTTATGACGAAACTCGCTGGTGAACACAGACAGATTAGCGGTTGGCGTTTGTTCCAGATCGTTTTTATCGTTTCGCTTATCTGCGAGATGATTCGCAGCGAGTATAAAAATGATCCCAATATTGCGGAAGCGGACATTGCAACCGCGAACTTGCTTTACTTCCCGACAGGCGGTGGTAAAACAGAAGCGTTTCTTGGCGCATGCGTGTTCAACATGTTCTTTGACCGCCTGCGCGGAAAAAACGACGGCATTACTGCATTTCTTAAGTATCCGCTGAGACTGCTTGCAGTGCAACAGCTTGATCGTGTGCTTATGATCGTCATGAAAGCGAATGTTGTAAGAGAGTCCAGCGGGGAGTTGGCTCACAAAACACCGTTCCAAGTCGGCTTCTTTGTGGGCAAAGGAAATACACCGAATAAGATAGACTCCTTTGAACGTTTAAGTGAGCGCGGAGATAAGAATAAGACAAAAGACCTTATTCTTGAAAGTGATTCTGAAACGCTAAATGAGTATTATCGCTTCATTGATACGTGCCCCTATTGTGGTAAAAAACACGTAAATCTAAGATTTAATCGTGACACTTGGAGATTGGAGCATGTTTGTGATAATCCAGAGTGCCCCATCATGGTTTTGCCGCTCATGATTGTAGATAACGAAATTTATCGCTATCTGCCTTCCATTGTGGTCAGCACGATTGATAAGATGGCTATGCTTGGCACAAGCAATGACTTTAAGATGCTGTTTGGTCAAGTGAAGAAAAAATGCCCGGTACATGGATTTACGGGAAATGCAAAATGCTCTTGCGCGTCATGCGGCGGACATGTGCTTCAAAACGTAGGATTGCTAAAAGATCCCATTCCGACTCTTTTTATTCAAGATGAGATGCATCTTGTAAAGGAGAGTTTGGGGACATTTGATGCGCACTACGAGTCGTTCTTGAGCTATTATGCAAAGGAACTGGTTCCAGAGGCGCAGCGCAAGCTAATCCGATTTGTTGGAGCAACAGCAACTATCTCCATGTATGAGAGCCATATTTGGCATTTGTATCACATGGATGGACGGAGATTTCCATGTGAATATCCTTCAGCAGAAGCAGGCGAAGATTTCTATTCCTACACCGATAATAATGACATTACACGCATTTTGATCGGACATGCCCCCTATGGACGGTCGATTACTGACGGCATGTGGGAATCGGTTTATATCATGCGACTTGTCGTGTATAGAATGATTCAATTCTTGGAAGAAAGCTACGAAAAACTCTGCGCTGTCGGTTTTTCTGGGAGCATTGATGAGTATCGAGATATGCTGTACGACTATTGGATTGAATTGGTCTACAATAATCGCAAGCAAGACGCAATGGAACTTGAGAACGCATTCCAGAACCAGGCTAACAACTATTTGGAGGCAAAGGGTGTTCCTAAGTATGTTATTGAACAGATGACCAGTGATGTGGACTTCCAAACCGTAAGAAAAACGTTGTTCGATATTCAGGCGAACAGAAAGAACTTCGAGAGTACCAACCTCCTGCTCGCAACAAGTACCATTTCTCATGGTGTGGATGAGGATTCCTTTAACGTGATGTACTTCTTTGGAATGCCAAACAACAATGCCGAATACATCCAAGCATATTCGCGTACTGGTCGTAAGTTTACGGGTATTGTCGTGGATATCATTCGACTAATGAGGGTGCGCGATAGATCCTACCTGAAAAAATTTGTTATTTTCCATCAGAACAGGGACGATCTTGTTGAGGCTGTCCCAATCAACAGATGGGCAAAAAATGCGATCTATAGCACCTTGCCCGGATTGCTTGCAGGCTTGATTAGGCAGTATTACACAATTAAAACCAATTCGGATAGTCTGCATAATGCAATTAAAGTACAGAAGTTGCTTCGTTCCGGAGAAATCGACGTTGATGATGCAGTTTCTAAACTTATTGCAGCTTACGGATGCAATGAACAGGAAAAAATGTCTCTGGCATATAAAGAAATCATCACCGAAGAAGCGGTCAACATTCTTTCTGGAATTAAAAATGGAAATTTCACAAAGGAACTTTCCCTTTCGGACGCAATAGGAAAGTTCTCGCACGGCAAGAAAACGCCAATGACGAGCTTACGTGATACAGAAGAGCAGATCGAGATTAAGATTTGAGGTAAGAGATTATGAAGAGAAGCAAAACTCAAGCTGTATATAGGTTCTTGCCGGAAATGTGGATATCCGAAAAAGATGATTCTGAGAGAGCTGTTTCGGCTAAGATAAAAAATTGGAACTATATCAAGATGTCTGATATATATGAGGATTTTATCGAAGGTGAAATTAAGCGCCAAATAAAACTGTTTGGTGATCGAGGTGGTGACATCAGCGCGTTTGATCTTTCACCAGATACTCATTCGTTTTCAATTGTTGAAACCGCGTGCAACGAAGGAATCCCTGATATCATCGGTGAAATATCCCCGTTGGTGTTTTACTGTAGTTCCTGTGGTGCAGTGAGCGATCTTCGTAATCCCGATGCGGTTGATAAGTATACATGGAAATGCAAAAATCCTGATTGTGGAAAGTGGGCAGTCAAGCAACTCCAAATGATCTATGCCTGCGAATGCGGATATGCACAGCCCATAAAGATTCCGCATGTGCAGGGGGTAAAGAATTTCAAGTTCCGCCCCAATGAAACGCAATATAAAATGTTTTATAGGAGCGGCAACTCGGAAAAGCCTGCAGAGTTTGTTCAGATTTGTCCGAACTGCAATTCGAGATTGGTGCCTGACAACGCAAATTCTGGCCGAAATTATAAGCCTTTCACGCTGAAGGTAATTAATCTGGTTGATCAGCGGAATGGTCAATTCTATAAGAAGGGCATAGATGCGCAAAAGACGATCGTCTGTAGATGGTTTGACAAATTGTCTACCGCTGACTACGATGAGATTCTGAATAACATTGAATTAGCATTTAGTGACGCATTTAAAAGCAATGCGCAGAGACGAAATGTAAAACAGCAGGTTCGTGCCCTAATTGATGCGGGCATGCTTCCTCCTGAGATGTTTGAAAGCGCTGTAAATAACATGCTTCAGAATGCGCCGAACACAAAAAGTGTTGAGCGGTATGTAGCAATATGTGATGATCTGTTTTCAAGAAAAAAAGCGGAAAATCCGGTGGGCTACGCAGAATGGCTGAGCCATTTCTCGTTCAAGCTGATGCAGTATGATACGCTGAAATATGCTAAACGAATCATTACACTAGAAGAAGCAATTCAGCGTCAACTTGGTATGGAGTTCATTGATTCTCCGGAGGAAGTTACAGCATTGAACAAAAAGATGGGTATCACAAATATGCAGGTTTCTTGCGATATTCAGATTATCAACTGTACATATGGATATTCCAGAAGAGTTGCTGATCCGAAGAACTCCACAAATAAGAATTGCCGCTTGAAGCTCAATGCCTACGATAGAACTAGAGACGGAACGGCAAATCTTGTTTATGGAGCCAAACTGGATACGGAAGGCATCCTGTTTGAGATTAGCCAGCGAAAAATCGTTGAGTGGTTGTATGAGAACAACATCATCAGTGAGGAACAGTTGCCGGATCTTGACGACGATGTTTCTGTGAAAAAGTGGTTTGCACAATATGTTCATAGCGATGTGATTTCGATGTTCGGTGAAATCGATGACAGTGAAAAAATCACTAAGAATGTTTTTGCGCTGCTCCACTCTATGTCCCATGCCTTTATGAATGCGGCAGGAGAACTAAGTGGTCTGTCCAGTAATTCTTTGACAGAGATTATCCTTGTAGAGACTGCGAGCATCTTTATCTATGCGCAAACTAGTCAGGGAATCCCCCTAGGCGCTCTGTCTGGAATGGCTGAATCTAACTATGCGTATTTCTTGAAGAAGGCTTTTGACGAGACGAAAAATTGCGTATTTGATCCAATCTGCACGGAGCGAGATGATACGGCTTGCAGTGCATGTCTCATAATTCCGGAGATTTCTTGTAATCACTTCAACGCCGAGCTTGGCAGGAAGTATTTGTATTCGATTGACGGAGTGGATAACCCGACTGTTGGTTTTTGGGAGATGTAATTATGGCTAATATGTATCCGAAAAACATATCAGAGTATTTGCCAACGGATTCTGAAAGAATTGTTTATCAGGAATTAAAAAACCAGCTTCCTGATACGTTCGATGTCTTTTATTCTGTTAGTTGGACAAGTTATTATGCGGGGCGTCTCGTGAAATCTGAAGCAGATTTTATTGTTGCCAGTCCTGACTATGGTTTTTTATGTCTGGAAGTAAAAGGCGGGAACGGAATCCGTATTGAAGATAATAACTGGTATCTTTTGGATGCGGAACATGGTGAGCGTAAACTAAACTCTTCTCCGTATGATCAGGCGGAAAAGAATATGTACTACTTCTCCAAAGTTTTTTCTTCGAAATACAACACCAAGTATTCAGGAATATATGGTGCCGGTGTGATTTTTCCCTTCTATCCCATAGGAGAAGAACTTGAGTTAAGTAATCGTCATAGAACGTGTACTATTGACAGCAATGACCTGAACAATATCTATGATCGCATTAAAAAGATGTTCCGCCTATGGGCAGGTAGTTCTTACGGTCGGCGCTATTATCCAGCAAGTCAACATCGAGCTTTCCTTGAACTCATAAGAGATAGAATTGCGATTTCTGCAGCAGCTGGCGCGTTGATTCGGTTCAAAGATCAGCAGCTGAGTGTGATCAACCGTGTGCAAGACAATTACGTATATCTACTGAAAAATGTAAAACAATTCTACATGCGCGGAGGAGCAGGAACCGGGAAAACTTGGATTGCAATGAAAATGGCCAAGGATGAAGCGGAATCAAATGGGCACAAGGTACTTTTTGTTTGTGCATCAAAACCACTTGCCAGTATGGTAAACAGTCATATTGGGGATGCGGTTGATGTTAAAGATATTCGCTCACTCTTTGAAATGCTTGTTGAGGATATTACCAGTTATCAAGAGCCGCTGTTCAAAGGAATAAGCCATGGCCTCATTGGTGACTATGAAAAGTACAACGCGATCTTTGTTGATGAAGCACAGGATTTTACAGAGGAATGGGCAAGTATCATTAGATTGCTTTTGGATGATCCAGAAGGCTCTCGCTTAGGAGTTTTCTTCGATGACGTTCAGGTTTTGAGAGAAGAGAGCTTCGGAAACGGGTTTGGCATTGGTGAACTGCCGTATTTGCTGCGGGAGAATATTAGGAATACCGCAAATATCTATAATTGGACTGCAGAGAAGACCAATCTGGGTACAGATATGGTTGCAAACCCTGTTGAAGGTCCAACACCTACGACAGAAATTGTTAACGAGCATGGGCAATTGGTTTTACTTTTTGAAACACTTTTTAAGCGATACCTTGAGGAAGAATATCTAAAAAATGATTCCTTAGTAATTCTCACCGAAAGCAAGGAAAAGCTGTTGGCTGAATTTCCTGACAGGATTGCAAAGTGGAAATTTGTTCATGGTACACCTAGCAATGAGAATGAAATCAGCGTGTATTCTATAGATGCATTTAAAGGGTTGGAAGCGAACATGGTCATTTATATCCACGGTATTGACACAACCGAGAATATGAACTACATAGCGTACACGCGCGCAAAATACTACTTAATTGAGTTGGTGAGGAACTACTGATGGCACCTATAACGTCTTTTATTCGATGGGCAGGCGGAAAATCATGGCTTGTCCCATATGTAGCACAACTAACAGAAGGACTTGACTATAACAACTATTACGAACCCTTCATGGGCGGTGCATCGATTTTCTTTTCTTTGGATTTACCCAATAAGGGATGCTTGTCGGATATTAACGACGAATTGATAAACGCTTTTTGTGCCGTCAGGGATAATCCGGAAAGAGTTATTCGGTATCTTAAGGAATATGAAACAGACGAAGAAAGCTACTATGCAATTCGCGCGACGGAACCAAAAGGGAAATATCAACGGGCTGCGAGATTTTTGTATTTGAATGCAAATTCTTTTAATGGACTGTACCGTGTGAATCGGAACGGAAAGTACAATGTTCCCTATGGTCATAAAAATGCTACTGTGAATTATACGCGGCTGCTTGAAGCGGGAAAAAAACTGGAAGGAATGGAAATTGTTTGTCACGACTTTTCGGATATAAGTACTAAAATAGTTGCCGGAGACTTGATCTTTTTGGATCCACCCTACACCGTTTCTAAGGAAGATACGGGCTTCGTAGGCTACAATTCAACTTGGTTTTCCCTTGATGATCAGCACCGACTGGCAAAGCTAATTGACCAAATAAAAAAAGCAGGAGCCTACTACATTATGACAAATGCCGCTCACGAAACCATTTTGGAGATATTTAAAGACAAGGGGCGCATGGTTACACTTGAGAGGAATAGTTTGATTGGCGGCAAAAAAGCGTATCGAGGAAAAGTTCCAGAGTATATTTTTACGAACATACCAGAAAGGAGTACGAAGTAATGGCTAGAACGGATTGGAGCCAAGTTGTATACGACAAACAGTTGGCAACGGCAAAAAGTGTCCACAAAAAACTGTTCGTGACACAAAAGATCTTAGCTTCGGAACTCCCTGAGTATATTGATGCTGGTTGGGAAAAGTGCAAAGACTATAAGAGCCCTAAATATGTGGGGATTGCTAAGGAGAAACCAGTAGATGAGCAATTTGAAGACCGAATTTGGTTGATGTTTGCTGGGATGGGTTTTTGTGGTCTAAATGCGGAAAATGGAATTCTGATTTCTTATGATTTCAGCAATGATGACCTAAAAGAAAGAATTGGCGTTCTGGCGGTTGATGATGAAACTGCGTTGGTTGGGCTTTGCCACGCATCAGAAGCTATCGTCGAAAAAAGTTTTGCCGCTGAAATAACAGCTTTTAGTGACAAAATATCTGGGATTAGAAAAGAGGTTCTTAAACAATTCCCGGGTCGGAAACTGAAGTTTATTTGGGCGTCTCATAATTTCATCATGAATAGACGAGATCTCGCGTTGCTGGATAAAGCCGGAATGGCCTATTTTAGTGACACGACTGTCGAGTACTATACAGACTTGGCAAAACATTTGGGTTCTTGTTCTAGATATCAGCTTTTGGGTAGCCTTTTTGCAAACCAAGAAATTAAAAATATGGATGATAAGGTGCCTGCGATCCAAGGTAAAATGGGTGGATACACCTACTATTCATTTTCAATTGAACCTGAAAAGCTTTTGAAAATTGGCTATGTGTTGCATCGGTCGGAAGCCAATAAGAATATGATGCCGACCTACCAGCGTTTAATCAAAAAGAAGCGTTTGCAAGAGGTCCGGTCGTTCATTAATGATGGTGGATATTTCCCAAACTCGATTATCATCAGTATAGATACCAATGGAAAGGGATTGGTTTTCGATCAGTCCGCCTCTAAGGTTGATAGTACAATTTCGAAGATCGGTATTTTACATATCCCCAAGCGCTATAGGTCTGCGTATATTATCGACGGCCAACATCGTCTGTACGGCTACTCGGATTCCCTGTATGCCGAGACAAACACCATTCCAGTAGTTGCTTTCGTTGATCTGGAAAGAAGTGAGCAGATTAAACTGTTCATGGATATTAATGAGAACCAGAAAGCGGTTCCGAAATCGTTGAGAGTGACCCTGAATGCAGACATGCTCTGGGAATCTCCTGATTTCAGTGAGCAGCGGCAGGCTCTCCGATCTAAAATCGCGCAGATGCTGGGAGAAGAATCGACATCGCCTCTTAACTCGAGAATTGTGATAGGTGAAAACGAGTCTACACCCACGCGATGCATTACTGTTGAAGCGATTCAGTCTGCACTGAAAAAGTGTAGATTCTTCGACAGCTATGGCAAAAAGAATGTTCTTCAAAAAGAAGGTACTTTCGACTGCAAAGATAATCAAGAGACTTGCGATTTGTTCTATCCGTTTATAGAGAAGTGTTTGCTGTATATCAGAGGGACTTGTCTGGATGAATGGGACAAGGGAGATCAGGATAGCGGAATGCTCACCATGAACCGTGGCATTCAGGCGGTTATTCGCGTCATTGATGATGTTGTCAATATGCTTGTGGAGAAGGGGATGATTCAGCCTAAAACGCAGGCTCTTGACGATATGTTTGGCTTGATACAATACTATCTCAAGCCTTTGACTGACTACATAAATAACCTAAATGCTGAGCAGCGCAAGGATTTGCGTGGTTACTTTGGTGGAGGTGCTGATACCCGGTTTTGGCGCGCATATCAGAAGGCAATTGCTGATATGAGGCCGGATTTTGTGCCTGATGGATTGGAAGAGTTCTGGCAAAACGAAGCTAAGATCTATAACGAAGAGACGAAATCCATGCTACGAGAAATAGAATCCAAGGTTAAGTTGTTGATTTCTGAGCGCCTCGGAGAATATTTTGGCGATAGTTGGCTAATTAAAGGACTACCGAAGAATATTTATACCAGAGCAAAAGGTGAAGCCGATGAGGCAATGTATGTGCATGTGTCTAGTACAGGAGAAGAAATCGACATTCCTATCTGGGATTATGTTACACTTCCGGAATGCAAACAGATTATCTTGAACGGCAAGAACTGGTCGCTCTTCTTCGAGGATACTTTTGTCCGCCCGGAGGAAGCCAATCTAGTCGGAGGAAAGGACCCAAAGACAGACTGGATTCTTCGAGTCAATTCGATTTCGAATAAGCTTTCAAAAGAGAGCTATAGTGTTCCTGTAGACGAGTATAGCTATGTGAAAAGCATCTATGATTGGTTGATGGGTATCCTTGTTTTCTAATATATCCGTATTGACCGTTATGAGCTGGGATATATAGCCAAGTTTTAGTGAGGGATTTATATGTTACACCCCGGTCTATACGAACAAGTCATCAACAACGCTCTGACGGGCGAGCTTGCGGAGATTCCGGAGGCTCGCAAGTCTGTTGCGCCCATTGACAAGGCGGAAGCCTCCAAGGTGCTGGCGCAGTATCTGGCAGATGTGGTTCAAAAGGGCTTGGATAACGTGCTGGACAACGGCGGGGATATTTCTGCCCAGATCGGGCTGACCAACCAGATCGTTGATCTCATTCAAAATACAACGAAAGAAGCTGATTTTGCCGCGCTGGGCGTTGACCGGCGGGCAGAGCAGCTTCTTGCGCTTTTACGGGAGACCGACCCGCGGTTAGCGGTGGGGAAAACAGCGGCGGACATAGAGCGCCCGGAGACCTCCATCGCACAAAGCTCACTTTTCACCGGGGCTGTGCATGAGCCGCAGATGTTTACAGAGCTCAAAAAGGAAATCGTCTCGGCCGACCGGATCGACATGCTGGTGTCCTTCATCAAATGGAGCGGTCTGCGGCTCATCATGGACGAGCTGCGGGAGTTTACGCGCAGCGGCGGCGAGCTCCGCATCATCACCACCTCCTATATGGGCGCTACCGATGTAAAAGCCATTGAGGAGCTTCGAAAACTGCCCAATACACACATCAAGGTCAGCTACAACACCAAGACGACCCGCCTCCACGCCAAGGCATATATTTTTTACCGCGAAACCGGCTTCACGACGGCTTATGTGGGCTCGTCCAATCTGTCCAATGCCGCATTGACCAGCGGCCTTGAATGGAACACAAAAGTAACGCGGCGCGACCTGCCCGAAACCATTGACAAGATCGCCGCTACCTTTGAGTATTACTGGAATGACCGCGAATTTGAATACTACGCGGAGGATCAGCGAGAGCGCTTGGCACGGGCGCTGAAGGCGGAAAAATATTTCGACACCAACAATGCTGACGTCTACACCATGGACATCAATCCATATTCCTACCAGCAGGAGATTTTGGACAAGCTGGAGGCAGAGCGCACGGTCCGTGGCTATACGC
>ERZ779656.1249-NODE-1249-length-14330-cov-4.873345_pt1 | contig 14330 bp, 9 predicted proteins | sample MGYA00511102_ERZ779656 | MGnify/ENA primary metagenome ERZ779656 (study PRJEB29588, sample SAMEA2143980) | human gut metagenome | biome: human gut; feature: human-associated habitat; material: faeces | place: Denmark | collected 2008/2010 ... | reverse complement strand
GGGTCAAGGGAGGAACTCCCTTGCGGAGTCCAGAGGCAGAGCCTCTGGCGCCTCTCCCCCAATAAACATGAACCATATAGAAGGAGGTTTCCCTATGGATTTGACGCATGTGATTGCCGAGCGGGAAAATAAGAAGATTTACCGCGACGGCGCCAAGGCCATCAAGGTGTTTGCCGAAGGGTACAGCAAGGCGGACATTCTGAACGAAGCGCTGAACACGGCGCGCGTGGAAGAGACGGGCCTACCGATTCCGAAGCTCCTTGCTGTTGACACGGTGAACGGTCAATGGGCGATTACGACGGAGTTCATTGAAGGCGACACGCTGGCGGCGCTGATGGCGGCGCATCCGGAAAAGGAAGACGAGTACCTGAACCTGTTTGTGGACATTCAGATGAAGGTTCACGCCTGCACCTGCCCGATGCTCAACAGCCTGACGGAGAAGATGCAGCGCAAGATTTCCGCCACCGACCTCGACGCGACCACCCGCTACGAGCTGCACACCCGCTTGGCGAGTATGCACGTCCACAAGAAGGTCTGCCACGGCGACTTCAACCCGTCCAACATCATCATCGCCCCCGACGGACAGTGGTACATCCTCGACTGGTCGCATGCCACGCAGGGCAACGCGTCCGCTGATGTTGCCCGCACCTACCTGCTCTTCGTCCTCGAAGGCAAGGAAGCGCTGGCGGAAAAGTACCTCTCCCTCTTCTGCAAGAAGAGCGACACCGCCAAGCAGTACGTCCAGCAGTGGATTCCGATCGTCGCCGCGAGCCAGTCCCTCAAGGGCAAGCCCGAAGAGCGTGACCTGCTCATCCGCTGGGCAAGCGTTTGCGAATACGAATAATCATCAAAGGGACTGGCTTCGGTCAGTCCCTTTTTTCGTGGGGATGGGAGACGCGCCATGTAACCATTTCCCCGCATTTGTTGAAATCTGCCACATTTGCAATTTGCCCTATGTAACCCACTTTTCATCCTCTTTTTTTCGTGGTATCATTATTATAAGAAGGGGGAGTTTGCCCTTTTCAAACTTATCTGCCGCGATTGCTTGTCAACCGCCTCCACAATCAGCATGAATGAATTATACACGGCAAATATTGCTCTCAGCGTCTTCGCCATGGCGATTATGCTCTTCTCCCTGCGCGGCGACATCAGCCAATCCAAGATCCGAAATCTGCTCTGCGGCGGTCTGTACGCCACCATTACCATTTGCGCGCTGTGTGAGTGGTCGGGCGTGCAGATGGATGGCACGCCGCCCGCGCTGATTCCGCTGCATATCGCCGTCAAGACCATCGAACTTTCGCTTGCGCCGCTAATCGGTCTGTTCGCGGGCTGCGTCATCCATCCCTGCCCGCAGAAAGTGGTACACAGGCTGCTGTGCCTTGCGGGCTTCCACGCGCTGCTGGTGCTGCTCTCGGCGTTCACGGGGCTGATATTCTATGTCGATGGGCAGAATTTCTATCACCACGGGTTGCTCTACGTGCTCTACATGCTCGCCTACGGGGGCAGCATGGTGTTCTTCCTCGTGCAGATTTGGTTCGCCTGCCGCGCCTATCAGTACACCGGCGGCACACAGCTGATGCTCGCGACGCTGTTCGTGCTGTTAGGGCTGATGGTGCAGCTGTTCCTGCCGATGGTCAAAATCGACTGGATTACCATCAGCTGCGGCGCGCTGATGATGTCGAAATTCTCCAGCGACATGGTGCTGCAAACCGACGGGCTGACGCAGCTTGTCAACCGCTTGGGCTACGAGCATTATCTGGCGCGCCTGCGCGTGCCTGCTACCATCCTGATGTTCGACGTTGACCGCTTCAAGGACGTCAACGACTGCCATGGGCACTTGATGGGCGACGCCTGCCTGCGGACGATTTCCGGCTGCATCCGCCGCGCGTATGGGAATTACGGGACGTGCTTCCGCATCGGCGGCGACGAGTTCTGCGTGATACTGACGCGGCGGAACGCGCAATACAACACCATGACGGAGATTTTCCAGCACCTGATGGATGCGGCGCGGGCGGAGAATCCGGTTCTGCCGATGGTATCGGTGGGCTGTTCGCATTTTAATCCGTCGACGGATGATTTGGCGGATTCCTTGGCGCGGGCGGACGCGCGGATGTATCAGAATAAGGAAGCGCATAGATAAACACAGCCGCGACGAGTGAATATGCTCGTCGCGGCTGATTTTTATTCACCTGTATTCACCGCAGTGTTGGCAGTAGCGCGCTTCCTTCGGGTTTTCTAAGCCGCAATGCTTGCATGTCGACATTCGGAGTGCGTGCTTTTGTTGATATTACCGATTCACATACGCGTCGATTTCATTCCGGCTGGAGATTTGCAGCTTCTCAAAGATGCTCTCCATGTACGACTTCACCGTGTTGACGGAAACGCCCATCAGCGCGGCGATTTCCTTGTTGCTGCGTCCCTTCGCGGCAAGCATGGCAATCGAAAACTCGTAGGGTGTGAGCGCGTCGGTCACCTGCAGCGTCGACACGGGGTTGTGAATTTTCATCCACCCGCGGCTGAAGCGGTAGACCGACTGCACAATCTTGTTGTACGTTTCCGGCTCCTGCTTGCGCAGCGCGCGCTCCACCTGCCCCTGCAAAATGCCGTGATGCTCCACAAACGGGTGGATGTACCCCTCGCGGCTGGCGATGCTCCACGCGGCATCGAACTTCTGCTCCGCGCGTTCATCCTGCTTCAGGCTCATGCAAATCATGCACAGGACGATGTTGAGGTAGATGCTGTCAATGGGGTAGCGCGTGCCCGCCATCAGCAGGGCGGATTCGGCAATGCCCATCGCGTGTTCGTATTCGCGGCGGATGTAGAGCGCGTGGGCGATGGCGTACATGGCAAAATACTGCATTCCGGGCGGAAGAATACCGATAGCGGGGCGGATAGGGGTCAAGTCGAGCTTCTCGGAGTGGAAGAACACGCTGATGAGCGCGTCGGTAATGCTGCTGTACAGCCGCCACGAATCATCGTTTGCGCGCTGCCCGTCCCGCTGAATCATTTCGAGATTCCGGCGGCACTTGGCGGCATCCCCCGTCTGCAGCATCGCCATCGTGTTGGTAATCAGCGCGGACAGGCGGATTTCGGGGCACTTGCTCGTCAGGTATTTCTCGCTGATTTCGCGGGCTTCCTCGTGCTCATCGCGGAAATAGTGGTGCAGGGCGCGGGCGATGTCGCGTTCCTCCTCGTCGTTCATGGTCAGCAGGAGATTCTGGAAGCCGTTGTCGCACGGGCGGGAAATCAGCGGCATATAGCACGTGGCCATCCGCGGGGGGATTTTTTCCTGCCCGCGCTGCCCGCTCTTGCGCAAATCCGCCGGATGCGGCGTATTCGCCGGAATCAGCCACCCGCCCGATTTCCGGATTGCCCCCTGAATCCGCCCGGTATTCAGGTAGTAATTCACCATGCGGATGGAAACGCCCCACAGCTCCGCTATTTCCTTTACGCTGAGGTAGTCCAATGCGCAGCCCCTCCTTGTTCTCCTTGTTTACGCTTACGGAATTGGCTCCCAAAGCATGGTCGCCGTTCGATTGCCATACGAGCCCTTGGGCAGCATGTAGGAGCGCGGCGTTCCTTCTACGCCGTCGATTTTCCAACCTACAAAGGTATAGCCCGGGAGGTAGTAGGACGGGTCTTCTTCCGGTGTCCCGAAATAAACTTGGTTGTTGATGGTGTATTGAACCCAATTATATGCTTTGCCGTGGCTCACGTAGGTAATGGTGTACGTCGCCACACGCCACTCCGCCTTGTAAAGGCGGTCGGTTGAGCCTGCGGGGATAATCATCGGCGTTGAAGGGAACTGACCGCTGCCATCGAGGACCCAGCCGGCAAATTCGTAGCCCGGACGGTCGGGAGGGATGGGCAGGGTGACGGAATCCTCCACGGTGTAGCGTATCGAAGCTATGACTGCGCCGCCGTTCGTGACCAGTGTGATGGTGTATCTGATCACCTTCCAGTTTGCGGTATACGCCTTGTTTCCCGTCGAACCCTTCGGAATTTTGACGCTTGTCTGCGGCGTCGTGATGCGCTCGCCCGTCCAGCCGACAAACTCGTAGCCGTTGCGGGTCGGGGTTGGCAGCTCGAACTCCTCATCCGTTATGGTGTAAACCACCTTTTCTTGACCGCTGCCGCCGTCCAAATCCATGGTGATGGTGTACTCCGCCAAACGCCACTCCGCCTTGTAATGGAGGTCGCCGGTTGTGCCAGGATAAATAATGAGCGGCGTGAAAGGGAGCATACCGCTGCCATCGAGGGTCCAGCCGGCAAATTCGTAGCCCGGACGGAGAATGTAAGGCAGGGTGAAGAGATCCTCCACGGTGTATTTTATCGGAGACACGACTGGGCCGCCGTTCGTGTCCAGTGTGATGGTGTATTCAATCACCTGCCAGTTTGCGGTATACGCCTTGTTTCCCGTCGAACCCTTCGGAATTATGACGCTTGTCTGCGGCGTCGTGATGTCCTCGCCCGTCCAGCCGACAAACTCGTAGCCGTTGCGGGTCGGGGTTGGCAGGGCAAACTCATCATCTATCACGGTGTAAAGCAGAGTTGTTTCGCCGCTGCCGCCGTTCAAATCCATGGTGATGTTGTATTCTGTCAGTTTCCAGTTCTCGATATACGTCTTGTCGCCCGTCGAACCCTTCGGGATGGTCACGTTCGGCTGCGGCGTCGTGATGCCCTCGCCTGTCCAGCCAAGGAACGTGTAGCCCGTGCGGGTCGGGGTCGGCAGCGTTACGGTTTGCTCCACCGTGTAGAAATACTCTCCTGACGAGCCCGCATTGCCCCCTTCCAGCAGCGTAATGATGGTGTATTCAATCACCTGCCAGTTCGCGGTGTAAGTGCGGTCGCCCGTGCCGCCTTGCGGGATTTCAATGGTTTTCTGCGGTTCGGTGATGCCCTCGCCCGTCCAGCCGAGGAAGATGTAGCCCGTGCGAATCGGGGTCGGCAGCTGGAACGCTTCCGATTCCACCGTGTACTGGATGGGACGGATCGGATCGCCGCCTGCCGTGTCCAGCGTGACGGTATAAAGCTTGTCCGCCGTCAGCGTCAAGGTCAGCGGCGCGTAGGGCATGAGGAAGGAAACCGCGTCGTTCCCCTCGCTGATACTCAGGGAAACAGCCGGGTCGCTCTGGAAAACGTGGATGCCGCGATAGCCCGCTGCGGGCGCGATTTGCACCGTCACCTGCTCACCCGCGCGGCACAGCAGGTCGTTGCCCTCCGCCGGCATATCGCTGCCCCAGAGGACGTTCTGCGCGTCGATGGTCACGCGCTGCGTGTCCGCCGTCCACGTCAGCGTAACGATGCGCCTTTCTTCGCGCCCCGTTACGGGCAGGAATGTGTCCGTCTCCTCGCCGCGCAGTCCCGTCAGGTGAATGAGGGCACGCTCGTCCGCGCCGAAGTCGCTGCGCTTGAGCTGCGTCACCCACTCGCCGCGCTCCTTATCGAAGGTGAAGCTCGCCACGGCGCCGCTGCGCAGGGTCAGACTCGGCGTGAAGTACTCAGGCCGTGCGTTGTTGATGCGAACGCGGTAGGTGATGCGCCCGTCCTGCTTGCCATAGCGGTAGACGTACACCGGGAATTCCGCCACCAGCGTGCTGTCATCCGTCAGCGGGAACACAACGTCGCCCTCGCGGGAGAGATAGACATAATTTTCCGCCACGGCAAAGCAGGATTCGCCGCCATTCAGGCGGTAGACCTTGCTCCACGGGTCTGCGCTGCGCATTTCCGGCAGCAGCACATACTGCTCCTGCAAATCCGGATACTTCTCTGCAAACGCCGCCTCGATGCTGTCCATCATGTTGACCGCGCCCATCGGGCAGCTGTCGCCCGTGTACTGCACCGTCGCTTCGGTCAGCAGCGCGCCGTCCCAATCCGCCGTTTCCAGCTGCATGTCCTTCGCGCTCTGGTCAACAAGGCGGAAGCGCACGGTCAGGCTGATTTTCTTCTCCACCTTCAGCTCGCTGCCCATATGCAGCTGCTGCCCCGGCACAAGCGCGTTCTTGCCCGGATTCAGCACAATATCGCCCGTCGGCAGCGGGTCATCCGTCAGGTTCACGAGGTTCGTCGCAATCCCGATATCGAGATTCATCGGCTTGTCCACCACGATGGTGGAGCGGACATTGCCCTCGCCGTTCAGCGACACATTCCCCGATGCGCCCAGAATCAGCTCCTGAACATCTGCCGCCGCGCCGATGTTCAGGCGAATGTCCTCGTCCGACAGCACATACAGGCGGTCGATTTTGCCGGACGGCAGATTGGCGTTCAGCCCGCCGAGAACCAGCAGATTGCCGTTCATTTCCGGCGCATTGAACTCCGTGTCGCCCAGATGGTCAAAAATCGCGTCGCCGATGAAGGCTTCCGGCGGCTGCGTGTCCTTATTCAACACGGTGATGCCAAACTGCTTGATGTTCTCCTGAAACGCCGGGTCATCCAAGTCCGTATTGTCCCATATGCCAGCGCCGATTTCTTTCGCCAGCCGCTCCAGCGCCGAGTCCTTGCCCTGTGGTGTCTGGTTCTTGTTGATGGTGTTCAGTGTGTTCAGCGCACTCATGTTGTTTTCCACAATCATGGCCGCCGATGCTGTACCCGCCCAAATGATGCTGCATAAGAGCAGGAAAATGGTGCTCCATCGTGCGATTCGCTTCATGCTTCTTCCTCCTTGCTGATAGCTTCCGCGGGCTTTTTCCCATAGAAAACGCCCCTTCTGGTTTCAGTATACCATTGACAAGCGCTGTTTGCCACCGCCATTCAATGGATTAATTGGACGTTTCTCTGCCCTTTTCCTGCTGAAAATTCCTGCATTCACGCAGTTTTCCCGTCAATTCGCGCATGTTTTCCGCCGACTGCACCTTTCCAAGGCAGGAAATATCGGTTGCCAAGGATGGCAAAGTGCATCTTTCCAACATACGAAAAAAGGCGAACCGGTTTTGAAGCCGATTCGCCCGTGGATTTGTCCAAACTTGGATGGAATTACTTGGCGATGGTGCAGTGCATGAAGTACTTGTAGCCCAGCGGGTTGGAGAAGAAGCCCTGCACGGAGTCGTCGAGCATGTAGATGTCGGTGTAGTAGTACAGCGGCACGATGCAGCCGGTATTCATCAGCATATCTTCCGCGATGTGCATCATGGCATAACGGTTCGTGCTGTTGGTGCAGCTCTTGATAGCAGAAATCAGCACGTCATAGGTTTCCGCCCAAGTGCCGTTCTCCACCTTCACGTCGTAGCCGTAGGGGGTCAGGTCGAGATTGTAGATCTTCAGATCCGCATTCGCGCCCTTGCCGAACTGCACGTCGTTGTTGCCGGAGCCGGTCACCCACATGTCGAGGAAGCAGATCGGGTCGTTGTAGTCGGCAATCCAGCCATTGCGGGCAATGGAGTAGTCGCCGGACTTACGGGTGTTCAGGAAGGTGTTCCATTCCTGGTTGGTCAGGTTCATGGTGATGCCGACCGCAGAAACCGCGCTCTGGAGGTATTCGCCAATCGCCTTGTGGGCTTCGGAGGTGTTGTAGAGGTAGGTCAGGGACGGGAAGTTGGTGAAGACGCCGTTCTCCTCGTCGTAGGTGTAGTACTTCTTCAGGGTCTCAACCGCCTTGTCGAAGTTCGCCATGTAGACGTCTTCGTCGTCGGTCACGTCGTAGTAGCCGGTGATGCCTTCCACATGGCCCGCGTTCTTGTAGAACTCAGAGCCGTCCGCATCGGTCATGCCCATAGGAACGAAGCTGGACGCAGGCACCTGACCCGCCTGACCGATTTCTTCAACGATGTAGTTGCGGTCGAACAGCAGACCAATCGCCTGACGGATTTCTGCGCGCGCCGCTTCCGCTTCTTCGGGGGTCATGTTCGCGAGCACGTCAGCGGGCAGGATTTCTTCGTTGATGTTCCAGCAGACATAGTAGGTACCAATCTGACCGGCAATAACGAATTCCGTCGGATACTGTTCCTTCAGGGAAGCGATTTCAGAGGTGGGAACGTCGTCGATCAGCTGCCAGTCGCCCTTCTGGAAGTTCGCCAGCATGTTGTTCGCGTCGTCGGAGAGGTAGAAGTCCAGCTCGTCCATCGTGACCTTGTCCACCGCATGATAGTAGGGGTTCTTGGTCAGGGTGATCTTGCTGTTGTGTTCCCACGCGGTCATGGTGTACGGGCCATTGCCGATGTAGGTGGAAGGATCGGTCGCCCACGCTTCGTTGGCGACGACGTCCTCACGCACGGGCATGTACGCCGGGAAGGCGAGCAGCTCGTTCCAGTAGGCAACGGGGTTGTTCAGGGTAACGGTCAGGGTCTTGTTGTCCACAGCGGTCACAGCGAGGTTTTCCGCCTTGGGGTCGGAGCCGTCCGCAGTGTAGCCCTTGATGACTTCAAACATGTAGCCATAGTCCGCGCCCAGCTCGGAGGAAGCAGCGCGCTTCCACGCGAACTCGAAGTCCTTCGCGGTCAGCTCCTTGCCGTCAGACCACTTCAGGCCATCAACGAGCGTGTAGGTGTACGTCACCGTACCGTCGTCATTGACCACCGGATCCGGCAGTTCCACCGCGCAGTCCGGCAGGATTTCCAGCTTGCCGTCGTCGGTCTGCGCCCAAGTGGACAGGCCTGCGAACAGGTGAGCGACCATCGTCGCGCCGTCCACAGCGGAGTTCAGCGCCGGGTCAAGCGTATCAGGCTCGGACGCGATGCAGACAGCCATGTACGTCTTGCCGTCTTCGGCGACAGCGCACAGGGTGCAGGTCACCATCATTGCGATGGCGAGCAGGAGAGCAGTCAGCTTCTTCATGAAAAAACCTCCCTTAATATTCTGTGACAGCCTTGCTTTTCGTAGACTGTCTGTATCAAAAATGCGTGTTGACGCATCCTTGAAGCAATTTTTTTGCGCGGATAAACACGCGGGCACACTATGCCAGTGTCACCAACTCAATCGCGAAAAGGGTGTCGAGAGGGTCGAAGACCCTTCGCGGGTGCAGGGCAGAGCCCTGCCGGAGTCCAGAGGCAGAGCCTCTGGCGCCTCCCTTGTACACGAAAAATTCATACTTTTCTTGCAAATCCACCAAATTTGAGCCTGAATTTCGGCTAAATTCCGGTGGATTTTTTTTTGAATGTGTGCTATACTATATGAACGAGGGGTCTGTGCGTTGCAAAACAGACCGCAATCAAACGCCGCCATTCCGGAATGATGATGCTGGGGAAGTCGGAATTGTGGAATGAAGAAAAGGAAGTCGCCGGTGGAGGGCTTGCAATGCCCGTCCTGCGGTGATGGAATCGGCAGCGTTTGGCAAACGACGGGGAAAGGCTGCGAAAGCGGACACGGGCAGGGCAGTCCTGCGCGGGCAGTTTTCGGCTGCAAGGCGCAGCGGATAAAATGCGTTTTTTCCCGGCATGGAAATAATGCTGATGGGGTTCGGCGAAACGCAGGCTTGCCGTGTCCAGCAGCAGTTTTCCGCAAAAATGGCTTTTTTACTTCCGTGAAGGAAGTATGTGAAAGAGAAGGAACGAAAACGTTTGAAAGAGAGTGATGGTATGACCCCGAGAACGAAAGCAGCGCAGCCGGCAAGCCGCCTGCGGATTGTCAGCCTTGGCGGTGTGGATGAAATCGGCAAGAACATGACAGTTTTTGAATATGAGGATGACATTGTGGTGGTCGACTGCGGCAGCATTTTCCCCAAAGAGGACATGCTGGGCGTCGATCTGGTCATTCCGGATGTGTCCTATCTGGTGGAGAAGAAACGCAACGTGCGCGGATACCTCTTCACCCACGGGCACGAGGACCACATCGGCGCGACGCCGTACATCCTGCGCCAAGTGCCCGCGCCGCTCTACGGAACGAAATTGACGCTGGCGCTGGTGGACTTGAAGCTCAAGGAGCACCGCATTCAGGGCATCCCGATGCAGGTGGTGCAGCCGCGCGACGAGGTGCGGCTGGGCAAGAACTTCACGGCGAAGTTCATCCACGTCAGCCACTCCATCGCGGGGGCGTGCGCCATTGCGCTCACCTGCCCGGCGGGGACGGTCGTCGTCACCGGCGACTTCAAAATTGACTACACGCCCGTCGATGGGCATATCACCGACCTTGCGTCCTTCGCCGAGCTGGGCGAGCGCGGCGTGCTGGCGATGCTGTGCGAATCCACCAACGTCGAGCGCCCCGGTCACACCATCTCCGAAAAGAAGATTGGCGTGACGTTCGAGAACATGTTCCGCGACGCGCAGGGGCGTGTGATTGTCGCCATGTTCGCGTCGAACATCCACCGTATGCAGATGGTCATTGACAACGCCCTGCGCTACGGCCGCCGCGTCTGCTTCATCGGGCGCAGCATGGTCAACGTCAGCCGCGTGGCGATGCAGATTGGCGAACTGCGGATTCCGCCGGAAGCCATTATTGAGGCGGACGCGCTCGACCAGTACCCGGACAACGAGATTTTGGTGATGACGACGGGCAGTCAGGGCGAGCCGATGGCAGGCTTGACGCGCATGGCGTACAGCGAACACCGCAAGCTGCAAATCCGCCAAAGCGACACGGTGATTATCTCCGCCACGCCCATTCCCGGCAACGAGAAGAGCATCAGCCGCGTCATCGACCAGCTGTACCGCTGCGGCGCGAACGTCATCTACAAGGCGCTGGCGGAGGTGCACGTCTCCGGTCACGCCTGTCAGGAAGAACTCAAACTCATGCACGCGCTGGTGAAGCCGAAGTACTTCATCCCCGTTCACGGCGAATATCGTATGCTGTGGCAGCACGCGGTGCTGGCGGAGTCGATGGGCATGAACTCCACCGACATCGTGCTTCCCGAAACGGGGCAGGTTATCGAGATGAATCAGGAAGGGCTGTATCTGGCGGAACAGATTCCGACCGGCGCGGTGCTGGTGGACGGTCTGGGCATCGGCGACGTGGGCAACGTCGTTCTGCGCGACCGCAAGCACCTCAGTCAGGACGGCTTGATTATCGTCGTCATGGCGATTAACCGCGACGACCAGCGCCTTGTCTCCGGCCCGGATATCATCAGCCGCGGCTTCATCTACGTCCGCGAGAATGAGGATATTATTGAGAACACGCGCGATGTTGTCCGGCAGATTCTGTCGCAGTCGTCGCTGGCGGGCGAGGACTGGCCGGCGCTCAAGAACCGCATCAAGGATGAGCTGCACCGCTTCATCTTCGAGAAAATCAAGCGCAACCCGATGATTCTGCCCATTATCCTTGACGTTTGACATGGGGGCGCACATCTGATACAATAGGGAGGAACGCAATCAACCGCGTTTCTCCCTTTTTCATGGGGAATCGGGATGAATTTCAGGCAAAGCATCGTTTTATGGATAGCGTATTGAAAGGATGGACAGACTGTTATGGAACATGCTACGGCACACCGCTTGGCGCAGGAAATCCGCCAGAGCGAGGAATATCAGACGTATCACGCACTGAAAGAGGAGGTTATGGCGGACGAAACGACCGCCGCGCTCCTGAAGGAATACAAGAAGCTGCAGCTGCGCCTGCAAATGGCGGCTGTCTCCGGCACGCAGCCGGATAACGACGACATGCAGCGCTTTCAGGGCATTTCGGCGCTGCTGTTCGGCAAGCTGGAGGTCAGCCAGTACCTGCTGGCGGAAATGCGCCTGCAGCAGGAAGTGGCGGGCATTCTGCGCATCATCACCGACGCGGCGGACATTGACATGGGGATGGGACAATAATTCCGAATTCTCCAAAGGGGGCAGGCTTGTTGAGCAAGAAGCATGACAGCTACGAGAGCATCCGCGACGAGCGGCGATATGGCCCGTACTGGTACAGCGCGCTGTGGCGCATCATCCGCCCAATCCTGATTGGCTTGGGCACGGTGCTGGTGGTGGCGGGCATCCTGTTCAGCGTGTGGAACAAGGTGTACGGCGAGTTCATTGCGCCGCCGGATGAAAGCAGCACGGCGCAGGTGCCCTTCACCATCGAGAGCGGACAGAGCCTGACCCGCGTGGCGAACCGGCTGGAGGAAGCCGGGCTGATTCGCAATCGCACGGTGTTCAAATACTACTGCGATTTCGCGGGCTGGGGGCAGAAAATTCAGTCCGGCAGCTACACGCTCAGCCCGTCGATGACCATGCGGCAGATTGCCGACCAGCTCACGCGCGGCGACGGCAACCCGATTGTGCGCAATATCACGCTCATTCCCGGCTGGACGATTGAGCAGTTCGCCGAGCAGCTGGTCAAAGACGGCGTGCTGACGGACAGCGCGGAGTTCTTGAGCCTGTGCAAGAGCGGCACGAGCTTCAGCGAATTCTATTCCGTGCAGGACGTGCTGAACAGCCGGAACGTCAGCCAGCGCCGCTATGTGCTGGAGGGGTATCTCGCGCCCGACACCTACGAAATCTACATCGGCGCGACGGCAAGCGAAATCATCCGCAAGCTGATTACGCAGACCGAGCGGGTGTTCTCCGTCGCCTGTGAGGATCGCGCGGAAGAGATGGGCTACACGATGGACGAGATTCTGACGCTGGCAAGCATGATTGAGAAGGAAGCGTCCAAGGCGGATTTCACGAAGGTGTCCGCCGTATTCCACAACCGCCTGAAAGCGGGCATGAAGCTGCAAAGCGACGTGACGATTCACTACATCACGGGCGTAAGGAAAATGTCGCTGACGGGCAGTGATTTGGCGCTTGATAGCCTCTACAACACCTATCAGGTGAAGGGGCTGCCGCTGGGCCCGATTTGCGCGCCGAGCGCGGATGCCATCAACGCGGCGCTCTACCCGGACGAGACGTTCGTGGCGGAAAACTACCTGTATTTCTGCGCGACGAGTCCCGAAAGCACGGAGCTGCACTTCTCCCGCACCTTGCAGGAGCATGAACAGGCGGTCGCCATCTACGCGCCGCTGTGGCAGCAGTACGACAAGGAAAGAGGCATTGAGTAAATGACCAACCGAATGCCGGAGCTGCTGTGCCCGGCGGGGAATCTTGAATCGCTGGAGGCGGCACTGCATTTCGGCGCGGACGCGGTCTATGGCGGTATGAAGCAGTTCGGCCTGCGCGCCTTCGCGGGCAATTTCGACGAGGAGGCGCTGACGCAGGCGGTCGAAAAGATGCACGGCGCGGGCAAGAAGTTCTACCTGACGATGAACATCTTCCCGTTTGACGACCAGCTGGATGATTTCATCGCGGCGGCGAAAGCAGCGTGGGACATCGGCGTCGATGCGGCGATTGTCAGCGATTTGGGGGCGATTGCCGCCCTGCGCCGCGAAGTGCCGGAGCTGCCCCTGCACGTCAGCACACAGGCAAGCACCGTCAACGCGGAAGCCGTGCGCGTCTACCGCGATATGGGCTGCGAACGCGTGATTCTGGCGCGGGAAACGTCCATCGCGCGGGCGAAGGAAATCATCCGCCGCGTGCCGGAGATGGAAATCGAGACGTTTGTGCATGGCGCATCGTGCATGGCGTACAGCGGGCGGTGCCTGCTCAGCGCGGCCATGGCGGGGCGGAGCGGCAATCAGGGCGAATGCGCCCAGCCGTGCCGCTGGCATTACAGCGTGGTGGAGGAGAAGCGCCCCGGCGAGTACATGCCCGTGTGCGAGGACGAAAATGGCACATACATCTTTTCCGCGCATGATTTGAACCTGATGCCGCTTTTGCCGGAACTGGTGGACGCGGGCATCAAGAGCCTCAAAATCGAGGGGCGGATGAAAACGGCGTATTACGTCGCGACGGTGACGGCGGCATACCGTCGTGCGCTGGATCTGCTGGCGGATGGCGGCGATTTCGCGGCGGCGCTCCCCGGCTTGATGGCGGAATTATCCTGCGCGAGCCACCGTGACAGCGACACTGGCTTTGCGCTGGGCAAGCCAGCAAATCCCGGCGGCGCGGACGGCTTCCATCAGGAGCGGGAATATCTGGCGCATGTGGTGGAGGGCAGCCGCACCGGGCGCGGCACACGCTTCCTGCTCAAAAATCGCTTCAAGGCGGGCGAGAGAATCGAACTGCTGACGCCGTCGGGGGTGCACGCCTTCGAGGCGACGCCGTTCCTGCGCGAAAAGACGGGCGAAATCGTCGATACGCTGGGCATCGGCGGTGAAATCATCCGCATGGACGTCCCCTTCGCGACCCAAACGGGCGACTTCCTCCGCGGCGAAACGCGGAATCACCGAAAGTAAGCGCACTTTTCCCGAAACCCGCAAGCAAGTCAACAAAAGCCGGACAAAAGCCAAACTGAAAAATGCGGTCAAGCTGGGCAACAACAGCCGCTCTTTCCCCCAATAAACATGGGTGGCGGGGGGATCCAGAGGGGGCTGAAGTCCAGACTTGCACGCTCTTCAGCCCCCTCTGGGCGTTCTTTGGTTACTTTCTGGCGCGCCAGAAAGTAACAACATCGCC
>ERZ779656.1242-NODE-1242-length-14366-cov-2.714136_pt1 | contig 14366 bp, 8 predicted proteins | sample MGYA00511102_ERZ779656 | MGnify/ENA primary metagenome ERZ779656 (study PRJEB29588, sample SAMEA2143980) | human gut metagenome | biome: human gut; feature: human-associated habitat; material: faeces | place: Denmark | collected 2008/2010 ... | reverse complement strand
CGCGTATTATCCACTTCACACTGCCGGTGGCGGATGCGTTGTCGTAGCTCGTTGTGGGGATGGTGAAGTTCACTTTGCCCGTCAGAGAGCCGTTGGCAAATGCCAGTGATACATTCTGAGGTGCCGCGGGGGCTTTGGGGGCAGCGCGGAACAACGCCCGCAAGCCAACTATCTCCTCGTTGCCGGGCAGTTGGCTTACCAACGTGGCTTTGCCGGTGGCTGGCTCTACCGAATATATATATCCGCCGCCGTCGACTGTTGACACGTTCCAATAAATTTTGCCGGTGAGATTGTCGAACGCCGCCGATGACACATATTGCGGCTTGACACCCGAAGCGCCCATCCTAACAGCCTTCCCGGTGGTCTTGTCAATGCGGTAAACGTCGCCCGACCGACCAAAGCCATAAATCTCGCCACGGGCGTCGGTTGCCATGGAGACCATGATTTCGGGCAGTGTGGAAAGCACTTCCACCGGATAATTCCTGTTCATATCCATTGTCATGCGGCCGAAAACCATTGTGCCGCCGGTGGTGTACAAATCCCGAAAAAAACAGCCGTACACAAGCTCGTCAACCTCCACCAGGGCAGATGCCACAGACGGCGGACGCACCGATGTGTTGTACTTTATCATCTTCCATGTGCTGATGTCGTAGTTGGCCATGGAATAGACCCAGGTGCCTCCGCTATATTCCATGAGGCTGCTCTGGTAGTAGATGCCGTCGAGCCAAACTGCGCCGAAGCTGCCATAGATTTTGCTGTCGCCGCTCAGCTTGGTGAAGCCCGTGCCGTCGGCGTTGAAAGAATACATTGCGTCGGGATGCATTGTCTGCCCCTCAGCATTTGCGTCGGAATACAGCACATGGCCCTCTAATGTCGGTAAATTGCCGGTGCTGATCCGTGGGGTTGCTGCCGTTACGCCCGGCATTATCCGGTTTGCGTCTACAAACATCTTTGAGCCACGCAACGCCTCAGGTCGTATCAGGTTCATGTTTGTCCCCGAATTCTCCGGAAGCGCCTCCCGGTACGCCGACGGCTGAGCCGTCGCACTAATCGACGGCATGACTGCCATTGCCGCCATACTGCTCTTGATTCCTTTTCTCATATTTTTGGTTTTCATTATTATTCAGTTTGCCGATTCACACCCGTTCAGACTCCGTTCAAATCTTACCGTAGATTTCAGTCATTCCATGCAAGAGTTCAAATCCAAAACATGATGAAGCAAAAACCGACATCGCAAAATTAAAACTAATTCTTTCACTGTCAATCTAAGAATTGAAATTACAGATTCGATTTTATAAATACAAACCAACTTCCGCTGAAATGCCCTGCAAAACAGGCGTTTAGGAATAATGAAAACCTAAAATAGACGCTGATTTATTTGCTGCTTTGTGCGCGTTTGCAGCTACGGGAAAGTGCTGACTGCCCCATGCATCAAGTGTCTGGCGGCCTCTATTCTGATTGCTCTTATCGCTAATGCGTACCCACTGACAAGGTGATTCTTACCTCATCAGCGCCTCAGAAATTTTTGCTTACAGCCGGATAAGCGCCTCTTAGATACGCAGAGAGAGCTCATGGCAGTGAACTCCCTCACAATATTACTTATTGCCCTTTTCGGGTATGCGATTGAGGCGATGTTACTTGTTCATCTTGCCAGTAGTCATCAACTCGCCGTCTTCGGTGATATAAATGCTGAGATTTTCGCCGCAAACCACCGTCTTTATATTTTCGGCTATCTTTACCGGGCTGAGGCGTCGGGTGTCGGTGCCGTCGCCAAGCTGATAATATTGGTTATTTCCCCATGCCCACAAAGAGCCGTCGTTGAGAATAGCAAAGGTAAAAAAGCCGCCGGCCGACACCTCCCGCACATTGTCCATAATCTTTTTCGGACGAATACGGGCTCTCTTTGTGCCGTCGCCATACTGGCCATAGTTGTTGCTACCCCAGGCCCAAAGCGAACCATCGTTGCAGACTGCCATCGTATAGCAGTTACCGGCCGACACCTGCCGCACATTGTCCATAACCTTTACCGGACTGAGGGGTTGTGAGAACTCAACGCCGTTGCCAATCTCACCGAATGTGTTGTTTCCCCATGCCCACAACGAGCCGTCATTGCGAACTGCCATAGTATGCAAACCACCGGCCGATACCTGGCGCACATCATCCATAATCTTCACCGGAGTGCTGCGTTGAGTCTGAGTGCCGTCGCCAAGCTGCCCGTCGCCGTTATCGCCCCATGCCCAAAGGGAGCCGTCATTGCGAATAGCCATGGTGTGCTGCCTGCCCACTGACACCTGGCGCACATCATCCATAACCTTTACCGGATTTTGGCGATACGACTTAGTGCCGTCGCCGAGCTGCCCGGCACGATTGTCGCCCCATGCCCATAAAGAGCCATCGGTCTTAAGCACCACAAAATAATTGTCGCCGGCTACCACAGCCTCGTAATTACCTTTGGCAACAGCATTTACTGATATTATCAACAACGCAAAAATGCAGACTATCAATCTTTTCTTCATCGTTTCAATTTTTTGGCGTACTTCCCGGGCAAACCCAACGTCATCCATCCATTACACCTTGTTCTCTCCACAAAGTTAGAAAACTTCCCCCACATCAACAAATCCACCACTTCCACAATCTTCCTAACTCCCTAAAATATAGCTATTTACCGGCAAAAGAATATTTCCCCAAAGGCATAAGAAGAAGGTTAGTCTGTGTGTTCTATCAGCATATTTCTGTTGAAGATGCCTGTTATTGCCTCTGTAACTGCAGGCAATTCGGTTGTTGTGAAGGGTAGGCCAATAAGATAAATGCGATTATGGACTGAGTTAAGATTATTATCTACTTTCAGCTCTATCGTTTTAATTTTGTTTGACGGATACACTATCATAGATGTCTTGTTTGCAGCTGAGTCTAAAGAACTATACGCTAATATTTGATGAAAATCGGCTCTAAATGTTTCTTTTAGCAAATTCTCTGTTTGTGTATTAAGCATGTGCGATTTGTACTTGGCGTCAATAAAATATATGGCATCTTCTTTCTTGAAGATAATATCGGGCTCAAGGTATCTAAGAATCCATGATGCGTGAGGCTTTGCCCAAACAGAGAAGCGTTGATTTGATAAAACTTGTGCTCCACACTTTCTACCAACTTCTGAAAAAACATACTGAACATATCGTTCAAAAAGTTCCGCCGAATCCACTCTCCATCCTCTGGAGTTGGTGGATTTATGTTTCATAATGATATTTGCCAGATTCTTCAGTTTTTTTATTTTTAATGGTTCAGGTGTCTTCTTAATAAATAAGTTTGTTGGTTTCGACGTTGGGTGAAGCCTTAAATAACTTTGCATACTTCCCAGCAACTCAGAATATTGATTCCTTATTTTTCTTGGAGTATTATTGGATTCAAGCTCATGCAAGGCTATTTGCATAATGCTTGTCAACTGTGCCCATTCAAGATGATCTCGAATGAGAATGTTTTTTCTGTTTTCAAATGATAGTCGATTATTTACGTCAACAGATTTTACTATGTATTTTGTCCAGTTTGTTGAGCTACTTGGATGCCTTTCGACCTTTATCGTTGAATCAAATTTACACCATGGTATGGAAGTGGATTCTGCAAAAGCATTTAGATAATTTATACAATCAAAATAGAAAGGTGCTCTCAATTGATCAGCCTTACACAGAGGCTTATCTATATATTCGGGCTGTAATGTCTCTTGAAGCAATAGAGCTAGCTCAGGTATATTTTCGCCATATCGAGATTTTATGACGATATCTTCATAATAAGTGCCGGTTTTGGGATGCCTGATTGGCGCTGCTCCAACGAAATGAGATGATTTTATCTTCATGCCTTTTATAAAATCTCTTTCGTCAATCGACACTTCCAGTCCAAGAAATTCTAATGTCTCCCTGTTCAGGGATATGAATTTTTGAATTGCTGTTTCTGGATATCTTTTATCGGTTTTCCAGATACCATACAATTTTGAGAAGGGAATGAAGATCTCCTCAAGACAATGCAGTTCTATCATAACAAGTGTTATTCAAAAAGATTTTTATGAATCTTGCGATAGAACAAATCATTGAAATCATTAACGGCAGGAACTAACAATCCTTGTTCCAGATATTCCTTAATTAGTGGAAATAATTCGTATCTTATTTTTGTAGTTAAATCCTCTTTACCATTAGTTTTAAAATAAGAGCCACCCGGTTGCAAATTTAGCTCCGAATCTGTGGCATATTTCTCAAAGATTCGAGATATCTCTGTGAACAATTCCATCCCTTCTTCACTTGTCCCTTCTAAGATTTCCGGCGCAATAGTATACCATGCAAATCTGCGACGCAAGGCGAAGTCAACAACAGCAAGACTTCTATCTGCCGTGTTCATAGTGGCTAATACCTTGAGATTGTTGGGAATAGCGCTGATTTCTCGAGAGCCAATTTTTATTGAATTAGCATTAGATTCGTCTCTGGTGGCCTCAAAGAGATAAAATACCGGGCCTAACACATTGGCAAGATTTGCGCGATTTATCTCATCAATTATCAATAATACGTCTTGTTCGGGATTCTCGAATGCGAATCTTATTGCTTCGCATAGAATTCCAAACTTTTCTTCGTATTGTACATTTTTATCTTTCCCAAGGACAGGAAGAATGCAATATACAAAATCAGAGTATGTGGTTTCGGCGTGAAATTGAGTGAAAAATACCTTATGGTAATAATCTCTACCTATCTCCTCTGCAAGGTAAGTTTTACCTACACCCGGGGCACCTTGAATAACTACAAAGCGTTTGCTTTGCAGAAGTTTTTGCACTTCTTCCTTATGGCTACATGCTTCTTCCCCATCATTTATTTTAAGGACTAATTTTCTGCCGTCCTCAATTGCTTTATTTAAGCTTTTTTGTTGACCTTGAGTTGTTGCCCATTTACGAATGTCGGCGTATTGCGCTATCCACGCTTGAACCAGTTTTATATCATCGCTATTGTCCGGATCAATAAGACATCCTATTTGTAGAACATTTTTGTATTTATAAAGATTCAGTTGAGCCTCTTTCTCAACTTTCGAAAAGTCAAGCGATGACTCTATATCATTGAATTTCTGTTTACAAAAAGGATAATACTGATCACTTGAAGGAAGCAACTTTAAAAATAACCGTCTTAAGCCCGGTAACAAGGCAAGGTCGTAATCATTCCTGAAACCTTCAGAACCCACCCCTATCGACATCAGGAATTTCTCAGGCTCATCACTCGACGGGAAAAACACAAGACTAAAATCAGAATAAGGTCCTTGAGGAGCTTCCGTATAATTTATGAATCCAAAATACGGTATATTATCTTTTTTATTTTCCAAATTCTTCCGGATAACAGCGTTTTTCTTTTTACGCGCAGTTTCCTCTTCCACCCTAATTAACCCAAAGCCTTTAGCTTCCTCTATGCAATATTTCAAGAAATCTTCAGCCTTCATAATTTGATTATTTTTATTACTTATTGATATTACCCTACAAAGTTAATCATTCTTAGCCATATCTGCAATAAAAACCCCATTAAAATTTCAAAAGTGCATCCCCACCCACAGCTCTACCCTTCTTCAATTTTCTCAATCCCCGCCATCCTTCCCATCCTTTCTCTTTCTCCCTTTTCCCCTCAAATTTGATTTATCTCAACCCTTCAGCGCCCCTTTTCGCCGCTGTGGCCGCCTTAAGCTCCCTAATCTCCTTAACCTCCTTAACCTCCTTAAATTCCCGGGGCTCTTAAGCCCGCCACGCCGTTTCAGGCAAAGAAAATAGGAGCCCGGCTTGCCAGAAGCCGGGCTCCACTTATGTTGGTGTTACTTGCGCTGTTCAGCAGTTTACTTCACAAGCACTTTCACCACTTTACCATTAGGCGTTACCACAACGTAAACACCACCGGTCAAAGTCTGATTAGCTTTCACATTAGCGCCGCTGATGCTGAAGATGCAGCTGCCGGCCGGAGCCTTTATCATGCCGTCAACAACCGATACGCCGTCGTTGTCATTCTCTACGCCGTCAACGCCCGTGATATTGCCCGGGTCGTCGGTGATCTGAGCAGGATAAACTGCGTAGCTGAGGTTGGCGTCCTTAACTTCCGGCATCACATAGCCTACCAGATGCGTGTTCTGTTTCGTCTGGCCGTTCAGCCACTCGTTGCCCGGCAGCCAGTTGAAGCCATTGCCTTCAGTGCGGCTCCACGACTGTTTGTTGCCGTTACCCTTGAACGACAGCTGGTTGCTTACCGTTATGGTCTTGCCGTTCTTGAGCGTCATCGTGGCCGTGCCGTCGGCGGCAAAAGTGATATCGCCGTTGAATTTCTGCAACTTGAACACATTATTTGCCGAAGCCTCTTCTGCCATCTCCATCTGCTGAAGGAAGTTCTGGAAGTCGTAAGTCTGCACATCCGTTTCTACTTCCTCAGGCCAGGAAATCAGCACCATGATATTGTATTCCAAAGCATTGAAATAGCTTTCGCTGCGAACCTTGAAGTTCTTCAGCATCATGCCGTTTTCAATCGAATGTCCTGGCTGCTGGAACTCGCCGCCTAACTCATAGATTGCCGATGCATTGGCGTTAGCATCTTCTACCCAAAGGGTTTCCGACAGTCCGCCTTCATCATTCTTCATGTAGTGTCCGCGGATGAATACATCGCCGGTGAACTTAACAGGTGCCCACAGACTTTTACTCTTATCAGTGCGGTCTTTTTGCTTCTGCGAAAGGGTGTGCATCTCCGGAATAGTTGCTGCCTCATAGTCTACATAAATTTGCAGTGTGTATTCAGCAGATTCCTCATTAGCTTCGTTTACACCCTTTATTATATACAAACTGTCTACATCAGTAGTAAAGCTGTAAGTGCCATTAACAGCCTCATATTTAGTACCGTTGATGTCAATCTGGGTAGCATTTTTGCTCGTTACCGTAATCTTTGAGCCGTTGATTGCAGTGTATTCGCCGCAGTCTTCTGTGGCTACATTCTCGCCGTCAATCGTCTTGGTATAAGTTACAACGGGCATCTCGGGTTTGGTCTGCGGTACACAGCCATACAGCTGTACCAACGGGGATCCGTTAACTTCTTTCGACATACCAAAACGAGTTCCCATATACTTCATCACATAACCTGTGCTATTGGAATTGGTAATGGTTGCAGAACCATCGGCAGCTATGCTTATCGTATTTTCCGAAGGCTCGGTGGTCATAGCAAAGAATGGTTGAGGCTTATCTGTTACATAGAGTTTCACCCATTCGCCTGTTTCCAGTTCGCCCTGACGCGGTTTTGCAGTCGAAAGAATATAGTTATCAGCTTTCAGTGTCCACTTGCCTGCGCTGCCGCCAAGGGTAAATACCATTATCCCTTCTTTAGAAGAGGTGCCGAAGGTCTGGTCGTGCAGCACATTGTTCTCGTCAATGCGGAATTTTGCATTCGCTTGGACGCCATCCACCACATTACGATACTGGTTGTTTCCGTCATTCCAGTTACCTTGGTTGCTAAGAGCCATCTTCTGCTCCTTCACAGCAATCACATACTTGTTGCCTGCTTTCAACTGGCTGGCGTCGGTAATCAGCGTGTATACGTTCTCGGCCGGACGCTCAACTACTGTATACATCACCGTTATGCCTGATGAGGTGCCGTCGGCATTCTTACCGGCGAAGGTAAACATATCGTCAGCTGTTACGGTGAAGGTGTAAGGAGCGTTGTATTCACCGTTGGAACTTTTACTATCGGTAACTACAATCTTGTCTGCATTCTCCGAGGTTACTGTTACCTGCGTGCCTGCATATACATTATATGTACTGTCGTTTTCTGCGGTATGGTTAACGCCGTCGAGAGTCCATGTAACTACCGGTGTCGAGGGAACAACTTTCAGCCTTGTAAAGATGGCCGACAGAGCCTCGCTCTCCAGATTCTTCTCGCTGTTGACAGAGGCAAACGAAACCTTAATGTCGCTGTTTACTGTCAGCGTATTGGGGCTTTCGCGGACTGCGCTCTGTTTTGTCTCTAAGTTGGTAACCTTAATCTTGTCGCCGTTGACGGCTTTGATGTTCAGCACCGTTCCTGCAGGTACTTCGTACGTTCCACCGTTGGCTGCAGTGTATGTAGTTTCGCCAACTTTCCAGGTAACTTTCGGCATACGGGGTTTGAGAACTACATTGACGGTTGCCTCGGCTACTTCGGAATTCTTCTTGCCGTCGGCGTATGCGATAGCCTTAACGGTTGTGTTGGCGGCAAGGGCGCTGAGTGTGAACTCGCCGGCATAATCCGTTCCTCGGGTAGCGGTGGGCAGTGTGCCGTCGGTGGTATAGCGAACCGTGGCGCCGCTCTCTATGCCGCTGATGCTTACGGTGGCATTCTCACCCTCTATAACCTCGCTCGGAGTAATGGTTACTGTGGGAGCAGCACAAGCCGCGCGGGTATCAACTTCTTTATACAGCTGTACGTTATGGTAGCCGCTCTGAGTCGAAGAATAATATCCGAATACTGTTCCATTGTAACCTTTCAGCATACGGTTTCCGCTTGCCAACTGAATGGCTACATCCGAAGAACCGGCGGTATAATTTATAAGCAATTCTTGCGGTTCAGAAGCCATGGCAACATCCGCGTCATTGGTTTTGGGGAAGTTAAGATAGCTGTCTGCCGTAGAGTTGTTATAGTTATTCGATTTCAGCGTATATTTACCTTCTGCACTACCAGTGCCAAGAGTAAATACCATCATGTCGTCGGTAAAGCCGAGCTTGCCGTCGGTTACGGTTGCCGGGGTGCTCTGCAGCTCGTTGCTTGCTATTGCGGCGTTGCTGACGGCATAACCGTTGTAGGCGATGACATAGCGGGCACCTACTTCTAACTCACTTGCTTTTTCTACCAATACCCAGCTGCCGTCGGGAATCGGCTCTTTCACGTTTACGGTAATGTTTGCCGCTGTTACAGACGAAGCGGTTTCGCCGCTTATGCCTATTGCCTGTACGGTGATGGTGCCTTCTGCCTCTGCCGTTACTTCAAACGGTACGGAATATTCGCTGCCGTTGGTGGCCGATGGCGTGGTGCCGTCGGTGGTGTAATAAACCTTCTCGGCATTCTTCTTGTCGATGGTTACAGTAACTTTTTCGCCTACATACACCTCGTTGTCGCTCAATGTGATTACCGGCTTCTGAAGCACTTTGCTGCCAAGGCGGTAAAGCTGAACCTCGCTCGAGTTACTTTCCTTTTTGCTATAATTACGGAAATCGGCAGTCGTTTCTGTATTATAGCCATGTATCCAACGACCTTCGCTCGATTTGATAATTATATTATTATTATTATCTAAAGTAACGGGGAAATAGTAAGCCAAGCTTCCCATCTTACAATCTGTGCTTGTGGAGTTCTGGATATAATATGACTCTCCACCTGCATAATTGTCAGCCTTGAAGGCCCAGTTGCCTGAAGTATTCTTCACCAAATGGAATGTCATCACATTGTCGGTAGGCGTAAGCACATCTCCAGCTATTGTAACCGAAGTCTGTTTCAACTTATTCAACTTACCGCTTACCTTCTCATTGCTCATAGCCGCATTCTTAGCCTGTACCCCAATTATATAGGAAGAGGCTTCATCCAAGTCATCTGCTGAAGTTACCAGTTGATAGGTGGCGCCTGCGTCAATCTTCTTAAAGAGAACTTTTACAGGTTTAGAAATTTTCAGTTCACCATTTTTTGCAACGGCCGTTACATAAGTGGTTTCAGTAATGTCAAAGACATCAGTGTATTTATTTTGCTCTGACTGTTGGGGAGCTTCGTAAAACTGTTTGGGGTCTGTAACATAATAAATTACAGCATCCGGCTGATTGGGGTTAGGCGTCATCTTCACGGTTACTTTATCCGTAAAGTTGATAGTCTTCTCCTCTGTGGTTGAATTCCAGTCATTGATTGAAGGCGCCAGACTGACGGTTTCACCGGTCCCGCCTCCATAATCAATCTCAAACTTGGAAGCTATTACTGTTCCCTTTCCTTTTTTCGTCAACTGTATTTTGAAAAAGCTGACGTCCATTCCTTCAGGAACAGTAAATGTTGTTATAGAATTGTCACCACTTGTAGTTGTTATACCTTTTATGCCTGTTGTGTCTACAGTACCGCTGATCTGAGCCGTACCCGTTTGCATATAGATAGTACCTACATCTACATTGTTTGAGGTTGAGATCTTAGTATGGGTTATACGCACCTCTTTAAGACCCGAGATTGCGGTAGTGTTATAAAAAGTAAATGCGTTTTTACCGTTTGCATTTACTTTCATTTGACCGGAATTCGGTATGAATTGATTGATTTCGAATTTAACACCGCCTTTTATGAATGAATGGGCAGTTTGTAAGTATGAACCTGTAGCGCCTCCTGTTGAGGTGGCATCAAATGAGATTGTTTCTGCATTGGCCGGTAGAACCATTAGCAGAAACCCCATTAAGATTAGTAGGAATTTTCTCATATGAGTTTGTTTTGGGTTATTTGTTTGGTTAGTTGTTTATTTTGCTTTATTCTCTTGTTAACTCTTTTAAATTTAATGAGTTAGGAAAGTACCGTTTGCTAATTGTCTCTTTATCATGTTGCTTTATCCTGACCCTTAAATCTTCACCGCAACATTATCTATTTAGAGCCTCCCTGCCTGCTACTGCCGGCCTCCTTAGCCTTCCATTTCCGGCCCCTTAGCTTTCAATTTCCAGCCACCTTAGCTTTCTGCAATAGCTTGTGAAGTTCTGTCGTTTCCGACATTCGTTGGTCGCCAAACTCGCTTTTTGCTTGGTTAGGTTAAGCCAATGTTAAAAATCTGTCTGTCAGTCTCTTTCCTTAGGGAATTCAGCCTTCAAGCAGAAATTCATCTACCGGAAACACCTCTTCATAGTAATGTTCCTGACTTAGAATCAACATCGCTGCAAAGATAACACTAAAATTTGAAATAAAAGCAATAAATCTTCACAACCTTTCATTTTTTAACTTTTTCTTAACCTTCCCCCCTTTCAACTCCTCTTATTCGCCCTCTTCCCTCCCTTTCCACCCCTCCAATCCCTCTTCCCTCCCCCAGCCATCTCTCTTCACTTAATTTTGGCTCAGCTCAAGCGCTTCAGCGCCCCCTTTCTCCGAAATCCTCTTCTTTCCCATCTCTCCCATGTATCCCATGCCTCCCATAGCTCGCTGAGTTTTGTCTCAGCTTGGTTAGCGTTTCCCTCTGCTCCTCCCTAATCTCCCTAATCTCCTTAAGCTCCCTAAGCTCTCTAAGTCTTTGGCCTTATAAGCCTCTTGAGCTCCCTCTTCTCTCTAAAATTTGTTTAGGCTCAGCGCTTTAGCGCCTTTATCCCTAAGCACTTTGCCTGCCAAAGCTCAGGCAGAGCGTTTGGGGTCCTTTTCCGGCTCAGGCTCTCGCCAATCTATCCGGGCGGCTTGTTCGCTGCAAGTTCACACAAAAAAAGGTGTGCCATAAAGGAGCTTTCGTTCCTTTATGGCACGCCTTATCTAATATCTTCGCTGTCTTATTCTGCGGGTTTCTCAACGGGTTCTTCTGCTGCAGGTGCTTCTGCGGCGGGAGCTTCAGCTGCGGGAGCCTCAGCTTTCTTGTTGCTGCGACGACGACGGGTACGCTTGGCGCCGGCCTTGGGTGCCTCTTTAAGCATATTCTCGTTGAAGTCTACGAGCTCAATCATTGCCATCTCAGCACCGTCGCCCATACGATAGCCCGTCTTAAGTATGCGGCAATAGCCACCCGGACGGTTTGCTACTTTGTCTGCTATTACGCCAAAAAGCTCTTTCACAGCTTCCTTGTCCTGAAGGTAGCTGAATACCAGACGTCGGTTGGCCATATCGTCTTTCTTGCTGCGAGTGATGATGGGCTCGCAATAGACGCGCAATGCCTTGGCCTTGGCCAGAGTCGTATTGATTCTCTTGTGCTTGATCAGAGAAATCGTGAGGTTCGACAGCAGCGCCTGGCGGTGTGCTGCTTTACGACTCAGGTGGTTGAATTTTTTATTGTGTCTCATCCTTTGGTTTAGTCTTTATCCAGTTTGTAATTCGAAATGTCCATGCCGAACGAGAGGTTCAGGTTAGCCAACAGCTCATCGAGCTCGGTGAGCGACTTGCGGCCGAAATTGCGGAACTTCAGCAGGTCGTTCTTGTTGTACTTCACCAAATCGCCCAGAGTCTCTACTTCAGCGCTCTTAAGGCAGTTCAGGGCACGGACGCTGAGATCCATGTCTACCAGCTTGCTCTTGAGCAACTGACGCATCTTCAGGGCTTCCTCGTCAAATTCCTCGCTTTCTTCTGTTGCTTCGGTGTCGACGGTAATCTTATCGTCGGAGAAGAGCTGCAGATGATAGATGAGTATGCGTGAAGCCTCTTTGAGGGCATCTTTGGGTTTGATGGAGCCGTCGGTGGTTACTTCCAGCACCAGTTTCTCGTAGTCGGTCTTCTGCTCCACACGGTAGTTCTCAACCGTGTATTTCACTTTCTTTATCGGAGTGTAGATTGAATCCACCGCTATAACGTTGGCAACGTCGCCAATCATCTCACGGTTTTCATCAGCCGGCACCCAGCCGCGACCCTTGTTTATGGTGAATTCCATGCGGAAGCCATAATCGGGGTTCAGACGGCAGATTTCCAGGTCAGGATTCAGCACTTCAAACTGCTGCAACACTTTGCCAAGGTCGCCAGCCGTTACTCGGTCTGTTCCCTTCACCTGCAACACGGCCGTTTCCGTGTCTGTATCCTCAATCTTCTGTTTGAAGCGAACCTGCTTGAGGTTGAGGATAATGTTGGTAACGTCTTCGGTCACGCCCGGGATGGTATCCAGTTCGTGGCTCACTCCGTCAATCTTGATTGAGCAGATGGCGAAGCCCCCTAACGACGACAACAGTATTCGCCGCAGCGCGTTGCCTATCGTCTGGCCGTAACCCGGCTCAAGCGGCCTGAACTCGAATTTGCCATACGAGTCGCTCGCGTTGAGCATTATCACGTTGTCGGGCTTTTGAAATGCTAATATAGCCATGGGGGTCAAAGTTTATTATTTTGAATACAATTCGACTATGAGCTGCTCCTGAATCTCCTCGGGTATGTCTTCGCGTGCGGGCAAATGCAGATATTTGCCGCCCATGATGGTGGCGTCCCATTCCAGCCAGGGATATTTGGCATGGTTGAAGCCATTCAGACATTCCGTTACTACTTCAAGGCTCTTGTCCTTTTCACGGATGCAGACTACATCGCCCGGTTTTACGCGGTACGACGGTATGTTTACCACCTCGCCGTTTACAGTTACGTGTTTGTGGAGCACCAGCTGACGGGCAGCCGGACGGCTCTTGGCCATACCAAGGCGATAAACGATGTTGTCGAGGCGGCTTTCCAGCAGTTGCAGAAGTACCTCGCCTGTAATACCTTTGGTGCGGGCTGCTTTCTCAAACAGGTTGCGGAACTGACGCTCCAGCACACCGTAGGTGTATTTTGTTTTTTGCTTCTCTTTGAGCTGATTGCCGTATTCCGACGTCTTGCGCCGACGGCTGTTGCCGTGCTGGCCCGGCGGATAGTTCTTCTTGGTCAGAACTTTATCCTCGCCAAAAATCGGGGCGCCGAACTTGCGGGCTATTTTACTTTTTGGGCCTGTATATCTTGCCATTTCTTTTTTGTTTTACTTGTTGCCGATGCCTATTAACCGAGACATCCGGCGTGTTGGTAATTAAAGTGGGCGCTTTCAGAGCCGGGGGCGCGCAGCCGCGATTGCCGAGAGAAAAGGCTTAAAAGGCAATCTTTTCGCACCTGGCCGGTCTCTTTTATGCGTCTGTCTCCGCCGTGTCCTTGTCGCTTTGTCCGCAACGCTGTGTGGTTGTGGAGCGGCCGGCGAAGGTCTACTTTGTTATACTCTTCTACGTTTGGGAGGACGGCAGCCGTTGTGCGGCAGCGGCGTGACGGCGATAATCTCCGTTACCTCTATGCCTGCGCCATGCACCGTGCGGATGGCCGATTCGCGACCGTTGCCCGGGCCTTTGACGTAAGCTTTCACCTTGCGAAGTCCAAGGTCGTAAGCCACCTTTGCGCAATCCTGTGCTGCCATTTGGGCTGCATAGGGCGTATTCTTTTTATTGCCGCGGAAGCCCATCTTGCCGGCCGATGACCATGAAATCACCTGACCCTCGCTGTTGGCAAGCGACACGATAATGTTGTTGAAAGACGAGTGAACGTGGAGCTGGCCCATGGCGTCTACTTTTACGTTCCTCTTCTTTGCTGCAGCTGTTTTTTTAGCCATACTTTAATTATGATGCTTTTTATGCTTTTAAGCTGATATTACTTGGTTGCTTTCTTCTTGTTGGCAACCGTTTTCTTGCGTCCTTTGCGTGTGCGGGCGTTGTTCTTGGTGCTCTGGCC
>ERZ779656.1213-NODE-1213-length-14697-cov-2.452807_pt1 | contig 14697 bp, 13 predicted proteins | sample MGYA00511102_ERZ779656 | MGnify/ENA primary metagenome ERZ779656 (study PRJEB29588, sample SAMEA2143980) | human gut metagenome | biome: human gut; feature: human-associated habitat; material: faeces | place: Denmark | collected 2008/2010 ... | reverse complement strand
CGCCGGAAGGCTATGACAGCGCATGGGCATTTCTGGATGCGCTGTGTGAGAAGGGATTTAAGGAAAAATATACGGACAATCCGGCGTACGATGAGACGCAGTGTGCAAAGATCCATGACGATATGGAATACGAGCTTGGCATTATCCAGAAGATGGGATTTGTCGAGTATATCTTAATTGTGTGGGATTACATCAACTGGGCGAAAACACATGACTGCTGGGTCGGACCGGGGCGTGGTTCCGGCGCGGGCAGCCGCGTGTGCTATTGTACCGGCATCACAAACATTGATCCGGTCAAATATAACCTCCTTTTTGAGCGTTTTTTAAATCCGGAGCGTGTGTCCATGCCGGATATTGATGTGGATTTTGAGTATGCGGAGCGTTCCCGCGTGATCGAGTACGTCACAGAAAAATATGGAAAGGATTCTGTGACACAGATTACGACCTTTGGTACGATGGCAGCCCGCGGTGTCATCAAGGCAGTTGGAAAAGCACTTGATTTTCCGTATGCGGAGATGGACCGTGTGGCAAAAATGGTGCCGATGGAACTGAACATTACGATTGACCGTGCCCTGCAGGTCAACCCGGAATTCCGCAGCCTCTATGATGGGGATGCACGTATGCACGAACTGATTGACATGGCAAAGCGTCTCGAAGGGCTGCCGAACCACACATCCGTACATGCGGCAGGGGTTGTGATCTATCCGGGAGAGGCGAGCAATTATGTGCCGCTGGGGCGTGCCAGTGACGGAACACCGACGGCAGAGTACAATATGGTACAGCTTGAGGAACTTGGTCTTTTAAAGATGGATTTCTTAGGACTCCGCACGCTTACCGTATTAAAAGATGCCGTCAAAAATGTAAAGGCATCCCAAGGCATCGACATTGACATCGATCATATCGATTTGAATGATAAAAAGGTGCTTGATTTTATCGGAACCGGGCGCACCGAGGGTGTGTTCCAGCTGGAATCTGCGGGCATGCAGAACTTCATGAAAGAGTTAAAACCACAGAATTTCGAGGATATCGTTGCCGGAATTTCCCTGTACCGTCCGGGACCTATGGATTTTATTCCAAACTACATCAGGGGAAAGAATAATGCAGACACCGTTACTTACGTGACGCCGGAATTGCAGCCGATCCTTGAGCCAACGTATGGATGTATCGTTTATCAGGAACAGGTGATGCAGATCGTACAGCAGCTTGCGGGGTATACGATGGGACAGGCGGACAACATCCGCCGCGCCATGAGCAAAAAAAAGCAGTATGTCATCGATGCGGAGCGGCAGAGTTTCGTCTACGGAGATTCAGAGCGCGGCATCAGGGGCTGCGTGGCAAACGGCATTGATGAGAAAGCGGCAAACAGTATTTACGATTCCATGGTGGATTTTGCAAAGTATGCGTTTAACAAATCCCATGCGGCAGCCTATGCGGTCATCAGTGTACAGACCGCATGGCTGAAGTTTTACTATCCGGTGGAATTTATGGCAGCACTTATGACGTCCGTGATTGACAATTCGGCAAAAGCCGCGGAGTATCTGCTGCATTGTAAGGAACTCGGTATTTCCGTGCTCCCGCCGGATATCAATGTGGGACAGGGAGAATTCACGGCAGAGGGAAATGCCGTGCGCTATGGTCTGTATGCCATTAAATCCCTGGGACGTCCGGTGATTGACAGCATCATCGGGGAACGCAAAAAAGGTGGTTCATACCGCACCCTGCAGGATTTCATTGAACGTACGGTGCAGCGGGACATCAACAAACGTGCGATCGAGAATCTGATCAAGGCAGGTGCCTGTGACGGGCTTGACGGTAACCGGCATCAGATGTCCATTGTCTATACGTCCATGGTAGATGATGTCGTGCGACGGAAAAAGACCGGGCTGGAAGGACAGATGAGCCTGTTTGATTTTGTCGGGGAGGAAGATAAAAAGGACTACGAAGTCCATTATCCGAATGTGGAGGAGTTCCCGAAGGAAGTGCTGCTTGGCTTTGAAAAAGAAGTGCTTGGGATTTATTTAAGCGGGCATCCGCTGGAAGATTACCTTGGTAAAATGAAGAAAAATGTCACGGCAAATGCAGCGGATTTTGTCAGGGAAGAGGAAAGCGGCACAATTCGTGTGACAGATAATATGCATGTGGTTGTGGGTGGCATGATTGCAGCAAAAACCGTTAAATATACAAGGAATAATCAGGCAATGGCATTTCTGACAGTGGAGGATCTGACCGGTTCTGTGGAAATTATTGTATTCCCAAAAGATTATGAGAGATACAATCGCTTTTTGAATGATGAGGAGAAGATTTTCGTAGTCGGACACGCAACGGTGGAGGAGGAACAGGACGGAAAAGTGATCTGCGAGCGGATCGTTCCGTTTGACGATACCAGAAAGGAACTCTGGCTGCAGTTTCCGACAAAGAGTGATTTTTCTGAGAAAGAACAGCAGGTGTATGATATTCTCCGGGATTCGGACGGAAATGATGAAGTAGTAATTTATATATCGGATGTCAAAGCCTTTAAAAGATTGCCAAGAAACCGTGCGGTTGGTACAAATTCTGTGCTCTTGGCACGTTTGACGGAATTTCTGGGCGAAAAAAATGTAAAAGTTGTAGAAAAAGGCATTGAAAATCGCGCATAATAAGTATAGAATAAAACAGATTAAAGAATTTCATTTTAATTTTAATAAATGGAGGATTTCACAATGGCGAAAGAGATTAACACAATTGGTGTACTGACCAGTGGAGGAGATGCCCCGGGAATGAACGCTGCAATCCGTGCAGTTGTCCGTCAGGCTATATCCAAAGGAAAGAAAGTGAAAGGAATCAAGCGTGGATACGCTGGATTATTAAACGAAGAAATTATTGATATGAACGGACAGAGCGTTTCAGATACAATCTCTCGTGGTGGTACTATTTTACAGACTGCCCGTTGTATGGAGTTTACCACACCGGAAGGACAGCAGAAAGGTGCGGAGATCTGTAAGAAGCATGGAATCGATGCAATCGTAGTTATCGGTGGAGATGGTTCTTTCAAGGGTGCACAGAAGCTTGCTGCATTGGGAATCAATACCATTGGTCTTCCGGGAACCATTGATCTGGATATTGCATGTACTGATTATACCATTGGTTTTGACACCGCTGTTAATACAGCCATGGAAGCGATTGATAAGGTCCGTGATACTTCTACTTCCCATGAGAGATGCTCAATTATTGAGGTTATGGGTCGTGGAGCCGGACATATCGCATTATGGTGCGGTCTTGCAAACGGTGCTGAGGAGATTCTTCTTCCGGAAAAATATGATTACGATGAGCAGCGTCTGATTGATCAGGTAGTCAACGCAAGAAAGAACGGAAAGCAGCACTATATTATTGTAAATGCTGAGGGTATCGGTCATTCACAGAGCATGGCAAAGCGTATCGAGGAAGCGACAGGTGTTGAGACACGCGCAACGATTCTTGGACATATGCAGCGTGGTGGAAGCCCGACATGTAAGGACCGTGTCTATGCAACCACAATGGGTGCAATGGCAGTTGACCTTCTCTGCGAAGGAAAGAGCAACCGTGTCATTGGACATAAGGGTGGCAAGTTTGTAGATTTCGACATTGATGAAGCTCTGGCTATGAAGAAAGATGTCGATGAGTACATGTACGAAATCTCAAAGACACTGGTATAGTTATTCCTTTTATTGGAGAACATAGTGCGGCAGGGAATTCTCTCTGCCGCATTTTTAGGTTTGAAATCAATGGGATTTTCAAGGAGACGGGCAATGGACAACACCAAGGAAATTCTCACACTGGCAGTAGAAATCGGGGACGCGATGCTGCGGTGCGGAGCAGAAATTTACCGGGTGGAAGATTCTGTGATACGCATATTGGAAGCTTTTGGTCTGGATGATTTTGATGCTTATGTTTTATCCAACGGAATTTTTGCAAGTGCAAATGAGAGCAGGGAGGATGCCTGCAGTGTGGTAAGATATGTTCCGCTTTCGGCAACCCATCTGGGGAAACTCGCTGCATTAAATCAGCTGACCCGAGATATCTGTAATCATAAATGTTCGATTTCGGAGGCATCGGAGCGGTTGAAACAGTGCAAAAACATTCCGGTTTATGCGAATGCGGTACAGTTACTGGCATGTGGAATCGGTTGTGCAGCGTTTACCTTCATGTTTGGAGGGCATCTGTCGGAAGCACTGTATGCATTTTTTGTAGGGCTGATAGAGCAGCTGGCATTGTTTGTGTGCCGGAAGCGTAAAGTTTCCAGATTTTTAACGAATGTATATGTCAGTCTGCTGATCTCTTTGCTTAGTCTGCCAGCGGCCGCGGGTGTGATACCTGTTTTGCATGACAAAGTGGTGATCGGGGCAATTATGCCGTTAGTACCTGGAATTGCACTGACAACATCCATTCGTGATTTTTATAATGGCGATTATTTGTCCGGAACGATCCATCTGATTGATGCACTTCTTACGGCACTTTGCATTGCAGTGGGCATTGCACTGCCGATTCTGTTGTTGCGATATGGAGGAAATTTACCGGTATGAGTTATGTGCTTCAGTTTTTTATTGCAGCGGTTGCCACGGTTACTTTTGCCATTTTGTTTGCGGCACCGAAAAAGGAACTGGTTTTCTGTGGCGTATCAGGCGGGCTTGCCTGGCTGGTTTATTTTATTTTGTACAGGCAGTCGGGGAATGTGGTTTTGGGCAGTCTGGTGGCAACCTTTGTTTTGACAATTTTAAGTCGTATTCTGGCAGTAGCAAGATGCAATCCTGCCACGATTTATCTGGTATCCGGGATTTTCCCACTGGTTCCGGGAGCCGGTATCTATTATACGGCATATTATCTGATATCCGGAATGCCGGCAAAATGCTCGGCAAAAGGGCTGGAAACTTTTGAGATTGCCCTGGCCATTGTATTTGGGATTATTTTTGGCTTCTCGATTCCGGAAACACTGTTTCATAAAAGGAAACAGTAAGTAATGGGAAAGGATTGTACGGATGATATGATTACAAGCAGTGCAAATCAGCAGATGAAACATCTGTCACAGCTGATGAAAAGGGCGAAAGAACGAAAAAAAGAACAGGTCTTTGTTGTGGAAGGAATAAAGATGTTTCAGGAAGCACCGGCGGATACGGTGGTGTCTGTCTACGTGTCGGAAAGTTTTCTGGAAAAACCGGAACATGAAAAATGCCTGCAGGGATACCGGTATGAGGTCGTGAGTGATGCGGTATTCCGGGAAATTTCGGATACACAGACTCCGCAGGGAATCCTTGCGATTGTCCGCATGCCGAAGTATGATCTGTCCGATCTTTTGCAGGGGGATCACACGCATCTTTTAATTCTTGAGAGCGTGCAGGATCCGGGAAATCTTGGAACGATGGTGCGCACCGGAGAGGGTGCCGGCATCACGGGAATTATAATGAATAAAACGACGGTGGATCTGTTTAACCCGAAAACCATACGCTCGACGATGGGAAGTATCTACCGTGTTCCGTACCTGATCACGGAGCATCTGCCGGATCTGCTTGATGAGCTGCATAAGGAGAATATCAGATTGTATGCGGCACATTTAAAAGGAGATACATATTATGATGCCTTTGATTTTACCGGGGCATGTGGCTTCCTGATTGGAAATGAGGGGAACGGTCTGTCTGATGAAATTGCAGAGTGTGCGGATTGCTATCTGAAGATTCCCATGGAGGGAAAGGTGGAGTCGCTGAATGCAGCCGTTTCTGCAGCACTTTTGATGTATGAATGTAAGAGACAGCGGGGAGAGCACAATGAAAATATGGTTTAAAATCTGGGAAAACACACACTTATTAAAATCGGAAACCATAGAAGATGATACGGAGGATACACGTACACATAAGATTTTTCATGCGCTTGAAGAAGTCTGTCTGAAGTGGGATCTTGGAAAACCGATCTGGTTTGATGCGAATATAGCGGAATTTCAAAGGCATGCGCGAACGAGGTTTGGCAAGGACAATTTTGTGGAGGAAACAGAATTTGATTATCTGGAGATACAGGTGATAGACGAAGATTAAAAAAATATTAAATTTGTTGCTTTCTGCGTACAGAACGTGTTTCTTGTGATATGATAATACCGTATGGGAAAGCACGTTAATACATGTGTGAGGTCTGCTTTCGCATTTATGAAAGGAATGTCTGCCATTGTGGCAGGAAAGAGGAGGAATGACATGGGAACATCGCAGATGCTGGGGGAAGATATTGATAGTTGGGAAACTATGATGTTTTTATATAATTCTGCACTGAAAGAGGTGGGAACAAAACTTGAGATTTTAAATGACGAGTTTGTTCATATACATAAGTACAATCCGATTGAATATATTAAGTCGAGGATTAAAACACCGGAAAGTATTGTAAAAAAATTAAAGCGTGACGGATATGAGAGTACGATCGAGAATATGAGAAATTATATTAACGATATTGCAGGAATCCGTATTGTCTGCTCGTTTACTTCGGATATTTACCGTCTTGCAGAGATGATCGGAAAACAGAATGACCTGACCGTGATCTGTGTAAAAGACTATATCAAAAATCCGAAAGTCAGCGGTTACAAGAGTTTCCATATGCACGTGACGGTTCCTATCTTTTTATCGGACCGTGTGGTTGATACAAAGGTGGAAATCCAGATCCGCACCATTGCAATGGATTTCTGGGCAAGTCTGGAGCACAAGATTTATTATAAATTTGAGGGGCATGCCCCGGAATATATCAGCCGGGATCTGCGTGCCTGTGCAGAAATTGTTTCAAACCTCGATGCAAAGATGCTGCAGCTGAATGAAGCAATTTTAGAAGAAAAGGAAAAAGAGGAACAGAAGAAAAAGGAAGAATAGTTACGAAGAATAAAACTATTACGGAACAGTCGGAAAGAAGGGAATGCTATGGTACCTTCCATTGCACGTCAGAGTGTGATTTTAAAATGTAATATGCAAAAATCCGTGATGCTTGGAAACTACGAATTTTTCTATGCTGCGGGATTGATGAGAAAATTATACAACATAGAGATCCGGACAGATATGGAACCGGAACAGATTCTGGAAGCGATTCTGCAGATGCAGGATAATCTGGCTCCGCAGAGTGAACAGGAAAAATATCTGATACAGATCATAAAGAATTATGAGCCGTCAGCGGATCATGATGCACAGATGGATGAGCTGTTTGCCTGGGGAGAACAGGAACCTGACATGTGGCAGGTCACGACATCGTTCCATCCGGTTATAAGGTAACTATGCGCGATAGTTACCTTATATTTTTGCAATTTTCGTACATACTACAAGTAATTTTAAAAGAAAGATGAGGATGTATGAAATGAGTAAGATGACTCTGGAACAGGAAGAAGTGCGCAATCAGGAGTATAATGAGTATGTCGAACAGATGACACCGAAACATAATCTGTGGGCAAATATGGGAAAAGCCTTTTTGCTTGGGGGAGGTATCTGCCTGTTGGGACAGATTATTTTACAGATTGCAGCCGGGGTATTCGGACTTAAGGCAGAGGATGCCGCTCTTTGGTGCAGTTTACTTCTTGTTCTTCTTTCGGTGATCCTGACGAGCTGTAATGTATATGGGATTCTTGCCAACTGGGGAGGTGCAGGGGCATTGGTTCCGATTACCGGATTTGCAAATGGCGTGTGTGCTTCTGCGGTGGAATTCCAGAAAGAGGGACAGGTATTTGGTATCGGATGCCAGATTTTTAAGATTGCCGGTCCGGTGATTTTGTATGGGATTTTTTCAAGCTGGGTGCTGGGATTGATTTACTGGCTATTTTAAATTCGGTGGTATCTATGTCGATAAAATCCATGTAAAAGATACCAGTGAGGTATCTATATACTGAAAATTTAATGTTCAGATACCGTGTTTTATCATCAAGTGATTTAACAGGATGCTTTTCGATTATATTTTTTTTCCGCGTACTTTTCCTGAATTTGCACATACTACCATAGAAAATAAGGAAGCAAAGAGGTGCAGAATGAAAGAAAAACGGGAAATAGTTTATCTGAAGGCAGACCGCAACAGTGTCTGCCATGATCCAAAAATAAAGATACAGGATGTGATGTCTGTACAGTGTGCAGATCCTGCAATCTGTGCCGGAATAAAAAATAAAACACTGTATACGTTTAAGAAAAACGATGGCCAGAAAAAAGAAGGAAAAAAGAAAAAACGAATGGAAGTATTTTCGATGCTAAATGTGATCGAACGGATACAGACGGATTACCCGGATGTGGAAATTGTTAGTATCGGGGAACAGGATTTTGTGGTGCAATTGTTAGATGCACCGATGGCACCGAAATGGCTGGAGACGCTTAAAGTTGTTGTGATGGTTGTAGTAATCTTTCTTGGAGCGGCATTTACGATTATGGCATTTAACAATGACGTGTCCGTGGGGGAAGTGTTCGACCGGTTTTATCAGCAGGTGATGGGAAAAGAAAAACCGAAAGTATCAGAAATCGAAATTTTTTACTGTCTGGGACTGGCAGTGGGAATTTTGGTATTTTTTAACCATATCGGAAAGAAAAAAATTACTTCAGATCCGACACCGATTCAGGTTGAGATGCGAAAGTATGAACAGGATGTCGATATGGCGTTTATAGAGAACGCGGGAAGAAAGGGGCATGAACACGATGTTTCTTAGACACATTTTTATGGCGGGCCTTGCGACAGCCTGCGGCATTGCGGTTTCTGCCGGAACGTTTGCGTTTCTTCTGGTGATCGGGGTCATTCCGCGCATGATCAAACGCTGCAATTTTGGAGAACGGATACTGATGGTCGAAAATACGGTTATACTGGGGGTATTGACCGGTGCCGTATTTTCTGTGGTGGAGTGGAAGGCACAGCTGCCGTATCCGTGGCTGGCGCATGTCATTTTGGGTGCTTATGGAACTGCAGCGGGAATTTTTGTGGGATGTATTGCGGTGGCACTGGCAGAAATATTAAATACTTTTCCGATCCTGTTCCGGCGTCTGTATATCAACCGTGGACTCAGTGGTGTTATGATTGCCATGGCACTGGGGAAAATGGCTGGTTCTTTTTATTATTTCTTTTTTGGTTACGGGCTTCCAAAATATTGGTAAATCCATATTTTCTAATTGCAATCTTCTTTGTGTCTGGCGTATAATAAAAGGTACGATTAGTTACAGACTAAAGGAGAGAATTTTAAATGGGCAGATATGCATTGGATATGGAAAAATATGCAGATTTGGCAAGGACTGCATCTGCGGAGGGATGCGTGTTATTGAAAAATGACAACAGTACCCTGCCACTTAAAAAAGGAGATAAAGTTGCTGTATTTGGGCGCATGGCGTTTCATTATTACAAAAGCGGACTTGGCTCGGGCGGACTGGTAAATACACGCTATGTGGTTGGAATCCTTGATGCGCTGCGCGCCTGCAAAGATATTGCGCTGGATGAAGAACTGATTGGGATCTACGAAAAATGGATTAAAGACCATCCATATGACGAAGGTGAGGGATGGGGGCTGGTTCCGTGGTCACAGGAAGAAATGCCCGTGACGGAAGAGATGCTTCAAACCGCATCCGGGGATGATGTGGCACTGGTGATTCTTGGACGTACGGCGGGGGAAGACCAGGACAATACGGACAAGCCGGGCAGTTATAAGCTGACACGGACAGAAGAAGACCTGATCCGTAAAGTGAGCAGTCAATTTTCACGCACGGCCGTTATTTTAAATGTGGGAAATATCATTGATATGAAATGGGTCAGAGAATTTGATCCGGCAGCGGTACTCTATGCATGGCAGGGAGGTCAGGAAGGTGGAAACGGTGTCTGTGATGTACTTACGGGGCGTGTGAATCCGTGCGGAAAACTGACCGATACGATTGCAGAGGATATCAGTGACTATCCATCCACGTCAAATTTCGGGGATTTACAGAAAAACTATTATAAAGAAGATATCTATGTGGGATATCGGTATTTTGAGACATTTGCCAAAGATAAAGTTTTGTATCCGTTTGGATTTGGATTGTCGTATACTTCTTTTTCCGTGCAAGCGTCTGCAGAAGAAAAGGACGAGCATACGGTCTGTGTAAAGGCAACAGTGAAAAATACCGGAACAAAACCGGGGAAAGAAGTGCTTGAAGTATATGCCAAAGCCCCACAGGGGGTACTGGATACACCGGTGCGTGTTCTTTGTGGATTTGCAAAGACAAAGGAACTGGCAGCAGGGGAAGAAGAGCATATTACTCTGGAGATTCCGAAAAATACATTTGCCTCCTATGATGACAGTGGTGTAACCGGACACAGGGACTGTTTTGTGCTGCTGGAGGGTACTTATACCATTTATGTGGGAACCGATGTGCGGACGGCACAAAAGGCAGGCAGTTATCCGCAGACGTTTACGGTGATTGAACAGCTTGAGGAAGTTTGTGCACCGCAGAAACCGTTTGCCCGTATGACAAGAAAGCCGGGTGATGTGATCGGATATTCCGATACACCGGAACGGATCTATGGTCCGTATGACCGCGTGGAAAAACCGGCAGAGATTTCACAGACTGGCGATAAAGGCTATCGTCTGGAAGATGTATATGACAAAAAGATTTCCATGGAGACATTTGTGGCACAATTATCGGACGAGGATCTGATTATGCTGTTCCGCGGAGAAGGCATGTGCAGTCCGAAGGTGACTCCGGGTACTGCAGCGGCATTTGCAGGACTGACTCCGTCTTTGAGGAAGTTTAGAATTCCGGCAGAATGTGCATCGGACGGACCATCCGGAATACGTATGGACTGCGGAACAAAGGCGTTTTCCCTTCCGAACGGAACGCTGCTCGGATGTACATTTAACTGTGAATTGGTGCGTCAATTATATGAAATGACAGGGCTTGAACTACGGTTAAACCGTGTAGATACATTGCTCGGACCGGGATTGAATATTCACAGAAATCCGTTGAACGGACGAAACTTTGAGTATATTTCCGAAGATCCGTTTTTAACCGGAAAAATGGGAGCCGCACAGCTGCAGGGACTTAATATTGCAGGTTCCACAGGAACCATCAAACATTTTGCGGCAAACAATCAGGAAACGAAACGACATGAGGCAGATTCGATTATTTCCGTGCGGGCACTGCGGGAAATTTATCTGAAGGGATTTGAAATTGCAGTGCGTGAAGCACAGCCATTATCCATCATGACTTCGTACAACCTGTTAAACGGTATCCATACAGCAAACAGCCATGATCTGATCCAGGGAATGGCAAGAGACGAATGGGGATTTAAAGGAGTAGTGATGACCGACTGGTTCACCTCACAGGATATGCCGATGATTACCGGAAAATTCAAACCAGCTTATCCAATCTCAGCATCTACCGGCTGTATTTATGCAGGCAATGACATCCAGATGCCAGGATGCCAGAAAAATGTCGATGATATTGTAGAAGCGGTTAAAACGGGAAAAGAGATTGATGGATATAAAATCACGAAAGCAGATTTACAGTTTAATGCGGCAAATGTAATCAGAGTTGCTGCCAGGACAATGTAAGGAAAAGCAAATACACATTTTTATGGATAAAACTCTCCGGAAAGACAGATAATATAAAACTGTTTTTCCGGAAGAATCTGTGAAATAAGTTGAATTATACATAGAATATGTTACAATAATACCACTCAATGAGTGGTATTATTTTTAGGGGGAATTATGGGAGAACAGTATACGATAGCAGAAAGAATGAAACAATTGAGAAATATCACCGGATTTAACAGGGCAGAGTTTGCGAGACAGCAGGGAATTCCATTGCGGACTATAGAGGAGTGGGAAGCTGGAAGAAGAAAAATGCCGGAATATGTATTGCGTCTTTTAGCTTATAAAATACAGTTAGAGAGCAGTAAGAAAGATCAGAGAATTCATATTATTCAGGATGAAAATAATAAAAGCATTGTGTTGATAAATGATATAAGATTTAAATCAAGGCGAAACATTGACTGGAATGAAATTGAGGAATATTTAAAGGAGTATATTGGAAACACATATGAGATTCTGGAAACATGCGAAAAAATCTATATTGGTAACGATTTTCCAGATGAATTTTGCCATTCCAAAGATAAAATCAGGTTGAAGGGGGCTAATGAAAAAGCGAAAGCAAAGAAAGGCTGGTATCGTTATGATACAAGATTTGGCATACCAAAATATGATGAAAATGGAGAACTTGAAGGATATCATATATATTCTGCAAAAATGCTTGTAAGAAGAGATGAGGATGGAAAATTATATTTATATGATTTTGTGCGCACAAAAAAAGAAACGAGCAGCCCGCTTAGGCAATGAGCCATACGGTTGTAAACTTCGTTTCTTCATAAAGACTATATGCGAATTTGGGTAAAATGTCAATCACTTTTTCCATTCAGCTGAGAAACTTTTTCAAAGCAAACTCATGAGAAAAAATTTGCCTTGGAGACATTGACATAAAATTATCAATGCGATATATTGGGTATGATAAATGTTGACATGGAAACAAAACGAGGTGGAGCTATGAAAGAACAACAACGTTTGTTACAGGAAATCGCTCTTATGTTAGAGCATCAGGATATGCTTTCAAAATTGACAGAAAGCCAGTGTCTCGATGAGTATGGTTATTCGGAGACACATTGTATTGATAATATTGGACGTCTGGAACTGCCAAATGTCACCAAAATTGCAGAACAGATGCAGATGACACGTGGTGCGATCAGCAAGATGACGAAAAAACTTCTTGCAAAAGGTCTGATCGAAAAATACACGTTGGAGACAAATAAAAAAGAAGTATATTTTAAATTGACTGAGCGCGGCAAGGTTCTCTTTAAAGAACATGAAAAACGTCATAAGCAGTGGGAGAAGCGTGACATGCAGTTTTTGTCCCGTTATTCCAAAGAGGAGACAGACACGATTTTAAAGTTCATGCAGGAATTTAATGTTTATCTGGATGAACAGATCGAGCAATATATCACAGACAGCAGGGAAAGTACTGAATCCAGATAGCAGCAGGATAAGACTATAGGAAAATACATGGCGAAAGGCGGCAGAATTTATGGAAAAGAAACCATTTGTAACAAAGGAACAGCTAGATGAGATCGTGAAAAAATACCCGACACCATTTCATTTATATGATGAAAAAGGAATCCGTGAAACAGCAAGAGGATTATACAAAGCATTTTCATGGAATAAAGGCTACCGTGAATATTTTGCGGTAAAAGCAACCCCGAATCCGTTCATTTTAAATATTTTAAAGGAATACGGCTGTGGTACGGATTGTTCTTCAATGACAGAACTGATGATGAGCCATGCACTTGATTTTAAACCGGAAGAAATTATGTTTTCATCCAACGATACACCGGCAGAAGAATTTGCTTATGCAGCAAAAATTGGTGCTACGATCAATTTAGATGATATTACACATATTGATTTCTTAGATAAGATTTTAGACGGCAAGTTCCCGGAAACTATGAGCTGCCGTTATAATCCGGGCGGAATATTCAAGATCAGTAATGATATTATGGATAATCCGGGAGATTCAAAGTATGGAATGACAACAGAGCAGATCACAGAAGCATTTAAGACACTGAAGGCAAAAGGTGCAAAAGAATTTGGTATTCATGCATTCCTTGCCAGCAATACAGTGACAAATGAATACTATCCAACACTTGCTAAGATTCTATTCGAGACAGCAGTTGAGATCAAGGAGAAGACAGGCGTCAAGCTTGACTTCATCAACCTGTCAGGCGGAGTTGGAATTCCATATACACCGGATAAAGAGCCAAATGACATCATGGTCATCGGCGAGGGCGTCAGAAAGGTATATGAGGAAGTGCTTGTACCAGCAGGCATGGGTGATGTAGCTATCTTCACAGAGCTTGGACGTTTCATGCTGGCACCTTACGGACACCTGGGTACAACAGCCATCCATGAGAAGCACACACACAAGGAGTACATTGGCGTGGACGCATGTGCAGTCAACCTCATGAGACCTGCTATGTATGGTGCATATCACCACATCACAGTTCTCAGCAAAGAGAATGAGCCATGTGATCACAAGTATGATGTGACAGGTTCACTGTGTGAGAACAATGACAAGTTCGCTATAGACAGAATGCTTCCAAAGATCGACATGGGAGATATCCTTGTCATCCACGATACAGGAGCTCATGGATTTGCCATGGGATACAATTACAATGGAAAGCTTAAGTCAGCAGAGGTCCTGCTCAGACCAGACGGATCATGGAGGCTTATCCGCCGTGCAGAGACACCGGAGGATTACTTCGCAACCATCAATGATTTCTGGGATGTAGAGCTGTAAGATAGAAAAAAGCAGAAACAGCGCAATATAGAACAAAAGTATAAAAGCCAGACATGGACGGGATATAAGTCATTTGTATTTATGACGTGGATCGTCCGTGTCTGGCTTTTATATTGTTATACGCGCACATCAAAATGTATATACGTCACGCCGTCTATCTGCTGATTATCGAGACAAATCTGCCCATTGTACTGGGCAACAAGCTTTTTCAGGTTTGCCAGCCCGTAGCCGTGCAGCTTTCTGTTGGATTGCTTGCTGGTATATCCTGCATCAAACATCTGCTGCCTGTGCTCGTGCGTGAGCTGCTGTCCCTTGTTGAGAGTCTCAATCTCAATCTTTCCATCACTGCTTCCGAGAGTCAGACGGACCGTGTCGGTTCTCTGTGAGGCTTCGAGTG
>ERZ779656.1205-NODE-1205-length-14754-cov-3.777740_pt1 | contig 14754 bp, 20 predicted proteins | sample MGYA00511102_ERZ779656 | MGnify/ENA primary metagenome ERZ779656 (study PRJEB29588, sample SAMEA2143980) | human gut metagenome | biome: human gut; feature: human-associated habitat; material: faeces | place: Denmark | collected 2008/2010 ... | reverse complement strand
GAAATCAGTTGAACCGCAAGGTTCCGTGGGTTCGAATCCCACCCGCTCCGCCATTACAATTCAAATCCGAACGCGCCGCGATACATCTTTGTAAACGGTCTGTTCGGTATCATCTGCAAAAGGTGATGAAGAAAACCCGCTCGCCCGAAAGGGTGGAGCGGGTTTATTCTTTCTTCTTGCGTTCTGTTCCAGCCTGTATAGCTGCGTCAATCCCGAAAAGGCAAATAGCCATATCGTTTATAATTTCATTTCGCCAGCGAATTACGGTTTTTAACCCTTTGTCGATCTGGAAGCTTACTTCTTCCCACGTCATTTCCTGCGCGTCCTCGGGTAGCGGCGTTCCGTCCACCCGCTCCTTGAAGTAATACAAACGGATAACGGCAAATTCTTTCCGGTCTTTGAACGCCTGTATTACACGATCCAGCCGCTTGAATTCCTTTGCGGTTATATCGTATTCCGCTTCTTTGTCCTTCTCCATATCCTCTAAAATATCGTCCGGACTTTTCCACGCTTTGTTCGGGTTGAAGCGAACAACGCCGCTTCGCCCCTGCAACTCTACCCGTGTATAAGCTGCCTTGTCTGAAACAATGCGCTTTAACGTCGGATAGCTGTATAAAAGCTTCTCCGTGATTTTGAAGTAGTTTCGTTCCGGCGCTTGCTGCTGCAAAACTTCCACCGTCTGCCGCGTCGCCTGTGCAACCGCCGCCGCGATTATATCAAGAACGTTTTGCGGTAACTGTTCCATTCTGCCCGCCCTCCTGCGTTTCCGGCTCTACTACTTCAATATTTTGATTTTGTGCAAGCTTGCAATAAACGCTTAGATCGTCCTTGTAGCCTTCAAAATCATCTATGCGGGTAATCTCGTAATACTGCCCCTTGTATTCAACCAGCATATCGGTTGTAATGCCGGTACGGTAATTCACAACAAACAATACTTCTTCCGTTTCGTTTACCGTCGCGGAAGCAAAGAATTCACTTCCGGAAAGCTGCCTGTAATACGCCCAAAGCCGCCCGCTGTGTACGGGTTGCCAAACGTATGAAGCAAAGCCGTGATCGTTTACCGTGCGCGTTTCTGCAATGAAACGTATTTTTTTGTCTTTTAGCTTCATTCCTCTTGCCCCCCTCGCTTTCAATGGTACTTTTTACAATGCGCTTATAAACTCGTTGTATTTCTCGGTCAAGCCCACGTAAGCGTCAAGAAGGCTTGCCATACCGTCTATGCGTTGCTTTGCCGCTTGATTTTTTACCGGCGTTATGTTCCCGTTGCGGTCTGTCTGAACGCCTGTATTTGTCAAGCACCACTTCAAGATCGGGTTATTGTTGTAAACAACCCGCTTTGCCTGTAAGTCTGCCCCTAACTGCTGCATGGGCAGGGAAAGCGTCTGCGCACCCTGTCTGCACGGGATCATACTAAACCCGTTCGCCTTCATTTCCTCCACCCAATAACGGGCGCTCCATGCGTCATAGTAAACCCACGCCGGAACGATTTTATATTCCTGCGTCATTTCGATAAACCACACTGTAACGTCCCTGTAATCAATCGTATTTCCGGCGCACGTCCGCAACAAGCCGCGATCGCGCCACTTGTCATACGGTATCTTTTCTTCAAGTACGCGCCTTTCAAGCGTTTCTTCCGGTATCCAATACATTTGCGTTACATACCGCTTTTCTGTTTCCTTGTCTACCATAAGCAGGGTAGCGCACGTAAGGTCAAGCGTTTTCGACAAATCCGCGCCGCCGATCGCAAACTTGTTCTTGAAGCGGGCAGGATCAAAGGTTTCCGGATTTTCTATATCGTCAAGGGTAAGCCACGCTGTGCTTAACGTGTCCTTTACGTTGAATTCCTTAACAAGCAAGCCCCTAAGTTCGCTCGGGTTATTCTGCGCGCGGGCAATTTTTGTTTTCAGATCGTCCAGCTTCTTGATTGTGCCTAATGCCGGATTAGCCTTTTGCCACGCTTCCGGCTGCGTCCATTCCTCGCGGCTGTCTAATTCATAGAGGATCGGCAAGAAGGTATCATCTTTGAAAACGCCGTCAACGATATTGCAAGCGGTCGCATACATTTCATCAAAGATACACTCGCGCACCGTTCCCGCCGTCGTTATCATAATCAAGAGCGGCTGGCGGCGGGCGCTCTGCGACTGCTTCAAAACCTCGTACAAATTGCGATCCTTCACGCCGTGCAATTCGTCGATTATGACGCAATGCGCGTTCAGCCCGTCCATACTCCCGCTATCCTTGCTCAATGCTTCAAAGCGGGAGAAGGTCGCCGCAAAATATAGATCGCCCTTGCGCTTTTTCAGCAATTCCCGAAGCTGGGCGCTCTGTTTTACCATGTTATAAGCTTCTTCAAAGATAAGCCGCGCTTGATCCCGTTTTGTCGCTGCGCTGTATATCTCCGCTCCCGCTTCAAGATCGGCGACAAGCATATATAACGCAATGCCCGCCAGCATGGTACTTTTACCATTCTTGCGGGCTACGTAGAACATAGCTTCGCGGTACTGCCGCAAGCCGGTTTCTTTATCGACGAAGCCAAAGAGCGCCGATATAAAAGCCTTTTGGAATAATTCAAGGGTTACGGGCTTTCCCGCCCATTCGCCTTTTGAGTGCTTGCAAAACCGCTCTATAAATTCAATCGGGCGAAGCGCCTTCTTTTCGTCGAAGATATAGCGCCCGCCCGCTTCCGGCTGTTCGATCCGCCGGGCAAGCTGTTCATATACCTTCCTAACCCGCCGCGAAACAACGCATTTCCCGCTTTCAATCTCCTTCCAATACTCGGTAATGTAGTTCACGCCTTATCCCTGCTTTGTGATGAATTCCAGCACGTCGTTTTTCTTCTTTTCGTCCACCTCGGGCGGGGGAAGCAGATCGACAAGCTGTTTATATAACAGGCTGTAACGCTGGATCGTTGTATTGTAGGATTTTAGCGCTGGGCTTTCGCGGTCAAATTCCTGTACGCCCTGCTTGAAATGGTCGGTTGTGCCGTGTTCCTGTATCTGCGCTTGTAAATCATCAAGAACGCCCGCCATAAACGTAATGCGTTCTATGAGTTCTTCGCCTATGTGTTTGCGGTCTGCCGGAACAAGCTTCAATATCCTGCGAAGCTTCCGCAAATCTTTCAATCTTTCTTTATCTCCTTTTACCGTCAAGCCAAAACACCCCATTTCAAAACCGCTGCGCCCGCTTTACCCCTCCCCTCATACGCGCGCCCTTAGAGGGGAAAAGAAAGGTTCCCCGCCGCCGGTGCTTTCCCTCCCCTTATCATTGCGAAGTGGGGGGGATTGCGCCGCATTCCAGCGACTTGTTATATTTTTCAAACCATTCTTTCGCTAACCTTTCGTATAGCGTCCTGTTCTTCCTGCTCGGATCGTCCTTGATCCGCTGTAAGCATTCCGGTAACGTCGCTTGCATTACGATAACTTCCGCCCGCAATTCATCGGCAACCGCCTTCATTTCCCGCGCGTCCGCAATAGTGGTTACAACAAACGCGCGTTCCCATTTCCCGCGCCGCTCCGCTATGATCTGATAAAGAAGTTCCCGAACCTCCAGCGCAACAGACAATACGGGCTTTCGGTCTGTATGCACGTTTCCCGCTTCGCCCGCTAATGCAGCGCAAATATAATCAAGGTCAACGACAAGATCGCATTCCCCTTTATGCTCCGCTACATAGGTTGTTTTCCCGCTCGCCGGACTGCCGCATATAAGAAACACATTCGCTTGCTTTATCAAGTTGCCCTCTTCATCGAAGGCAACCCCGTTCCGCCTTGCTTCACCGCCGCGCTTCTTCAAATCCTGCGCGTGTTCCTGTGCATGGCACTTTTCGCATACTGCTTTCAGATTATCCCAATTCAGCGTTATTTCCGGATTGTTCACGTTCCACGGCTTTATGTAGGTAATATGGTGGACTACGGAAGCCGCCCCGCCACAATCTTCGCAAATATAATGCTTACTCTGTAAATAAGCTTCGCGCGTCCTGCGCCATGCTGGACTGTCATAGAACGCCCTCGCGTAGTCCTTCGCCATATCTTAACCCCTTTCCGCTTTCAGTTGAAGCGTCTTTAACAGGCTGTCTATTGTCCGCTGTATCTTTTCAGCGTCCACCCGCTCCGCGTTATACCAAAGGATCAACAGGAATTTTCCCGCCGTATCCGCTAACGGCTCTTGCGCTTGCTGTTCTGCCGTTACCCCTGTGCAAAGTTCGATATAATCCGGAATGGCGTTTAACAAACCCGCTATAATATCGTCGTTGTCCGTGCCGTCCAGCCGCAAAGCTTCCCTTGCGTCCTCTAAACTAAGCATTGCACCCGCTCCCCGTTACGCTGTTGCGCGGGTCAGCTTTACGAACGCTTCTTCCACAATGGGCTTACAATCGGCAACCGCCATAGCGCGGTAATCAATAAGCCCTTTCTTGAAGCTGCTTTCGCGGGAAGCTTCGATCGTGATACCCTCGGGCATATTGTAGCCCATGTAATTGAAGTTGCCGAAGATGATCGTTTCAGCCGGAAGGAAATCATCAACCACAACGGGGAAGCCTAAAATTTTCCCGATTGTTTCAGCCTTCGGATCGGCAATAAAGATCGGGCGCTTGTTCGCGTCTACAAGCCCATAGAACAGGCTGTAAAGCGTTGCGTTATTCATAGCCCAGCAAGCGCCGTTAGCATACCCGCGCTTCAATGCGGCGACAACCTTTACAACGTCGGCATATACAAGCCCGTCTGTCTTGCTGAAAGTGAAAGCGTTGGTGTTTGCCGTCCACGAAATACCCGAAAGAACGCCCGTGCCTTCCGAAGTACCCGTACCGTTTACAAGGGCGTTTGCGATACAAGCCATCACGCAATTAGAAAGCTCTTCCACAAGGTAGCTTTCAAACGCCGCAATGCTCATTGTCTGCACCTTCACGCTGATAGAAAGCACCTTCATAATTTCGTACCCGTCAAAAGTGATGGTTGCGACGGAAGGTGCAACGCTGTCAACCGCCGCGCCCTCGGTATGCCAGCTTGCGGCGGTCAAAGGCGTTCCCACGGGAATAGCGATTTTCGACGGCACGTTGAAGCTTCTGCAAACGCTCATAATACCGCCCATATCGCGGGCTTTGCTGATAACCTCGTTAAGCGTCTGCGTAGGAAGAACCGCCGCCGCGCTTGTTCCGGTTGCGAAAGCGTCCGCGCGCTGCTCGTTCATAGCGCGGTTAAAAGCCGCTTCTTCAAAGCTGTTCAGCTTGCGCCCCAGCAGTTTTTTCATAAAGGCGCTTCGGTATTCTGCGCTGTTAAGCACGTCGCCTTCGGTCGCGTCATAGCTTGCGCGGCGCTCAAAGGTCATACCCGCTCCGGCAATCGGGTTAAATGCGCCCGTCTGCCCGCCGTTTCCGGCGCTGCGCTGCTTGATGTTCTCTTTCGCCTGTGCCAGCCCGTCAAGCTCGATGTTCAGCGCGTCCACGTCTGCGCCCGCGTCGGTTGAAATGGTGTTTTTGATCTCCGCCGCCCTGCGCTCGATTTCCTCCAGCGTAGAAGTGCGGTAGTGATTGAAAGCTTCTGCAATGGTTTTGAATTTCATTGTTATTTTCCTCCCCGTTTAATGGTGATAATGGTATTTGCCGTATCGGTGATCTGTTTTGCGAAAGCAAGATATTCACTTCTTGCCGATTTCGGGTTGCTGCTGCCGTCATAGCCGGAAGCGATCTTCTCTTGTTCCCGCTCCAAAATTTCTAATTGAGCATATAGCCGATCTGTAAGGGAACGGCGGCGCTTTTTTCCGGTTCCTGCTTCGGCGCTTCGTTTTCCTGCGCCGCTTCGGTGTTCATTTTCTCTTCGTCCATCGTGTTAAACCTCTTTCATCAAGATTTTGTTTGCCTTAATAATCGCCGCTGCCTTCTTCTGCTCGGAAGCCGCCGCGCTGAAAGCGGATCGCGCTTCAACGCTTGTTTGCGGGTAGGCAGGGAAGGGAACGACGCTGATTTCATACACTTTTTCGATCGTGAAGATCGTCCGCGTATTGGTCGCCGCGTCGTAACTGTCGCCGCCTTCCGGCACTTTGAAGGCAAATGACATTCCGGAAAGGTCGCCGCGCTGTACTGCCGTATAGACGCTTCGCGCTTCCTCGGTGTCGGGTAATTCTGCAACCATCTTCAACCCTGCCGGATCAATCGTAAGTTGCATTGTCTTTGGTGTCCTTGCAAGCGGCACTTTGTTCAAGTCGTGATTGTAGAACAACCGCGCGTCGGATAAATCCGCATGATCCAGCGCGCCCGCTCGGATAATTTCGATATACGATCCTGCCGGATCGCCTATCTTGGTAGGCTGATCGTAAACGATCGGTCTACCCTCTAATCTAAGGGCTTTTGAAGCGTCTGCCGCCGCTGCCGCCCTTATTTCGCATACTCTAATTTCCTTCATTCCCGCTGTCCTCCGTTTCCGTGATATGTTCGCTTGCGATAATAGTTAGGTCAAGCCATTCTTTGAACAGCGCGTAAAGCTGTATGGGTATAAAGCTGTTTTGCTCCGGATCAAATACCGCCATCGTGCCAGCCGGTATGTAATCTTCTTCCGGCGTTTCCGGTATCCCGCTTATATCCCGACGCATAAAACCCGCTATTACGGAAAGGTCGCCCGCTTTTGCATACAGCGGGATAAACAGGAATTCGTCTGTTTTGTTGTCCTTCGTCCCCATAAGCATTACTTGTATATAGCGGTCATTCATTGTCTGCCGCCCCCTTTCCCTCTCCGGAAGCCGCCGAAAGCACGGCGGGCGCTTTCGCCCTTGCAAGCTGGTATTCCTCCGCTTTGTCCGCGTCTACGTAATTAAGCGACTGTATGCGCCTGTCGCCGTTCTCGACGCTCGGAAGATTGAGGATTTCCAAAGCTTGGTTTACCGTAAGTAAGCCCATCGGCATAAATTCGCGGATAATATTTACCTTCGTTGCGTTGCTGGTGAATTGCAGCCGCCCGCTTTCAAACATAATGGAGTTGCCGAAGGCGCGTTCCCTGTCGTTGAACAGCTTGCGGGTAAATTCAAGGCTTAATTGCAGGGAAAGCGGTTCTATGGTGCTTTCGTAAAATGCCGCCCACTGATCTTCATTGTAGCTGCTGTTTACGATCGCTTCCGATACGCCTAAATAGTTGTAAATCTTATCCTTTACCGCTTGCATTTGCTTTTCGTCTATGGAATAGGGCTTATTGTCAAGCGGTATATATTCAGAACCGCTATCAATCGCCGCCACGCCGCCGTTGTTCGTAACGTCAAGATAGTCTTTTACGAAGTTATCTTTGATCTGCTTTAACATTTCCGGACTTGCTATCTGCGTCCGGCGCAAAATACCGCGAAGGCTTGCGCCGCTCTTGATCGCGGATATGATACCTTCGTTCTGTGTATGCGCTAACTGCAAAGCAGGGGAAAGCGCGTCGTTCGGATCGCCCAAAATATCGTTGCCGTTGAAATTGCGGCGAAGGTGGATTATCTCGGAATAGGGCAAAAGCGTTTCTTTCCCGCCCGAAAAAATGAAGCGTACATAGAGAACGCCGTCCGCGTCGCTCATAAATTCAGCGTGAACAGGGTTAAGCGGGAATACGGCGGCAAGCTGCCCACGTTCGTCCCGCTGCATATATGCAAAAGCGTTGTTATACAGGTAATAGTGGGTAATCAGCTTATACAGCATATCAAACGCGCTCATATACGGGTTAGGCTCAATCTGCAAAATGCGGTTTATCCTGCAATCGCCTTCCACCCGCTCATGGTTGCGGTATTTGATAATGTGCGATCCCTTCATTTTCGCCGCGTTGCGGGCGATCGCGTCAACAGCGCTCCGGTAAATATCGTTGCTGTAAGCGTCCCCGCTCCACGCCGCAAACGAATTCCCGCTGCCGATAATCTCCGCGCGGGCAATACTGCTTTCCGGTGGCTTTACCTTCCCAAAAATCCGTTGAAAAATGCTTATTCTTCCCATTCTCCCGCGCCCCCTCCTGCTTTCGACATTTCTTCTTCAAACACTTCCCGCATACGCTGTATTGCCTTGCTTCCGCCGCGTTCATCGGCAAGGGTTTTCCACGGGCGTGCTGGGTGCTTTGAATTTCCCAATTCGTACACATACGCTTTTATCGCGTTCGGTACGCCGTGCCTGTCGTATCCGGTAGGCGAAACGGTAACATACTTTGCGCCGCCCGCCTTCTTGATCTTGCCGGATTTAATCGACTTGATAAGATCGCCGGTATCCTTGATCTTGTATTCCTTCAAGGCGGCTTTCATTTCCTCGCGCATAACCTTTGCACCGGCATATAGCATATGGTTTACCGTGCCTTCAACCTTCGCCCCTCGTTCTTTCAACTGATCGCGGATCACGTCCGGCCCCGTTACTTTGAATTGCGCCATACCGCCGCCCCCTTTCCTGTTCTTCCTGCTCATTCCTCCGTTCAATCTCGCAATCGCAAGTTTCCGAAGGATCAAGGTTGCTCCCGCAATGCGGGCAAGTCCTGTAATACACTTCCGTTTTCTCCCTTCACGTTTAATAATGCCCGCTGCTTTCTCCCACCCCTCCGCCCCTCCCGCTGGGAGGGGGACAGGCTCAAAGGAATTAAATTTCCGGCAAACAGGCGCGCCGATCGTCCGTTGAATGCGCCTATATGATTTTTGTTATCCCCGTCGCCGCCCTGTTCCTATCACTTCGGCAACTCACCGTAAAGAGGCTTTCGCGGCATATCCTCGCGCCGCTTTGCGCCGCTCCGGTATTCCACGTTCCTCTTGACGGCTCGCCGCCTTCGTGATCTTTGAGAAACAGGCGACGGGGAATTGAACAAAAATCTAATCTTATCGGCTTTGGTTGCCTAACCTTACACATTTACAAGGCGTTCCACGCTGATTATCAATCAGCATTTTAGAACCCGCTTCCGCCCGCTTCTCGGCGACGCGGTTTCGTCCTCTTCGCCTTTTACATACTTAAAGTTCATATACCCGTATGGCGTTATCTTTGCCGATACAAGTTTATAGCCTTTCGGCGGTTTCGGCGGCTTGCTTTCGGAATAGGTGCGCTTTACCTCGGTTGCTTCCTCTACTTCCGGTTCGCACAAATTCCGCGTTCCCTTGTAATGGCGCGCGCCCTGTTCCGGCTCCCAATGGTCGAAAAGGTAATTTGCAAGCCCTGTGTAATCCTGCCCGTGATCTACGCCGTTATAGTAGTTGTGTTCCCGCAAGTGCTCGATCCGTGCAACCTTTCCGGCGTTCCATTTCTCCCGTATTTGCTCTTCTGTAATACCGTTTACGATCATGTGAAAGTGAATACGGCTTGTTCTCTTCCCGAACCCTTTTGAAAGAACGGCTTGCATATCCGGATTAAGCCGCCGCAAGCGCCGCCAGAACGGGTTTATGATCGCGTCCGCTTCCTCGTATGTATGCGCTTCGTTTTCCCGATCCAGCGTCAGCGTGATATATAGCGACTGCGGGGAAAACGTCGCATTTACCTTCCGCGCAAAATTGCGGCGGGCGATCTGCCTTTTGAATTCCTCGTATTCCTCTTTGCTGCTAAATCGCGGGCGCGGCTCGTATCTGCCCGCGTCCTTTACTCGCTCCGGCACGGTGTAAATCTCCTGTTCGCATACGCTCCCCGCGAAAATGCGGCGTTTTGCTCTCATTTTTTCGACCTCCTGCATTGACAAGAAGCCGCACAAATGCTATACTATATATGGTTGTATGTTGCATTTGTGCAGCTACTTAACGTTCATCGGTTGCCGCCGATGGGCGTTATTTTTTTGTCTGTTTTCATATCCCGACTACCTCCAGCAAGCCCGCTATGTACGGATCGCGGCGGCGCTCCGGTGAAAGCGTCTTTGCAGCTTCGCGGCACTCTTCCCGCAAGCATACCCGCTCTTCAAGGTTGAATGAAGAAGCCGGATCGTGAAGCGGGAAATATGCTTCATAGCTTACAAGCTCCGCTTTCCTGCATTGCTGCCCGTGATACCGGTTCAGCCGCAAAAGCCTTTTCTTTACTGCGCCGCATACATACGGTTCAAAACTCGCCCCCGCGCTAATCCCTCTTGTAAACGCTTCTTCCGCAACTATGACAAGTTCGTTGTATGCTTCCGCTATAATATCTTCCATTTCGTACCACACATTTTTATTGCGAAGAGCGCCCGACATTTTCAGCGCGGTATATTTGACAGGCTCTAACGCCGCTATAATTGCCGCGTCCCGCTCCGCCTTCGTTGCGAACGGCTTTACGCGCGGTTTATACTCCGCCACTGCTGCTGCGTAATGCTCGAATAGCTCTTCCGGCATTACCCCCAGCGCGCCCGCGATAAGCTGCGCGGTTGTGTCCGATATTGTTTTCATTTCTTCTTTACTCGGTACGCCGCCAGCCGCCCATATTTCTAACTTTCCGATCGAACCTCTGCTAACGCCCGCCCGATCCGCAAGCGCTCCTTGCGCCCAGCCGCGTTTCCTGCGTTCCTCTTCAATCGTGTTTGGGTAACTCTGGAAGCGGAAATTGAATTTTGTGCTTCTCATTTTCCCGCCCCCTCAAATAACCTTGCACGTGATATGCGCTTTGAACGCCTTGCCTTTGATCGCGTCAAGGTACGTTGCGTAATTCGCCCGCACAATATCCGCTTTCATTGGTGGCGGCAAGAACAGTTCTTCAAAGTCAAGGGCAAATTCAAGATAGGGAATAGCCTTCCGCTTGCAATTCCGGTGCAATGTTCCCATTGTGTAGCTATCTTCTTCCATACCCGCATACGCTGCCGCAAGCGCCGCCATCTGTATGCAATCCGTTCCCAGCACTTCCGTTTCGTAGCCTTCATACGGGTGGCAACCGCCGCCGTGCTTTTTTCTCTTTTTCTTGCTCATTTTGCCGCCGCCTTTCTTGTTCCCGCTATGTACTGCCCGAATTTCTCCGCAAGAACCGCCGCAATATCTGTGCAAGCCGCTTCCTCGCCCTTCGTCATTCCGCTTTTCGGGCTTACTTCCCGCGCCGATACAATCCGGTAAAGTTTTACGTTTTCCGTATAGCTTCCGTCCGGCGCTCTCAATCCCATTACGCCCACTTCTACAAGGGCTTCGCCCTCTGCAAGTATTCGCGCCATTGTTGCACCTCCTTCAAACACGCTGCGTCTATAAATAAATACCAACTTTCTGAACTTTTGGGGTAAAAAAATACACCCCTATTTCCGCTTTTTCAATTTCAAGAACCCTACACATTGCGGAAATTTCCGTCGCTGTAAATGTCCCTCTATTATTGATTTTTTGGCTAAATGTGCATGGATTGCGTGAAATTACACCGGAAATCATTTCTTGCGTGTATCCTTTTTCTTTGATCCGCCCTACTAACTTTGAAAAGTCGTATTCTTCTTTCTTTTGCATTTTACCGCCCCCTTTTTGGAAAAATACCAACTTTCTGAACCTATTATAATCAACGAACTTCTTCTTGTCAATAGCTTTTTTCCAACTTTCCGAACTTTCTATTGAATTTTCTAAACTTTCATGGTATTCTTATTGTGGATAGGAGGCGGGCAGAATGAACAAAGTTGATACTTTCGCTAATAGGTTGCGCCGTGCGCTTAAGTTGCGCGGTATGAAACAAGTAGAATTATGTGAAATTACAGGGCTTGGCAAATCCTCTTTAAGCCAATATCTATCCGGCGAATATGAACCCCGTATAAATAGAGTTGCGATAATTGCGAACGTGCTTGATGTTGATATTTATTGGTTAATGGGTTTTGATGTTCCTATGGATCGCGAAACGCCTTTGCCCGCGTTGTTCGGCACTCAATTTGAAGGTATGAGCAGATCGCAAATCCAACTATTCCTTTTATCTCAATATCTTCAAAAAATTGATGAAACGCACCCGAACCTTTCCGACGAAGAAAAGAAGCAGTATATTACAGAATTTTATAAATATAACGCCGTCGAAGTAATGCTTGATTATATGTCGCTTAATGATCGCGACAAAGCGACAGTATCACGAATTATCAAAAGCTTTAGCAATGATGAAAAGGGGGAAGAGTAATGCCGCAAGCATTAAACGCGGTCATATATGCCCGCTATTCTTCCCATAGCCAGCAGGAACAAAGCATAGAAGGACAGCTACGCGATTGTTACGCCTACGCCCAGCGGGAAGGGCTGCAAGTAGTCGGGGAATATATCGACCGCGCAATCAGCGGAAAGACGGACGAACGCCCCGACTTTCAAAGAATGATCGCCGACGCAAGCAAAAAGCAGTTTCAACGGGTTATCGTCTGGAAGCTGGATCGCTTCGCCCGCAACCGCTATGACAGCGCACATTATAAAGCGAAGCTGAAAAAATACGGCGTGAAGGTTGTTTCCGCTACGGAAAACATTTCCGACGAACCGGAAGGGATTATCCTTGAAGGGCTGCTCGAAAGTATGGCGGAATACTATTCCGCAAACCTTTCAAAGCACGTCCGGCGCGGTCAGCGGGAAAGCGTTATCAACGGAACGTATTTAGGCGGCGTTCCTCCGATCGGCTACAAAGTGGAGAATAAGCGGCTTGTAATCGACGAACGCACCGCGCCCACGATCCGTTATATGTTTGAACAGTACGCAAAAGGCGTTCCAAAGCGGGAAATTATCGCTGAATTGAACGCGCGCGGCATTCGCAACAAAAAAGGAAAGCCGCTTACATTATCAAGTATGCAAGCAGCTTTACGGAATGAAAAATATATCGGGATTTACCGTTATAGCGGGCAGGAAGTAACGGGCGGTTGCGAAGCGCTCATAGACGAAGCGACATTCCGCAAGGTTCAAGAACGGCTCGACAAGGTAAAACACGCCCCCGCCGCCGCGAAAGCGAAGATAGATTATCTTTTGCAGGGGAAAGCCTTTTGCGGCTACTGCGGTTCGCGTATGGTAGGCGAAAGCGGGCGCGGGAAAATGGGGAACACATACCATTATTACGCCTGTGGCAAGCGGAAGAAGGAACACACCTGCGCGAAGAAGAACGAAAAGAAAGATTTTATTGAATGGTATGTAGTCGAACAGACGGTTGAATATGTACTAACGCCGGATCGTATGGATTATATCGCCGCCGCCCTTGTCGCCCAATATGAAAAAGACTTCGGGGACAACCGCATAAAGGACTATGAAAAGCAGTTGGAGCGGATCAACGGTGAAATACGTTCCCTTGTCGATACGCTCGCCGTTTGCCCGCCCTCCGCGCGTCAACCGATATTCGACAAGATGGAATTGCTCGACGTTCAGAAAACCGATCTTGAAATTGATATTGCAAAACTTCGCGTTGCCGCCCGCGTCCAGCTTACCGAAGAACAAATAAAAGTGTGGCTCAAACAGTTTTGTAAAGGCGATCTCGACGATATGGAATTCAGAGAACGGATCATTGACGTTTTTATAAACTCCGTCTATCTGTACGACGATAAGACGGTTATTTATTACAACATCGAAGGCGGAAAGCAGGTTAGCTATATGGAAATGCTCGACAGCACCGAAGAACCGCCCTTCGCGGACGATCCGCAAGGCTCTTCCGGTGTTCGGATTTCAAACGACACGCCCCGCCAGAAACCTCGCCAGTAGTCGGTTTTTCCGGCTGCTGGCTTTTCTTTTTCAATTTTGCGCAAAGCCCAAGCCATTGAGCATTGCATCCGCAGAGGTCAGCTTCGAGCTGTAATCCAGATGTGCGTAGATGTTTGCCGTAGTTGAAAAGTCGCTGTGACCAAGCCACTCCTGAATCTGCTTCATAGGCACACCGTTTGCCAAAAGGAGCGAAGCACAGCTATGCCGGAGATCGTGATACCTGATCTGTCTCATTCCCTTTGCCTTGAGCAGTTTCGGAAAACTCTCTGTGACGTAGTGGGGCTTGATCAGATCGCCAATCTCATTGACACATACATACTCAAGATAACATTATTCTTTGCTGGGTCATGCATGAGCAATACATCATCGATATAATGATTGTAACAAGTTCGAGTAACACGAAGTCAAGAGAAAATTTGAGGTGCAGCCATGTATTATACGATCAGGCAGATGGCAGAGATGTTCGAGGTCACGGAGCACACTTTGCGGTTCTACACAGATAAGGGATTGCTGCCCTGTGAACGGGATGGCGGAAACCGCCGGGTGTTCAATGAGGAATCCGTCAACTGGATGCAGGGCATCCAATGTCTGAAGGGCTGTGGAGCCTCCATTGAGGACATTCAGGCGTATTGCCGGCTGTGCCTTGCGGAGGAATCCGAGGAAAACCTGCGGGCAAGGTACGCCATTATCCTGAAGCAGCGCGAGGAAGCCTATAAGCGTGTGGAGGAAGCAAAGGCAACCGCAAAATATATGGATGACAAGGCAGCGCACTATGCGGCGATCCTTGCCGGTCCTGCCCCGGATGATACCAACCCGAAGAACTGGACGGCAGCAAATCGTCCGAAGCACAAAGCAGAGAAACTGTGATGGATACGCTGGATCGCACGTTTGTTTTCCTGCTTGATCCCTGCTCTCTCGTGTTCGGATCATGCACGCAGCCGCCGACGCGGCTCGCGGGGGGGCGTTTTGTCTGCTGTGCCGGAAAATTGCGAGGTTCTCACCTCCCTGTAAAAACATTGGGGCTGCAGCGATTTTGTTTCGCTGCAGCCCCGTTATCCGGCATGGACAAACCTGGCCTGAGGGAAGCAGGTCTGTATGCCTATGCCTTTTCTGCGAGAGACTTTCTGTATTTTTCGCTTTCCCAGTTGGCGATGAAGCGCTTTGCCGCTTCTCCCATTGTGGACACGGTATAACCGTTTTCGCGGATCGTATCCATGATGAACGTGA
>ERZ779656.1192-NODE-1192-length-14851-cov-3.985199_pt1 | contig 14851 bp, 13 predicted proteins | sample MGYA00511102_ERZ779656 | MGnify/ENA primary metagenome ERZ779656 (study PRJEB29588, sample SAMEA2143980) | human gut metagenome | biome: human gut; feature: human-associated habitat; material: faeces | place: Denmark | collected 2008/2010 ... | reverse complement strand
AGTGCTGCTGCCGCTGCGCCTGCGGCAATCCGGGCTGACCGCGTCCGCCGCAACTGCGCAGTTCGGGCTGCTGAGCGGGATGGCGATGCCGCTCAGCATGGCGCCCGGCGTCATCACCAGCGCCATGTGCATGGTCGCCGCGCCCGCCATGTCCCGGCAGGAAAGCAACCGCGTCCACCTGAAACGCACCATGCGGCAGTTGCTGCTGCTGGCGGGGCTGATTGGCTGCCTGTCCTCGTGCGTGCTGTTTCTCTTCGCGCAGCCGATTTCGATGCTGCTCTACGGTGAACCGGCGCTGGCGGGTGTGCTGATGGCGCTCTCCCCGCTGTCGATGCTGTTTGCTATCCAGCAGGTGCAGTTCGGGCTGGTGACGGGCTTGGGCGTTCAGCGGCGCGCGATGCCGGGTACCATTGTTTCCTCCGTGCTGACGCTGGTGGTGATGAGCGCCCTCTGTCCGATGCCGAGCGTGCGGATTTTCGGCGCGGTGCTGGCAATGCTGGCAGGCAGCCTTGTGCGCGTGATTTGGAACGCCGCCGTGCTGCAATCAGCGAAGCGGGCGGCGTAATCCCTTGGGATAGTGGTTCTTCATCTGCCCGTCGGAGATTTTGCCCCAGCCGAGCGGAATGCCGTCGCAGCACGTAAGTGCCCAGCCCTTGCCATCCGCCGGGAGCGTCTCACCCGCCTGATAGCGGCGCGCATCCTCCCGCGACAGTGCCACACGCGGCACATCCGGCGGAAAGATACTCATCGCCCACGCGTGGTCGGGCACAAACAGCTTCTTCTGCACCGTCCCCAATTGCAAGCCGCAGCGGACGACCTGAATGCCGTCGCAGACCGGACGGTCGGGCAGGCAGCTCAGCGTCACTGATTCGTCGCGGCTGCGTCCGGGCTTGCCGCTGCCGGTGCGCATCACATTCGCGTTTGCCGTCGGGCAGAAGGCGCGCAAGGCTTGCAATGCGTCCTTGCTCGGCGCATCCTTCTCTGGCGTTTTCTGCCAATTACAGGGTGCGTCGCCGTGCTTGCGCAGGAGGGCGACAAAGTGCCCCTCGCCTTTCATGCGGTGCGGATAGCACGTCAGCATCCCGTCTGGCGCATCTGCTCCGGGCAAGGAGAAGGCTTCCGCCGAGAAATCCGCGTGGCGCGACAGGAACGCATCCACCGTATCCTCGTTTTCCGTGCGGTTCATTGTGCAGGTGGAATAGACCATGCGTCCACCAGGACGAAGCATTTCCGCCGCGCGGTCGAGGATTTCCGCCTGCCGCTTGGCGCATCCGGCGGGGCTTTCGGGCGACCATTCCGCGCGTGTTTCCGGATGACGGCGGAACATGCCTTCGCCGGAACAGGGTGCATCCACCTGAATCGCGTCGAATGCCTCCGGCCAGCGCTGCGCCAATTGGTCGGGGTAGGCGCTGACGACGAGGGCGTTCGGGATGCCCATGCGCTCGATATTCTGCGAGAGGATTTTCGCGCGCTCCCAGACGGGCTCATTGCACACCAGCACGCCCTGTCCGCCCATACGCAAGCCGCTCTGCGTTGATTTTCCACCCGGCGCGGCGCACAAGTCCAGTACATGCTCCCCCGGCTGCGCGTTCAGCACGGCGGCGGGCAGCATCGCGCTCGGCTCCTGCAAGTACCACGCGCCCGCTTCATGCAGCACGTCCGCGCCGGCGGTCGAGGTCAGTGCGAGGTAATGCCCGTTTTCCTCCCACGGGACTCTTTCGCCGCAGTCCTCTGGCAGCCGCGTCGGGCGCTTCCACGGATTCACGCGCAGACCGCGCTGATACGGATCGTCATATGTACGCAAAAAGGCGGCCATTTCGCCTTTCAGCTGTGCCGCCATTTGGGATAAAAACGCCTGTGGAAGCTCGGTCATGCCTGTCCCCCCGGAATATTGTCATGATATTGATTTTTGTCCTGCGCAATTGTCAGCGGCGGCGGGGTCAGCTCCGTCTGCGTTGTGCCGAAATGTGCGCGCCGGGCAGGAATCACCCGCTTGCGGCGCGTCGCCGCGTGGCTTTCCCGCTTGGGCGCGGGCTTCGGCTTGTGCTGCACCACCTGCTCCTCTTCGATCATTGTGCCGTCAGCATAAATCAGGTGGCGGCCCGTCGGCGTGCGGCGCGCGCGCTTAGGCAGAAAGCGTGTCCAGAAGTTCCCCCAGACACGGTACGGCTGCCAGCGGATCAGGTAGACCAGAAAGTCCATCACGACGCCGAAAATGCACAGGAGGATGACCAGCGGCAGCCAGTTGCGCATCGCCCAGCCAAGCAGACCGCCGTGGCTGTCGCTCGTCACCATGTTCCAGAGCCACTGCGCTGTCCCGCGAATCCACCCCAGCAGGAAATTGAACAGCGCGTTGATGAAACTGCCCATGGTCATCCTCCCCTTTCAAAATTACTCTACTGTTATTGTTACGCTGACGTTTCCCGGCACGACCTCGACCGAGATTTCCTCGTCCTCGTCCGCGTCAATGCGGCAGAGCACAGGCAGACTGTACGTCCCCGGCGCAAGCCCGGACGCATCGCATACCAGCCGAATATCGCGGCTTTGCAGCGCGTTCAGCCAGTTTTGCGGCGCGGTAATCATCACCGAGGCATTCACGCGGCTCATGGAGGCGTTGTAGCCCGCTTCCAAGCCTTCAATCTGAATCGGCAGGTTCGTGAAACTCTTCGACTTCAGCACCGGCCCGATTTCAATCGTCACGTTGACGTAGGTGGCGCTGACGTATTTCAGTTCTGGCACGCTGCTCAATCGGACGCGCTGCTTGACCGAATCGGACAAGCCGGACACGTCGATGGTTGCATCCGTAAACAGCGCGTCGATTTCCGTCATCTCGCTTGACCAGCCCGCCACCGTGATGTTCTCCGGCGTCATGCTGATTTTCTTGATTTCGTAGCCTTCCTTCGGTGTGCCTTGAATCAGCCCGGTCTGGGAGAGTTCGAGCGTTTTCATGGCGTACATGGTCTGCTCCACAATCACGCTGTCCAGCAGCACCGACTCGCTCGTCACTTCGAGCAAGTCGCTTTCAATCGCGTTGTTGTTCTCGTCCAGCAGCGTATACGCCAGTGCCTTGCGAATCGTGCCCTCGCGCTGGGGCAGGTTGTTCAGTTCCAGCACGACTTCGGCGCGGACAATTTTGTCCACCATCGACTTCGGGCCGCTGATCGTCACCGTCGGCGGGTCGAGTGTCGCCGCACCCGCGTAGTAGCCCTCCGGCGCGCTCCCGACCGTCTGCACGGACACGGGGATGCGGAAGCGGGTGATGTACTCTTCCACGTCAATCGTCACGGTAGACGGCTGAATCGAAGAAACCGTGCCGTAAGTGCTGGAATTGGTGGACAGAATGCGGATTTCCTGCTTCCCTGCCGCCGAAATGCGGGAGAGGTCAATGCGGACGTTGTAGTTCGTCGCCTTAGCGTTGGCGTACTGCATCTGCGGCACGTCAGCGGTAAGGGAGACGTCACCAAGGAGGCTGGTCAAATCGCTGGTGACAATGAAGCCGTTGCGCTTGACGGATTCTTCGCCCGAAACAGACACGCTGACACTGGAGAAGTGCTTTTCGCGCGTGAGCGTCGGGTCTTGGGTAATCAGCCCGCCCCAGAGGATGATGGCCAGCAGGAGCGCGAGAAGCTTTGTCGGCCAATTGTGGATGAAAATCCGCTTGAGACCGTCCAGCAGCATCGTCAGGCGTGGGTCACGCTTCTTCTGCGGCTTTGCGGAAGGGGTCTGCGTCATTTGGCACCCTCCTTTCCCTTGCGGCGCACGAGCATGGACAGCAGGCGCTGATGCGGCTTGCGGACATAGATGCCCTCCAGAATCGTCCGCAGCGACTTCGCGTCAAGGTGGCGGGTGAGCTTGCCGCCCTTCGCCATCGAAATGATGCCTGTTTCCTCGGAGACAATCAGCACAATCGCGTCCGTCGTTTCGGACACGCCGATAGCGGCGCGGTGGCGCGTGCCGAGGTCATGGCTGATGCCGCTGGCTTCCGTCAGCGTGAGGATGCTCGCTGCGCTCATCACACGTTCGCCGCGGATGACGACGGCGCCGTCATGCAGGGGCGTGTTCGGCTCGAAGATGTTTTCCAGCAGGCCGGAGGTAATCCGCGCGTCGATGCCGATGCCGTTCTCGATGATGTCCTGCAGGCCCGTTTTCTGCTCAAAGACAATCAGCGCCCCCACATGGCGGCGGCTCAAATCCTGCAGGCAGCGGATGATTTCGTCGATAATGCGCGTCGCTTCATCTTTATCGGTGTCGCGCCGCTTCGTCTCAATGCGCGCGCCGCGGCCAATCTGCTCCAATGCCTTGCGCAGTTCCGGCTGAAAGAGGATGACCAGCACCAGCGCGCCGTTGTTCACCACGCTCATCAGCAGCCAGTTCAGTGCCGTCAGCCCGAAGAGGTTGCTGATGCCGACGATGAGCAGCAGCATGGCAAGCCCCTTCAAAACAGCGCTGCCCCGCGTGTCGCGGGTGAGCATCAGCAGTTCATAGATAATAATGGCAACGATGAGAATATCCGCAATATCGGAAAGACCGGGGCGGTTCAGCACGTTCCAGAAAAAGGTCTCCAGCGTCTGCAAGAACGTTGTCACGCCAGCTCCGCCTCCTTTAGCATCTTGAATGATTTCATGCGTTCTGCTTCTCCATTATACAACAAATTGCCGCGAATATGAATGCCTTTTCACAAATTTTCCGTGAAGCATCCGTAAACATTCAGAACACCCCACAGTGCAGATAACGAATGAAGCAGCCACTTTCTTCCCGATGGGCGGAAAAAACATGAAAAAAGGGAAACGCAGCCGCTTTGACGGCATACTTTCCCCTTTCCCCAAATTACCGTGCCCTCTTCAAGGCGAAAATGATTACAGATTGCCGCCGTTCCAGCCCCAGAAGCCGATTTCTTCATACGTCACATAGATGCGGTCGCTGTCAATGTCCAGTTCCTCGCGCAGGATGTCCGTCAGCGCCTCGGTCAGCGCGGCGTAATCCTCCTCCGTCGCAGATCCGCCGAAGAGCTTCACTTGGCAGATGGCGCAGGGGGCGTCCGTGCCCTTGAAGTACATTGCGGCATTGTCGCGGAAAGACAGCATCAGCCAGCTTTCCGTCTTGCCAGGAATTTTCTCAATGGCATCGCCCATGCGATCCTTGATGACCTGCTCTTTTCGTCCGGGAATGGACACGTTGGAGGTCGTTTCTATGTAAGGCATAACAGTTCCTTTCATTCATATCGGCGTTATCGCCGTTTCCGCCCCGCAAGCAGGGCTTCGGATGAAATATTCGATGCTCAGACGCTCAATTCCTGCTTTTCGCCCAGCAAATCTGCATTTTCCGCCAGCAGCGGACGAATCACGTCGTGCAGGTACTCGTCCACCTGCTCGCAGCTTCGGCCCGTGAACTGCTCCGGACGCAGAATCGCTTCCACTTCCTCGCGGGTAATCATGAACGCCGGGTCAGCGCAGATACGATCGATGAGGTCGTTCTTGCCGCCCTCTTCCTTGACCACGCGCGCCGCCGCCTGCGAATGCACGCGCAGCTTCTCATGCAGCTCCTGCCGGTTTCCGCCCTTCTTCACCGCGTCCATCATGATGTTTTCCGTCGCCATAAACGGCAGCTCGTTCATCACGCGCGCGCGCACCACCTTGTCGTACACCACCAGCCCGTCACAGACGTTCATCATGATGTTCAGGATCGCATCCACACCGAGGAACGCCTCCGCGACAGCAATGCGCTTGTTTGCGGAGTCATCCAGCGTGCGCTCGAAGAATTGCAGGGAGGACGTCATTGCCGTGTTCAGCGTATCGACACAGACGTAGCGCGCCAAGGCGTTGATGCGCTCACAGCGCATGGGGTTGCGCTTGTAGGGCATGGCAGACGAGCCGATTTGGCTCTTCTCGAACGGCTCCTCCATCTCCTTGAAATTTGCCAGCAGACGCAGGTCATAGGCGAACTTGCTCGCAGACTGCACAATGCCGCTCAGCACGGAAACCACCTGATAGTCCATCTTGCGGGAGTACGTCTGCCCGGACACCGGCACGACCTTGTCAAAGCCCATCGACGCGGCAATATCCTGCTCGACCGCCTTGATTTTCACGCTGTCGCCGCCGAAGAGCTCCATGAAGGACGCCTGTGTGCCCGTCGTGCCCTTGCTGCCCAGCAGCGCCAGGGAGGACAGTCGGTGTTCCAACTCGCAATAGTCCATGTACAATTCATTCAGCCACAGCGTCGCGCGCTTGCCGACCGTCGTCAATTGGGCAGGCTGCAAATGCGTGTACGCCAGCGCGGGCATTGCCTTGTACTTATCCGCGAAATTCGCCAGCAGGTTCATCACGTTGAGCAGCTTGCGGCGCACGACCTGCAGGCCCTCGCGCATGATAATCACGTCGGTGTTGTCGCCCACATAGCAGGACGTCGCGCCCAGATGGATGATGCCCGCTGCCTTCGGGCACTGCAAGCCGTACGCGTAGACGTGGCTCATCACGTCGTGGCGGCACTCCTTCTCGCGGCGCTGCGCATCGTCGTAGTTGATGTCGTCCGCATGGGCTTCCAGCTCGGCAATCTGCTCGTCAGTGATGTCCAGCCCCTGCTTCTTTTCCGCCTTCGCCAGCGCAATCCACAGCTTCCGCCAGGTGCGGAACTTGTTGTCCTCAGAGAAGATGAACTGCATCTCCTTGCTGGCATAGCGGGTCGAAAAGGGGCTGATATAGCTGTCATGAGGCATAATGCTTTCCTCCGATTTCATTTCAAAGGGTGATTTTCCGCGCCAATTCCAGCGCCAGATACGCCGCACGGTCTTTTTCATCCAGCTTGGCATGGGTGGACAGGCTGCGCGGATCCCACTGCTCGCGGTCAAGGTTATCGCCCGCGTAGAAAAACTCGAACACGTCGATTCCACGGAACTGCGCCAGCGCCATCAGCGCCGAGCACTCCATATCCACGCAGACGCACCCCTGTGCCTTGCGCAGTGCCACCTTCCCGCGGGTTTCGCGGTAGAAGGCGTCCGTCGTCCACACTTTGCCTTCGGTGAAGTCCACGCCCGTTTCGCGCAGAATCGCCTCGAACGCCCCGCGGTATTTCGGATTCGCCGGAATCTCGTCCGACGGCGGCGCGTAGTGGAAGCTCGTGCCTTCGTCGCGCACGGCGGCGGTCGGGATGATGATGCCGCAGTCGCGAATCTGCTGATTCAGCACGCCGCAGTTGCCGAATACGACGAACCGCTTCGCACCCAGCGCGTGCAGCTCTTCCAGCATCGCCACGCAGGACGGCGCGCCGACCATCGCCAGCGCAAACGTCAGCGGTGTCCCCTGCCACAAACCGCGGTAGACGGGATACTTCGCGTTTGCGTCGCCGAGTTCGGCAAGCACGCGCACATCCGCCGCCATGTTCAGCATCCGCTCGAACGTGACGTGCGAAAAGCAGCTGACGACCGTCTCCGGCAAATCCGGCACAGGCGAAAAGAGCATATCGGGGTTGATGACTGCTTGGCGCGACGCATCAAAATCCGTCAAAAGCATGGTGATTCCCTCCTGCCGCCGTTTGCCCTCTATCATAGCAGATTTTGCGGCAAAAGGCAACAGGAGGGCTGCAGTTTATACTATTTCCAAATGAGAATGCGCCGAGATGCGAAGTGAATTTTTCATTCTGGCTAACGGGAGTGAAACGCAGCGTAGCAGCGCTACGCTAAGTGGAACGACCGGACGCCAGAAGGGAAAAGGCACGAGCAGCTGGTGCAGGCGAATTTGGAAATAGTATTATTTTATCACGCATTTTCGCGCCGCGCAAGGGGAATTGTGATTCGATTGACAAGCGGCGGGGGCGGTGGTACAATGAGAAAGACGGGGACAATCGCCCCAAACGATGCAGAGGGGGAGAAAACGATGCGAAAATACGAAGTGGACGTGCCGGAAAACGTTGAAATGGCGGACATTCAGGCCATCCAGACGCGCATCAAAAAGCATAACCTCCTGACGGTGGCACTGCTGATTCCGCTGTTTGCCGGCTGTGCGCTGCGGGAATCCAGCGAAACGCTGGGCGGCATTGTCTTTGTGCTTTCGATTGCGCTGATGGTGCTGGGCTTCATTTCTGGTAGGGGCGACGAGAAGCGGCTGCCCGCGTACTGGGCGAAGTACCAGCAAATCCACCGGATGGACAACCTCCTGCGCGCGAACCTTGTCGGCGTGTGGCTCTGCGCCGAGGCGCGCGTGGCGGTTTACCGCGAGGGCAGCGGCTACCGCGTGCAGCTGGGCGTTCTCGACGAAAAGACGGGCGCGTGGGAAAACGACGAGCAGGACGAGGTTTTCCCGACGCTGGCGGATGTGCGCGAATATGCGTCGCAGGAGGGGTACGAGCCGATGGACGTGGACTTCGGGCAGATGACGGACGAGGAGTTTCAGCAATTTCTGGACAGGAGCAGAATATAATGAAGAGAAAACACGCATGGAACGTGCCAGAAAACGTCACCATAGAGAAAATTCAGGAAATTCGGGAGCGAATAACGCAATGGGCGATTCGGGTGGTGCTGCTGATGATTTTGCTCATCGTCGGCATCATCCTGATAGCGCTGGGGGATGACACCAAGCGAATCGGCAAGTACGTTGTGACGATTGCCTATCTGCTGATGATGCTGGGTGTCGTCTATATGGCGTACCTTCGGAATATTCAAATAAAATGCTGGGCGAAGTACCAGCAAATCCACCGGATGGACAATCTGCCGCAGACGAACCTTGTCGGCGTGTGGCTCAGCAATGAGACGCGAATCGCGATTACCCGCGACGGGGAGGCGTACCGCGTGCAGGAGAGCATCAGCAACAGCCGGAACGGCGCATGGATGACCGACGAGCAGGGGAGGACGTTCTCGAAAATTGGCGACGTGCGCGAATATCTGGCGCAGGCGGGATTCAAGGCGGGAAAGGCGGACTTCGGGACGATGACGGACGAGGAGTTTCAGCAATTTCTCGATGCGCATCGGCTGTGACGCAATCGCGCATCCCGCAAAAGAATATACTCATAAGGAAGTAACTCGTGCGTCAGCTTTTCGGTGCATACAAAAATCCCCCTCCGATGCCATTCATCCGAGGGGGATTCCTTTGCGCACAATTACCTCCCACGCCCGAAGCAGCTGCGCCGTGCCGCGCCCTGCTCGCCCGACACATACCGTGCATTAAACGCCGCGTTTACTTCGCGCAGCTCCATCTCGCCGTCGATATACGCTTGGTACATCTCGATGATGCCCTCCGCGCAGCCGTCGCAGGACGCGGAAATGTTGCCAATCGCGTCGTCGACAATCTGCTGGCGTTCCTCGCGGGTCGTGTCCTTAATCAGAATGCTGGTCATCGGGAAAAATCGCTCCTTTCAGGCGGTCGCTTTCACGCCGTCAATGTCCGGCGGCAGCTTCTGCATCTGCTCACGGTAGACGCGGCGCAGGCAAATCATCTCCGCCGTCGCCGTAATCGCCCACGAAACGATGTAGAGCAGGTACAAGCTCTCAATGGTGTGGAAGTACGCGAACACCGTGTACACCCAGATAATGCGGAACACGCACGAACCCATAATCACGATAACCGTCGGCACAAAGCTCTTGCCCAGCCCGCGGTTCGCGGCAATGGTGCAGTCCATGAAGGCGGAGAAGGCGTAGGAGCAGCCCATGATGCGCAGGCGAATCATCCCGGCTTGCGCGACTTCCTCGACATTTGTGAAAATGCCGAGGAACTGCCGCCCGAAGATGACCAGCAGCGCACTCATGACAAGGGCAATGCCGAAGGAGAACACCATCGAGATGAAGTAGCTGTGGATGATGCGCTTGCGCTTGCCCGCACCGTAATTCTGGCTCATAAAGGACGAGCAGGCGGTGTAAATGGCAGCCATCACGTCGTAGACGAGCGCGTCGGCGTTCGCGGCGGCGGCGTTGCCTTCCACCATCAGCTCATCAAAGGAGTTCACGCCCGCCTGAATGAACAGGTTCGCTATTGCGAAAATCGCGTTCTGCAAACCGGCGGGAATGCTCAGCGACAGCACCTGCTTTGCCTTGTGCGGCTCAATCCGCAGCATTGACCGTTCCAGCCGCACCACGCTCCCCGAACGGCGCAGGGACAAAATCACCAGCGCCGCCGAAATATACTGGGAGATGATGCTTGCCAGCGCCACACCCGCCGCCGCCAAATGGCAGACGATGACGAAGAACAGGTTCAGCAGGATGTTGATGACGCCCGCCATCGAGAGGAAGTAGAGCGGCTTTTTCGTGTCGCCGGCGGCGGAAAGCACCGCGTTGCCGAAGTTGAACACCGCCATGGCGGGCATACCGAGGCAGTAGATGCGCAGATAGCTGACCGCGCCCGCCATCAGCACCGGCTTCGTGCCGAGCATGGAGAGCATTGCGGGCGTGAAAAGGAAACCCAGCGCCATGATGATGACGCCGACAATCAGCGAGAGAATCAGCGATGTATGCACCGCCTCGTGCACATCCTAGTCGTGCCGCGCGCCGATATACCGGGCGACGACGACGTTGACCCCGCTGCCCATGCCAATCAGGAAGCCGGTGAACAGCGAGACAAGAATCGAGGTAGACCCGACTGAGCCCAGCGCTTCCGGGCCTGCAAACTGCCCAACCACCGCCACGTCGGACATGTTGAACAGCACTTGCAGCACGTTCGTTGCCATCAGCGGCAGGGAAAACAGGATAATCTGCTGGACGAGCGGCCCGTGCGTCAGGTCGTGCGATTTGGATGCCATGATTTTGCTCCTTTGCGAAATCTTCCGCCGCTGATTATACACCGGAAAAACGAAACTGGCAAGAGGAAAAACGAAGGTTGACAGAGAATATTATCCGAAGGGGTCGATGAGACGCTCGCAGACTTCTTCTCTTTCCATTGCCCCTCGTCGCTCCCGCATGAGCGAACCCCCTGCGATAAAATAGCTATATAATAAGGAAAGAACTGCACCCAAAAGGAGCGAAAAATCCACCATGCACGATTACCGCGCCATCTTCCTCGACATCGACGGCACGCTCACCCAGCCGGGGCATTCCGCGCCGCCCGTATCTGCCGTCGTTGCCATCGAATCCGCCCGCCGCTTGGGGCGCCGTGTTTTCCTCTGCACCGGCCGCTGCGAAGCCATGCTCAAGCCGCTTCTCCATTGCGCTGATTTTGACGGCTACGTTGCGTCCTCCGGCGGATTGGTGGTCGTCGGCGACGTCTTCGACTGCCCCATGACCCCGCAGGAGCAGACGCATGTGCTGACGGCGCTTTCGGATAACGGCGTGTTCCGCACCGCGCAGACCCGCATGGGCGCGTACTGCGACGAGGGCTTCCGTGATTTTCTCCGCGCCCGTGACGTGCAAAACGGCAGCAGTGAGCTGCTCCGCTGGCGCGAGGCCATTGAGCAGCGATTGCAGATGCAGCCCATGCGCGATTACGGCGGCGAACCCGTCTATTCCGTCGTGTGCATGTCCCCGACGCGGGCGCAGCTGGACAAAGCCATGGCGGAATGCAGCGAGTTCGACTTTGTACTGATGGACGACCGCCAGCACGACCTTGTGAACGCGGAAACCGCCAACCGCCGCTATGACAAGGGCAGCGGCGTCAAGCAGGTGTGCGCGGCAATCGGCGTTGACCCGGCGGACAGCATTTGCTTCGGCGACAGCCTGAACGACCTGCCGATGTTTGGCGCGGCGGGCTTCTCCGTCTGCATGGGCAATGGCGGGGAGGCAGCGAAGCAATCCGCGGACGCGGTCTGCGATTCGGTGGAGGCGGGCGGGCTGGCGAAGGCGTTCGCGGATTTCGGCTTGCTGGCATAAGCGGCGCATTCCCCGCATACCCTCAACCGAATCAACCGAGCGGGGAGGGAGACGAATGCGCAAACGCTCCTGCGGCGAGCGGCAATGGGTCATCTGCACGGGTCAGCGCGCGCTGATGATTGCGGGCGTCGTGCTGGTGGCGGCGGGGCTGATTGTGCTGCTGCTGTGCATCCCGGCGTGGGCGTGGGCGGCGCTGCTTGGCGTGGCGCTGGCAATCGCCGGGCTGGTGCTGATCTGTGTGGGGAGGAGGTGACAGAAATGCGGGTGCGGATGGTGTGCGTGAAGGTGCCGAAGCCCCTGCGCGGGGTTGTGCGGTTTCTGGTGAAGAAACGGCGGAAATCTGCGTGATACTATTTCCTGATTTACCTGCGCCATCTGCTTGCGCCTTTTTGATTCTGGCGTCCACTCATTCCACTTAGCGTAGCGCTGCTACGCTGCGTTTCATTCGTGTTAGCCAGAATACAAAAATTCGCGGCGCATCTTGGCGCATTTTCATCAGGAAATAGTATAAGTCATTGACAGATAAGCAAAAGCGTGCTATGATAGCATTGGTATCCGATAATTGCATAGGAACGGAATCAGAGGTGCGCACGCATCGTGTACCGCGGCGGAGGATGGCTTCCGCAGAGGCCGCGGGAAGGGGTGGTGCGCCGAAAGGCAGGGCAAACGAAGCCGCAGACCCTGTGCTTGGGCGCGGGCCGGACAGGTTCGTGACTGTCATCGGGGCAAAAAAATCCCCGGCGGAGCGCTGATTCACTGAGACACCGCCTGTTCCTTATGGGCAGGGCATCATGCGGGCGACTGCATGGAAAATCGGGTCTTTGGCGCACCGCGAGCAGGATGGCTTGTGGTGGCTTTTTTTTCAATCCGAATGGACAGGATACCGCAAAATAATCAGCAGAAACACATGGATGGAGGATACAGCCAATGGAGAAGTATCGTGTAGGCATTGTTGGCGCAACGGGCATGGTCGGTCAGCGCTTTATTTCGCTGCTGAAGGATCATCCGTGGTTTGAGGTGAACTGTGTGGCGGCGTCGGCGCGCAGTGCCGGAAAGACGTACCGCGAGGCGGTCGGGGAGCGCTGGGCGTTCGCGTGGGAGATTCCGGAAAAGGTGGCGGGCATGACCGTCGTCGATGCGGCGGATATTGACGAAGTGAGCAAGCATGTGGACTTCGTTTTCTGCGCCGTGGACATGAAGAAGGACGAAATCCGCGCGCTGGAGGAAGCCTACGCGAAGCACGAAATCCCGGTCGTGAGCAACAACAGCGCCTGCCGCGGCATCGAGGACGTGCCGATGGTCGTGCCGGAAATCAACGCCGATCACCTTGCCGTCATTGAAGCGCAGAAAAAGCGCCTCGGCACGAAGAGCGGCTTCATCGCCGTCAAGCCGAACTGCTCCATCCAGAGCTATGTGCCCGCCCTGACCCCCCTGCTTGATTTTGAGCCGGAGAAGGTCAGCGTGTGCACCTATCAGGCGATTTCCGGCGCGGGCAAGACGTTCAAGACGTGGCCCGAAATGGTGGATAACGTGATCCCCTACATCGGCGGCGAGGACGAGAAGAGCGAAAACGAGCCGCTGAAGCTGTGGGGGCATGTGGAGGATGGCAAGATTGTCAACGCGACGCTGCCCGTCATCTCCGCGCAGTGCCTGCGTGTCGCGTGCTCCGACGGCCATATGGCGGCGGTGTCCGTCAGCTTCAAGAAAAAGCCGACCATCGAGCAGATTAAGGAACGCTGGGCGAACTATGAGACGGAAGCGCAGCGCCTTGAGTTGCCGAGCGCGCCCAAGCCCTTCCTGCAGTATTTTGAAGACCCCTCCCGCCCGCAGACTCGCCTTGACCGCGATTTCCAGAACGGCTTCGGCGTGTCCATCGGCCGTCTGCGCGAGGATAAGCTGTTCGACTACCGCTTTGTCTGCCTGAGCCACAACACGGTGCGCGGCGCGGCGGGCGGCGGCATCCTGACGGCGGAGCTGCTCTGCCGCAAGGGGTACATTCCGCACCGGGTGTAATGCAAAAATCGTATAAATATCTGGAAGGAAGTTATCACAATGAAACCTTTGTTCACAGGCACTGGTACGGCGCTGATTACGCCTTTCAAGAACGGCGAAATCGACTGGGATGCGCTGGACAACCTCGTAGAGAGCCAGATTGCGGGCGGCGTGAGCGCGCTGATTGCCGCGGGCACGACGGGCGAACCATCGACGATGACGTGGGATGAGCACATTGAGGTCATCCGCTTCGTCGCCGAGCGCGCGAAAGACCGCGCCTGCGTCATTGCCGGCACGGGCAGCAACTGCACGCGCGAGGTCATCCACGCGGCGAATGTCGTCAAGGACTTCGGCGTGGCGGCGCAGCTGGTCGTCACCCCCTACTACAACAAGTCCACGCAGGAGGGTCTGGTGGCGCACTACACGGAAATTGCTGAAAAGACCAGCCTGCCGATTGTCGTCTACAACGTTCCCTCCCGCACGGGCGTAAACATCCAGCCCGCGACGCTTGAGAAAATCTGCCGCCTGCCGCAGGTCGTCGCCGTGAAGGAAGCGAACCCCGACGTGGCGCAGGCGATGGAGAAAATCAACCTCGTCGGCGACAACGCGACCTTCTACTGCGGCAACGACGACCTGACGATTCCGCTGATGGTGCTGGGCTTCCAGGGCGTCATTTCCGTGCTGAGCAACGTCATGCCCGCCGAAACGAGCAAGATGACGTCCCTCGCGCTCTCCGGCAACTGGGCGGAAGCGTCCAAGATGCAGCGCGACCTGCTGCCGATGGTGAAGGCGCTGTTCTGCGAAACCAGCCCGATTCCCTGCAAGGCAGCCATGAGCATGATGGGCATGTGCCGCAACGAACTGCGTCTGCCGCTGATTCCCATGCAGGAAGCCAACCAGCAGAAGCTCGCCGACATTATGCGCGGCTGGAAGCTGATTTAATAGCGGATTTGCACCTGCAAATGCGCCTAAAAGCAGCAATAAAAACCAACTAACTTAGAAAACGGTTCCCCATGCAACGGTAAAGCTCAATAAACATGGGTGCGAACCGAAGGTTTCCAAAGGGCGATCGGAAAG
>ERZ779656.1178-NODE-1178-length-14896-cov-1.935247_pt1 | contig 14896 bp, 7 predicted proteins | sample MGYA00511102_ERZ779656 | MGnify/ENA primary metagenome ERZ779656 (study PRJEB29588, sample SAMEA2143980) | human gut metagenome | biome: human gut; feature: human-associated habitat; material: faeces | place: Denmark | collected 2008/2010 ... | reverse complement strand
TGGTACCCATAAAATAAATACGGATGTTATTTAAATGCATTTTATTAACAAGACTTTTTGGTATTGTATATCCTATCTCTAAATTTTTCAAACGTAGGTAAGAACCATTACGCAACCAATAAGTGGAGGCGCGATAGTTATTGCTGTTTCCTCCATAGCTCAAACGAGGATATTTAGCATTTGGATCTTCATTTTCACCTAATATCCAACGGTTTGATTTTACTACATCAGTTAGAATGTTTCCCCAGTCTCCATTTTCAAATGGATATACAGTGGGACCATCAATGCAAAAAGTAGACTTTCCAGATCCTTGGAATAAAACATTAATGTCAATACCTTTCCATTGTCCGGAGAGACCGAAGCCATAAACTAAGTTTGGACGTGTTGTAGCTCCAATAGGAACTATATCATTATCATTTACATAACCATCACCGTTTACGTCTGCGTATTTGATATCACCTGGCATTACATCTCCCCAAGATTGTTTGGGGCTATTGCGTATATCATCATAATCTTTAAATAGTCCCAATGCGATAAGTCCACGGGTTTGATCAACTCGGAAACCTCTCTGGCTTTTGTATGGGTAGTTGCTATATTCTTCGTCATATTCCAAAATTTCGCTTTTGCTATAGGTGAAGTTGCCACGTAAAGTGAGGTTCACATCTCCGATACGTTGTTTGAATCCGAAATTTCCATCAAATCCTTTGGATAAAACAGAGCCAATATTGGTAGATATTCTCATAGCTCCGTTCAGACCAACAGAAATGGGAATGAAATTACGTTGTTGGTAAATACCGTCACGTTGTTCGTGGAAATAGTCAATTGTCCCAGTGAACTTATCGTCCCATAAAGAGAAGTCGATACCAATATCATGTTTAGTTGCTATTTCCCATGTTACGGCTGTAGTAGCGTAATGTGTGTAGCTTAAACCTGTAAATTCATATTTTTGTCCGATGTCTGCATAATTAAATCCCCCACTGGCACCGAAGGTAGATAAATAGGGGAAACGCTGGTCATTGTCTCCTACGACGTCATTGCCGACTTTGCCATATGAATAACGGAGTTTGAACATATTCATCCATTTCAAATGTTTTTTGATGATAGGTTCTTCTGCAATATTCCATGCTGCAGAATAAGCTGGGAAAAAGCCATACTGATGTCCCGGTGCAAAGTTTTCGGAACCGTTATACCCAAAGTTGAAATCGAAGAAATAACGGTATTTCCATCCATAGGTGAAGCGTCCAGCAAGTCCTTGATGGCGTTTATCAATACCTTGCATAATATCATTTCCATTCTGAGAGGTATCTATCGTTTTGTCTTGAGAATATTTAAATACTGCTCCAACAATGGGGTCTCCAAAGGTACGGACATCATGCAGTTCCGCTTCTAGATATTCCTTACGATTTCCGTTAGAAGATGATTCTTGTGTCATTAGTTGTTCGTCTTTGATTTTTTTCATGACTAAACTTCCGTCAGAAGCACGATTTTGTTCTGCTCTCCACATTTCAGGGAATTTTTTACGGTTTATCCACTGATAGTTGTTTGTGTCAAATCCGTAACGGCCAATAAATTTTAATCCTTTTGTAATAAAGTTGAGGCTTTGTTCTAAAGTAGCATTGGCTTGCAACTTATTGTTCCATGTTTCTTGATAACCGGTTTGTGTAGCGGCTACCCACGGATTGAGTTGATCATTCTCCGAACCGTAGGCAGGAACGTATCCGTTGGAATACATCACAGGAACTGAGATAGGATTGTTGCGCATGGCTGATGCCCAAATGTTTCCTGCCATTCCTGGTTCGTTTTTTTTATCTAGTGAACCTGCGACTCCTACTTTCAATAAGGTGGACTTTGTGATATCCATATCTACGTTGAGACGGTAATTCCAACGTCTGTAATTTGCATTGGTGTTATAGTCTTTTAATCCTTCGTCCACTTTATACATACCTCCTTCGTCTACGTAACTAACAGATACATAATAACGGGCAAGCGAGCCACCACCGTTCAGATTTAAAGTTGCTCGATAAGTTGGTGCCCCTTTTTTTAAGAGTACATCCATCCAATCTACATTGGGGTATAAGTCTTTGTCCAATCCGTTGCGGAGTATGTATAGCTTTTCATCAGAGAAGAATGCTTCCTTATTACGAGTAGTACGTGCTTCATTCATTAAGTTGGCATAGGTATAGCCATCAACAAGTTCGGGGGTATATGTACGTGTGTTGTAAGTAGTTTCAACCTTTGCATCGATTTGAACCTTACCTGATTTACCACGTTTAGTAGTAATCAATACAACCCCATTTGCTCCACGTGAACCGTATATTGCTGTTGCAGAGGCATCTTTTAATACAGTAAATGATTCAATATCTTCAATATTGATCTCATCCAAATCGCGTTCAAAACCATCAACCAGCACTAATGCAGAGCTATTGGCTCCAAAAGTGGAAATACCTCGAATCCAGAATTCAGAAGTATTCACACCCGGTTGTCCGGAAGTTTGCATGGCAAGGACACCTGATACATTTCCGGCCAATGCATTAGAAAGATTCGCCGTAGGATTTGATTTCAGCACCTCTACATCTACATTCGTCACTGCACCAGTCACAGTCAATTTCTTCTGCGCACCCGTTCCCGTAATTACTACTTCATCAATTTCTCTAGCCTCCGATTCTTTCATTGACACATTGACCAGATTTTGGTGCTTCACCAATATTTCTTGTGTATCAAAACCAATATACGAAAATACCAAACGAGAAAATTCCTCTATGTTTATCTTGTAACGTCCGTTGATATCTGTTATCGCTCCTAAACCAGGTTTGTCTTTCACTGTTACATTGACACCAACCAATGGTTCTTTATTCATATCTGTCACAACTCCCGTTACCTCAATAGTCTTCTCTTGAGCAAAAAGGGAAACAGAGACTAATAACAGACAAATCGTAATAAATTCTTTTATTCTCATGTGTTCTTCTTTTTATTGATTTTCTTGGTCCTGATTGTCATTAGATTCTTCTCCAACTAAATCGTCAGATGCCTGTTCTTTAGCAATCTTCCGGATCTTATAATTTCCCGAATCACCCACATAGAAAGTCTTTGTTACCTCATCGTAAGCCAAAGCTACCGGTTGATTAAAGCGAGCTCTCTCACGTACTTCTCCATTTTGCTTACCCCATTTATAGCTACTTGCAGAGGCAGAACCGCGTCCGGCAAACGTAGAAACCACCCCATCCGGAGTCAATATTCGAATACAATGATTCTCTTTATCTGCGAAATAGAAGTCATACCAATCATCCTTATTAGCAGCCTTATACTCCTCGTTAAATACGAAAACACCTTGACCTGGTTTATTGATGCGTGCATTGATACCTACAAGATCCTTATAATCAGCCTGACCGGATTGTCCGCACACAATATATGGAGTTACCAGTTTTTTAGTCTCCTCATCATAATTGGAACGAAGTATATAATGCGATTCATGCATGATGATATAAACATATTTACCTGTTGGATGAGGAACCATACTAAAGTCAACCGTCTGATTAGGTACACTAAATGCCAAAAAGTCATTCAACCCTGCTCCACCAGGAACTTCCGGATTGTTATTATAGCCGTTTTCTTCAAAATTATATCTGTACACATTGCCTGTTGCACGATGATTGAAGTAAAGTTCTCCCGTTTGTGGAAGCACCATAGACCCGTTACAAGCATTACCACGCGCCAAAGCGACCCAACTAGACTCTTTGAAATCTTGTCCGTCTGTACTGCTTCCACGCTTTAAAATAATATTGTTTCTATTCTTAGCACCACCATTCTGGGGAGCAGCCAATATCATATCACCATCATTAGTCCATGTAATAGTAGTTGCACGGTTGATATTATTTAGTTCCTTAGTATAGATCATTTCCTTTTCCAAATCTAACACTCTCAGATTTCCTTTATTTTGAGACAAATAAAGAATATTAGAATGTTGGGGATCAAAAGAAAACCAAAAAGGATAGTCTATCTTTCCACAATCGTCAAACGGACCAGTGTCTACAATATTTCCCTCTCCCAGTTCATCTACATCACCACATAAGTCTGTTACTACCATTTGTGGTTCGTACTGATATTTTTCAGATGCTATCACAGTTTGTTCACCTATCTTTATTTCTACAGTTCCTTCGAAACAGCTCTCCGGCGTGGAGCAGTAGATACTGGTACCTTTAGAACTAATGACAATGGCTTCTTTACCACCTACCTTAACAGAAATAATAGAACAATCTATTCCAAAGTTGCTACCATAGATTATCATTTTCTTCTTTCCACCTCCCGATTTAGGTGTGAAATCCGTCACTTCTACTGGCAGATTCGGATCATAAGGCGCTGATGTATCGTCTTTGCTATCTTTGCAGCTACTAAAACAGACTGCCAAAATGAATACCAACATCATGCATTGTAGCCCTATGTTCCCATGTTTCATAGTTTTACATTTCATAATACACTAGATTTAAATTATTGATTGTTTTGAACTTTATCCATTAATACCTTCATCCAGTATCCTCCGATTACTGAACGTGCTCTGAATCCTACCCATTTACCGCTGTCTGTATGGTGCCAGTCACTGATAGGTACACGAGATACTGTTTCATTGATATATTTATAGACAGGATCAGAGAATTTCTGGAAGGTTTCCTTATCTGATGACATAGCTGCCGTCCACATGATCCAGTCGGATTTTGTGTATTCTTTACGAGAGTCCAGAGGGAGCCCATAAGGATTCTGTTTTGTCAAATAATAGTTAATCTCTTTTCTGATAACATTATTAGGGAATAAATTCAGGTTCCACAACTTATCCCAAACCATGTTATATTTTTGACTCCAGGTATCTTTACGGTCAAAAGCCAGACGGTAATGATCTCCCTCATTCGCCATTTCTTCCCATTTCACCGCCATTTTCTTGGCTATAGCCGCATATTTGTCTGCTACATCATTCAATCCGAGCATACGAGCCATCTCGCTGTATCCGGCCACTCCCATGATCGCTTTTACAGAAAGATTGGCATTGTGTGCCCAATGTCCGGCAAAATCATCCGTGCAAAGTTGGTTTTCCGGGTCCTGTCCAAACTAACAAACAGTACTGTATCTATTTGATAATCTGAATATTATAAATTAGCGTATTGTTACTGTGTTGTGCTTTACATCTTTTTCAAGTAAAATTAAAGTGATTTTTCTCTCAATAAAGTCACTTATTTTCATTATTTTATTATTCTATTTTCTTTCGGATGAACTCTAAAAATGGCGAAAACATCAATAATAAGTATTGCAAAATTGGTTGTTCTTAATTTATTTCATATTTTTGCAACGACGGTTGGCTCTACCGCCGGTGAGGAAAACTTATTGATTATGAAGTTTTATAATAGAGAGAAAGAAATTGCAGAATTGAAGCGTGTACAAGAGCTTGCATTTGGTCAAAATTCCAGAATGATTGTGGTAACAGGCCGTAGGCGTATTGGAAAAACCAGTCTTATAAAACAAGCTCTGAAGGGAACACCTACTGTATATTTTTTCATTGGAAGAAAAGCAGAGAGTATATTAGTCGCAGATTTTATAAAAATAGTACGCGAGACATTATCTATTTTTATTCCGGATGGCATATCCAACTTTACTACTTTGATACATTATCTTTTCGAAATAGGAAAAACACGTTCTTTTAATATTGTTATTGATGAATTTCAGGAGTTTTATAATATCAGACCCGATGTTTTTAGTGATATGCAAAATCTTTGGGATGAATATCGGCAAGAAACTAAAATAAATCTTGTAATTAGCGGCTCTGTATATTCATTGATGCAAAAGATATTCACGGATCATGGAGAACCATTATTCGGACGTGCTGACAATATTTTATGTCTTCGGTCCTTCAATACAAAAGTGCTAAAACAAATTATGGAAGATTTTGCGCCCGGATATAGTAATGATGACCTATTAGCTTTGTATACACTGACTGGAGGAATCCCTAAATATGTAGAGTTATTCTGTGACAATCAAGCACTTTCTGTTGACCGGATATATGACTTCGTTTTTTCAGAAAATTCCTTGTTTATAGATGAAGGACGTAATTTGTTGATTACTGAATTTGGAAAAAATTATGGCATTTACTTTTCCATCTTATTAGAAATAGCAAATGGGCATTATACACAAGGGGAAATAGAGTCAGTACTAGGGGGGATATCTATCGGAGGTCATTTAAGTAAATTAGAAAATGTGTATAATTTGATAACTCGCGAACGGCCTATTTTTGCGAAACCAGGTACTAAGAAAAATGTACGATATATTATTGGAGATAATTTTCTAAATTTCTGGTTTAAATACATCGAACGGAATCGTTCATATATTGAACTACAGAATTTTGAAGACCTGCGTCAACTAGCAAAGGCTGATTATCAGACTTATTCAGGCAAAGTGTTAGAAAACTATTTTAAACAGAAATTAGCAGAAGAAGGTGGGTTTAAAGAAATTGGTTCCTGGTGGGAAACTAAAAGTTCTACAAACAAAGAACGATTAAACTCTTATGAAATTGATATTGTAGCTCTTAAATCAAGTGGAAAAAAAGCCCTTATAGCAGAAGTTAAACGGATGCCAGAGAATAATTATGTTCATTCAACGTTCATGGAAAAAGTGGAACATTTAAGGCACAAAGAGATGGCAAAATACGATATTGAAACACGAGTCTTAGGATTAGAAGACATGTAACTTTATGTAAATAAGATGACGCGATTATCCCTAGAAATCCCCAGTTACAGCAATTCAATTAGCTTGGATCCCAATACTCGTTCTATCGTCACTGTTTCTACTTTTTTGTTATTTGTAAATTTAATCTTAAAGAATGAATTAATAAGAGATACTCATTCTTCTTAACTTAAAGCCTTTTATTTATATCAAATTCTTTATTATCATATCCGCAGCATACTGTAAGCAATTTAAACAGCCTGTCATTGAACTCGATTTAGACAATGACAGGCTACTTAATTATTTATCTTATATTGAATATTAAATTATTGTCGTGGTTCAATCACGTAAGTCGTTTACTGAATCACGCCTAACTTATTCTCTTATTTTATGGTATTTATCTGCTAATCCATAAAATATAATTAGATTATCAGACTAGTTCTTAATTTTTCATTATTTACCATTCAATCTGCTGATCTTCGTCTGGAATCTGAGTATTGAGATTTCGTTCCAGTAGCATTGTTCCTTTAACTTTATAAAGAACTTCTTGATTTCGAGAAGTTACATCTTTAAAATCATATTCAATAGTAAATGAAACATAGCGATGTTTTAGATAAGGTCGTGTAGCATCCATAGTTTCCGTTACGCTGTAAGCAGGAGTACCGTATAGCTTAAATCCAATCTTTTCTTCGTCATCTGCCCACATACTCAATGATTTGTCTTCATTGAAGCGTATATATATTTTATAAAGTTCCCGTTCATCTCTTGATAAATCTTCGCTCATTAAACCGGCATAAAAGAAAATAGTATTATTATCTACCACATATGCTGTACGATTATTGGTTACCATCGGTTTATTATCAGTACTTCCATTTGCATTTCGAATATACACTTCCATTGTACTTGTACTATATGAACCGGAATAATCGTTAAAAGGAATTACACGCAATAATGCTTTTGCATAGTTTTTACGTGGATGACCTTGATAATTATAAGAAGCATCATCAACGATAGTTAGAGGCAACACCCATTTATCTGTCATATTGATTCCTCTCAAATCAAAATCAATATTTAGTTGTTCCACACATGTTCCTGCAGGAATATGAACTATTTCCGGGAATTCATATTTATCTTCCTCCAATAGCGTATACCATAAATCTGTACGCCCGCTGAAACGTTCTCTATTTAATATTTCCAAGGTATCCTCATATAGTGCTACATGGACATCTATATCTTGTTCGTTCGTAGTTGACCCACTAACTATAACCGGTAACTGATAGCGTACTTTTCCATCAGGGTTGTATCTCACATATATTGGAGTTACCCCATTATCTTTATCTTTTATAGGTGCTTTAAAAGAAATATATTGCCGATACTGCTCATCTTTCCACTCATCATTACAAGAAGTGATCAAGAGCAACATACATAATGCAAACCAACAATTATATATAATTTTCATACTTATATCATTTTAAAATTAATCATTGTATGTCCAACCCGGATTTTGTGTCAACAGCTTATTGCGTTTCAACTCCTCATGACTGATAGGCCAGAAATATAATTTGCGAGAAAAAGCAGTTGGAAGTTCATTGACTACAATTGGTGAATGAAACGCTGCTCTATTTTCTTCAGTCATAAGAGCATCACAACCATATATTTCCATTGACTCTTCAATCGGAGCGTCTTTCCATCTGCGGAGATCAAAATAACGATGTCCTTCTCCCATGAGCTCTATCTGTCGCTCATGCTTCAATTTCTTACGGAATACATTCCGGTCTTGATACTCTGGCAATGTATAATCGGGAACCCCTGCACGGCAACGAACAGGACGAATACCTTTTTTCATTTCATTTATGTCACGTTTGACAGAATAACTGGCAGAGCCATCCCAAGATGGAATGTCGTATGAAGATCCATCTTCCAACTCATTCAAAGCTTCAGCGTAAATCAATAAGATTTCAGCAAAACGAATAGCAGGTTCCGTTTTTAGTTTGACATAGTCCTTATTACCTTTTGCCGCAGAGGTATCGTCCGGATGAACAAATTTCATGATTCCAATACCAGTGCGAAGCCAAAAATTGGAGTTAGTATATCCATTACCATTACCACGATAATAAAATACCTGTTGCTCTACGGGTTTAGGATCTTTAAGCGTTGAATTATTCAATAGAGGCCATACGCAACCATTAAAAGCAACTGAAGCATAGAAGCGTGGTTCACGCCATGCATACTCTTTCCATACTCCTTTCTTTAAATAAGGATATGTTCCTGCCTTCCCTTCCTTTTCAGACACAAAACGGTTCTCAACTTGGCAAGTGTCCAAAAATGTCTGTCTGTTAAACTCAGAGCCATTATACATATAGTAAGCATCACACATCTTTTGTGTCATACCATGTGTATTCCAGCCATTGGCACTGGTAGGCAATTGATGTAATACCATATCTGCAAGATTGCGGTCACCCTGATTTTGTCCACGACTAAAAATAAGTTCAGGATTATCAAACATAGACAGGGCTCCATTAAAAACTTGTCGATAGGATTCAAAGGGGTCAATATCCCGATATCCATTTGGCCAATCAGCATTTTCAAAATCATTATCAGAATAAGGAGGAAGTGTCTTCGGATAACCTGCAGCGGCTTCATCTCTTTTCTTCACAGTGTGTAACACATAACGGTGTCCATAATTGCTTCCCGGGAGTTCCATAACGTCTCTTGCTGCTGCAGCGGCTTTGGCCCATTTGTATTCATTATATTCCTGTGCTAACAAACATCTTCCGTCATGATCTACCAAATCTGTAAATCTTTCGGTATCTTCAGGACGAGGGTTATTAATAGGACTTGCCGCGTATAATAGAACTTTTGCGCGTGCTGCTAATGCGGCCCCTCTAGTAGGACGAGAGGTATGATTCGCTCCCCTGTCCAAAGGTAAGTCCTTAGCCGCCAAGCGCATTTCTGATTCGATATATTCTACGCATTCATCATAGGAATTACGTTGACAAGCCAAATCATCATAGCTGGCTGTATAATCGAGTCCTTCCTCCGGCAATAAAGGAACAGGGCCATATTTACGGAGTAATAACCAATAATAGTAAGCGCGTACAAAACGGGCTTGTGCTTTCAGGTCAGCTCTTTCAGCTTCTGTAAACTCCATATTCATGTCGATATTTTGAATGAAAATGGATGCCTGACGAATGCCTTTATAACTGGCTCCCCATGATTGTCGGTCTCCTTCACTATAAGTCCCTGTTTTAAAGGTGTTATAAATATCACGGTCACCAAAATAAATATCATCGGCAAAACACCACAGTATATTATCTTTGGTTCCAACATCCATATTCTCTCCTTTAAGATAGGAATAAGCATGAGCTAACCATTCTTCCGAGTATTTTTCATTAGTAAATACATCTTCCAGCGTCATACGGTCTTTAAAATTTTTATCCGAATCCAGCTGGTCTACACACGAAACGGTGATTGTCCCTAACAGGGCACCTATACAAAACTTATATATCTTTTTCATTTCACACGTATTGATTAGATATTAACAGTCAATCCTAAAGTCATTACCCTAGACAGTGGGTATTCCGCCCCTGTGGAACTTCCTAATTCCGGATCCCATTCTTTAAATTTAGCGAATGTCAATAAATTGGTACCAATAAAGAATACACGTATATTATTGAACTTAATCTTATTTACAATTGATTTAGGCAATGTATACCCTACTTCTAAAGTCTTCAAACGTAAATATGAACCATTTTTTAGCCAGAAAGTGGACTTTTGTTGATTATTATCATTTCCACCATAGCTAAGGCGTGGATAAGAAGCATTCGGATCTTCATTAGCAGGAATTCCAAGTTTAGCTGCAGTGTCTGCATCAACCCAACGATTAGCTACTAAATTTCCCAAAACATTTCCCCACTGACTATCCTTGAAGGCAAATACTGTAGATCCATTAATGAAGAATGAAGACTTTCCTGCTCCTTGAAAATGGACATTGAAATCAAATCCTTTCCATTGTGCAGAGATACCAAATCCGTAAATCAGATTCGGTTTGGTAGTCGCACCGATAGCTACTTTGTCACCATCATTGATTACACCATCTCCATTAACATCTTTATATTTAATATCACCCGGTTGTACTTTTCCCCATGCTGTCTGTTGAGGACTGTTACGAATATCATCATAATCTTTAAATAGACCTAATGCAATCAAACCTTTAGCTTGGTTTACACGGTAACCTGCTTCTGTCTGGTAAGGATAAACAGTATTTTCTTCATCCTTCTCCAATATCTCATTTTTACTATAAGTAAAATTTCCACGAACCGTGAGGTTCACTCTGTTTATTTTCTGTTTATAGGCAAAATGGCCATCAAAACCTTGCGAACGTACACTACCCACATTTGCTTTAGGATTACTTCTCACAATTCCTACTATGCCAGGTAGATATTTACGTTCCATATAAATACCATCGCGTTGTTCATGGAAATAGTCTACAGTGGCTGTAAACTTATCATTAAACAAAGAAAGGTCTACACCTATATCGTGCTTTGTTGCAATTTCCCAAGTAACGTTTTCAGAAGCTAATTGAGTATATGCCATACCATCATAAGAATTGCCATAACCATAATCACCCCAATTCCAACCAGGAAAGGTTACGTCCTTATCATTTTCTTTATATGACTTAGCAATTGTATATAGATAAGGAAAACGTTCACCCAATTTATCATTACCTACTTTACCATAAGAGTAACGCAGCTTGAACATATTCATCCATTCCAGATGTTTCTTAATGAATTTCTCTTCTGCAATGTTCCAAGCCAGAGAAAAAGCGGGGAAGAATCCGAATCGATGTCCATCGGCAAAGTTTTCTGATCCGTTATAACCGAAGTTAAAATCTATGAAGTAACGATAATTCCAGTTATAACTAGCACGTCCTGCCAAGCCCATATGACGTTTGGCAATGCCATTCTTTATATCTGTACCAATATCTACTGTAGTCCGATAAGCATCTTGGCTATATTTTAAAGTACCACCTACGTGATGCGCTTTGAATGCACGATTGTAGTGTAAAATTGCTTCTAAAAATTCAGTCCGGTTACCTGTTGAAATAGAGCTTTGAGTCATTTTTTCTTCGGTTCGCTGTTCTTTAAAAGTAATTTCCCCATCAGTATTTCGAAAACGTTCTGCGCGCCATGTTTGAGGCATTTTTTTACGGCTAATTTCGTTTGTGTTGTTAGTGTCGAAACCAAAACGACCTTCAAAACGCAATCCTTTAGTAATAAAATCCAGCTTCTGTTCTAAAGAAATATTAGTCTGAACCTTATTTTCCCAGATTTCAAAATATCCAGTTTGTGTTGCCAATACCCATGGATTGGAACGATCATCTTCTTTTCCGAATGCTGGTACATAACCATTGGAATACATTACTGGAATACTAATCGGACTTTGATTTATTAACGATGCCCATACATTTCCACCTTGTCCAGGAGCATTACGTTTCTTTAAAGAACCGGAAACACCGACTTTCACAAGAGTTGTTTTTGTGATGTCAATATCGGTATTCAAACGATAATTCCATCGTTGACTACCGGGATTGGTATTATAATCTTTACGAACTGCTTCATCTGTCTTATACATACCTTCTTCACTAATATAGCTAAGCGAAACAAAATAACGTGCTGTATTACCACCGCCGTTCATATTCACATTAGCACGATAAGTCATTGCTCCATCTTTCAATAATACATCTTTCCAATCTACATTTGGATAAAGATCAGGATCAAGTCCTAAACGTAGAATTTCCAATTCGTCATTCTGATAGATCGGTTCTTGATTACGAGTAATACGTGCTTCATTCATCATTCTAGCATGAGTGTACCCATCTACAAATTCCGGTGTGATAGTCCGTGTGTTATAAGATGTTTCCACTTTAGCACTGATATTGATTTTACCAGCTTTACCATGTTTTGTTGTAATCAATACTACACCATTAGCACCACGAGGACCGTAAATTGCTGTAGTAGAAGCATCCTTTAAAACAGTAAACGATTCAACATCCTCAATATTAATTTCATCGAGACTACGCTCAAATCCATCTACTAACACTAAAGCCGAGTTATCAGCTCCGAAAGTAGAAATACCACGAATCCAGAATTCCGAAGTATTTTTTCCAGGCTGACCGGATGTCTGCATAGCTAAAACACCTGCCACATTACCAGCCAAAGCATTTGAAAGATTTGCTGTCGGATTTGCTTTCAGATCATTTACATTAACGGTAGTCACCGCTCCAGTCACAGTTAACTTCTTTTGTGCACCGGTTCCTGTAATAACGACTTCATCAAGCTCACTTGCTTCAGATTCCTTCATAATTACATTGACTACTTGCTGCCTTTTCACTAATACTTCCTGTTTATCAAAACCTATGTACGAGAATACTAGTCTTGAAAACTCTTCAATACTAATTTTATAACGTCCGCTAAGATCCGTAATTGCTCCTAAGCCAGCCTGATCTTTTACTGTTACATTGACACCGACCAGTGGCTCTTTATTCGTATCCGTCACTACTCCCGTTACTTCAATTTTTTTCTGCGCAAAAGTGGCAACAGAAACCAGTAACAAACAAATGGTGATAAAATTCTTTATTTTCATGTGTTTTTTCTTTTATTCGGTTATTGTTCTCCCTCTTCCGGTTGACTCTCTTCCGGATGTTCTTCTGTCGCTTCAGGAATCTTTTCTAATGCTATCTTCCGGATACGATGATTGTTCACATCACCCACATAAAAAGTTTCTGTATCTTCATCATAAGCTAAAGCATAAGGATAATTAAAACGTGCTTCATCACGTAAATGGCCATCCACATATCCATTAGCATGTACATTCATTCCTGTGCTTCCTCTTCCGGCAAAAGTAGAGACTACTCCATCCGGAGTCAATTTACGTATACAGTGATTATTACGATCCGTAAAATAGAAGTCATAACAATCCTCTTTATTCGCATCCTCATACTCTTTGTTAAATACGAAGACTCCCTGTCCGGGTTTATTCAAGCGTGCTTTTGTTCCTGCCAAGTCTTTATAATCTGCTTGTCCGGGCTGTCCACAAACAATATATGGGGTCGTAAGTCGTTTGTTAACTCTGTCATAATTTGAACGGAGAATATAATGCTGATTCTGTACCATCATATAAACATAATCACCAGATGGATGAACGATAAAGTTAAATTCCCAGTTGGCATCCTGAATCGTAAACAGTTCTTCTGCATGAGCTTTATTATCGTTTGCTCCCCATTGGTAAAAATCATATCTGAGCACAGCCCCTGAACCAAAGAAATTATAATATAATTCACCATTTTCCGGGTGTATCATTGAGTTCTGACACCCTCTCCTTGTGGTCAGACGTTTTACTACAGGATTCTGGAAATCTGTAACATCAACCATATCATTATCTTGGTTACGGATTAACATTATATTACTTGCGGCATTATCAGCTCCTTTTGAGCATGCTATAATCATAGTATCTTTACTTAAAGTCCATGACATGCTACGCAAGCGGTCGGCTCCTTCCGAACTACCGGTTATTCCAGTGTATATTCTTTCATTTTTCAAATCCAATATACGCATCGGCTTACCATTACCATTATTTTCTGCATCCTGAGTTAAATACAGGATATCGTGATTTTTCGGGTCAAACTCGAACCATGCAGGAAAATCTATTTTACCACAGTCGCTAAAAGGACCTTCCTTTATAATTTCTCCATTACCCTTCTCATCTACATATCCACATAAAGTTGATACGACCTTTTGTGGAACATATTTATATTTTGATGATACTATAACATCCTGTTCACCGACTTTTACTTCAATAGTTCCTTCATAACATTGCTGCGGGGTAATACAGTACAAACTATTACCTTTCGCATTAATTACTTTTGCTTCTTTCCCGCCTATTTTCACAAAGACAATAGAGGAATCAGTGCCGAAATTACTACCGTAAATAATCATTCGAGTGTTTGCTCCTCCTGCTTTGGGAGCAAAATCCGTCACAGTCACCGGTTGGCTGGGATCATAAGGTTCCGCAGACGCATCTTTATCATCTTTACAGCTACTGAAGCAAATCGTAAAGAGTAATAATAGAGTCATCCATTGAAATTCAATGATCTCATGTCTCATAGTTTTACATTTCATAATACACTAGATTT
>ERZ779656.1176-NODE-1176-length-14942-cov-2.373413_pt1 | contig 14942 bp, 12 predicted proteins | sample MGYA00511102_ERZ779656 | MGnify/ENA primary metagenome ERZ779656 (study PRJEB29588, sample SAMEA2143980) | human gut metagenome | biome: human gut; feature: human-associated habitat; material: faeces | place: Denmark | collected 2008/2010 ... | reverse complement strand
CAAGTAAAAATCAGATATGCGGTCCATGCGTGCTCCCATATTTATAAGCAGTGCATCCGCAATAGTAATTGCAGCCATAGCTTCAACAACAACAACAGCACGTGGCACGATAATCGGGTCATGACGTCCATTGATGGAAATCTCTATATCTTCACCGGATTTATTTACGGTGTGCTGTGTAGCTGCGATTGAAGGAGTAGGCTTTATGGCAGCTCTGAAAATAAGCGGTGAGCCGTCTGTCATGCCGCCGAGAGTACCACCGGAGTGATTTGTCTCTTTTGAAACAGCGCCATCCCTCATAATAAAGGCATCATTGTTTGTAAGTCCTGTAGCAGTTGCTGCATCAAAGCCATCGCCGATTTCGAAGCCCTTTACAGCTCCGATAGACATAATAGCCTTTGCCAGATTGGCATCAATTTTCTCGAATACAGGATCACCGAGCCCGACAGGAAGACCTGTGATGACACATTCACACACACCGCCTGAGGAATTGAGTGATTTAAGGCATTCCTCCAGATATTCGGAAGCCTTTAGAGCTGCATCGGCATCAGGCATATAAAGTGAATTGTTGTAAATCTCATGGGCATCAAAATTAACCTCATTAATTGTAACAGGACCTATTGATCTGGTGTATGTAAGAAATTTTATGCCAAGGCCAGAGAGCATCTTTACAGCGATAGCACCCGCTGCAACACGGCCTATTGTCTCGCGTCCCGAAGAACGACCTCCGCCTCTGTAGTCTCTGAAGCCGTATTTCTCATCAAAGCAAAAGTCAGCATGCCCCGGACGATAGTACGAAGCAATCTCACTGTAATCCTTTGATTTCTGATTTTTATTCCACACAATCATAGAAACAGGTGTACCTGTAGTCTTTCCCTCAAACACACCGGAGAGAATTTCAACCGCATCATCCTCCTTGCGTGGAGTAGTGAACTTAGACTGTCCCGGCTTTCTTCTGTTTAAGAATATCTGAATATCCTCCTCACACAGCTCAAGCCCTGCAGGAACGCCGTCCACAACGACACCCAAGCCTTTTCCGTGTGATTCTCCCCATGTTGTTACCTTAAAAATATTTCCGTATGATGAACCTGCCATGATGGTCTCCTTTTTATAATAATAGGTATATTATAAGTAATACCAAGTTGAATAGTCAAGAAAACTATGATATTATTTTATTTAGATAACTTTCGAACTATGTTTGTATATAATTATGTGATTAAAGGGTCAAAAGGTATCATCGATGCATGCTTACATGCCGTCCTCAGAACCACAATGAAGCAATGCAATAACGACTACAATAAGACAGCAAAAGAGGGAGAAAACATGGAATTTAACGGGGTATTTCACCAGGCATACGACAACTACTGCTATCCTTTAAATGAGGATGAATTAATCATAAATATAAAGACCGGTTATGATGTGAAGGAAGTAAATATCATACTCGGTGACCCGTTCGCAGCCGGTATCTTAGGCGGTGGGGAGACATGGAATGGCGATAAGCAGCCGATTATATTTAAAAAGAAATTAAAGCACCAGATATGGTGGACAACCACGGTAAAGCCACCATTCAAGAGACTTAAATATTATTTTGAGCTCATCACAGAGGATGAGAGATGGTTTTACTTTGAGGATGGTTTCGTGAGTGCAGAGCAGATGGCACTTGAGGGCAGAAGCCGCCAGTGCTTTGTGTTCCCGTGGATGAATCCGTGTGATATTCCGGTCACACCGAAGTGGGTAAATGACACTATATGGTATCAGATATTTCCGGATAGATTCTGCAATGGAGACCACTCGATAGATCCTGATTATGTTGTTCCGTGGAGAAACAGGGGAAAGGTCAAAAATGAGGAGTGTTTCGGCGGAGACCTCGCAGGAATCATTCAAAAGCTTGATTACTTAAAGGAGCTTGGAATAAACGGAATCTACCTGACACCGATAAACGAGTCACCGAGCAATCATAAGTATGATACAACGGATTATGCAAAGATTGATCCGCGCTTTGGAGATGAAGAGACCTTTAAAAGGCTTGTGCTAGAAGCCCATAAGCGTGATATGAGAATAATGCTTGACGGAGTGTTCAACCACTGTGGCTATTATTTTGCACCGTGGCAGGATGTTTTAGCAAAGGGGATAGATTCAGAGTATTATGACTGGTTTATGATCAATGAATGGCCTCTTGACTTTAAGCATGGAGCGGCTAAAAAGGGACAGTTTTATACGTTTGGATTTTTTGACAATATGCCAAAGCTCAATACAAATAATCCGGCGGTGCGAAAATACTTTATCGATATCTGCGCCAACTGGGTAGAAAATTATCATATAGACGGACTGCGCCTTGATGTGGCAAATGAGGTGTCACACCGATTCTGCAAGGAGCTTAGGGCAAGGCTTAAGGAAATCAATCCGGATATTTACATTTTGGGAGAAATATGGCATAATGCTCTTCCGTGGCTGCGTGGAGATGAGTTCGATGCGGTTATGAACTATCCGCTTGGAGAGAGCATCAAGGATTTCTGGATAGATAAGAGCCAGACGAATCAGGATTTTGAGTATACTATAAACAGATGTTATACCAACTACATGCAGCAGACCAATGATGTGCTTTTCAATCTGCTTGATTCACATGATACAAAGCGCCTTCGCTCTGATACAAAGAATCTCGACCAGTACTTTGCACAGCTTGCAGTACTTTTTGCCATGCCGGGCAGCCCATGTATATATTACGGCACTGAGATTGCCATGCCGGGCAGCTATGACCCTGATTGCAGACGATGTATGCCGTGGGATGATATTGAGGCAGGCAGGTTTAAGGAGCGCATTGAGATGGTATCAAAGCTCATTCATTTAAGGGTGAGTGAGCCGCTTTTAAAGGGCAGAAACTTCCATTTCCCTGACGATTTTGCTGACAATCCGAGGATAATCCAGTTCAGAAAGATGGGCTGGGTGGATACATATGTGGAGGTTATAGTCAACTGCTCTGATGAGGATATTGAGGTGCCAAAGGACGGCGAGGTACTTTTTGAGAGGCATTGCATAGATACCACACTGCTGACCAACGGAATATTAATCAGAAAAATCGTAGGCAATGGCGATAAGTAAAAGAAACAGGAGAATTAAACGAAAATATGGCTAAATATGAGTTACTAAAACAAGAGGGACGTGCCAAGAGAGGTACATTCCATACTGTGCATGGAGATATACAGACACCTGTATTTATGAATGTAGGAACAGTAGGTGCGATAAAGGGCGCTGTCTCTACGGACGACTTAAAGGAGATAAAGTGTCAGGTTGAGCTGTCAAATACATATCACCTGCATGTAAGAACCGGAGACAAAATCATTAAAGAGCTTGGCGGACTGCACAAATTCATGGTGTGGGACAGACCAATCCTTACAGATTCCGGCGGATTCCAGGTGTTTTCACTGGCAGGTCTTCGCAAAATAAAGGAGGAGGGCGTGTACTTCAACTCACATATTGACGGTGCCAAGATTTTTATGGGACCTGAGGAGAGCATGCAGATACAGTCAAACCTCGGCTCCACGATAGCTATGGCATTTGACGAGTGCCCATCTAGTGTTGCAGACAGACAGTATGTGACAAACTCTGTAAACAGGACAGCGCGCTGGCTTGAGAGGTGCAAAAAGGAGATGGCACGCTTAAACAGCTTACCGGATACTATCAACAAGGAGCAGCTTTTATTCGGCATCAATCAGGGAGCTATTTATGATGATATAAGAATTGACCATGCAAAGCGCATTTCTGAGCTTGAGCTGGACGGCTATGCTGTCGGCGGACTGGCGGTAGGAGAGAGCCATGAGGAGATGTACCATATTCTTGATGAAACAGTGCCTCATCTGCCAGTTAATAAACCTACATACCTGATGGGAGTAGGAACTCCTGCCAATATACTTGAGGGTGTAGAGAGAGGAATCGACTTCTTTGACTGTGTATACCCAAGCAGAAATGGCCGTCACGGACATGTATACACGAATCACGGCAAGCTTAATCTGTTCAACCAGAAGTATCAGAAGGATATGCGCCCTATTGAGGAGGGCTGTAACTGTCCTGCCTGCCGCACATATTCGCGTGCATATATCAGGCATCTTTTAAAGGCAAAGGAGATGCTCGGAATGAGACTGTGCGTGCTCCATAATTTGTATTTCTACAACAACATGATGGAGGAGATAAGGGATTCACTTGATGCAGGCCGTTTTGCCTCATACAAGGCTGAAAAGCTCTATGGAATGACACAGGGAGAGCAGAGCTAGCAGATAAATATAAAAAATCTCGAAAATGATAAAAAATCCTTGCCGTTAGCACGTTTAACGTGTATTATGGTAATAGTGCTTAAAACACATCAATTATAGAATATTTAGGAGGAACAATTGATGACATCAATTTTAGCAAACGGTCAGGCAGCAGGAACAATTGGAATGATTGTCTGGTTAGTAGTACTTTTCGCAGTTATGTATTTTCTTATGATCCGTCCACAGAAGAAGGAGCAGAAGAAAAAGGAGCTTATGCTTAATGAAGTTGCAACAGGAGACACAGTTCTTACAACAAGTGGATTTTACGGTACAGTTATCGATATCGAGGACGATACTGTAATCGTTGAGTTTGGTAACAACAAGAACTGCCGTATTCCAATGCAGAAGGCAGCTATCGCTGACCTTGAGAAAGCAGAGGATTCAGCTAAATAATGCAAATTTGTAAAGCCGTCACATAAGTGGCGGTTTTCTTATTATCCGCATCTCTTGCAATAATAATAAAAAACTGTTATTATAGTATGCAGTTATTATAAGCTGCAGTTATAAATTGCATGAAAAAGTAAAATATCCCGGCATATTGAAATAACTACTTTAATGCTTTAATATAAGAATATGTATTTTTATGTAAAAGAGGTAAGAAATTATGGAATATAAAGTTGGTGTAATTTGCGGAGACGGAATCGGACCGGAGATAGTCACTGAGGCAAAAAAGGTATTGGACAAAATAGCAGACAAGTATGGACACAGCTTCAACTACACAGACATTCTTATGGGTGGCTGCTCAATTGATGCTACAGGTGTTCCTCTTACAGATGAGGCTATTGCGACTGCGCTTGATTCAGATGCGGTGCTGATGGGTTCAATCGGTGGCAACACAGCCACATCACCATGGTACAAGCTGGCCCCTGAGCTTCGTCCGGAGGCAGGACTTTTAAAGCTTAGAAAGTCGCTCAATCTGTTTGCAAATCTTAGACCGGCATACCTGTACAAGGAGCTTGCTGCAGCATGTCCGCTCCGTAGCGATATCATCGGAGATGGCTTTGATATGATGATTATGCGTGAGCTTACAGGAGGTCTTTACTTCGGAGCCAGAGAGACAAAAGAGGTGGACGGAGTTGTTACGGCCACAGATACACTGACATACAATGAGAATGAAATCAGAAGAATCGCAAAGCGAGGCTTTGATATAGCTATGAAGAGAAGGAAAAAGGTCACATCCGTAGACAAGGCAAATGTGCTTGATTCTTCCAGATTATGGAGAAAGATCGTCGAGGAGGTCGCTAAGGATTATCCGGAGGTTACATACGAGCATATGCTTGTTGATAACTGTGCAATGCAGCTTGTAAAGGATCCTAAGCAGTTTGATGTTATCCTCACAGAGAATATGTTTGGCGATATTTTATCAGATGAAGCAAGTATGGTGACAGGCTCAATCGGTATGCTTTCATCAGCAAGCCTTAACGATACAAAGTTCGGACTTTACGAGCCAAGTGGCGGATCTGCTCCTGATATCGCAGGAAAGGGCATTGCAAACCCTATCGCAACAATCCTTTCAGCAGCCATGATGCTTCGCTATTCATTTGATCTGGACAAGGAAGCACAGGCAATCGAGGATGCTGTAAAGCAGGTGCTTAAGGAGGGCTACAGGACAATCGACATCATGCCACAGCCGGGTGAGACTACAGAGGGTATCACACAGGTAGGCACAGCACAGATGGGGGATCTCATCGCAGAACGTGTGTAGCTGCATGACTTATAATAGACAGCTAACAGGTTATAGATATGCAGATTGTTGTGTATACAGTAGTAATGATGAAGTACTCAAAGAAATAGTCGGAGATAAATAAGGAGATAAAATATGATAAGTGATAACGCAAGAGCCGGAATGCAGCAGGCACCGGCAAGAAGTTTATTTAATGCTCTTGGTTTTACACCGGAGGAAATGAAAAAGCCTATGGTCGGAATCGTAAGCTCATTCAATGAGATTGTTCCGGGCCATATGAATATAGACAAAATCGTTGAAGCTGTAAAGCTTGGAGTTGCAGAGGCAGGAGGAGTGCCTGTAGTATTTCCTGCAATCGCAGTCTGCGATGGTATTGCAATGGGACATGTGGGTATGAAATATTCCCTTGTCACAAGAGATCTGATTGCTGATTCTACAGAGTGTATGGCAATCGCTCATCAGTTTGATGCACTTGTAATGGTTCCAAACTGTGACAAGAACGTGCCGGGACTTCTGATGGCGGCTGCACGTCTTAATCTGCCTACAGTATTTGTATCAGGCGGACCAATGCTCGCAGGCCACGTAAAGGGCAGAAAGAGAAGTCTTTCATCGATGTTTGAGGCTGTCGGCTCATACGCTGCTGGTACTATGACTGAGGATGATGTATGTGAGTATGAGAACAAGGTATGTCCTACATGTGGTTCATGCTCGGGAATGTACACAGCCAACTCTATGAACTGTCTTACAGAGGCACTTGGTATGGGACTTCGCGGAAACGGAACAATACCTGCTGTATATTCAGAGCGTATACGTCTTGCAAAGCATGCCGGAATGGCTGTTATGGATATGTACAACAAGGGCATCAAGGCGAGAGATATCATCACAAAGGATGCAATAATGAACGCACTCACAGTTGATATGGCACTCGGCTGCTCTACAAACTCTATGCTTCATCTTCCGGCTATCGCTCATGAGATAGGCTTTGATTTTGATATCAGCTTTGCAAATCCAATCAGTGAGAGAACACCAAATCTCTGCCACCTTGCCCCGGCAGGCCCTACATATATGGAGGACTTAAATGAGGCCGGCGGTGTGTGGGCTGTCATGAAAGAGCTTGCTGATATCGGACTTTTAAATACAGACTGTATGACTGTTACAGGAAAGACAGTTGGAGAGAATATAAAGAATGCAGTCAATAGAGACCCTGAGGTCATCAGACCGGTAGACAATCCATATTCAAAGACCGGAGGACTTGCAGTGCTTAAAGGAAATCTGGCTCCGGACGGCTCTGTAGTAAAACGTTCAGCAGTTGTCGATGAGATGATGGTTCATGAAGGCCCTGCAAGAGTATTTGACTGCGAGGAGGATGCAATTGCAGCAATAAAGGGCGGCAAGATCGTAGAGGGTGATGTAGTTGTCATCAGATACGAGGGACCAAAGGGCGGCCCTGGAATGAGAGAGATGCTTAACCCTACATCAGCTATTGCCGGAATGGGACTTGGAAGCTCTGTAGCACTCATCACAGACGGACGTTTTTCAGGAGCTTCAAGAGGAGCTTCAATAGGTCATGTTTCACCTGAGGCCGCAGTAGGCGGACCGATTGCCCTGGTTGAAGAGGGAGATATCATAAAGATTGATATTCCAAACATGAAGCTTGAGCTCGATGTGTCAGACGAGGTGCTTGCTGAGCGTAAGGCAAAGTGGCAGCCAAGGGAGCCGAAGGTTACAACAGGCTATTTGAAGAGATACGCAGCACTTGTTACATCAGGAAACAGAGGAGCCATCCTTGCACTTCCGGGCGAGCAGAACGCGTAGTATAAATTTTGATAGAAAATTCAGTACGAATAAGGCTTTCACCTATTATCGTAAAGGATTCGTATAAGAAAAAGAGGAATACAAGATGCAGTTAACAGGATCACAGGTTATTATAGAATGCTTAAAAGAACAGGGTGTTGACACAGTATTCGGTTATCCGGGAGGAGCCATCCTTAATGTCTATGACGAGCTCTACAAGCATCCGGAGATTAAGCATGTGCTGACCTCACATGAGCAGGGAGCAAGCCATGCGGCCGACGGCTATGCGAGAAGCACCGGAAAGGTTGGCGTCTGTCTGGCTACAAGCGGACCGGGGGCAACAAATCTGGTCACAGGAATTTCGACAGCATACATGGATTCGATCCCAATCGTCGCAATCACATGTAATGTCGGAGTCTCGTTACTTGGAAAGGACAGCTTTCAGGAGATAGATATTGCCGGAATTACAACGCCTGTAACCAAATACAGCTTTATTGTAAAGGATGTAGAGAAGCTTGCAGATACAATACGCAGAGCTTTCGATATAGCAAGAAAAGGCAGACCGGGTCCTGTACTTGTGGATATTCCAAAGAATGTTACGGCAGATCTGGTAGAGTACACCAAGCAGGAAATCAAGCTTCCTGAGCGTGAGACAGAAACAATTACAGACAGTGACATTGATAATGCAATTGAACTCATAAAAGCATCCAAAAAGCCATATATATTTGTAGGAGGCGGAGTGGTTCTCTCCGGAGCAAGCAAAGAGCTTAAGGAATTTGTAGACAAGGTGAATGCACCTGTTTGCGATACGCTCATGGGCAAGGGTGCATATGACGGCACAAGTGATAACTACACAGGCATGCTTGGTATGCATGGCACAAAGACCTCAAACCTTGGAGTTTCAGAGTGCGACCTTTTGATTGCGATTGGTACACGTTTTTCGGACAGAGTGCTTGGCAATCCTAAAAAGTTTGCAGACCAGGCCAAGATATTACAGTTTGATGTAGACGCAGCAGAGATTAATAAAAATATCCGTGTTACATCGAGTGTTATAGGCGATGTGAAGGAAATACTTACACGCATCAACAAAAAGCTCACACAGCTTGACCACAATTCATGGGTTGAGCATGTGCTTGCATATGCAAAGACTTTTCCTCTTACATATCACAAAGAGGGACTTAGCGGACCATTTGTTATTGAAAAAATCTATGAAATGACAAAAGGAAATGCTATAATGGTTACTGAGGTCGGCCAGCATCAGATGTGGGCAGCCCAGTATTACAAATACAGTAAGCCGAGAACTCTTCTTACATCAGGAGGTCTTGGTACCATGGGATACGGTCTCGGTGCTGCAATCGGTGCCCAGACAGCTAATCCTGACAGGACTGTAGTCAATATTGCAGGTGACGGATGCTTCAGAATGAACATGAACGAGCTTGCAACAGCTTCAAGAGAAAAGCTTCCTCTTATCGAGGTTATAATAAACAACCATGTACTTGGAATGGTACGCCAGTGGCAGACTCTTTTTTACGAGAAGCATTACTCGGCAACCGTACTCGATGATGGGGTGGATTATGTAAAGCTTTCAGAGGCAATGGGAGCCACCGCACGACGTGTTAAGACCCAGGAAGAATTTGAAAAAGCATTTGCAGATGCCTTAAAGAGCAAGACACCGTTTGTCATCGATTGTATCATTGATTCAGATGACAAGGTATGGCCTATGGTTGCACCGGGCAAGCCTATCAACGAGTCTTTCGATGAAGAGGACTACAATGCGACACAAGGAGGAAATTAGAGTGAGTAGAGTTTACAATTTTTCAGCAGGACCTGCAGTTTTACCTGAGGAGGTATTGCAGGAAGCAGCAGCAGAGATGATGGATTATAAGGGAAGCGGAATGTCGGTTATGGAGATGAGCCACAGATCTAAATGGTTTGATGACATTATCAAGGATGCCGAGAAAGATCTCCGCGAGCTTATGAATATACCTGACAATTACAAGGTACTTTTCCTTCAGGGTGGTGCTTCACAGTTCTTCGCTGAGGTACCGATGAACCTTATGAAAAATAAAAAAGCAGGATACATTATCACAGGTCAGTGGGCTAAAAAGGCGTTTGCCGAGGCTAAGATTTACGGAGATGCCGTAGAGCTTGCTTCGTCTGCAGATGAGACCTTCTCATACATACCTGACTGCTCAGATTTACCAATCACAGATGATATGGATTATGTATACATTTGCGAGAACAATACTATCTACGGAACAAAGTACAAGAAGCTTCCAAACACAAAGGGAAAGAACCTTGTAGCTGATGTATCTTCATGCTTCTTATCAGAGCCTGTAGATGTATCAAAATATGCTGTTATCTATGGCGGAGTACAGAAGAATGTAGGACCTGCCGGAGTAGTTATAGCAATTATCAGAGAGGACCTTATCACAGATGATTGTCTACCGGGCACACCAACCATGCTCAAGTGGAAGACTCAGGCCGATAATGATTCTCTTTACAATACACCACCATGCTACGGCATCTATATCTGTGGCAAGGTATTCAAATGGCTCAAGAAGATGGGCGGTCTTTCAGTTATGAAGGAGAGAAATGAGGAGAAGGCCAAGATTCTCTACGATTTCCTTGATCAGAGCAAGCTCTTTAAGGGAACAGTAAGAAAAGAGGACAGATCACTCATGAATGTTCCGTTTGTAACAGGAGATGCAGAGCTTGATGCCAAGTTTGTAAAGGAGGCAACTGCAGCCGGATTTGTAAACCTTAAAGGACACCGTACAGTTGGCGGAATGAGAGCATCTATCTACAATGCTATGCCAAAAGAGGGCGTTGAGAAGCTTGTAGAGTTTATGAAGAAGTTTGAGGAGGAGAATGCATAATGTTTAATTACACATGCTTAAACCCAATCGCAGGAGTAGGCCTTGACCTGTTCTCTGACGATTATAAAAAGGTTGATGATATTAAGGATGCAGATGCAGCACTTGTAAGAAGTGCCGCTATGCATGACATGGAGCTTGGTGACAAGGTGCTTGCTGTGGCAAGAGCTGGAGCAGGAGTAAACAATATTCCGCTTGACAAGTGTGCCGAGCAGGGAATCGTTGTATTCAACACACCGGGAGCCAATGCAAACGGTGTTAAGGAGCTTGTGTTTGCCGGAATGCTTTATGCATCAAGAGATATCGTTGGAGGTATCGACTGGTGTCTTGCAAACCAGAACGATGAGAATATTGCAAAGACAGCCGAGAAGCAGAAAAAGAACTTTGCAGGAACAGAGATTTCAGGCAAGAAGCTCGGTGTTATCGGACTTGGAGCCATCGGTGTACTTGTTGCAAATGCTGCAGTACATATGGGCATGGATGTCTACGGATATGATCCATACATTTCAGTAAATGCCGCATGGAACCTTTCAAGAAGCGTTAAGCATATCAGTAATGTTGAGGACATCTACAAGAACTGTGATGTCATCACAATCCATGTACCTCTTCTTGATTCAACAAAGAAGATGATAAACGCTGATGCTATTGCAATGATGAAGCCAACCGCTATCGTATTAAACTTTGCCAGAGATCTTCTTGTTGACGAAGAGGCTATGGTAGATGCACTTGCCAAGGGCAAGGTTAAGAAGTACGTTTCAGATTTCCCTAACAACACAACTGTTGGAGCAAAGGGCTGCATCGTAACACCTCATCTTGGAGCATCTACAGCAGAGTCAGAGGACAATTGTGCAGTTATGGCTGTCAAGGAGCTGAGAGATTACTTAGAGAATGGTAATATCGTTCATTCAGTAAACTTCCCTGACTGCAGCATGGGTGCATGCACAGCTTCAGGCAGAGTCGGAATCCTTCACAAGAATGTTAAGGGTATGATTGGACAGATTACAACAGCTCTTGCAGAGGCTGATATCAATGTATCTGATCTGACAAACAAGGGCAAGGGTGACTATGCATATTCTCTTCTTGATCTTGATTCAGCTATTGATGCTTCTACCGTTGAGAAGCTTTCTGCCATTGACGGAGTGCTCAGAGTGAGAGTTATTAAATAGTGAATTAATATTTGATTTAAATACTGATCCCCCATATTTTATATGGGGGATTTAGTGGGTTATAAGGAAATAAAAAATATAGAAAATATATAAGAGATATATAGGAGATTATATGATCAGACAAATTATTGGTGAAGTATCAGTGCCGGTTGCAAATACCGAGGTACAGCAGGTTATTGAAAACCCGGGCATTGTAAAGACATATCTGGAGAAGTATATGCCATCGCTTATCAGCTTTCTCGTGCAGCTTGTTGTTGCGATAGTGATACTGCTTATTGGTATTAAGGTGATTAAATCAGTTGTGAAAATAATTAAAAAAGGATTTGATAAAAGCAGAATGGACGCTGCAGTGGCATCATTTCTAGCAAATGTTATTAAATACTTTTTGTATTTTATTCTTGTCATGGCGCTGCTTTCGGGCCTGGCCATCTGGCTGGGCAGCAACCTCAAGCTGGAAAATGTCTCAAAGCGGCAGGCCGCAGCCGAGTTCATCGTAACACGGCTGGAGCAGTTCGTGCACGACAACATGGGCTTCCACTTCGATCAGTATATCCCCCTCATCGGTGCCATCTTTGCACTGAGCATCGGGTGCAACCTGATCAGCGTCGTCGGCCTGTGGAGCCCCACAGCCGACCTGAACACCGAGGCAGCGTGGGCCATCGTGGTGTTTGTTCTGATCATGTACTACAAGATCAAGACCAACGGCATCCTTTCCTACCTGAAAGGTCTTTTGGACCCCATCTTCATCATGGCACCCATCAATGTGCTGTCGGAGGTTTCCACCCCCGTCAGTATGGCGTTCCGTCACTTTGGCAACATCTTGTCCGGTACGGTCATTTCCACACTGCTGTACTGGGCGCTGGCAAGCCTGAGCCACGTCATTTTCGGCTGGCTGCCGGGTGCCTTGAGTCAGATCCAGCTGTTCCAGATCGGCATCCCGGCCTTTACGGGCCTGTATTTCGACTGGTTCGGCGGCTGCATTCAGGCGTTCATCTTCTGTACCCTGACCGCAATCTTCATCAAACGTGCTGCCGGTGAGGACTAAGCCCTCACAACGGCATCTCCCAAAACAAAAAACTTTTTTGGAGGACAAATCTTATGACTGACTTTCAGTACCTCGCTCGTGGTATCGCTCTGGCAGGCTGCGGCATCGGCGCAGGCTGCGCACTGATCGCAGGTATCGGCCCCGGTATCGGCGAAGGCAACGCAGCAGCTGCTGCCTGTGAAGCTGTGGGCCGTCAGCCCGAGTGCAAGAGCGACGTTACCAGCACCCTGATCTTGGGCGTTGCACTTTCCGAGACCACCGGTATTTACGGCTTCGTCACCGGCCTGCTGCTGATCTTCCTGGCACCCGGCATGTTCATGAAGTTCCTGGCATAAGCGGAACCTTTTACAAAATAACGAAAGGAGACGCTTATGGAACTGTATCAGGCGTTGATCACGCTGGATGGCTGGACCTTTCTGGCCCAGATCTGCAACCTGATGATCCAGCTGGTCATCTTCAAAAAGTTCCTGCTGAATCCGGTCAAAAAGGTGATCGCCGAGCGCAAGGCCAAGGCGGACAGCCAGATCGCGGACGCCGAAAAGCTGCGCACTGAGGCCGAGGCCATGAAGGCGGAGTACGAGCAGAACCTGCAGAATGCCCGCACCGAGGCCAACCAGATCGTGGCTGCGGCGCAAAAGACCGCCACCGCCCGCTCGGAAGAGATCGTGGGCGAGGCCCGCGCACAGGCCGCTGCGCTGAAGCAGAAGGCCGAAGCTGACATTGCGCAGGAGCGCAAGAAGGCTGTGAACGAGGTCAAGGACGAGATCGGCGGCATCGCCATGGAGATCGCCTCCAAGGTGGTGGAGCGTGAGATCAGCGAGAAGGACCACAAGGATCTGATCGACGAATTTATCAAAAATGTGGGTGAAGCATCATGACCGAGACTGCAAGGATGTACGGCGGAAGCCTGTACGATCTGGCGGCGGAGGAAGGGCTGGAGGCCCGCATTCTGGGTGAGCTGGACGAAGCCGTGGCGCTTTTTAAGGCAAACCCGGACTACCTGCATCTGCTCAGCATCCCCAGCATCCCCAAAAAGGAGCGCTGCGGCCTGCTGGATGAAGCACTGCGGGATCAGGTCCACCTCTATGTGCTGAACTTTTTGAAGATCCTGTGCGAGAAGGGCACCCTGCGGGAGCTGTCCGGCTGCGCACGGGCTTACCGCATCCGCTACAATCAGGCGCACGGCATTCTGGAAGCTACGGCCATCTCGGCTGTTCCGCTGACAGAGCAGCAGCGCGCGGCGCTGCACGCCAAGCTGGAAAGCCTGACCGGCAAGACCATCGACCTTAAAACCAAGGTGGATGCCAAGGTGCTGGGCGGTATCCGGCTGGATATCGAGGGCACCGAGCTGGACGGCACCGTCCAGAACCGCCTTATCTCCCTGCGCCGGGATATTGCGGCGGTCACTTTGTAACTTTTTCCCTGCCCTTTACAAACGGGGCAGAGCACAGAACGAATTTCCACCCGAAATGACTATTATGAATTGAGTGGTGAACAAACAAAGATGCAACTGAAACCTGAAGAGATCTCCAAGATCATCCGTGCGCAGATCAAGCATTACGAAAATGCCATTGAGCAGAGCGAGACCGGCACGGTCATTATGGTGGGCGACGGCATCGCCCGGGCCAGCGGTCTGGAAAAGTGCATGGCAGGTGAGCTGCTTCAGTTTGATAACGGCGAATACGGCATGGCCCAGAATTTGGAGGAGAACACCGTCTCCATCGTTCTGCTGGGCTCCGACGTCGGCATCAAGGAAGGCAGCACCGTCAAGCGCACCGGCAAGGTAGTCTCCGTGCCGGTGGGCGATGCCATGATCGGCCGCGTGGTCAACGCACTGGGCCAGCCCATCGACGGTGCAGGCCCCATCGAGACCACCGAGTACCGCGCCATCGAGAGCCGCGCGCCCGGCATCATCGAGCGCCAGCCCGTCAAGGAGCCGCTGCAGACCGGCATCAAGGCCATCGACTCCATGATCCCCATCGGCCGCGGCCAGCGTGAGCTGATCATCGGCGACCGCCAGACCGGCAAGACCTCCATTGCAACCGACGCCATCCTGAACCAGAAGGACAA
>ERZ779656.1167-NODE-1167-length-15003-cov-1.758229_pt1 | contig 15003 bp, 8 predicted proteins | sample MGYA00511102_ERZ779656 | MGnify/ENA primary metagenome ERZ779656 (study PRJEB29588, sample SAMEA2143980) | human gut metagenome | biome: human gut; feature: human-associated habitat; material: faeces | place: Denmark | collected 2008/2010 ... | reverse complement strand
TTTGAGTTTGTTCGCAAGGATACGTCATGCGTCAAGAACTCTCCCGGATCTACTTTCACGGGAACGCTCAACGTTTCATATCCCAGATAGCTAAAAGTCAATACAGCGTCGCCATCCGTCACTTTCAGCTCATAATAACCGTTTATATCAGACACAGTTCCTCTCGTACCCCCTTTGTCCTTATAAAAAACGTTTACCCCGGCTAAAGCTTCCTTGCTCTCCGCATCCTTAATATACCCTTTCACGTCTTGGCCGAAAGAGGCATGGGTTATCAAGAGAAGAAATAATATCAATTTGTAAGTATTCTTCATATCCAAATTATATTTCGCACAAATATAAAGGTTTATTCCATACCGCTAGACAGGTATTTAAAAACAGACCAAGAAGTCCTGTAAATAGACTATACTCTTTTTATTGCGCTAAGGAGAACCGTAAACTAATACCATAGTTCGAGTTCGATGTCGGGTAAGAAGATGTGGACACGATCGGCTCATTGATCTGTAAATCATAGAACGCTCTCAATGTCAAGGCACGACTTAACCCGTAATCCGCGGAGAACTGGATGGTCTTGGCGATATTCCCGCTGGTAGCCTGCGTAAACTGATCCTCAATCTTACGGATCAACGATTGCATTTTACGGTAAGAGAAATCTAAGCGGATCGTAAGATCATTACTGAAGTCGCGTGTCTTTTTCATTTTCAACACCTTGTTAAACTCAGTCAACTTATATCCTACTCCTATCACGAATTCGTTGGAAAGCGCTTCCACCAATTGGTAAGAGGAAATATTCAAGCTTAAGTTACGAGTCTTGCGCAACTCAAATTTACCTGTTATATTATTCAATAAAGTAGCGTCCACACCAAACAACGGGCTGAATCCTTCCGTGATACTCATAAGGAGACGACGGCGTAGGATTACCTGTCTGGATATCGCGGATATATCCCAAACCATCCTGCCCGGCATCTACCCAATCCAAGAAGGAGGAAAACGCACCTACGCTATAGGAACAACGATATTGATGACTTAACATCATACTCTTAAAGTATTTGCGGATAACCGGTATACGGATCAAGCCATCATACGTAACACGCCAGTTCGGTAGCAGGCTCTTAACAGACGGGAAGGCTGACAAGCCTACCTTATTCGGGTCCTTACCCGTATAAGCCGCCAAGAAAGCAGGTACCAATACCTCCATGGAATTCAGGCTTACGCCTCCCCCTACGGCTGGATCATAAGGTTTTCCCGCTAAAGCATGCCCCGCCATAAAACCGGAGCTCGGATAAACCGTACCGGAATAGGTATCCATCAAACGCTGGGCGATCACGCTACGATGAGCGATAAATTTATCGAACGCTTTCGAGGAATAACCGTTATTAGCGTTTCCGCTGCCGCCGAAAGCGCTCCCCAAGGCAATCGTAGTCATCGTGAAGCTACCTCCCATCTGCTCGGGCATACCGTCTTGCATATAATAGATATCGGTACTACGGGTATCTACCCGGTTTGCGTTCAAATCAATCTTCAAGCCGGCTATAGGTTCTAGATTCGCACGAATCGTAAGATTCTTCGCGCTATTGATCATGGCGGGAGTCGTCATATTCTCATTCTTTACCAGCCAGCCCCGCTCGTCCGCCTCGTCGATAAAGCTCCTTCTTACCGCTCCAAAAGCAAAACCGAGTCCCGGAGCCAAAGTTCCTGTACGCCGTTGTCCGAACATATCGCCAACCTCCGGAGCGTAACCACTCAACATCATACCGTCTATCAACGAATATTGTATGTTTACCCGACGTACCATCATCAAGAAACGGCTACTATACTCAGCGACTTTCGTCAAGGTTCCTTCCAAAGGCTGAGGACCGGGCACGATTGTCAGCTTCAAACGGGCCGTATCCTTATTCAAGATCATGACTTGGGCGTAATTGATCGGCTTGTATTTAATTGAATAGACCTTCCCGTCCGCTCCACGTGCCGTGATACGAACCTTCTTCGTAAACATTCCATGCTGCACGATCGTTCCACTATCCGGGCTCAATTGGATCTCTTTCTCTAGTTTCACCTCTTTCTTCTTTTTCTCCGGTTGACGAGCGCTTACCCGGGAAGAGGCCATAAATTTCTGGTTGATCTTCTTCAGATATTTATTCTTATTGTACAATGACTGCAAATTGAAACTACCCTGCCAGTCAAATTGACGTTGGTTCTTTATTATATTACCCTGTTCCAACTCAATACTAGCGACATTGGCTCCACGATCCCAGTTGTACGTGGCATTATAAGTCAATGAACTATTTACCCAGTCTAATGCCGGTATGAATTGCAATGGCATATTCCAAGTGACATTAAACGTTTGGTCATATTTCAAAGGAGTACCCAAATCACGGATACTTTGCTTCACGGAATCCTTCCATACCTGATAATCATCCGGATTCAATTTCTTATTCACTTGAACATTCGGTTCCTCGATGCGGGCATTCGTACCGGAAGTAAACGTCATGCTCAGATTATTCGTAAAGTCCCAACGCAAACTGAAGGCACGGTCCCACAAGAAATTGTGACTGAATGAGAGCAACTGGTTACCTCCATCCGTAGAACTTGTCAAATCCCTTAGCTTAATCTCATAGTAATTCCGCATCATCGCCGTCTGGAAACTAATATTCGACGGGACGTAATTCAGTCCGAATTGCTTGATATATTTTGTATATCCATTATTCTTCTTCAGCTTCTCGAAGGGTCGGAACGGTTTCACGTAAGGCGTATAATTATAAGCGAAATTACCCCGGTAATCCTTGGTTGTCTCATATTCGGTCTCCGGATTCTTCTTACTGTTCTGGCTATAAGAGTAACCTAACGAGAAGTTAGCCGGATCATACGGCATCGGATTCTTACTACGGATATCCACCTTTACGTTATTGAAAGAGACGCTCTTAATCGTGGTCTGGTCCAAAGAATAACTCTTGATAGAGTCTTTCTCGGCTTGGGTCTCTACCGCATCCAAAGCGTCCGAAAGCTTAATATCCTCATTCAACGGATCATACTCAGGAGTTGTAGTCTCTTTCGAATAAGCATAGTAAAAAGGTATGCTAACCTTTGCTTTCTCAGGGAACAACTTACCCAACTCAATCGAGGTCGCCACACTATATTGCGAATAATCATCCATCCGACGTTCGGCCAGCGACTGATCCAACGCACCAAAGCCGGCGGTTTCCATTCGTCCACTTACATTGACCGTACCCAAATCGGATAAAGCGACGTTCAGATTCGCATTAGCGGCCCAACCACCTTTCTCATCGAAATCGGTCATACGAAGTTCGTTTACCCAGACCTCACCGCTCTTGATATCACCCGTATTATTACGTACGCCGATCATGATCACTTTCACCTCCGCTAAGCTAGGGTTACCGATGATACTGATTTTATTACGCGTATTATCCGGATCATTTTTCGAATAAACCTTTTGGTAGCTTATATTTCCCTGTCCTTGACGTTTCAATTTATTTCGCTCCAACTTCAAGTCGGTCAGCGTCTCCAATTTAAAATTCAAGGTATTATTTAAAGGCCATACTTTTTCTTGATCCGCGCTATTGTTCGTATTATAAAGAATAGTACTATGGGGAGTCAGATCCAAAGGTACCTCATACTCATAATAATTATTCTTATAGTCAGAACCTAAACGAATAAATACAGAGAAATCACCATTCGACAAAGTCTTGCTCTCATCAATCGGCGCTTCCGCATGAGCGAACATTTGTAATCGTTTATACCGGCGAAGGTCATAAGCGGTAGATTTATAAACCGCACGTGCATCCGCAGGAGATAAATCCGTTATCTTCATAGACAATGCCTGCTCGTTCTGTTGAAGCAACTGAGGCTGGCTGGAATCGAACATACGGCTAATACCCGGAGGCAACACATAGTTGACCGGCTGACGCTGCCCGTTCTCCTCTATATTCACAGAAGATACGACTATCTGTCCATCAGACTTTGGCGGAACAAGAGGATTTGACAAATCCTGCGTATAAGTACGCCAATCACCACGGACCAGTTCCAAGGTACCAAAACGCAGAACCGTAGACTTACGGAATCCTGTCATATACATACGCATGAAACGGACAGTCTTGAAATCCCGGATCGCTCCAACCCTCTTCTCATAATCTTTAATAGGAATCTTAAATAGATACCATTTTACTTTCTCCTTATCACCATTCATCAAGGTTACTTCCGGAGTACGCTCATCGACGATGTTATTTACACCGACCTGCAAATCTTTTGGACGGAGAGAGATCTTGTACTCAAAATATTTCTCTGTCTCATTCAACGTATTATCGCCATTGATATCTTCCACATCCGGTGTACTCTTTCCGGCTGTAGCATATCTTTGATCGGATTCTTGTGAGTTTCCCTCTGTACCGTTATATCGTTTATAGCGAGATAAAATATCCAACTCCTTAGCATCGTAATCATCCCCACGGAAATAATGATAATTATCCCCGGCAGGATCGTTAAAAGGAGAAAATGGATCATCCATCATCTTAGAGATGGTCTCACCGGATAGTTTCGCCCTCAATTTATTCAAATAATCCGCATACGTAGGGAAAGTCTGCTCTTCCTCCGTAGAAAGACCGTTCAAACCGACATCTTGCAACTCACGATTTTGGGCATCAAACGCATATCCCGTACTTTGCGTGCGAGGAACCTTACCCCAAACAGTCGTATCAACTTTCGACATATCACCGTCCACAGGCATGCCATTCTCAAAGAATTTCCGCTCATCTTTCAAAATATCCTCGGAAATCTCACCCAAGTTAAAGTATAGGTCACCACCTTCGGCTGTCTCGTCCTCAAGATACGGGTCTAAAAGCCAGAATTCGATATATTCATAATTGGCAGATTCCAAATCGCTAGGCTCGATCTTACGCATTACACCGCCCCAACGTTTTTCCGGATTACCCAACGTACCGTCCGAGTTTACATTTTCCGCATCTAGGTTATACGGACCACGCTCATTCGGGTAAAAAGCGAGGTTTAATACAGGCAAAGTCGTATTATCATTGGTTCCCAACTCTTTATTCGGGAAGATCTCTTTATAACTGACTCCACGGGTGTAATGATTCGATAAATCATCATTCGTAAGATGTCGAGGGCGGGAAGAGGAACTCTTACGTGTGAAGATTCCGTCTACCGTATACCAAGCCAACAAAGCTCTGTTTTTACCATAAGCGATATCGTTCACCTTCTCCGCTTCCGGAAATTTAGGATTCGAATCTTCATAGGGGGTACTCGCCAAGTTCCAAGCATACGGGTTCAAAAGATCCATACCACTTTGTGTAGACTCGAAGTCATCCAAATAAGAGTAACCACCCGTATATTGATTCTCATAATGTCCCGCTATTAAATGAGCGAATTCCGCATTGAATGAGATTTGGCTAGGTTTGGTCAATGTCAACAAGGGTAACTTATCAAATACGTTTGTCAACCACTGGCTCTCTGCTTTATAAGAGGTATTCAAGCCCCATAAAGTATTCTTTATAGACTCATCTCCCAAAGTGGTTTTTACCGTAAGAGGCATTTCCGACATATGCATAACCGTGGCACCGACCATGAAGTCCTTATTGAACTGGTAATTCAAGTCTAACCCGATCATCGTCTTTCGCTGCATATTAAAAGTAGACTGGTTCTCCAGAGATACGCTAACGGGTGTTCCACTAGATATGATGCTCTCATTCAAGATCGTCACACGTCCTAAACTGTAATCTACCGTATAATCCACATTCTCTGTCAGTGTAGCTCCTCCTGCCGTGACACGTACAGACCCACGGGCCACGTTAGTAGCTCCCAAGTCGATCTCCGAACCCGACGAGGCTTTATACTCACCACTTAAAAGGAATTTATTTTTCTCGGCGATCTGGCGAGCAACAGTTAATGTCGAGTCATACAACTCTTGGAATACATATTTACTGGCATAGGCATTACCTACCTTTTCCCGTAATTTCGAGCCGAAAGGTTGTACACAAGGGAATATAATCTTACCGGTCTCCGCCTGTATCGTATAACCGTCAATAAAATCGAAGAAGCCATCCGGATTCGGATTGTCATAGGTATCCAAGCGATCCAGCCCTAATACCCGAATCAAGATTTGATTCGCACAATTACCTTCCGGAAGATAGTTTACATACGTACCGGTAGAATCGCTCTGGTAGGTAACGTTCAACTTAAACTTCTCTTTCTGCACCGAATAAGCACCCAATGAGTATACGTTCTTCATCATCAAGTCCCAGAACATCATATCAGGCGACATCGTGATGCCCTTTAGCAACTTCACATAAATACAGTCACTCGTATTCTCTTTATTATCCGTAGAGAACTCACCGACTTGATAGGTCTTGCCATTATAGATAAAACTAAAAGCGACACCCAATACCTCATCAGCCTGTAACTGAGTCCTCAAAGAAATATAACCCAATTTCTTGTTTAATGTATACTCAGACGACTCTAGCAAACGGGCACTCTCGATTTTCTCAAAATCCCGTCCTCCCTCCATGGCACCTTTCAAAGCATCATTCACCATATTAATCTTACGGGCACCCGTAAATTGAGTGGTTAAAGTCGTATATAAATTGTTTGCGGAATTATTCGGACGCCTATCCGTTCCGGAAGGCATTACCAAGGCTGTATTACCGATATTACGAGATTCATTTTCTCCCAAATCAGTGAAAGCTACGATATTGCGGGACTGGTCATAATTACCTCGTTTATTGGTCACCCACACTTCTATCTTAGAGATCTCGATACCGGAGGTGACGGTAGGCAAAGACTCCATAAACTTATCGTAGTTATCATAGAAATAATGGCCCAAGAAGAAGTGACGGTTCTCGTCGTATTCATCCACCTTGATCTCGAAGGGCTTCGTCTGCACGCCCCCTTTTGAGCTAACCGTCTTGGATTCAGATTCCTGCTGGGCAAACAAGGCGTTCACTCGCAACTTACCAAATTGTAAATCCGCTTTCATACCAAATAAAGCCGCACCTCCATTAATCAAGGAGTTGCTGGTATTCATGCTCACGTTACCGGCTTCCAACGATTTGATAATCTCATCCTCCTCGCCCGTATACGCCAACTTCAATTTCTTGGAATCGAAATCAAAAGAGGTCTCGGTATTGTAATTCATTCCGAAATTCACCTTGCTACCCACCGAGGCTTGTACATTTAACTGCACACTCTCGTCAAAATTGAAGAAAGTACGTTTACGGGAACGCTCCGGAAGAGAAGGATCATTATTCTTATTCGTCTTCAATCCCATCGTGATCTCGGCCGAACCTTGTGTTCTTACACGTACTCCACCGGGGCCGAAAATACGTTCCGCCGCACCGATATTAAACTGCATATCGGTTAAGTTAAACTGTTTATTCGTAGCTTTTTGGAATTCTTCCTCGTTCTTTTGGCGGAAATAGGAACGAAGTGATTGTTGCATAGAATAATCTTGGTATTCCGCTGGGGTTAAACTCATCGGCGTACCAATCTCCATATCGCCTAATTTCGTACGGACAATATACGTATTCGTCTTTAAATCATACTCAATCGTAGTCTTGACATTCTCCGGATCACGCAAATCGGCAGGTGATTGTTTCACGATATCTTGATATTCCTCCGGTGTAGTTTTAGCTACCGGATAACGGGGAGGAATCGTATCCTCCGGAGCTTCCAGCAACTCCAATTCCGGCAAAGATGATGTATACGCAAGGTAATCAGCATTCAGCGAATACAAGCCGACACCAAACAATAATACAACGATCCATATGGAATATTTCAGTATTCGTTTTCTCATTTTCTCATTTAATTGTCAATTGTTAATCGTTAATCCTCAATTGTCAATTATCAAAGCATTCTAAGCGCAGTTTTAATTACTTGTTCCACAGCTAAAGTGGGCGAGCCTTTCAAAATAGCGGATACCGCTTTTTGCGAAGCCGCTTTCTGGAAACCTAACATAACCAATGCGGCTACGGCCTCCTCGGTTACCGCTCCATTAGAGACTGATGCCTCCGGCAAGTTTCCGGCCATACTCTCCATAGGTTTCACCTTATTTTTCAAATCTACCAAGATACGCTGGGCCGTCTTCAAACCAATCCCTTTCACGGCAGTCAATGCGGCCTCATTCTTCGAACCGATCACTTGAACCAATTCGGATGGCGGTAGAGAAGAAAGGATCATGCGTGCGGTATTCGGTCCCACTCCAGAAACGGAAGTAAGCAAAAGGAACAACTCCCTTTCGATTTTCTCGGCAAAGCCAAATAGTAAATGAGCATCTTCCCGGATTACCTCATATATATATATTTTTCCGGTAGTCTTGTTCCCAAACGCACTATATGTATTCAAGGATATATTCAGCTCGTAGCCTATACCACCACACTCCAAAATCATACGTGTAGGTGTAAGTTCCACGATTTCACCCTTTATATATTCTATCATCTATATATCTTTTTAATATTCCGTACCTATTATAACGCAAAATTAATCAAAAACGTATATCGGGTTACCATTCTTTTCCCGGATAAGGAACCTTAAAGGTTTCAAAACAACCCCGATCCTGCAATGTCACATAACATTGACGATGATCAGGTCCTCCAAATGTTAAGTTAGACGGCTGCTTTCCTGTCAATTGAATCTCTTCAACTAAATCTCCTTGCGGATTTAACAAAGCTATAGTACCCTTATCATAACGGCAAATATAAAGATTTCCTTTCTCGTCACACTTCATACCATCCATACCGTACCCCTCAAAAGTATGAAATAGACGTTTATTCCTTAAAGTACCATCCGGGCATATATCATATACCCAGACTTTTAATTGAGCAGATTCATTAATGTACAAGCGTTTACCATCCTCACTCACAGCGATGCCATTAGTCGTTCCCATATTCGTCTCCAATAAGGAGACTTTCGCATCCGGGGTAATCAACCAAAGTTGGCCTTTTTGATTCGGCCAATCCGGGTCACTCGCATAGATATTTCCATTGGAGGCAAATACAATATCGTTTGGTTGATTCATCTTTGGCTCATGAGCGAATACACTGATCTTCTTAGATTTCATATCCACTTTTAAGATATTATGCCCTGTATAATCCGCCACGTACATATTTCCGTCTTTCCCGAAGCGGATACTATTCCCGGTAGATCCTTCCGGCAAAACGAGAAAACAGCCATGGCTACCATCTGGGCGTACAATACCGATCGTCCCTTCTTTCTTATAATTTACGGCATATAAATTTCCTTCGCTATCTACAGCCGGACCTTCTATTCCGGAAGTAAATGTGTGCTCTGGCATCCAACCTGTTGCTTTCAATACATTCTGGGCATTTAAAGAAATCCCACAATACAGAATACCACACAGCAGACTAGCAATGACCTGTATACTTTTCATTTTCAATAATTTTACTGTTTCCAAAAACCGGGGACTAATATCGTTAATACCGTAAATATCTCCAGACGCCCTGTTAACATCAAAAAAGACAGAAACCATTTCGACACCGTGGGAACATCCGCAAAATTACTTACCGGACCAAGCGTTCCCAAGCCGGGCCCTACGTTACTTATAGCAGAAACAGCGGCACCAATCGCCTCCGAAAATCCCATCCCATCCAAAGATAAAGCCAAACAGCTCACCACGATTAACGTAATATAAGCGAACACAAAAGCTAACACACGATGTACGATATCACCAGATACGACATGCCCGTTCATTCGTACTGGAATCACCGCATGGGGATGTGTCTGTTTCTTAAATTCATTGGAGAGATTCTTCGTTAAAATAACGAAGCGTCCCATCTTCAAGCCACCGCAAGTAGATCCGGCGCATCCACAAATAAACATCAAGATCAATGCGATAAACCAGAAAAACGGTCCCCAAGGAATATAGTCATCCGTAGCGAATCCACAGGTAGAAACCAAGGTCACCACTTGGAAAGCCGCCTTACGGAACGCATTCTCTACATCCGAGGCGAATCCAAGGTACAAGATCCACACCATGACAACGATAATAGCGCCTAAAACAAAAAAGAAAAACCAGCGAAACTCCTCATCTTTAATCAATTTCTTCACATTTCCATTAAAACAGAAATAAACCAATGTCATATTGGTAGCTCCGATAAACATGAAAATAGTTATTACATACTCTATATAAGAGGAATTCCAATAAGCGATACTTGCGTTTTTGGTTGAATATCCACCAGTAGATATAGCCGTGAACGCATGATTTACCGCATCATACAAATTCATCGGACCAGCCCATAAAAGGCCGACTAAAAAAAGTGTCAGAAAAACATACACCCCCCACAGGCGTTTAGCGACTTGCGTAATACGAGGACGGAAACGTTCATGGGTTATACCGGGCGTTTCGGCATCAAACATCTGCGAGGCACCACCTCCGAAAATAGGCATCAAAGCCACGGTGAATACGACCATACCGATACCTCCCTGCCACTGTGTAAGACTCCGCCAGAATAAGATACCTTTAGGCAACGCTTCTATATTCGTTAAAATAGTAGAGCCTGTAGTCGTAAATCCGGACATGGTCTCGAAAAAGGCATCGGTCACATTATCTATATATCCTCCTATATAGAATGGTAACATTCCAAATAAAGAGAATAAAATCCATGTCAATGTCACGATCAACATTCCTTCCCGCCGGCCGGCCGAGTGTTCATTCGCCTTAAAGCCCATAGAGTAGAACAAAAAACCGGTCCCGAATAAGATTCCGCTTGAAATAAGAAGCGGATATACATCACTCCCCCGATAAAGGAAGGCTACGACAGTAGCAGCCAGCATAAAAAAAGTCTCAAGGATGAACATCACCCCTAGCATCTTCACTATAAAACGTACGTTCAACATAACTATCAACTAGTTAAAGTAGTCCTCCAGCTTACGCATAGCCGTATCCAAGCAGAATACGACAACATGATCGTATGCCTGTATCTGAGTATCACCCTTGATCATCATAGGTTCACCGTCACGAATCAACCCACCGAGAGTCATATCTTTCGGCAGACGGAGATCCTTGACTTGTTTCTTGGTAATCTTTGAATCCGGTCGAGCCACCAACTCCGCTACATCCGCATTCGCAAAGGTCAAACATTTCACGTTAGAGACATCCGCATCCAGAAGAAATTGATAGATATGGCTGGCCGCTATCAGCTTTTTGTTGATAACCGAACCGATGTCCATACTTTCCGCCAATTGGATATAATCAATATTCTCAATCTTAGCGATTGTCTTAAACACACCTAAACGCTTAGCGGCCAGACATGCCAATATATTCGTGCTGGAATTTTCCGTCAAAGCTATAAAAGTCTGCGCATCCTTGATGCCTTCTTGCATCAACAAATCAGTATCACGGCCGTCTCCGTTTATAATCAAGACATTACTAGGCACTACCTCAGCGATTCGATGACTTTTCTCTTTATTAGCCTCAATTACTTTTACCCGGATGTTATTAGGTAAATATTGGCAAGCACGGATAGCGATACGGCTTCCTCCCATAATAATAACCTTCTTTACTTCCGGATCTTTCTTTCCGGCCAGTAAGCGTACATCCTCTATATGAGATCGGGTCGTCGTAAAGAACACGATGTCACCAGACTCTATCCGGTCCGTACCACGGGGGATTATCGTCTCGTTCTTTCGCTTAATAGCGACAATATGATATAGCTTCTGCTCATTTAGCAATTCGGCCAATACCCGGTTCACCAAACGGGAATTATCCCGAACTTTAACACCTATCAGAATTAAAGCTCCACCAAACAGCTCCCAATATTGGCGTGTCCACGGACGGCGTACAGCTGTCACGATCTCCTTAGCCGCCAACATCTCAGGGTAAATCATCGAGTTGATTCCCAGTTTCTCGAACAGCTCTTTATTTTTAGGCAATAAATATTCGTAATTATTGATTCGGGCCAACGTACGATGCGCTCCTAGATTATGAGCCAACATACAAGCCGTTACATTGGTAGTCTCCTCGGGAGTAACACTTACGAACAAGTCCGCTTTCTTGATCCCCGCCTCCTCCAAATCTCTAAGCGAGGTCGGATTCCCGACCATAGGGAGAATCTCCATGCTAGATTTTGAGAAATTCAGCCGTTCCTCATTCGGATCCATCAAAATGATGTCCTGATTCTCTTGAGATAACATTTTCGCTAAATGTGTACCTACTTCTCCCGCACCGGCTATGACAATTTTCATATTTTATTAATTGACAATAATCAATTCTCCTTTTTCAACTGTTTCGCGATACTCTCGGCATCCATACCACATAATTGATACAGTTCCGGTATAGAACCATGCTCGATAAACGCATCCGGCACTCCGATACGCTTTACATGAGGCGTATAGCCATTGTCTGCCATAAACTCAAGGACAGCGCTACCAAAACCTCCTTTTATCACTCCATTCTCTACCGTAATAATACGGTTATATTTCTGCCCGATCTCATGCAACAGCTCCTCATCCAACGGTTTCAAGTAGATCATATCGTAATGGGCTATCGATACCCTCTCTTCTTTCACCATCTCGATGGCTTTGATCACCTCGTTTCCGATCGGTCCGATAGAAAGTACGGCGATATCATCCCCGTCACGCAACTTTTTCCCTTTTCCTATAGGCAATACTTGCATCTCGTTACGCCAATCTTTCATCTCCCCCTTACCTCTAGGGTAACGGATTACGAACGGGCCATCAAAAGCGGCATAGCCTGTATACATCAAATTCCGTAAATCCAACTCATTCAATGGGGAAGCGATTACCAAATTCGGTATCGGACGAAGATATGCTAAATCAAACACGCCATGATGTGTAGCTCCATCCTCTCCCACTAATCCCGCACGATCCAGACAGATCACCATATGTAGTTTTTGCAAAGCTACATCATGGATAACCATATCATACGCACGCTGCATAAACGAGGAATACACGTTGCAGAAAGGTATCATTCCCTCCTTAGCTAATCCAGCAGAGAAAGTTACGGAATGTCCTTCCGCAATTCCCACGTCAAACGCACGATCCGGGAAGGCTTTCATCATATAAGTCATCGAGCAACCGGAAGGCATAGCCGGAGTTACGCCTACAATACGTTCATCATTCTCCGCAAGCTCTACCAATGTATGACCGAATACGTCTTGATATAATTGAGGCTCATCTAATTTACGAACGATAATACGCTGGCCGGTTTCCTTATTGAACTTTCCGGGAGCATGCCATTCCGTAGCGGACTCTTCCGCAGGTTTAAAGCCTTTTCCTTTTTTCGTTTTGATGTGCAACAGCTTAGGGCCTTGCATATCTTTTATATCATTCAATACCTTCACCAGATAATTTACATCATGCCCATCCACCGGACCAAAGTAACGGATGCTGAAGCCTTCAAATAAATTATGTTGCTGGGTAAGCAATGCTTTAAGGCTATTGTTAAAACGTAAGATGTTTTCCCTGCGATCGTTATTGATGAGCTTGATCTTCTTTAAGCCTCGATACACATCGTATCTCATTTTATTATAGGCTTGACTCGTCGTTATATCCACTAAATACTGGCTAAGACCACCTACGCTATGATCTATCGCCATATCGTTATCATTCAGGATAATCAACAAATTATTAGGGTTGGCAGACGCATTATTCAACCCCTCGAAGGCGAGTCCTCCGGTCATAGCGCCATCCCCGATCACGGCGATCACATGGCGATCCAGTTCCTTCTTCAAGGCCGAGGCTACCGACATACCCATCGCCGCAGAGATTGAATTTGAGGCGTGTCCGGCGATAAAAGCGTCATGGGCGCTCTCATTGGGATTCGGAAAGCCCGAAAGTCCGTCCAGCTGCCGCAAGGTGCCAAAGCGCTTATACCTCCCGGTCAGGAGCTTATGGGTGTAGCACTGATGTCCTACGTCAAACACGAAAGCGTCCTGAGGGGTCTCAAAGACACGATGAAGTGCTACCGTCAACTCGACCGCGCCGAGATTGGAAGCAAGATGTCCGCCTGTTTTGGATACGCTGTCCAGCAGAAACTGACGGATCTCGCCGCAGAGCTGCTGGATCTGCGCGCTGCTCAAGCGCTTCAGGTCACGAGGCTGTGAAATATTCTGAAGCAATGAAGGATGCATAAAATGACCGTCCTCCTCACATTTCAAATTCCTGATGTTTTTTACTTAGACAAGGTGCATGGGATACAGGCAGCCGACCACGATGCCGACGACCATGCCAGCCATGACCTGCAAGGGCGTATGGCCGACCATCTCCTTCAGATGCATGTTCTGCAGGAAAGGAGCATTCTTCTCGCTCACTTCGATCCACTGATCGATCATCTGGTTCAGGACCTTGGCCTGCTCGCCAGTCTCATGCCGCACGCCCATGGCGTCGTGCATGGTGATAATGGCGACAACACTTGCAACTGCAAAGATCGAGGAGCCGACTCCCGCGCTGCGTGCCGTTGCGATGACCATTGCACAAACGGTCGCGCTGTGTGCGCTGGGCATACCGCCATCGCCCCACATCCGCTCCAGCTGAAACTTGCCCAGCAGAATAAAGTTGATGATCGTCTTTAATACCTGTGCAACGAACCAACTGAGAAGCGATGCGGTCAAGATCTGATTGGCCGATAAGATGTTTTGAATAAGCTGCATATCTGTATTCCTTTTTCTTTAGTTTTTGCGCACCAGAAGCTGCTGTGCCAGCTGCTGCAGGAAAGCCGCCTTTGCACCAAAATGCTGCTGCAGATCACTACAGATCTGCTCGTTCAGCTTTTGCGCCAGCGCCATTGCACCGTCCACTCCGTACAGAGTGACAAAGGTGGTCTTGCCGTTTTCGCTGTCACTGCCGATGGGTTTGCCCAGCTGTTCCGGGGTGCTGGTAACATCCAGCACATCGTCCACGATCTGGAACACCAGCCCCAGCCCGTATGCGTAGGAGGCCAGTATCTCGCACTGCTGCGGCGTTGCTTCGGCTGCAGCAGCACCCATCTGGACGGCGGCGTTGATC
>ERZ779656.1155-NODE-1155-length-15138-cov-1.659219_pt1 | contig 15138 bp, 8 predicted proteins | sample MGYA00511102_ERZ779656 | MGnify/ENA primary metagenome ERZ779656 (study PRJEB29588, sample SAMEA2143980) | human gut metagenome | biome: human gut; feature: human-associated habitat; material: faeces | place: Denmark | collected 2008/2010 ... | reverse complement strand
ACCATAAGCACTTCCATATTGAATGCTCTTAGAAGCAGGACTTACTGCATTACCACCATTAACATTGTAAGTTAAAGTATAACTATTAATAGACCATTGAGCATAATAGGTAACAGTACCAGTTATCTTAGTAGCAGATGAAATTTTCGTACCACCACTAGATGCCGTGTACCAACCGAGGAATGTATAACCTGTTCTAGAACAAGTCGGAAGAGTACCTAATTCTGAACCATACGTTTTAGTAATAGTTGATGGACTAGGAGTGCCACCACCGTTACCATTGAATGTTGCAGTGTAACTTCTAAGAGTAGCAGTCCACTGAGCATAATAAGTAACGTTTCCTGTTACAGTAGTAGATGCAGATATTTGAGTACCACCCGTTGTAGCTGTAAACCAACCCTTAAATGTATAAGTGTATTGAGCATCAGCAGCTCTTGTCGGAGTAGGTAATGTGCCTAAAGTAGAACCATGAGTCTTAGTAGTTGACGTAGGATCTACAGTTCCACCATTAGGATTCCAAGTTACAGTATATGACTTAAGAACAAATACCGGAGTAATATGAGTATTGGCAGTAATCTTAGAAACTGTCAGAGGATTAGCAGTAGAGCCATTAGACCACTTACTAAAATTATAGCCAGTACTTGGAGTAGCTGCACAAAAAGCAGAACCACCGTATTCTACACTAGACTTATTAACGCTCGCTGTACCACCAGTTGAATTAGCAGTAGTAGTTGTAAAAGTCTTAATTGTAAACTTAGCAGTTAAGCTGATATTGACAGTAACAGCAAATGTATATGAAGCATTGCTAGATACTTTAGTTGTTCCATTGTACCAACCAGCAAAATTATAAGCTGTCTTAGGAGTTGCAACTACAATAGCATTAGCACCATATTCTACAGTTTGACCAGCAGGACTTACAGTACCTTTGTTTGTATCCTCAGAAGTTGCATTAACAGTGTAGCTCTTAATCTTATATTTAGCAACAAGAGTTCTATTAGCAGTTAAAGTAACAGCAAAAGAAAGACTTGTAGAAACAAGATTAGAGCCTTCATACCAACCAACAAAATCATACCCAGTTGGAGCAGCTTTAGCAGTTAATGTGACACTAGTATCACGATAATAAGTTCCTTCTTTAACTCCACCTGTAGCAGATGAACCAATAGAACAATCACCAACATTTGTAATAGTAGTTCCTGAACTATTAGTAGTTAAAGCTGAAATCTTAATAGTAAACTTATCAGCTTCCGTTTGAGTGCAATTAATAGTTTTCGTAATACCGCTGACTGAAACAGTAACAATAGTTGTTCTGCTTGCACCGGTATTCTTACTCGCAGTTAAACCAATCGTTTTATTACCCGTACCACTCTTAGCGGCAGGGGTAAGCCAAGAAGCAATAGTCATCTTAGTGCCCCCCCCCTAATTATGAAACCGTCCATTTGACGTTAGAAGTAACATTAACAGTTTGAGTTCCACCAGCAGCCTCGAAAGTAAGAGAAGTCTTATCTAATTCGAGATATGGATCTTGAGTAAACTTAGCAATGTAAGTCTTATTCGCGTCAATAGTAACACTTAGAGTTACATCGTCAGAAATCTTAACTCCATCTTTCCACCAACCGCCAAAGCTATAACCCTCAGCAGCTGTAGCATGAATAGTAGCAACAGTACCATCCTCAAATTCAGCAGTTTCAACTCCCAAATTAGATTCTTTATTGATACCAACACCCCCTTGAGCTACACCTTCATCTTCGGTTTTAACTGTAAGTGTATAATGTGTGGGTTCAGGAATAAGATCACATTCAATAATAACCTTAATGTTTTTCTCAACCACAAAGCTATACTGATTGTTACTGTTAAGAGTGATTTTAACACCATCAACAAGCACTTTATTCAAAGTATAACCCGGACTTACATTAACTTTAATCGTACAAGTATCACCATCATTATAAGTACCAGCACCTTCCATTGTAGCACTTCCATTAGGAATCGCTTCATAGGTAACTTGGAATTTATCAGGAGCATTAACCTCAAAACGAGCTTCAATAGATTTAGAGTCATTCATGACAATATCACGTGAAGTAGTCGAGGGCGCACCCGAATCAGTCCATTCCTTAAAATGATAGCCGCTATCAGCTAATGCTTCTACAGAAACGGTAGTTCCGTCCACAATATCAGAGTAAGTCTTTGTGCCACTATAATAGTCACTCCAATTTCCGTTGATCTTTGCACGACATTTACCACCCGTTCCAGCAGTAAGAGTTAGCGTTCGCATGATTACTTGGTCAAACGTAGCAATATGCGTTGCATTCGTTCCGGTTTTGGCAGTGAATGTTGCAGGATTATCTGAAACCTTTGCACCGCTTGTATTCCACTCTCTAAACTTGTAATTGCCAACCGCACGAGCTTCAACTGAATAAATCGAACCTACAGCAGTTTTAAACGTGTGTTCAGAAGTAGACCAACTAGACCAAGAACCATCACCTATACGATAACGAGTTTCATTAGTTCCGTCAGAACCTACCGTAATAGTAACTTCTTCCGGTGGAATCTCTACGAACGTACAAGAGAAATCTACATTCTCAGTGATAACCTTTGAATAAGGATTAGAGTTAGAAGTAGTTCCATCAATATTCCATTGTTCAAAAGAATATCAGGAACACCTAATACCTCAATTGTCTCACCGTCAGTAACACTAATGTTAGAATGCGAAGATGCAGCTTCTGAATATTCACCAGAGCTAATCTTATATTTACATTTACCATTAGAACCAGCAGTGATATTAACAATATGAGTTTCAGGTGGAATGTAAGTTTCCTTAAAATAAGCAGTATAAATTTTGCGATGCAGACCTTCTTCAACAATGATATTGTTTTCATTATTAGGAAGATTAGCACCAGTAGGAGTTACCCACTTTTCAAATTCATAACCGCCGTTAGCTTTACCAGCGATAGTGACAATAGTCTTTTCCGGAGCAGTGACTTCGTGTCTTTCTGCCCATTGAGACCAAGCATCATTAATATCTTTATATCGAACTAAACCATTCGCATCTGCCACGATACTAAACGTGAAATAACGAATAGCTTCTTTAAAGTTTACTGTAATCGTAAGATCTCGCGTAACAACGATGCTATATGTACCATTACCATTATCTACAAGATTACCACCAGAAGCAGTAACTGTATCAACTGCCCAACCCTCAACAGGACTAGGAACAATTATTGCAGTTTGACCAGACTTATAAGTACCGCCACCGCTAACTGAACCTTTATCAGCAGGATTAGTTATAATAGTTACATTGTACTCCTCAATAACAGGAGCATCAAGCTCGAAGTGCGCAGTATAAGTTTCATTTTTATCAACAATAATATCATATTGAAGATTAGTAGAAACAATACGATTTAAACTATCAGTCCAATGAGTAAAATGATACCCTTGAATTGCCGCAGCTGTTATAGAATGCCTTGTACCTTTTGGGAATGTTCCGGCACCAACTACATATCCTGCATTAGCCGGATCAGCATTGACATTAATATAGAATTGTTCAATAGGAGCTTCATCCTTTTCAAATACACCTATCAAATCCATATCTTTCTTAATAGTAAAAGACCAATTAGGACTAATAGACATAATCTCATTAGTATGGAACTCTTTCCAACCTTTAAAGTGATAACCTTGAACAGGTTTAGCATAAAGTTCAACACGACTACCAGCTTCAAATTGGAAACGAAAGCCATCTGAGTTTTCATCAGGAACAATAGCGGAACCACTACATCCAACAATACCACCTTCTTCAGGGGAAGGAACTAAAGTAACTCTATAGTAATCACGTTCGATATGACCGGACTGCATAAAATCTTGAAGATCTTTGATGTAAGTCCAAGCACGAATATATGTATCTTGACAACCACAAGTATTATTTCTAACACCACGACTAGGATGCACATAATTAGCTTTAAGACCAATGCAAACAAGAGTGTCATCAGTCAAAGACTCACTACCAACAATCAACTCTCTATCAATAGCAATAATATTACCATCAGTAGTTAGATTAATTTCGCAACCTTTTTCATCATACATATAGTAACAACCATCAGTACGATGATAGAAGAATCGAACGTTATGCTCACGCTTAGGAAATGTACCAAGAGGAAGAACTTGTTTTAACTTGACAATTTTAATATTACATTCCATAGCATTAAGTTTAAACAAATATAACTACGCAGAACCATTAAGCACTGCGTAGTTTTCCAAGCAACTTTAGTCAGTTGCAGTATTCAGAGAAATGGCATTATCACCGGAACCTTTAGCTAAAGTCTTAATAGCTTCAAGTTTATTCACAACAGCGTCGATCACAGCTTCCGTACCAACAACGATTTGGAATTTGCGAGGACTATTGTTATCAGCGGCAATTTCAGGGAATTGATTAAACTCAGCCGTAGAAATAACAAGATAAGCGACTTTATCAAAGCCAACTTTCGGGTCACCAATACCCCAAGCTTTCTGCCACTCATCATGAGGATTCCAACCCATGTTAATCAGAGAATAACGAAGGTCTTCATCACTAAGAGCAACATCAGCCAAGAAACCGGATAACTTCGTATGTTTAACGGTAATAGTACCATTGGCTTTTTGATCGGCAAGAATACCGAATACGTTCATCGTCAATTTAGTAGGCTTTTTAGCAACAACAGTTATCTGAACAGCACTATCAGCTTTCTCAATAGTAATATCAAATAACTCTTTGTTATAAGCCGTAAGACTAAGGTTCTTCTTAATCTTCTCTACCAACCGATCAACGGTATCAGTAGCATGAATCCGAACAGGTATTTGAACAATCTGAGGATTAGGATTAACAGTCAGACCATGACGATACTCCTCAGAAGAACAAATTTCAATAGCACCACAGAACTCAGCATCTGCATTATATACAATACCTTCAGCAGGCTTAAGTGCCGGATTCGTAAGACCTTTAAGAATAATAGTTTCTTTCTGATCTTTCTCCGTATATTTACGAACGTTATAAGTGAAGTTAAAAGGATTAATATCCACTCCACGTTGATTCATAAATCCACCGTCCTTAGTAGGAATTGCAGACATAATTACAAACGGCTCAGGTCTACCAGTAGTAGGCAAAGCAGTACCATAAGCAGTACAAATGCCGAGTTGACCATTAGATAACTTAGTATCAACAGTAACATTATCGACAAATGTTTTTCCGTAACTTACAATTCTCATAGTAACGTTTTATTTTAAAGAATTATTTTCATTTATAGCAATTTGATAACCTTCATCTTTAAGTTTACCAAGAAGCTTCTGTGTAGCAAGGTTAATAATCTCGGTTTTAAACGAAAGTTCAGTAGCAGTATCAGTTACAATATCAAACCTAGTAGGTTGTCTAAGATATGTGATAGCAACATCAGTAATCACAAACGTATCATCCATATCTACTAAAACCCTATTACTTTCTATCGTACATATAGGATGAATGTGTCTATTAAGACGATTGTGATACGTTTGAAGCATATCCCTACGCTGAACATCAGAAACTAAATCCATACCGGCAGATTTGCTCTCTCGCACCTTTGTAACCACTCCGTCAGAAGTGATAACCTCGTATAAGCCCGAATAACGCTTGTAGTCAAATTGTACTAACTTAATAGTATATTTATCTCCAACTACAATTAGCTGTGGCGTATCGAAGTAAAACACTAGTGATTCGGGGTAATACTCGTTATTGTAACGTTCATAAGTCACATTGTAACCTTTTCGCAGCAATATGGAGAGCATATAGTTGATATATTCAAATAGACCCTCTTTACGATAGATCTTAGCAGGATAATGAAACGTAACGGTATCATTACCAATTTGAATAACGAAATCTTCTATATAACCGGGAATAGTTTTAAATAGTTCACTGATATTAACAACGTAAATCCTAGTAGTAACAGATTCAGTTGCTCGATAACGTTTAAACTTATCATATATAACACTTGCATCATAAGAGACACCATGTAGGTAATTCGCAGGTAAAAAAGCGAAGCCTCTATTACCCTCATTTGCGAGAAGGTAAAGAGGACTTCTATATGTAGTCTTTAGCACCTGCAAATCATCGTAATAACGACCAGTCTCTTCAAAGGCTTTAATCTTTTGCGTAAGCAGTACGTCAATAGCTTCATTAAGAGCAATATCAATATACTGCGGACGAATAGATTCTTGCCTATTAGCATTAATCTGCTGAATCTTATCGTTTACAGCAATATGTGCTTCTTTACAACTACTATACATACTGACACTATTTTGTTAGTTTATAACCGAAGCCTTATAAGCAGTGAAAAGTTGTGCTTTATATTCAACATTTTCGGGAGCAGCTAAGAAAGCCATAACACCCTCAATGGAAGAACCAAGAACTACTTCTGGACGCACAGTGTCAAAGTAATTATCACCGTCTTTCGTAATGACTTGAGCGGCGAGTAATTTATAGACTTGCGCCATTGCTTCTACATTCTTGTTATCAAACAGAGAAATAAACGCATCTGCATTCGTTTGAGAAAGTTCAGCTACAGCCGTCTGCAAATCTCCATGTTCCATTTTAATAATCTGTAGAGTATCAGCAGGAGCATTACAGATAAGCATATTTCTAATACGTTTATAAGAAGACTCATCACCTGTGAACAACTGAGCCAACTTAGTAGCAGTATTAACAACAGCTTTAGTCTTAGCATCTTTCATACGCTTAACATCTTCGATACTATGTAAGTAAAACCGAATGTTAGTAGATTTCTCAACATCTTCCGGTTTATTAGCAACAGTAGAAGTAAGCAGAGCAAGACGCCAAAGAATATAATCTTGCGGCTTAATAGGAGTCATGTACATATACAGATTCTCTTCATGAACCGCAGTACCTTCACCAAAGAGCATAGCATCAAAGATAGCTTTCTCTAATTTATTCGGAGCAACCTCAGTATTAATACTGTTCTTTTTAGCCCAATCAAGAATAGCATCACGTTTAACAGGATCGTTAAGAGAAAACTCCCAACCAGTTTCAAGCTCATAACCTTGAGCGGGAACTTCAACAGTTGAGTTTTTAAGATGCTTCAAAACGAGGTCTTGAAAGTTTACGTTACGGCTATCAGCAGAAGCTCCAATGATCGTAGGAAGTATAGAAGCCATTTCAGCAGTTTTACTAGATAGAGTAAGAACCGCTTTAATGCTCGGACCGAAAATAGTATTGAAAGCACCAATACTTTTCTGATTCACGACTTGAAACATAGTCGGATTCAGCTTTAACGCTAAGGTTATTTTGCGTGAGTATATCATATAGTTTATACTTTAGTAAGTTTATACTTTACAATAATCGTAATGTACGCTTATTCAAAAATCATTTCAGCCCAGAAAGAAGTAGTACCATTAAGCATATTGATACCTTGTGAAGACATAACCTCATAAGTAGCAATATCCTCTCTAGTAGATAACATCTTACTATAAGCACCCCACTCTTTAGGTAGCGGAGTAATACCTTGATAAACACCGTACAAATATTCACGACCCTCTTCACAAACCAACTGAATATTTGCTTCACCACTCGTGTTATCAATAGAGTGATCCAAGAACACCATCGTATAAGAGGTAACAGGGAAGCCACCATACATACGACCATTCTTACGATCCATTTCGGCACGAGAACCAGTATCAAACAAATCTACAACCTTAACAGAAACAGTAGCTCCGGAATAGTGCTTATACTGATTGAAGTATGCACCATAAGAAAGGATACCACCACGGCTTTGAATTTCCTCTGCACCAAGTTTATCGAAGTAACCATTACCAATAGCTTCATTCTTAATACACTGTTGGAACATTTTAGAACCACCTTTACCGGTATAAAGAACGATATTTTTGTTACTCAAATCAATATCGTTACGAACTTCAAAGATACGAGAAAGAATCATATCAATAAGCTCGATAGTCATGAATGAGTATTCGAAGTAGTTACCGAATGCGATAAGAATATCACGAACACCAGCACCACGAGGAATAGGTTTATTTGAATGTTTTTCTTGATTGTGAATAACACCGTTAATATCACGGTTGTAAGCAGAGAACCACAAATCCTCTTCTAACAAACGTCTACGCATGAACTCGAACTGACGCATTTCATAAGGCATCCAAAGAGTACCTTTAGAACCATCATCATAATCAAGTTCAAACTCGGTTACGATATTAGCAATGTTACCAGTAATAATTTTGGAGAATCTATGGAAACCAAATTGGTTAGTCATTTCACTCCAAGATTCAGCAGTAGAACGAGAACCAGTAGATAATTCACCGGCAATCGTAGGAGCACCCATACCCCAATATTTACCTCTCTCAAAATTGCTGAGATCAATAAACTCATCAGGATTACCACCAAGGATAATCATTTCATAGATATATCCACCAGAAGCAGTCTGCTCACCATCGGTCTGCATACGAACCATGTGCTTTCCGTCAGGAGTAATAGCAGAATACTGATAAGGAATCCAGTTATCTTGGAACTCCGCTTTGAAAGACATAAACCCTTTACCGGGAGTTTGAGTAGGCGTAATCAAACGCACAATCGGGGAAGTGACAGTAGGTTTCCCCATAATCTTCCACTTATACTGAGTATCACCAGCATTAATAGGTTTCTTACGAGAGATATTCCCTTGACCTTCTGTAAGAGAAAGAAGAGGGAATTGATTACTGTTCCTACCCCAAAGATAAGTAAGAGACTTATTCAAATCGACAGCACCAAGAACATTAAAGTTCAATAACATATCGGCATCAGAATAAACCTCTTTGGAATACTGTTTTTTTCCAATTTCTCTAAGCATAGTTACGATAATTATTTATTTGAATCAATAATACCACCCGGAACAATAGGACGTCTATTAGGATTAACTTTAGTACCGCCACCTTGAGTGGATACCTTAACTTTAGGTTTACCACTAGAAGTAATGTTCAAACGACGAACAGCTTCTTGTCGTATAGATGCAGCAGCTAACTGACTAATATCAGCACCTAACAAGTTACGAAGTGCTACCATAGCGAACGTTTCATTATCAGCAAGCATATCAAAAACATCTTTCTGAGCTTGCGTATAGAAATCACCATTAACTTCAACAACAGGAGCTGTTAGATACTTAACAATATCTTTACGAGAAAGAATTTGTTCTTTACCATTAACAGTTCTTTTAACGCCTGCTGTTGGAATTGCAAGACCTCCGATAGTACCTTTATTAACGATCTTATCGTATAAAGAATCAGGAATGTTAAGCACTTTAGCTTTACCATTCTCATCATAGGTAATACCGTAGGCTTTATCAAGAGCCTCTTGAGCAGCTTGATATTCGGCTTCTTGCCTAGCATTTGCGGCTTCAATCTCACGTCTCTGAGCATTAGCAAGATAATCAAGACTTTCTTTAGCAGTTTCAGCTAATACTTTATCAGCTTTAGAAAAACGAATAATACGTTCGATTTGAGCATCAGAAGTACCTTTGCGTTTTTCAGCAGAACGAATAACAGCTTCTAACTGATCATCTGATTTATCTTCAAGAGTCATTGTAGTCCAATCAACATGATTAGCAAAACCCTCAAGAGAACCATACGTTTGTTTGTAAAGAGCAGCTTGATAAATATCCGGATTAGTACGGAAGAAATTGTTGATAGCTTCACTTTCAGCTTGACGTTTAGCAAGCTCTGCAATATCAGCATCACGTTGAGCAAGACCTTCAACAGTCATTTCGTATTGCTTAGGAGTACCATCAGCATTTACCGGAGTTAACCCCGAAATAGCAGAAATAGCAGAAACATCTATAGTTTCCTCTTGAGTTTCAGCAGCAGCAAACTCATCTAACTGAGCTTTAGTGTAAATAATCTCTCCGTCTTTAACGGCATTACCGTCAGCATCAAGATCATACTCAACATCACCGTCATCGGTAGTAAGAACAATCTTAGTAGGAGTTTCAGTTTCAGTTTCAGTTTTTTGAGTAGCAGTTTTAGCAGCTTCTTCTTCAGCTTTACGTTTAGCTTCTTCCTCTTCTGCTTTCTTACGTTCTTCTTCTGCTTTAGCAGCTTCTTCTGTTTCTTTAGCAGCTTTAGCAGCTTGTTCAGCAGCTATCTCTTCCGCAGTTTTAGTAGTATTACTATCAGTAACACCACCGGGAACAATAGGATTTGGCATAATGTTTTATCTTTTATAAATTAAGTTATAACAGTGACAAATGTAATAATAATATATGTATTAAAAATGGCATTAGAAATATTATTAGAAACAGCATTAGTACCGCCTATCACACGGCTCTCTGAAATTCCAATTAATTTATGCCATTTTAAGGCTTAAATGAAGACCTCTGACGAACCCAAATTCCAATCGATATAGTTGTTCAATTCGACAAAAATAAGAGCCTACATTAAGACTTTCGTGGCTTATTGGCGTTAATACGATTCATGCGCTTTTGTTCTTCAAACTTGGCACGTTCCAAATTAACTCTATCAATATCTAAGTTTAACTTAGTCATTTTAAGATAATCGTCAAGAGTACCACTATTAGATTCATCTTCACTAATATAATCATTACCATTCTTATCTACTTGAAGCTTAGCATCAGTAATAATAATATTAGTAAGATTAGTATCAGCAGCAATAGCTTCCTTAGAATCGCGATCAAGTTGAGCTTGTTCAGCTTCAAATTTACGTTGAGCTTCCGCATTAGCAGCACGAGTTTGTTCAATCTCAGCATCCCACTTCTTTTGAATCTCTTCTTTTTGAAGTTCAAATTGACGTTGAGCTTCGGCAGCTTCTTTAATATATTTGCGTAAAGAAGCAACGTTATGATTACAAACAGCCTCAGCAGCTACATCGTAATTTCCATTTTGAGCAGCACCAAAAGCAATTTCCTCAAGCTTACGTACTTGTTCATTAAGTTCAGCAGAGTTACCAACAAAGATACCTAAATTAGAATTAACAAAATCAGTACCATTTACACGAACTTGAACAATCTCATTGGTATTAGGATCTACATAAGAACCTTCATAGCCATCAATCCAAGCAATTTTAGCAACATCAAGATTAGCCATCATATCACGAGAGCGGAAGCAATCAAAGATTTTAAGTGACCACACAGACCCCATTAGAGCCTGATTAAGTCCCATTTCAGTGACAGCTTTACCGGCACGAGCTTGAATATCTCCTGCACGCTGATCGTTCATATTAGCAAGTTCATATGCTTCTTGCTTAATAGATTGCTTAATTTGATTAATAGTATTAAGATAATTAATCATTGTAGTATTAGCAATCTCTTTAATAGCTTGAAGTGATGCTTGCTGTTTAGCTATTTCACTATCATCAAATACAAGAGTACCATCTCGATTAGCTGCATCAAGCCGCTCTTCCATAGTCATATCTTTAGTATCAGCTAAGAAACTTTCAGGTATCAATAGCCATGACCGGAATTTACTAATAGTACGTTCCTCGACTAAAGTATAAAGACGATAAAGAGCAAGATAAGGTAATAAGCGATAAGGAATAGGTTTAGGATTATTAAGAAGCATCAAACGACTCAAACCATTATAAGGTAACTTACAATGATTAAGATTATTCACTTCTTCACGTTGAACAATAATAGGTTGAGCTTTAGTATATACACCCCAATCTTTATCACCAAAACGATAAGCTTCCCAACATTGAAGAACCCAAGTATATTCAATATCAATATCACCAAGAGTAGTATCTAAGACATAATCTTCATCAACAATCTTTTGCTCAATCTCACCATAAGCATTAGTGTAAGTAAGAACACCACGCTTCATAGGAACCTTAAAAACACAATGACGAGCTTTGAGGACCCCGGTAGAGGGCAAGGAGTGGTACGGAGCAGCATTCTGCGCATCAATCGTAGGATTAAAAGCAATCTCACGAGAACGAAGCATAACAGGAGTAACTGTATATTCACCCGTACTTTCATGATTATGAATTATATCTTTGATATAAGCAATATCTCTTTTAGAAAGAACTTCTTGATATTCACCAATTATATCATTGATGTTAATATCAAACTCTCGCATCCCATAATCATCATCTTCAACAAAAAGATTACCACTATCAATTCGATAATACTCAAGAGGAGAAATAATTTCAAAAATAACATCATTGTATCTTACATCACGATAAGAATAAACGCTTTCAGTACAGAACCAATAATAGAAAGCTTGAATATATTTCTCATTAGCTTTAATAAGGGAATTAAGAAGATTAAGAGTTTTCTGACCACGATCAGCTTCTTCATCAATCCAATCCTTAGCAGCTTGTTTCATAAAGTCTTCAGCAGATGGAAGATCTTTAGAAGGCTCACCGGTTTGAACACCGTTAGCATTCATGATGTTTATAAATTGCTGACGAAGAAGACCATCAAGAGCAACACGAAGATCAGCGTTACGTCTAGTGACAACATCAATATCAGCATTATAAACTTGGTAGTTATTATAGGTGTTAATGAACTCTCCTATATATTTCTCTTTAATAGGAGTAATAAAATCAACATCTCTAATCTTACCAGGCAAATCTTCTTTTCTACCATTAACGGAGTTGTAGGTCGCCATTACATACTTGTAAGTAGATTCATCTACAATCCCATTCGCAGCATCAAGAAAGGCTTTAATATCTGCTTTATCATTATTAGAATGAGCAGTAGCAATAACCCAATCACAGCCTTAGTCCAAACAGCTCCACGCTTAGTAGCTTCCGAAGCAAAAACATCAGGCTTTTCTAAAGAATTAGGAATCTTAGAAGCATCCATTTAACGACGATTTAAACGATTTGCAATACGTCTGTCATTATTCTCTATATTACCTTCAACAAGACGCTTAGTATTTAAAGAGTCTGCAAGAAAGACATACATAGCAACAATAGCAGCACTAATATGGTCGAAGTTACCCTCAGCAGTAAATCTCTGACACTCTAGAAGCAATCGAACACTACTAATAGACTTAAGTCTACGAATAGGTTTACCATCAGCAGTATATGAAAGAGGTTCATAAATAAACTCCTTTAGCATACGAAGACCATTATATTTCTTATCACCATCACCAATCACAATACCATAATCATTATTGTTAGGATTAGTCAATTTACGAGTATTGGCATTGGTTGGGTCAAGCATTAAGTAACGTCTAAGTTTATATTTAATGAAGTTAGAAACAGTCTCACCAGTACCAGCTTCCGGACAACATTCAGCATTATACATAAGACACATACCCATAGTGACTATATCATTTTGCTCCATTGTGTCCAAACGTCCTATATATTCGCATACAAGCAGTTTTTGATTTGGATAGGGAGGAATAGTATTACTACGCATCCATACTTGTGCAGAATAAAGAGAATGTTTATCTGTTACATCTTTTTGAGCCTTATCTACCTTATACGCATCCACAACAGTAAAGTATAAATCTTTAGGTACTTCACCATTTACTAAGAACGGACGATAGTACATTCTAACGCAACCGTGAGTATCATCACGAGAACCATGCGGAACTTGATTAACAAACTCATGGAATCTACCTTTACCAAATATATCACGTTTAATACATTCAGCTTTTGGTATAAATTCAGCTTTATTAGAATTACCTAAATCATTAACAACAATCCAACCGTCTTGAAAGAATCTAGTAGCATTGTCATTAATTAAATCTGAAACGTGCAGATTAAGTTCAGGAGAAGCGAACATATTCTCTGTTGTATTAATGAACGCTTCGGCAGGAGTATTAGCACGCTGTGCTTTATAGATTATATGAGTTTCACTATCATTATTATGAAAGTGATTCTCTTTATCTTGTTTATCCCAAGCATAAGCAGTGAATATAATCGAATTACCACGTTCAACATAAGGCTCACAATCCCATACTTGTGGAAAGAAGAAACCACATACTTCATGACGTTTATTAATATCCCAAACGTTTTCCATGCAAAGCATCTTATTCATTTTGGGATTATAAAAGGCTTTACTAAATGCAGCCCAGTTAGCACCTTTAGTACCACCTGTACCATAAACTCGAATAGTACCAACAGATATAGCACCAGATTCTGTATTAGATAAAGTAACGTCAAGAGCTTTTTGGAGGTTAGGGCAATTATGTGTAATTGTAAAATCTTCAAGTAAACATAAATGATCTCCATCTAACTCAAATCCATAATATTTATCATAACCAACAGGCTGTATATCAAAGGTAGTTTTGTTAGAATTTAAAGCTTTTTTATGAGCAGGACATTGTTTACGTTTAACTTTAGTCGGTATCATATCACAATTACTAAGAAGTTTGACTTTATAATAAGTCTTAGTGCCATTATGTAAAACGCTAACAGATGTTTTAATACCTAAACTTCGAGCTATATAAACAATAGCATCAGCAATATTTTTACGTTTTTGTGTTATTTCGAAATTATGTTTTTTAACATCTAAATAACCATCTGTATCAATAAGTCCAGCTAAAAGTTGAAGTCTAACAATTCTATCATTCTTAATATAATCATCAGGTATATGTTTATTATTAAATAGATTTAGAGTTTTGAGTGCGTTTCTAAAAACATTCACATTATAACCTTCTATATTTCTAATACCAACATTAATAGCTTTATCAGTATTATTATATTTACTAATAGATAGTTGTAAATGTTTTCCTTTAATATAATCATTAAGATATTCAATAATTTCTATGTCAGAACAACAAATATCATTATCATAACTATCTTCATCTCCTAACCAAACGCCTAAAACATAAGGATCTAAAATAACATCTTTATGTTTAAATTCAATACCAATTCTTTCTAGACCATAAAGTTCTTTAGCTCTAGGGGTTTTAGTTATATGAGCTATATATTCAGGGGCAGTTATATTTTTTATAATATTAGTCGTACTTTTAAAAATAGTTCTAATAATATGTTTACTATTTACAGTATGAGATATTCCATTTGTAGGAATAATTTTGTACATATCATCAAATCCACTAGTAGTTGCAAGAACAGTTCTAGGTGTACTATCTGGCCCCATAAGAATATCACCAACAACTATATCTTCAACATTTTTTAAAGAACCATCAAACATTACAAATTTAGTTCCTGCTAAAA
>ERZ779656.1134-NODE-1134-length-15362-cov-2.647220_pt1 | contig 15362 bp, 9 predicted proteins | sample MGYA00511102_ERZ779656 | MGnify/ENA primary metagenome ERZ779656 (study PRJEB29588, sample SAMEA2143980) | human gut metagenome | biome: human gut; feature: human-associated habitat; material: faeces | place: Denmark | collected 2008/2010 ... | reverse complement strand
ATGTCAACGGTATAGACAGCAGCCGTTACCCTATCTCGCGTACATTCAGTATGGGCTTGAACTTTAACTTTTAAATCAGGAGGAAGAAAATGAAAAAGAAACTGACTTTTATAATGATACTTGCCGTACTTGCCTTGACATCGTGCAGTGATTTTCTGGATAAGTACCCCAAATACGGTGTGGACCCCGAATCGGAAGTGACCAATGAGATTGCCGTAGCACTGACTACTGCCTGCTATAAGACGTTGCAGTCGTCCAATATGTATAATCAGCGCCTGTGGAGCCTCGACATCCTTGCCGGCAACAGCGAGGTAGGCGCCGGGGGAGGAACCGACGGACTGGAAACTGTTCAGGCGGCTAACTTTATAGCGCAGAGCGACAACGGTTTTGCCCTGTACGTATGGCGTTCTCCGTGGGTAGGCATCGGACGTTGTAATATCGTGCTTTCCAATCTGCCTTCGGCTGTCATCTCCGATGAGATAAAAGACCGTTGCATGGGTGAGGCATATTTTCTGCGTGCTCATTACTACTATATCCTCGTCCGCCTTTATGGTGGCGTACCTTTGCGGTTACAGCCCTTTGAGCCAGGACAGTCGACGGATATTGCCCGCAATACGGTGGATGAGGTATATGCGCAGATTCTATCGGACTGTAAGAATGCGGTGGATATGCTTCCCCCAAAGAGCAGTTACGGAGAAAATGACAAGGGACGTGCCTGCAAAGAGGCGGCGATGGCTATGCTGGCAGATATTTACCTGACGCTGGCGCCCAATCATCGGGATTATTACAATGAAGTTGTTACGTTGTGCGACCAGATTACTGCGATGGGATATGATTTGTCTCAGTGCAAGTATGCCGATAATTTCGACGCTACGATCAATAACGGTGCGGAATCCCTTTTCGAAGTACAATACTCCGGCAGTACGGAATACGATTTCTGGGGAGGGGATAACCAGTCTTCCTGGCTGTCGACCTTCATGGGACCCCGTAACTCCGGCATGGTGGCAGGCGCTTACGGATGGAATCTGCCTACGGAAGAATTTATCAAAGAGTACGAAGCGGGCGATTTGCGCAAAGATGTGACCGTGTTATATCAAGGCTGTCCTGCTTTCGACGGCATGGAGTACAGACGTTCGTGGTCGAATACAGGTTACAACGTCCGGAAGTTCCTTGTGTCGAAGACCGTTTCGCCGGAATATAATACCAACCCGAATAACTTCGTGGTATACCGTTATGCGGATGTCCTGTTAAAGAAGGCGGAAGCCCTGAACGAACTGGGACATCCCGACCAGGCTGCCGCACCTCTGAATATCGTCCGTCAGCGTGCCGGACTGGCGGATGTACCGACTACCTTGAATCAGGAAACAATGCGGGAAAAGATTATTCACGAACGCCGGATGGAACTTGCTTTTGAGGGACATCGCTGGTTTGACATGATTCGCATCAATAATGGTAACTATGCGATTGAGTTCCTGAAATCCATCGGCAAGAATCAGGTGACGAAGGAACGCCTGCTGCTGCCCATCCCGCAGACAGAGATGGACTCTAACAATCTGATGACTCAGAATCCCGGTTATTAATCGCTTTTACAATCATTCATTTAGACAGATCATATGATGAAGAAATATATATATCAGATGTTGTGCTCTCTTTTCATCGGCGGAGCGATGGTTTCCTGCGCCGAGGATTATATGGAGACGGACAAGGGACATGATACGCTGACTCTTACGGTGAATCAGCAGGAGATCGTACTGAACGAAAAGAATCACACTCAGGAAGCGTTAACGCTTTCATGGACTACGGGAACAAACTACGGAAGCGGGAACCGCATCTCTTATACACTGGAAATAGCCAAGGCGGGAACAGACTTCGCCCGTGCCTATTCCGTAGATTTAGGAACGGGAACTTATCAGTGGACGAAGAAAACGGAAGAACTCAATCAGTTTCTGAACACGCAGCTAGGCGTCGGCTATGCCGAAAAAGTATCGCTGGAAGCACGCATTACCGCTACTGTTGCCGGAATGGAAGAAAAGGAGCAGCGTGCCACAGTTTCGCTGGATGTGACTACTTATCAACCGGTTACTCCGACGCTTTACCTCATCGGAGAAGCTGCCCCTAACGGATGGAGCGCCGATCAAGCGACGCCTATGGAGCGCACGGACAACGGACAGTTTACGTGGACAGGAAAGCTGAATACCGGTGTATTCAAGTTTATAACGACATTGGGAGAATTTCTTCCATCCTACAACCGGGATGCCGCTGCCGGAGAAGAACTACGGCTTATCTACCGCACATCGGGCGACGAACCGGACGAACCGTTTACAGTCAGCAAGGAAGCGACCTATATAGTCAAGGTAGACCTGCTCGACCTGACAATGACCATGACCGAAACGGAAAACATCGGATGGCGCTTTGAAGAATTCTATATTGTCGGCTCCTTTACCGGTGACAATGGCTGGGGATTCGAGGCACTGTCTAAAGATGCCGTTCAGATGAATCTGTTCCATTATGGTGCCGTGATTCCGTGGAAGGCGGACGGTGATTTTAAGTTTACTTCCGTGACGGACTTCGGTCAGTCGGATGCTTTCTTCCATCCCACTGAAGGGAACGCTCCGTATACTTCCACTTCAGTTGTACTGGGAGGTGAAGACAATAAATGGCAAATGAAGGAAAGCGAATGCGGCAAGGCCTATAAAGTGCTGTTCCTCACAGCCAAGGGAAAGGAAAAGATGCTGATGCGTCCGTTTACCCCCTACGAAGGACTGTATCTGGTAGGCGATGCCACTCCGAACGGATGGAGCATCGACAACGCCACCCCGATGGCTAAAAGTGCCGACAGCCCTTACATCTTTACCTGGAGCGGTACACTGAATACAGGGGAGATGAAGATTTCCTGCGACAAGCAGTCCGACTGGAACGGAGACTGGCTGATGGCGGACAAGAGCGGAAAGACACCGACCGGTGAAGTGGAGACAGCCTTATTTACCAGTAAAACGGATGCGGAACTGAAGAATATGTATCCGGATGCAGACCTCGGCAGTCTGGACAATAAATGGAATATTCAGGAAGCTGGCTCGTATCGGATTACGATTGACCAGTTGAAAGAAACGATTTCGATTGTAAAACAATAAACAAGTATTCAAGATGAAGAAGATAATATATTTGGTAGCTGCCTTCCTGTGTCTGGCTTGCAGCGACGATCATGAATCGAACCCACAGAACGGAGGAGCATCGGGCAGTGTGACCGAAGTAACTCCGGTGACATCGGACTTATGCGTGGAACTGACAACCGACAAGGCTTTTTATAAACCGAACGAGACGGTGACTTTCACTGCCGCCGATGCCTTGCCTGCCGGAACAAAGGTACGCTATCGCCTTTCGGGAGAAATAGTCGGAGAAGAACCGGTCAGCGGTACGAACTGGACATGGAAGGCTCCTTCCACCGATTTCAAAGGATACATGGCAGAACTTTACCGGCAGGAAAACGGTACGGACGTCATCGTCGGTACGATTGCGGTAGATGTATCCAGCCATCCGGCACGTTTCCCCCGATATGGCTTCGTGGCAGATTTCGACGGAGACAAGACAGAAGAGAAAACGCTGGAAGAGATGGCCTATCTGAACCGCCATCACATCAACTGGGTACAGTTTCAGGACTGGCACAATAAACATCATTGGCCGCTGGGCGGCACACGCACGCAGTTGGACGAGGAATATCTCGACATTGCGAACCGCCCTGTCCATACAAGCTCTGTGAAGAATTATATCAAGGCACAACAACATTTTGGAATGAAGTCCATGTTCTATAATCTTTGTTTCGGGGCATTGAAGGATGCGGCTTCCGACGGGGTGAAAGAAGAATGGTATCTGTTTAAGGACGCTTCGCATACCACGAAAGACAGTCACGACCTGCCAAGCGGATGGAAGAGCAATATCTATCTGGTAGATCCTTCCGACAAGGAATGGCAGCAATATATGGCGGAACGGAATGACGACGTATATGCGAACTTCGCTTTCGACGGCTATCAGATCGACCAGTTGGGCAAGCGGGGAACACTTTACAACTACAACGGTACACCGGTCAACCTCCGCGAAGGATATGCTTCTTTTATCGAAGCCATGAAGCAGGCGCATCCCGACAAAAGTCTGGTGATGAATGCCGTAAGTCGCTACGGTGCCCGTCAGATCGGAGAAACCGGCAAAGTAGATTTCTTCTATAATGAGATGTGGGCGGATGAGGCGGACTTTACCCATCTGAAAGCCGTCCTGTATGAAAACGGAGTGTATGGCAATAATCAGCTGAATACGGTTTTCGCTGCCTATATGAACTATAATAAGGCGGATCATCGGGGAGAGTTCAATACAGCGGGCATCCTGCTGACGGATGCGGTGATGTTCGCTTTGGGTGGCTCGCATCTCGAACTGGGTGGTGACCATATGCTGTGCAAAGAATATTTCCCGAACAACAACCTGACGATGAGCGAGGAACTGAAAACGGCGATGGTTCATTACTACGACTTCCTCACGTCTTATCAGAACCTGCTCCGCGACGGCGGAACGGAGAACAGCATCGCTATAAACTGTACCAACGGAGAAATGAAACTCAACGTATGGCCTCCAAAGTTGGGGTCGGTCACTACCTACGCCAAGCAGGTAGACGGCAAGCAAGTAGTGCATCTGCTTAACTTCTCGCAGGCGAACAGCCTTAGCTGGCGGGACGTGGACGGCACCATGCCCGAACCTGCCCTGATCACGAAAGCGGCCTTGCAGATGAACCTGCCCGCCAAAGTGAATAAATTGTGGGTGGCATCGCCGGACGTACACGGAGGAGCTTTGCAGGAACTGGCGTTTACGCAGGAGAACGGGGTAGTTTCCTTCACACTGCCTACCTTGAAATACTGGACAATGATTGTAGCTGAATAAGGCAGTTGCAACGGAATAACTAAAAACGATAGGTATGAAGATTAGATATAAGTTTGGGGTGTGGATGTTGTGTCTGATGTTTCCGGCGTTGGTCTGGGCAGAAAACGCAAAAAGTATATGTACCTCTTTTACGCAGCAGGGTCGTCAGGTGACTTTTCACCTGGCGGACAGTGCCGCGCTGCAACTGCAACTTTGCAGTCCTTCCGTGGTAAGAATCTGGTTCTCGCCGGACGGGAAGCTGCAACGGAGAAACGCTTCCTTTGCCGTGATCAATGAAGAACTGGAAGATGTGGGAACGGTTCATGTGGACGAACAGGCCGCCTGCTATGAGATATTTACCTCGAAGCTGCGCATACGGGTGAACAAGTCGCCGCTTAGTCTCCAGATATTCGACAAATATCAGAAACTCCTCTTCAGTGACTATGCCGATAAAGGACACGTAAGCGAAGGCACGAAGAAGATGGAATATAAAACGCTTCGCCGTGACGAGCATTTCTTCGGGCTTGGGGAAAAGACCGGCAAGATGGACCGCAGAGGAGAATCTTACAAGATGTGGAACAGCGATAAACCTTGTTACAGTGTGGTGGAAGACCCTCTTTACAAGAGCATCCCTTTCTTTATGAGCAGTTACCGGTATGGTATTTTCCTTGATAATACGTATAAGACAGAGTTTAAGTTCGGAACGGAAAGCCGTGATTATTACAGCTTCGAGGCGCCGGACGGGGAGATGATTTACTACTTCATCTTCGGCAAGGACTATAAGGAAATCCTGAGTCAGTATGTAGGACTGACGGGCAAACCTATCATGCCTCCGAAATGGGCATTGGGCTTTGCGCAATGCCGTGGCCTGCTGACAAGCGAGAAACTGAGCCGCGAAATAGCCGAAGGCTACCGAACACGCGGCATCCCCTGTGATATAATCTATCAAGACATCGGCTGGACGGAACATCTACAGGACTTCGAATGGCGGAAAGGAAACTACGAGAACCCGAAAAAGATGCTTGCCGACCTGAAAGAAATGGGATTCAAGGTAGTCGTATCGCAAGACCCGGTCATCTCGCAAGCCAACAAGAAGCAATGGGAGGAAGCGGACCGTCTGGGATATTTTGTCAAGGACAGCACGAACGGGAAGAGTTATGACATGCCGTGGCCTTGGGGCGGAAATTGTGGGGTAGTGGATTTTACCTTGCCTGCCGTAGCCGACTGGTGGGGAACCTATCAGCAGAAACCCATTGACGACGGTATCTCCGGCTTCTGGACGGATATGGGAGAACCCGCATGGAGCAACGAAGAGCAGACCGAACGCCTTGTGATGAAACATCACCTGGGGATGCACGACGAAATCCATAATGTCTACGGACTGACTTGGGATAAAGTGGTCAAAGAGCAGTTCGAGAAACGGAATCCGAACCGTCGCGTCTTCCAGATGACTCGTGCCGCTTATGCGGGATTGCAGCGTTATACGTTCGGTTGGACGGGAGATTGCGGAAATGGAGACGATGTATTGCAGGGCTGGGGGCAACTGGCTAATCAGATTCCGGTGATTCTTTCCGCAGGGCTGGGAGTGATTCCGTTTACTACCTGTGACATTACGGGGTATTGCGGAGACATCGAAGACTATCACCCCTTTGCGGAACTTTATACCCGCTGGATACAGTTCGGTGCATTCAATCCTTTGAGCCGTATTCATCATGAGGGAGATAATCCGGTAGAACCGTGGCTCTTCGGTCCGGAAGCGGAAAAGAACGCGAAGGAGGCCATCGAACTGAAATACCGTTTATTGCCTTATATCTATACGTATGCCCGCGAAGCTCATGATACGGGATTGCCCATCATGCGTCCTCTCTTTTTGGAATATCCGGCGGATATGGAGACTTTCTCTACAGATGGCCAGTTCTTATTCGGACAAGAGCTGCTGGTAGCTCCGGTGGTGAAGAAGGGGGCACGTACGAAGAATGTCTATCTGCCCGAAGGCACTTGGATTGACTACAACAATAAACAAACAGTCTATACCGGAGAACAGTGGACTACCGTGGAAGCTCCCTTGTCGTGCATCCCGATGTTTGTAAAGCAGGGTTCCATCATCCCCACCATGCCGGTGATGAACTACACGCATGAGAAACTGGTCTATCCGCTGATCTTTGAAGTATTTCCGGCAAGGAACGGAGAAGAGGCTTCATTCACTTTGTACGAAGATGAGGGAGAGGACCTCGGCTATCAACGGGATGAGTTTGCCAAAACTCCCGTTCGCTTCCGGACGGAGGAGGGCGGTTATCTTCTTTCGGTTGGTGCCCGTGAAGGAAAAGGGTATGCAGTGCCCGCTCCCCGAAACTTTATTTTCCGTATGTATCTGAAGACGGCTCCCAAAGGAGTTACCGTGCAAGGTAAGAAAGTAAAGAAGGTGAAGCCGGAACGTCTGGAAGAGAATCCGGACGATGACACTGAAAGTATGGTGTGGAGTTGGGATAAGGCGACCGGTATTTGCAGCCTTCGTATGCCGGACCGAGGGGAAGAAAGTCGGATTTCCCTGCGTTTATGACTTGAACTCAACGCCTACATAAAGATATAAATTTGAAGAATTGCTGTCATCTGTCACTAAACCTGTGACAATAGTCTGATAATTAAATCATAAGACCGTGACAGCAACCTGTGACAGCAGCGTGACGGAAAGATTTGCCGTCACGCTGTCATTCATTTCAGCTATTAATAAGCCGAGTTTGTTTTAAGGTATGAAACTACAGTTCCCATTGCTTGAAACTTTGGTTCCCATTACTTGAAACTATAGTTTCATACGCTTGGAACTTTTGGTTTCAAGCCTTTGGAACTACAGTTTCTCACTGATGAAACTCTGGTTTCAAGCAGTGAAACTAATTAAGAAATCAATTGATGAACTCGTAATCTGTCAGTTGATATCTTTTCTGCTTGTATTCTTTTGTTCTTTTAAGTTTTACCTTTCCTTTTGCGGCTTCCAGCGTTACTTCGTTGAATTGTCCTTTTTGGAAATCGTAACTTATACCGTCATCTTCGAGAAGGAGGAACGTTGCCGAAGGAGCGCCGTATACTTTGCAATGCAGATCTAATACGGTTTGAGCATCTACATAGGGGACAGGTGCGGCCAATGGCAATAACGTTCCCTGGCGAACGTAGAGTGGCAACTGATCTAATTCCGTCGTAATCTCATATTCACGGTTGCCTTCATATTTCTCATTGGTATTGAAGTTGTACCATGTTCCTTCGGGGAAATAGACCGTTCTCGTTTTCTTGTTCTGGTATAAAGGAGCAGCCATCAATCCGTCTCCCATCATATACTGGTCACTGATAGTGCGCAAACGTTCATCTTTGGGATAATCCATCAATAACGGACGGAAAGGAGGTACACCTTCTTTATAATATGTATAAAAAGCACTGTACAGATAAGGAATCAGCTGCATACGCAGATTAATCAGTGTGCGGGCATATTCTTCATACCTCTTTGCTTCCGGCAGGAACTCGCCACGTTCGTTCTTTCCACGGTCGAATTGCAGCCACGGAGCGTATTGCAGATACCATGCATTGACCATAGCCTGCGGAGAAAGAATCACCGTTTGCAGACGATGGAAGAAATCTTCGGCAGAATGTGCCTCACGCACTTCAGGACACCACAACAGTCCTCCGAATGCCGAGTTGCAAAGTGCCTGAATGTACTCTTTGGGATCGTATGTATCACTATAAAGTACAGCGTTGCGTGAAGACATGAACATACCGGACGACCGGTAATCCTGATAGGTGCGGGTATTTTTTTCACGATAGATACTGTCCATCGCATTCACATAAAGGGAACCGAATACCTGGTGCATCTTTTCTCCGTCGATGCCCGAAGGGAACTGTGCCATATCCGGGAAGCACCATGTGGCGGAAGCAAAAGATATGTTCGAGTTGTCACATTCGTCCAGTTTGAAGCCGGAGATGCCTTCTTCTATCAGTGTGCGGTGGTAATCGGTAAATATTTTGTGTGCTTCCGGCTGGATGAAGTCCGGTACCAGTCCGTTCCATACAAGGAAATCGCCTGAGTAGGGCTCCAGCGCCTTCCGGATGGGGGAAGAAGGATGAACATACGCGTGTTCCCACAGGTTTACTTTGTATCCTTTCTGCTGCAACTGGTCCAGCATTTCTTTGTGCCTTGGAAAACGGTCGTCGCTCCAGCGATAAGAACAGGAGTAAGTGGCCGTCTGCCATCCCGGTTCGAGTCCCAGTACGTCGCACGGAATCTGTTTCTCGCGGAAATAGTTGGCAAAACGCATGACGGAGTCTTGCGTCGCATCTCCTTTGACACGGTATTTGAATCCGAGTCCCCACATCGGAGGAAGACATCCGCCGCCGGAGAGGAGGTTGTATCTCTTGACTACATCCAGCACTTCCGGTCCGGTGATGATAAATACCTCAATGCCTTTGGCGCCGGGTACGTCGATATGGACTTTATTTCCGTTGCTTCTGTTCTTATACAAGTCTTCCGTGGTGGTAGCAATGTGTTTTCTTTCTTCCGTTTGTAGTTGACGACTATGCTCGGTTTTCTGATTGGAGCCGCACAGGAAAGTGGTATACCGTGCCGTGTTGACCAGAATACCGTACCCTTTGGTAGAGACGTAGAATGTCTGCGGAGCATGTGTATATCCGAGTCCGTTCAGCGGATTGTCGTTTACTATCGGGCGCTTGCGCAGGCCACGCTGACCGAAAGTTTCGAATTGAAGTCCGAAACCGTATATTTGTTCGTTGTCCTCCAGAGGGACTTCGATCAGACAGCCACGGTCGGGGTTTTTTTTTTTTTCTTCGTCGGGGCTGAAGGGCGGCTTTGCAGCCGGAAGTTGTTTCATTGCTTCTACGGCAGGTTTCCCGCCGAATAAGGAATAAGGGGTAAAAGTGTCAATTTCTCCCGCTTGCAGCTTGATGATTCCCGGAGCAATTTCTTCTTGAGCGGATGCTTGCCCGGCAAACAGGAGACCTACTGTGGATAGAAAAAGGTTGAGTAATAGTTTTCTCATTATAGTTTATTTTATCATGGTTATATTAAAATAGACTTCTGAAATGCGATTTTCCACTAAAATGCAATAAAAGAATATTGCAAATATAGGAATAAAACAGATGCGGTATCAAGTATTAATACCTGAGAAGTCAGATAAAGTGACCTGTCACGACATATATTAATGTTTGTGACGGGAGATATTAATATCTTCTTTTTTTGACCGTGATTCTAAAAATAAGGTTTTATATTTGTCCTTGTTTAAGAATGAAAAAGAATAAAACCATGAAAAAGAATTGTTTTCTCCTTCTCTTTTTGCTTTGTGCCTGCCTCGTTCAGGCACAGGATACGTATCGTACCGACAAGGATGTACCTTACATTTCCGGCTCCGAAACAGATGCTTATCGTCTGGAACGTTGTAAACTGGATGTTTATTATCCCGAGAATAAAAAAGATTTTTCCACCATTGTATGGTTTCATGGCGGTGGTATGGAAGGCGGAAGTAAATTTGTTCCCAAGGAACTGACGGATCAAGGCTTTGCAGTAGTGGCGGTTAATTATCGTTTGAGTCCGAAAGCAAAGAATCCGGCTTATATAGAAGATGCCGCCGAAGCCGTGGCATGGACATTCCGGAATATCGAAAAGTATGGCGGTCGCAAGGATCGTATCTTTGTTTCCGGTCATTCGGCAGGAGGTTACCTTACGTTGATTCTGGCAATGGATAAGAAATACATGGCTGCATACGGAGCCGATGCGGATAGTGTAGCTGCCTATCTTCCGGTCAGCGGACAGACTGTCACTCATTTTACCATCCGCAAAGAACGTGGCCTGCCCAACGGAATCCCCATCATTGACGAATTTGCTCCGGTAAACAAGGCCCGCAAGGATACCGCCCCTGTTGTGCTGATTACGGGGGATAAGAATCTGGAAATGGCTGACCGGTACGAAGAGAATGCACTGCTGGCATCGGTATTGAAGAATATCGGCAATCGGAAAGTCTCTTTATATGAACTTCAAGGATTTGACCACGGACAGGTACTCGGTCCTGCCTGCTATCTGATCGTTAATTATGTGAAGAGGTTCAAGTAATAGACCTGTGATATCCTTTCATTTGATATGGATAATGTGTATATTTGCACGAAACTCATATCAAAAATGTGTAAGTTCTCACATTTCAGATATCAAAAATGTGACTCGGTATGTTTGAAAGAGGAATTATTCAGCTGTTAGCGGCTTGGAAAACGGATGTAAACAGGAAGCCTTTGGTTATTCATGGGGCGAGACAAGTGGGTAAGACGTGGGCTTTGAAGTATTTCGGTCAGAAATACTTTGAAGATGTTGCCTATTTTAGTCTGGATAAAGATGAAAGCGGACTTTGCGATATCTTTAAAACGACTAAAGACCCCGAACGCATTATACAGCAATTGTCCTTTTTGCATGGACGAAAAATTAATCCTCAGACTACTTTGCTGATATTGGATGAGATTCAGGAGTGCAATGAAGCGCTGAACTCTTTGAAATATTTCTGCGAAGAAGCACCCGAATATGCAGTGGCTTGCGCTGGTTCTTTACTTGGAATTTACCTGAATCACATAGGCAATTCCTTTCCGGTTGGAAAAGTAAATCATCTGTCTATGTATCCGCTGACTTTTACGGAGTTTCTGAATACGAAAGATCCGGCGATGTATCAATATATGTGCTCTGTCAAAGAAATAGCGCCTCTTCCCCAAATCTTCTTCGACAAACTGCGGGAAGCCTTCATTGCCTATTCTATTTGTGGCGGTATGCCCGAACCTGCTTCTTTGATGGTTGACTTTAATGATATGCAAAAAGTGGATTCATCGCTTCGGGATATATTGAATGACTATGCTCTGGATTTTGTGAAACATACTACACCTACGTTGGCGCCCCGTATCAATTATGTATGGAACTCTCTGCCCTCTCAATTGGCGAAAGAAAATCGTAAGTTTGTTTATCAACTGGTTCGTCCCGGAGCACGTGCGCGTGAATACGAAGATGCTATTTTATGGTTGGAACAAGCTGGTCTTGTCAACAAAGTAGTTCTGAGCAAGTCGCCTAGGCTGCCACTGAAAGCCTACGATGATTTGAGCACTTTTAAGCTCTATGCATTGGACATAGGGTTGTTGAGGCAATTGTCCGAACTGGATGCAAGTGTTTTGTTATTGTCCACTCCCGGATATACGGAATATAAAGGGGCATTGGCAGAGAATTATGTATTGCAAAGTCTTACAGCACAATTTCAGGCTTCGTTCCGTTACTGGACTTCCGGTAATAAAGCAGAAGTGGATTTTTTACTTCAGCATGGTAATCATATTTATCCGGTAGAAGTGAAAGCAGACCAGAATATAACAGGTAAAAGTCTGATTCAGTACGAGAAACTTTATCAACCTGCTTGCCGGATTCGATATTCGATGCTGAATTTGAAACAAGACGGCAATCTGATTAATATTCCTTTATTTCTTGCGGATAAGACGAAAGAGCTGCTGAATAATAACGTGGGATAAAGAATAGAGAGAAACGGCCAAGTGATGAAAAATACAGGTCATTTAAGGAAAATATCTGTGAAATGTAACGTTTCTCATAGTCTGTGAATCATTTATTATATCAGAAATCGGTCGTATTGGCTACATTTACTCCGATTTTACAAACTAATAAATAAAATAGCTATGAAGACATTAAGCAGAACTGTACTTACTCTTTTTGTTTTATCCTTCTCCTGTTTGGCAGCGATAGCCGGAGAAGTATCTTTTAAAATAACCAGGCAATATCTGAACTTCCCCATCTCCCATAAAGAGAACAGAGGAAGGATGACTTTTGAAGTAAACGGCAAGCCGGATTTATCCGTCGTTATCCGTCTGGCGCCGGATGAAGCGGAATACTGGGTGTTTAAAGATGTGTCGGCTTTCAAAGGAAAGACGATCAAGATAACCTACGACGGCAATGAGAAGGGATTGAGTAAAATATACCAGTCCGACGAAATCGAAGGACAAGCTGAACTGTATAAGGAAAAGAACCGTCCGCAATTCCACTTCACTACCCGGAGAGGCTGGATCAATGACCCTAACGGATTAATCTATTATGAGGGCGAATACCACCTGTTCTACCAGCACAATCCTTTCGAAAGAGACTGGGAGAATATGCACTGGGGCCATGCGGTCAGCAAGGACTTGATACACTGGACAGAATTACCGGACGCTCTGTATCCCGACCATTTAGGAACGATGTTCTCCGGTTCGGCAGTCATCGACTATGATAATACCGCCGGATTCAATAAAGGCAAGACTCCAGCCATGGTTGCCGCCTTCACTGCCGCCAGCAGTGACAGACAAGTGCAGGGGATAGCCTATAGCCTTGACAAAGGACGTACCTTCACGAAGTACGACAAGAATCCGGTGATTAACTCCAAGGAGAAATGGAACTCTCAGGACACACGCGACCCGAAAGTGTTCTGGTATGCGCCCTCCAAACATTGGGTACTGGTACTGAACGAGCGCGACGGACACTCCATTTATACCTCTTCCAATCTCAAAGACTGGAAATACGAGAGCCATGTTACAGGCTTCTGGGAATGTCCCGAATTGTTCGAACTGCCGGTTGACGGTGACAAGAACCACACGAAGTGGGTGATGTACGGTGCCACCGGTACGTATATGCTAGGCTCTTTCGACGGCAAGGTATTTACTCCCGAAGCCGGAAAATACTGCTATACCACCGGAAGTATCTATGCGGCCCAGACCTTTACGAATATTCCGGCAAGCGACGGCAGACGCATCCAGATAGGCTGGGGAAGAATCTCCCACCCCGGTATGCCTTTCAACGGAATGATGATGCTCCCCACCGAACTGACTTTGCGTACCACCAAAGACGGCATCCGCCTTGTCAACGTTCCCGTAAAGGAGGTCGAATCCTTGTGTAAGCCTCTTCGTTCCTGGAAATCTCTTTCTTCGGATGAGGCCAACCGCCATCTGAAAGAGTTTTATGATGCCGACTGTCTCCGCATTAAGACAACGATCAAACTCTCTCATGCCACGGATGCCGGATTCAACCTTTTCGGCCAGCGCATGATCGGCTACGACATGAACTCCAATACCCTGAACGGCCGGTTCTACTCTCCCCAAGACCCGACCAGCATGGAATTGAGTGCCGATATTTACATTGACCGCACCTCTATCGAAGTATTTATCGACGGCGGACTGTATTCTTATTCCATGGAACGCCGCCCTGACACTAACAACAGAGAAGGATTCCATTTCTGGGGAAACCGTATCGAAGTGAAAGACCTGCAAGTCTTTTCCGTAGAATCCATTTGGTAGACGGAAATCAAAAGCTATCTTTGTTTTCAGTTATTTAAATAGGAAAGAGAATATGAAAACGCGTAGTGAAGTTTTTCAGTTTGAGAAAGAGTTGAAATGGGAGCACCCCGCTCCGGGAATCCGTCGTCAGATAATGGGATACGACGGACAGTTGATGATGGTCAAGGTAGAATTTGAGAAAGGAGCAGTCGGTACGTTGCATGAACATTACCACAGTCAGGCTACCTACGTGGCAAGTGGAAAGTTTGAACTGACCATCGGCGACCGGAAAGAGATACTGTCGACCGGCGATGGCTACTATGTAGCACCCGACGAACCGCATGGATGCGTCTGTCTGGAAGCGGGAGTATTGATAGACACATTCAGTCCCATGCGGGCGGATTTTCTGGAATAGTTCCTGATGAATGGTAGGTTACCGGATAATGATGGTATAAATTTACCACATATATGGTATTTCCTGTCAACAAAAACTGCACTATCTTTGTAATATCTTAAAACAAAGGAAATTAAAAACAGATATATATGGAAAAGATTGCAAGGAAATTGACGGATTTGATAGGTAACACTCCGTTGTTGGAACTAAGTAATTATAATAAGAGTAACGGCTTGAAGGCTCGCCTGATAGTGAAAATCGAATCATTCAATCCCGCGGGCAGTGTAAAAGACCGCGTGGCATTGGCAATGATTGAAGATGCCGAAGTGAAAGGAGTCTTGACTCCCGGCGCAACGATCATCGAGCCTACCAGTGGAAATACGGGAGTAGGATTGGCATTCGTTGCTGCCGCCAAGGGGTACAAACTGATTTTGACGATGCCCGATACGATGAGCGTCGAACGTCGTAACCTTTTGAAAGCTCTGGGAGCGGAACTCGTGCTCACTCCCGGTGCCGACGGAATGAAAGGGGCGATTGCCAAAGCGGAAGAGTTGAAAGCTGCCACTCCGGGCAGCGTTATCTTACAGCAATTTGAAAATCCTGCTAATCCCGCTATGCATCTACGCACTACCGGACTGGAAATATGGAGAGATACCGAGGGGAAAGTCGATATCTTCGTTGCCGGTGTAGGTACTGGCGGGACAATTAGCGGAGTAGGAGAAGCATTAAAGATGCG
>ERZ779656.1113-NODE-1113-length-15545-cov-2.595868_pt1 | contig 15545 bp, 10 predicted proteins | sample MGYA00511102_ERZ779656 | MGnify/ENA primary metagenome ERZ779656 (study PRJEB29588, sample SAMEA2143980) | human gut metagenome | biome: human gut; feature: human-associated habitat; material: faeces | place: Denmark | collected 2008/2010 ... | reverse complement strand
GTATTATTGAAAAATACCAAGCAATTCACACTTACTGCGCAGCATCAGGAGCCACATACGAGTATGCATTGGACATCTTTGCAGCATTGTTTGTCAGAGTGACAGCCTCTCTGTAGTAGGCAACAACAGGAGTGCCCTTATCCACAGCGTTGAACAGCTGCTCTGCAAAAGCAGGCGGCACATTGATACATCCGTGTGAGCCTGAGGTTTTGTAAATTGTTCCTCCAAAGGTATCACGCCAGCTGGCATCATGGATACCTATATTGTAGGCAAACGGCATGAAATAGCTGACAGGAGAAGAGTAACCCTCACCGACAAGAGTAGCATTTCTCTGCTTGTAAACAATCTTGTATACACCGTCTACAGAGCCATTCTGACGAGCGAGATTACCTGACACGAAATCAGACTCCATCTGGAGAGCACCATCCTTGTAATACCACATGTGCTGCTTTGTGTAGTCAATCTCTATGTATGTATTACCTATGTCGTCAGCGCCTCGGTAGAGTGCTGTCTGCTCGTAAACAGGCTCTCTTTCCACTGGCTTGCCTCCCTCTAAATCTGAAAGAAGTTTGGCCTTCTCATTTTTCTTGTTGACTACCCATCCGTAGTCTCCACCACCTATTTCAATAGTGTCACCGGACGATGTTTTGAACGAGCGCTTGCGGCCGAAGGTATTGTACTTGGAAGCAAGCTGCTGGACATATTTAGTGCCCTTGGCATCATCTATGCTTACGCTGCCGTCATCTGAGATGCTTAGCATATCAAGGATTTTGGCTGAGTCAAGCTTCTCGTCGGCACCTTCAATTTTGTAGGTGACGGTTGAAGCAGTGTATTTGTCTAGTGCCTCTTTTTCATTTTTGATTGTATCACTGTTTTTTGTGATTTTTGGAGCTTCATAACAGTCATCACTTAAGGTAAGCTTTGGGAGCTCGTTGTCCAGGGCGTCCTTTACCTCGGCAAGGATGCTGTCATATATCGGTTTGCAGCCATTTTTCTCTTCAATCACATCGTATTTGCCGTCTTTTATCTCGATGTGGGCATCCTCCGGATTTTCAATGTAGTCATCACTGAAAATATCAAGAGCCTTGAGCTTTTCAGCCAAAGTGGCATCGTCATATTTGGACGAACCCTTTAGAGTATAGTTTTGAGCTTTGAAAAGACTGACAGGCCATGTAAAAGCATTCTGGCTTTTTAGGATTTGCTCCTCGTCACCGTTTGAGACATATTCATAGGAAAAATCAGGTCCCTTAAGTGAAAAGCTGTTGCCTTTTCTATCAGTGATTGTGAGCAGGTAGTCGCGGCTTAGGGCTGTATTTTTTTCTATTGCCTCTTTTGCGGTTTTCCCTGCGTATTTTACAGAGTTAATCTTTGTGTTGAACAGATAGTGGCTGCTAAAATAAAAGGCAAAGCCAAGATAAACAGCCAAAATCACGCCAAGCACAACGGCGCAGGTTATAAGTACTTTTTTCTTCATGTAAATCGACCTCCTTGGAGATATGCTGTTGCTGCCCACACCGGGGTGTAGGCGGCAGCTAAAATCAGTTACATTTGTGAAGATGTGACACATCCATATAGTCAGGCAGACCATTCTTGTAGGCTACAGCGGTTTCTCCCTGAATAAGTGGCTTTAAGTATTCGATAAGCTCAGGCTTCACATCATTGCCAGCATCATTGATCCACTCTCTTGGCACAGACTTGGCCTCGTTTGCGATATCCTTGATAGCAGAATATGTGTATTCTACCTGATAAGGATCATTTGAGATGCGCTTTAAGCATACCATTGATGCGGTCACACCCTCTGCTGCAATAGTGACACCCTTTTTACCCTGAGCAAAAGATTCCTCGATATCGGTTAATGATGCAAGGTGTGAGGCACAGCGCTGGAGCACATTTACCTCTACAGAGCGCACCTTGACACCGATGTTTTCCTTTACGATGAACTCAAGAGCTTTTCCGGCACCGCTTAGCTGCTGGTGTCCGAACTGGTCACATGAGGCATTTGATGATGTAATGTATGAGCCGTCTGCGTCATGTATTCCTTCGGATACGGCAACTATCACATTGTTAGTGTGCGTAAGGGCTTCTTTTATATCGGCAACAAATTTGTCCTTGTCGAAATTCACCTCAGGCAGATAGATGAACTGAGGCGCTGTATTGTACTCATTACGTGCGAGAGCGGAAGCGGAAGTGAGCCATCCTGCGTCACGTCCCATGATTTCAACGATTGTTACACTCTTAACAGCATAGATAAAGGTATCATGGGCTATCTCAAGCATGCTTGATGCGATATATTTGGCGGCAGAGCCAAATCCCGGAGTGTGGTCTGTCATGCACAGATCATTGTCAATGGTTTTTGGAATCCCTATAATTTTCACATCACTGTTGATTTTTTTTGCATAATCGGATAACTTTAATACGGTATCCATCGAATCATTTCCACCGATGTAAAAGAAAGCTTTTATAGAAAGCTTATCGAACTGGTGGAAGATGTATACATATGGTGAATCATCATCCTTGTAATCAGGGAGTTTGTGGCGGCATGAGCCAAGATACATGGCAGGTGTGGTCTTGAGCTTTTCAAGATTAGCATCATCTGCAAAAATATCTGACAGATTGAGATAATTCTCATTTAATATGCCGAGTATTCCGTTTACGGCGCCATAGCAGATATCGTATTTCTCAGAGCTTTTTACTCCTGCGATGACTCCTGCAAGGCTTGCGTTGATTGCAACAGTTGGGCCGCCTGACTGGGCGACGATACAGTTTGACTGATTCATTGTAATCTCCTTATTGTGTATTTTAACTATTCTCTTCTGTAAGAATAGTTATGGTATAACTTTAAAATGACTAATGAAGGCGCATGGCATATGCACCGCATAATCATATAGATTGTAGTATCAAACATTATTTTTAGCAAGGGTTAAAATGAAAAATATGAATAAATACGAGAATTGCTTATTGTGTCCAAGAAAATGTGGCATAAACAGAAGCACCGGACAAACAGGCGTATGTGGCGTTTCGTCTGAAATAAAGGTGGCGCGAGCAGCACTTCATTACTGGGAGGAGCCGTGCATATCAGGAAAAAGAGGAAGTGGGGCAGTTTTTTTCTCAGGCTGCAGCCTGCACTGCGTGTTCTGCCAGAACAGGGAGATCTCTGACGGAAAAGCGGGAAAGGTAATCAGTAAAGAGAGGCTGAGTGATATCTTTATGGAACTTGCGGACAAAGGCGCAAATAATATCAATCTGGTCACACCGGGGCAGTATATCCCTGATATAGTGTGGGCGGTAAACGATGCAAAAAGCCGCGGCATGAAGCTTCCTATTATATACAATACGAGCGGATATGAAAATGTGACAGAGCTAAAGCTGCTTGAGGGTATAGTGGATGTGTATCTTCCGGATTTTAAATATATGGACAGTACGCTTTCGGCAAGGTATTCAAGGGCAAAAGATTATCCGTCTGTCGCAAAGCAGGCGCTTTCAGAGATGGTCAGGCAGCAGCCGGATGTCGTGATTGACGATGCGACAGGACTCATACAAAAGGGAGTTATTGTGCGACAGCTTCTACTGCCGGGACATGTGAATGATGCAAAGGCTGTACTTAAGTACCTGTATGATACATATCATGATCACGTATATATAAGCATGATGAGCCAGTTTACGCCGATTGCACTAAAGGATTATCCTGAGATAAACCGCACAGTGACAAGGAGAGAGTATGAAAGGCTTGTTGACTATGCCCTCGAAATAGGAATCACGAATGCATTTATACAGGAGGGTGACGTGGCAAAGGACAGCTTCATTCCGGCATTTGACTGTGAGGGAGTATAATATTTACCGTTTTTCTTAATAAAATAGTAAGAATTGGCAGGCAAAAATGACTGGATTTTGTGACACCGGTGTAGTACTATGGTTATGTGATATTTTTTAACTGTGAAGGTACTGAACAGTTACGATATTTTGTTATTACTCACATCCCGGTGTGACAGACGATAATGTTTTTAATCACACAGGATACATTATTCAATAGAGGATACATTGATGAAAAATATAGGAGAACAGCAGATAATAATTGAATGTCCGAATACTATCTTTCATCTATACATTGACAGTGAGGATGAGCTTTCAAAGGTTAAGGTGTTTATGAACAATATAAAGCATGTTGATTCGATAAGTCTGCATGATATATACAACTGGTGCAACAGACAGCATTTGCAGTACACGACGACATTTAATTATGACAGTAAAATGACCTTGACAGAAATGATAAAATCCTACATATTTTACTTCAGACAGAAGCTTAGATATGTAAATAATAGTGATAGGATGATAGAAACATGAGATACCCTGAATTTCTAAAGGATAGAGGAACAATAGGCTTTGTGGCGCCCTCGATGGGCTGTACAACAGAGCCGTACAGGAGTGCCTTTGACAATGCCATTAAAAGGTTTCACAGCATGGGTTATAAGACGATAGAGGGACCTAACTGCAGGTGCGACAGTGGCATAGGTATCAGCAATACACCTAAGAAGTGCGCAGAAGAGCTGAACGAGAGCTATGCTTCTGTTGACAGTGATGTGCTTATATCCTGTGGTGGTGGCGAGCTGATGTGCGAGGTAGTGCCTTATATTGATTTTGAGCGCGTGAAGCAGTCAAAGCCTAAATGGTACATGGGCTATTCCGACAACACGAATTTCACATTTTTGGAGGCTACTATTGCAGATACAGCAGGTATTTACGGGCCGTGTGCGGGCAGCTTTGGCATGGAGGTGTGGCATGAGTCACTTACCGATGCATTTAATCTGCTTTGTGGCAGGAAGCTTTCATTTACCAATTACCCTATGTGGGAGAAGGAATCGATAAAGGATGAGAATGCTCCGTTTGTGGGCTACAACCTGACTGAAAAGTCGTGTATCAGCTCTATTCCTGCGGTGGCAAAGGAAAGCATGCTTACCATGAGAGGCAGGCTGCTTGGTGGCTGCATGGATTGTCTTATCAATCTGCTTGGTACATCGTTTGACCATGTAAGGGAATTTAATGAGCGCTACAGTGATGATGGTATCATATGGTTCCTTGAGGCCTGTGACCTTAATGTGATGGGCATGAGAAGGGCTATGTGGCAGATGAAAAATGCAGGATGGTTTTCAAATGTAAAGGGCTTTCTTATCGGACGCCCGGCGCACTTCGGAGAGGAAATGTTTGGCATAGACCACAGACAGGCGCTTTCATCACTGCTTAGAGAGTTTAATGTGCCAATCATCATGGATCTGGATATAGGTCATATGTCGCCGATGATGCCTGTGGTATGCGGAAGCATGGCAGATGTCAGCTTCGATGGAAGCAACTTTACAATTTCGTATGATATAGAGCAGTAGATTGGAGGAAAAATGATTAGATCAATAAAGAAAAAAGCAAAGAGTATTGTATGTAGCGTGCTTGCTGCGGTGACACTGTTTACGATGAATCCGGCAGTATTTGCAACAGAGACAGCTACGCAGACGGATACAGTTTCAAGTGTTGATGTATCAGGCAGTGACGCAGCTGATAAGAGTAACACAGACAGTACTGCAGACAGCACAACGACAGCCGGCAGTGAGGCAAACGACAAGGTGACCATCAGCAATAATGATAAGCCATACTTAAGTCTTGGAGCAGACCTCACACCGGATCAGAGAGCGACAGTGCTTGGATTTATGGGAATCGAGCTCACTGATCTGGACAAGTACGATGTGGTCTATGTAAATAATGATGAGGAGCACAAGTACCTCGATTCATACATCAGCAAGAGCGAGATTGGCACAAGGTCACTTTCCTCAGTACTCATTACAGAGGATAAAAAGGGTGCGGGTCTTAGTGTTTCCACACACAATATCAATTACTGTACGGTAGGAATGTACAAGAATGCGCTTGCCACAGCAGGCATAGCTGATGCTAAAATCATAGTCGCAGGACCTTTCCCTATTTCCGGAACGGCAGCACTTGTAGGCACACTAAAGGCATACGAGGAGATGACAGGCAAGAAGCTTGACGACAAGGTGACAGACGCAGCGATGGATGAGCTTGTCACAACAGGAGAGCTCAACAAGAGCATTGACGGCGATTCGCAGGATATCGAGGCAATGATTGCTGACCTAAAGAAGCAGCTTGCCGATGGAAGGCTCAAGGATGAGAGCCAGATAAAGGATGCGATAAAGGAGGCTGCAAAGGATTACGACCTGAAGCTTTCTGATGATGATATTGCAAAGCTGACATCGCTTCTTATGAAGCTTAAGGATGCCAATATCGACTGGGATTCAGTCATCAACCAGGCACAGGACTGGGCATCAAAGCTTGGCGATAAGATAAATGACCCGGGCTTCTGGGAAAAGATTGGTAACTTTTTCATGGATTTATGGGATAAGATAAAATCCCTGTTCAGCTAGAAAAGCTACAGGAGACAGTAAGAATAAGCAGAATATGAATCAGGCAACTCCCTGAAACGTAAGCATGAGCTGCACGTTGAAGGGAGTTTTTTAATTAATAAAAAAATAATAAATTTCTGCCGAATACATTGATACAAAGGTCATATTCTATTATAATTAAATGGATAATGGATTAATGTAAACAATGCACATAAGAAAGATGGGATTTGATGATAAAGATAAATAAATTTCTGGCAGCCTCTGTCGTAACATTGTCATTAGCCGCATGTGACCTGGCACCATACAGCAGCATAGCAGTCTATGCGGATCAGGCGGCTAAGGTTGTGTGTGATGAGAGATACTGGGTAGCGGCGAGAAGCGGACCGGGAACAGAGTATGAGCTGGAGCACAAGCTTTCAAACGGCAAGGATATTACTATTCTTGAGCAGACCACAGGTGCAGACGGCAAGGTGTGGTACAAGGCAAAGTACAATCTGGCAGCAAATAACGAGGAGTGTGTCAGCTATATCAGGTCTGATTTTGTATCAGCAGGTACCGGCACAGCTGAATCAGACAATGCGCAGACAGGGGATGCTTCGGCAGACACCGGCAATGCGGATGCCATACAGCAGAATAATGAGGAGCAGCTTGCCCTTGCAACCGCATCGGGAGCATATGCTACAGGTACGATTACAGGTGGCAATGTGTATGTCCGCAATGCAGCAGGCACATCCGGCACTACCAAGGTTGTCTCACTCAACTGGAACCATCAGGTTGACATAATTGGAGAGACCAGGGTAAACGGTGTGGTCTGGTATAATGTCAAGGGTACTTTAAACGGCAAGGCATTTACGGGCTGGACTATCAGTACATACATAAAGGTGACATACAATAATAGCGGAGACAATACTGATTTTGTCACGGCTATGAAGAATGCAGGCTTTCCTGACAGCTATATTCCAAACCTTACAGCTCTTCACAATAAGTATCCAGGCTGGACATTTGAGGCTGTAAATACAGGTTTGAATTGGGATACGGTGATTGAAAATGAAAGTGTAAACGGACTTAATCTGGTATCCAAATCAGCAGACAATTCCAAGAAATCCACAGCTGCCGGAGCATATAACTGGTCAACAAATACGTGGGTTGAGTACGAACCGGGATGGGTGTCAGCAAGCAGTGCCTATATTGCTTATCTCATGGATCCAAGGAATTTTCTTGATGAGACCAATATTTTTCAGTTTCAGAGTCTGGCATACAGTCCGAATGAGGCACTTGAAGGTGTCAAGTCCATAGTAAAAGGTACATTTATGGAGGGAACAAAGACCTATTCCAACAATGGCGAGAAAATCAATTATGCAAGCACATTCATGGATGTGGCAAAGAGCAGTGGAGTAAGTGCATACCATATAGCATCGCGTATAAAGCAGGAGCAGGGAAAAAAGGGAACGAGCCCTCTTATTTCGGGTACATATTCCGGATATGAAGGATATTATAATTATTTTAATTTTAGTGCAACCGGAAACACGAAGGATAAGATTTATAAAAATGGTCTGTCTTTTGCCAAGAAGCAGGGCTGGAATACAAGAGTAAAGTCCATAAGCGGCGGAGCTGTAAAGGTGGGCAGCAATTATATAAATAAGGGTCAAAATACACTGTATTTTGAGAAGTTTAATGTAGTAAATACAAGCTCGCTGTATTTCCATCAGTACATGGGCAATGCCACAGCGGCTCTTACTGAGGGACAGAGTCTGGCTAAAGGATATTCAGACAAGAATCAGGCTTTTGTATTTAAAATACCTGTATACAACAATATGCCATCGTCAGCAGTGGGCTTCGATAAAGCTGGCGATACCAATAACTATCTGCAGTCGCTTGCGATAAGCGGTGTAACACTCACACCGGCCTTCAATGGAGCGACAACAAGCTATTCAGCAGTTGTTTCAAATGCTATAAGCTCAGTGACTGTTTCGGCAGATGCTGTTTCAGGAAACAGTGGTGTTTCAGGCACAGGAAGCTATTCGCTTGCTGTCGGAAATAATACAATTAAGGTAAAATGCAAGTCGCAAAGCGGTGATACAAGAACATACACTATCAATATAAACAGGCAGGCGGCATCTGCAAATAATGCAGGTGGCAATAATAATCAGAACAATAATAACCAAAATAATACAGATGTAAACATAACATCAGGTAAATACAGTATAGGTACTTATATTACAGGCATTGAGCCTGGAACCGGTGCAGCTGATTTTGTGAAGAATATAGCAGTATCAGCATCAGGTACTGTAAAGCTTCTGACAAGCTCAGGCTCAGAAAACAGCGGAAAGATTGCAACAGGCAATAAAGTGGCTGTTTATGATGCTTCAGGTAATCTGAAAAAGACATACGATATTGTTATATATGGAGATATCAATGGTGATGGTGCTGTAAATGCTCTTGATATGATTAAGCTCAACAGACATATCTTAGGAAAGGGAACACTCACAGGTGCTTATCTGGAGGCAGCTGATGCCAACAGAAAGGGTGATGGTGGAAATGCCCTTGATATGATAATCATGAACAGACACATACTGGGCAAATCAAAGATATCGCAGAATTAGAAATGTGAGGAAAGATATGAAGAAATTATTTGGATGTATATTATCACTTGTTGTGGCGGTGATGCTTGTTTTCACACCTGCCGAGCATGTATATGCGCAGGGACTTGGTCTCAGTGTCAGCTCAAGCTCTGTAGCTGTTGGAAAAACAGTTAAGGTGACTGTTTCCATGCCGTCTGGATATTTTGGCACTGTAGTTATCTCAAGCTCTGATGAGGGAGTACTGAGTAACGGAGGGGATGGTGTGGCCAATATTGGTGACGCCGCAGGATATCCCACATCGCAGTCATTTTCATTTACGGCGAAGGCTGCAGGAAGCTGCACTATAAAGGCATATTGTACAGTTGTAGGAGATGCAGAGGGCAACGATGCCGGAGGTGTAATTACCGGTGCCAGCACGAAGGTGACGGTAACAAGTGCTTCATCAAACAACGATTCAAACAGCAACAAGGATAACAAGGACAATTCCGGCAGCAATACCGGCAATGACAGCAATGCAAATAAAGATAATGAAAACAAAGAGGAAAAGAAATCCTCAAACGCATCTCTTGGTTCGCTTGTTATCTCAGCAGGTACGCTTTCCCCTGAGTTTTCTGCTGCGACAAAGGATTACACAGCTACAGTAGATTACAGCTGTTCAAGCCTTGCGGTTACAGCAAATCCGGCTGATTCCAAGGCGAGTGTGACATCAGTCACAGGCAATGATTCACTTGAGGTTGGAGAGAATACGGTCAGCGTTGTTGTGACAGCAGAGGACGGCAGCACAAGCACATACAATATAGTTGTTACCAGAAGAGCCGAGGATGATCCGGAGAATGCAGATAAGCAGGATAACTGGAAGAAGTTCGATATAAATGGCACAGAGTGGACTATGGTAAATGACATTCCAGAGGATGTTGTTCCTGAAGGTTTTGAGCACTCAAAGACAGTGATTGACGGACTTGAATACAATACCCTTCATGGAACCTTTGGTGATATCACGCTTGTGTATTTACAGTCGGAAAGCGGAAATGGGCTTTTTGTATATGATGCAGCACAGAATGCAGCATATGAGTTTGTCCGTATCAATTCAGAGTCGCATTTTATAGTGGTTTTACTGCCTAAGGTGGATGATGTGCCTGAGGGATATAATGAGATATCGCTCTCTATAGAGGGCAAGGGTGTGGCAACAGCCTACCAGACCAAAGTCGAAAAAACCGATGATCAGACAAAGGATTTTTACCTCGTATACGCTATGAATGACAATGGTGAGAGTGGCTGGTACACATATGATAGCGTAGATGGCACATATATGAGAACCAAGCTCAGTACACCTACAGTGGCACAGGATGAAAACGATACAACAAAGAGCGAGCTTGTCCCGGGAATTGCCAATAAATATCTTGTTTTAGCTGCAATACTGGTTCTTATTATCATTATTCTGTTACTGTTGCTTATTGTATCAGCTGTGAAAAACAGAAAATATAAGGCAATGGACTATCATGATGACGATGATGATGTAGATGATGCAGCAGAAGATGTATCAAATGAAGCTTTGGAAGAAACAACTGATGAAACTGCGGACGAGATAGCAGATGAGCCGGAAGAAGAGGTTACAGAAGAGCCGTTAGATGAAGTGGCAGAAGAAGCTGCAGAAGAAACAGCAGATGAAGCTGTAGAAGAGCCGGCAGATGAAGTCGCAGAAGAAACAGCGGAAGGTGCTGCAGATGAGCAAAAGATGGCTACGGATGAAAATATATCAAATGCATCCTATGTCGGAAGAACCGTAGAAATTACACCTGATTCTAAGAAAGCTGTTGAGAATGAAAACTCTGAGTTTGATTTAAAAGACGATTCAAGGCAGGAAAACGTTTCTGACACAGAAAACGATGCTGATGAGGATGCTTTAAAGAATCAGCTTCAAATGGCACTTGATGGCTTTGTCAATGAGGGAAATAAGCCGTCTGAGACTATAGACAGCAGTGCAAAGGATGACAATGAGGATGACAGCGAGGATGATGATTTGCAGTTCATCGACTTAAATTAGTGAATATGACTGGAGGATATGACTTGAAACCATATACAAGTAAGGCTAAAAAAGCAATAGATTTGGCTGCACGTATATCAAAGAAAATGAATTACAGCTATGTTGGAACAGAGCACATACTGGCTGGCCTTATAAAAGAGGGCACCGGTGTGGCAGCTGAGGTTCTAACAGCCTGCAATGTGGAATATGATAAGCTTATTTCGATGATTGAAGACCTGATTTCACCGGGGGATAACATCGAAGTGATGGACAGGGATGGCTATTCACCAAGGACACAGAGAGTATTGGAGCGTGCATCGGAGGAAGCCGATAGATTTGAGTGCAATGAGATAGGTACAGAACACTTGCTGATGGCTATAGTACTGCAGGGAGACTGTGCAGCTGCAAGACTTTTAAACACCATGGGTGTTAACAGTCAGAAGATGTTTATAGATATTCTTGGTGCGATGGGTGAGGATCCGTCTGCATACAGGGATCTGATGAAAAGCTACAGTACATCATACAATTCTGCGACTCCTGTATTAGATCAGTATTCCAGAGATTTGACAGATATGGCAGAGGCAGGGCTTCTTGACCCTGTTATAGGCAGAAAAAAGGAGATGGAGCGCGTTATCCAGATACTTTGCCGCCGTGGCAAAAACAATCCATGTCTGATTGGAGAGCCGGGAGTGGGCAAGACTGCTATAGTAGAGGGACTTGCACAGGATATAGTCAGTGGCAATGTTCCGGATATTCTTTTGGGAAAGAGACTGGTTTCCCTTGATATGTCCGGGCTTGTAGCCAAATCAAAGTATCGTGGTGAGTTTGAGGAGCGTATCAAGAAGGTGATAAGCGAGGTTTCAAATGCCAAAAATGTACTGCTTTTCATTGATGAGCTTCACACTATAATAGGTGCAGGAGGAGCAGAAGGCTCGTTAGATGCATCTAACATATTAAAGCCTGCGCTTGCCAGAGGCGAGGTACAGGTAATCGGCGCCACTACCATAGAAGAGTACCGCAAATACGTGGAAAAGGATGCTGCGCTTGAGCGCCGTTTCCAGCCGGTGATGGTTGAAGAGCCTGGTGTGGATGAGACAATAGAGATACTCACAGGATTAAAGGGAATCTATGAAAAGCATCATGGTGTCATCATAACAGATGAGGGTGTGAAAGCAGCAGTAAACCTTTCTGCACGATATATAAATGACAGATTTTTACCTGATAAGGCGATAGACCTGATGGATGAAGCGGCAGCCAGGATAAGGCTTAAGAATCTGACATCATCTGACGAGTTGCTTGCTCTGAAAAAAGAGATAACAGATAAGCAGAACCGGGTGGAAAATGCTTTGTCGAAAGGAGATCTAGCAGCTGCCGGCGCGCTTATGTCAGAAAAGGAAGTGCTTGAAAATAAACAGCAGAAGCTTATGAGAAAGAACCGTCGCACAGGAGCTAAAAATCAGCCTGTAGTCGGCGAAAATGAGATAGCGGATGTAGTATCGGGATGGACCAAAATACCTGTAAATAAGCTTACAGAGTCAGAGGCAGGACGACTTGCAAAGCTTGAACAGATACTTCACAAGCGTGTAATAGGACAGGAGGAGGCTGTTTCTGCTGTCGCAAAGGCAGTCAGACGAGGCCGTGTTGGTTTAAAGGATCCTAAGAAGCCGATTGGCTCATTCCTGTTTTTGGGACCGACAGGAGTAGGTAAGACGGAGGTGTCAAAGGCGCTTGCTGAGGCTGTCTTTGGCAAAGAAGATGCCATGATACGTGTTGACATGTCAGAGTACATGGAAAAGCATAGTGTTTCAAAGATGATTGGTTCACCACCGGGATATGTGGGCCATGAGGAGGGCGGACAGCTCTCAGAAAAGGTCAGACGCAATCCTTTTTCTGTTATATTGTTTGATGAGATAGAAAAAGCACATCCTGATGTGTTCAATATACTTTTACAGGTGCTTGATGATGGTAGAATCACTGATTCACAGGGGCGCACGGTTGATTTCAAGAATACAATAATCATCATGACATCAAATGCAGGAGCTTCTTCTATTATAGAACCAAAGCGCCTTGGCTTTGGCGCTGGTGAGGATGAAAAGCAGGATCACGAGCGTATGAAGAACAGTGTCATGGAGGAGGTCCGCCGTATATTTAAACCTGAGTTTTTGAACCGAATCGACGAGACTATTGTATTTAGAGCTCTCAACAAGGATGACATGAAGCATATAGTGACACTTCTTGTAAAGGAGCTTAAGAAACGCTGTAAAGAACAGCTTGATATAGAGCTCACAGTGCGCGACAGTGCAAAATCCTTTATCGTGGATAAAGCCTATGACAGAAAATATGGCGCAAGACCTCTTAAACGAAAACTTCAGGAGGAGATTGAAGACCGTATGTCAGAGGATATTATTACCGGCAAAATTAAGCGCGGCAATAAGGTAATAATTTCTACGAAAAACAAACAAATTTCATTGACTGTTGAGTAGAATTGGATTTATAATTAATATATCAATATAGCTACGGGAGGATAAAAATGGCTGTAATAAGTGAATTAATCCGTACTGAGGAAAACGGAAAGCTCAGCTTCGGAGATTATACATTGGCTGCAAAGGCAAAGCTTGACAATTTTGAGAAGGATGGAGATATCTACAAGGTAAAGACCTTTAAGGAGATTACAAAGCTCGAAAGAAACGGACTCTTTATATACGAGTCTGTTCCGGGAACAGCGGTTATGGATTTCGAGGAGACTGCTGATACAGTGACATTTACTGTGGAGGGACCGGAGGATGCTCAGATTACTCTTGGCCTTGAAGAGGAGGCAGAGTACGAAATTGATATAGCTGGAGCTGTTGCAGGTACTATGAAGACAAATCTCGGCGGCAAGCTCAGCTTAAGCGTAGAGCTTGAGGGTGTTGATTCAGTCGATATCAAAGTATCAAGAAAATAGAGCATATTTTTAGCCCGGTGAAAGCCGGGCTTTTTGTATTTTTATAAAGGAGAACAATATGGCAAAAGGAAAGACCTCTGTATTTTTCTGCCAGGAATGTGGTTATGAATCGGCAAAATGGATGGGACAGTGCCCGGCCTGTAAGGAATGGAATACATTTGTAGAGGAGACCGTAGATAAAAAGTCGATAAGCTCGTCGGGAAAAGTAAAAAAAGAATCAAAGGCGGCACAGGTTCTGCCTCTCTCGGCAGTAAAAAGCGAGAAAGAGGAGCGTATAGTGACAGGTATAGCCGAGTTTGACAGAGTACTTGGTGGAGGAATTGTGAGGGGGTCACTTGTGCTTGTGGGAGGAGATCCGGGTATAGGAAAATCCACACTTCTACTTCAGGTATGCAGGGAACTTTCACAAAAAAAGGTGCCATTACTTTATGTGTCAGGTGAGGAATCCCTGCATCAGATAAAGATGCGTGCCGACAGACTTGGTGATTTTACGGATTCACTGGAGCTTTTATGTGAGACAAGTCTTGATATAGCAAAGGACGTGATTCAACGAAAAAAACCGGAGGTTGTTGTAATAGATTCCATCCAGACTATGTACAATGAGGAGATAGCGTCGGCACCGGGCAGTGTCTCACAGGTCAGGGAGACAACCGGAGTGCTTATGCAGCTTGCAAAGACTCTGGGTATTTCTGTTTTTATAGTAGGACATGTGACAAAGGATGGTGCGGTTGCGGGGCCGAGGACGTTAGAGCATATGGTTGATACTGTGCTTTATTTTGAGGGTGACAGGTATGAGTCGTACAGGATACTTAGAGGTGTTAAGAACAGATTTGGTTCGACCAATGAGATAGGCGTATTTGAAATGAAGGCGGAGGGACTTGTTGAGGTGGAAAATCCGTCGGAGTATATGCTTAGCGGTAAGCCCGAGGGAGCATCAGGATCAATTGTCACATGTTCCATAGAGGGAAGCCGCCCGATACTTCTCGAGATACAGGCTCTTGTATGTCACAGTTTTTTTAATAATCCAAGGCGTACAGCAAATGGTACAGATTATAATAAAGTAAATCTACTCATGGCGGTCCTTGAAAAAAGAGCCAACCTGTCACTGTCAGACTGTGACGCTTATGTGAATATAGCAGGCGGTATAAGGATGAACGAACCGGCGATAGACCTTGGGATAGTGCTTGCAATCGCATCAAGCAAAAAGGATATTATTGTGCGTGAGGATACCATATGCTTTGGAGAGGTGGGCTTAAGCGGAGAGGTACGCGGAGTTACCATGTCCGAGCAGCGTGTGGCTGAGGCAAAGAAGCTTGGCTTTAAAAAGTGTATTGTTCCCAAAGTGTGTCTTGCAGGAGTGTCGCATATTAATGGAATTGAGATTGTCGGTGTGGCAAATATCAAGGAAGCGATAGAGGCTGTCAGATAGTAATTGTGAGAATTGTATATAATAAACAGACAATTTAGAAAATTTGTGTTTTTTAAGATAGTTTTACTACTTTAATTAATTGCAGTAAATCCGTTGACATATGTGTGCCGGGATGATATTATATCAAAGCTGACTCGCGGGACACATTGAGTTGTAGAGCTTGTGA
>ERZ779656.1099-NODE-1099-length-15673-cov-2.536368_pt1 | contig 15673 bp, 16 predicted proteins | sample MGYA00511102_ERZ779656 | MGnify/ENA primary metagenome ERZ779656 (study PRJEB29588, sample SAMEA2143980) | human gut metagenome | biome: human gut; feature: human-associated habitat; material: faeces | place: Denmark | collected 2008/2010 ... | reverse complement strand
AGCTCATTTGTCTGAATCTGAGCCTGCGCGCTTATCTGATCAGCCTTCGCCTGTGCATCAGCAAGGATAGCCTCCTTATTGCTGATAATCTTCTGATATCTCTTGACCTCCTCAGGGGTCTTTGTACGAAGCTCTGAAAGAAGCTCCTCTAACTGTTCACGATTGACAAGAATCTTGTTTCTTGAAATAGGTGACGGCTTGCAGCCATCAATATAGTCTTCGATTTCTTCAATAATCTGTTCCATTTTACTGCTCATAAATACTGTCTCCTTACCTGGTAATATTGTATTTAGCATAAATTCTATCAATGAACTGTTCAGGTACGAACTTTGATATATCTCCTCCGTATGATGCAAATTCCTTGACAATTGTAGAGCTTAAATATGAATAATTGAGGCTCGAAGTGAGAAAAACCGTCTCTATTTCCGGATTCTGTACTCCGTTGGCCTGTGCAATCTGCAACTCATACTCAAAATCTGTCACTGCACGCAATCCTCTTATTATGATTGTTGCATTGATTTCCTTCATGTAGTCAACTAAAAGTCCTTCGAAGCACCCTACCCTGACATTTGGTATGTGTGCTGTCATTTCCTTTATCATACTAACACGTTCTTCCAAAGAAAACAACGAGTTTTTTGCACTATTATTGAGTACTCCGACAACCAGCTCGTCAACTATTCTGGCTGAACGCTCTATTATATCCAGGTGTCCAAATGTCACCGGATCAAAGCTTCCCGGATAAATTCCTACCTTCATATTGTATCTCCTATGCACGCTTTATGAAAACATGCTTGTTTGTCTTATAAATTTTTTCTTTGACTATCTCATAGCCAAGCTCTGTGAGATAATCAAAATCAGTATCGTTTGAAGCCTCAACCACGATAAGTGTATCATCCTTTAATATATCGCTGTCCGAAAGTGTAATAAGCACTTCCTTTTCAAGCTCCTTATTGTATGGCGGGTCCATAAACACGATATCAAATTTGTATTTGCCCTCAAGAGTACGTATTGCCGTGACAGCATCCGTCATCATAAGCCTTGAGACCTTATCAAACTTTGTAAAATGGATATTGTCCTCGATGCATGAAGCAGCTTTTCTTGAATTCTCCACAAATACAGCATAGGCCGCACCGCGGCTTAACGCTTCAAGCCCTATCTGTCCGCTTCCCGCAAACAGATCTAAAAAATATGCTCCGGGAACATCAAACTGCATGACATTAAAAAGAGTCTCCTTCGTCTTGTCAGTAGTCGGTCTTGTATCTTTTCCCTCAATAGTCTTTAGAGGGAGGCTTCTCGCCGTTCCTGCTATTATTCTCATACTTTTCTCCCTGTTATAGTCTATTTCTGGTCCTTTAAGACGTCCTTATTCTTTGCAATATAGTCAATAAGTGAAACAACTGTGAGCACAAGTGCCACATAAATGAGGATTGTTCCAAGGATATTTAACCAGCCAAGCTGCAGATTGATATTAAAAATAATAACAATAACCATAAGCATCTGGAAGGTTGTCTTAAACTTTCCCCAGTAGCTTGCTGCAATGACAATTCCATTGTCTGATGCAACGAGTCTGAAGCCGCTTATGATAAACTCTCTTGCAATGATAATAAGCACAACCCATACAGGGATAAGCTTTAAATCAACAAGGCATATCATTGCCGAGCATACAAGCAGCTTGTCTGCAAGCGGATCCATAAACTTGCCGAAATTTGTAACAAGATTGTATTTTCTTGCAATTTTTCCGTCAGCCATATCAGTCAGACTTGCAATGATAAATATCGCAAGTGCTATATAATTTCCGTATCCGTCAAAAAACGGTGAAATAAGGAAAAATACAAAAAACGGAATAAGTATCACTCTTAAGATTGTAAGTTTGTTTGGTAAATTCATTTTACAAGTTCTCCTATCAAATCATATTCATACGCACCGGTCACCATAACCTTGCATATATCGCCGGTCATAAGTGTCTCATCAGTGTTGATGAATATATATCCGTCAACATTCGGTGCATCTCTGTATGTACGGCCGATATAAGCATTTTCATCAGCCACCTTGCCCTCTATGAAAACATATAATTCTTTACCCTTTAGTGTCTCATTTTTATCAAAAATGACCTCTTCCTCAAGCTCCATGACATCAGCCTGCCAGTCAGCCTTTATATCCTCATCTATCTGGTCAGGCATTGCAGCTGCCTTTGTGCCCTCCTCCGGAGAATACGTAAAGGCTCCCAGACGGTCAAACTCCATATCATTTACAAACTGCATAAGCTCCTCGTGATTATCCTGTGTCTCACCCGGGAAGCCACATATAAGTGTGGTCCTTAGTGTGATATCAGGTATTCTCTCACGCAGCATTCTGATACGCTCCATGAGCTCAGCCTTTGTTGTTTTTCTGCCCATGCGCCTTAAAATATCGTCATTGCAGTGCTGGATTGGCATATCCAGATAATGGCATACCTTCTCATCCTTTATCATGGACTCTATAAGCTCATCGTATATCTCCTCAGGATAGCAGTACATAATCCTTATCCAGAACAGCCCGCTTATCTTATTGAGCTCATCCAAAAGCTTATGAAGTGACTTCTCACCATACAAATCCACTCCGTAAAGTGTGGTCTCCTGGGCAACAAGTATAAGCTCCTTTGCTCCCTGCTCCACAAGGCTCTTCGCCTGTTCAATCAAATCCTCCATCGGCACACTTCTGTAACGGCCTCTGACAGATGGAATGACACAGTAGGTACAGTTTTTATTGCACCCCTCCGCTATCTTAAGGTAAGCGAAATGCCCTCCTGTGGTAACAATACGCTTTGTCTTTATGCTGGGAAGCCCCTCTAAGGTGTGCAGATTGCTGTATCTGTGTTTTTCAAGTGTCTCATGGACAGCTTCAACTATAGTATCATATGAATTGGTGCCAAGTATGGCATCAACCTCTGGGATTTCCTTAAAAATCTCATCCTTGTATCTTTGTGCCAGACAGCCTGTCACAATAAGTGATTTGCATTTGCCTGTCTCCTTATACTGAGCCATCTCGAGAATTGTATTGATACTCTCCTCCTTTGCATCACCTATGAAGCAGCAGCTATTTACGATAATGATATCAGCCTGCGTCTCATCATCGGTCATCTCAATGCCGTCATTTGCAAGCATGCCTATCATATACTCTGAATCCACAAGGTTTTTATCGCATCCAAGCGAAATAAATAATAATTTCATAGTACCTCTCAAATGTAAGTATTTACAATTAAAGGGAAAGACAAAACAGCCTTTCCCCTCCTAGATTAAGCCTCTTCGCCTTCGTTTAAATCCTCATCATCTGAGACGATTCTGACAGCTCCCGTGTACAGCTCCTCTACAGCAATAGATAATGGCTTATTGCACTTAGGGCGTGCGATAAGTGGTTCTGCACCATCAATAATCTGACGTGCACGCTTTGCTGCAGCAATAACGATAGAATAACGGCTGTTTACTACCGGCTCTTCACCTATCTCTACATTGTTGTTTACTACCTTCATTAACTCTACATACGATGGATGTATCATATTATTTATCTCCTTTCGAAAAGCTTAAAAGCTCTTTTCTCATTTTATTTATAAAATCTATATTTGATGATACCAGATAGTCCTGATTCTTTTTTGTGTCGTCAGAGCTGTGAATGATATCATTCACAAGCTCTACACAATCGTCAAGCTTATCATTTACCACTAAATAATCATATTTCTCTATGCCCAAAGACTCCTCATATGCTCTTGAAAGTCTCTGTGCACAGACCTCTTTTGTCTCTGTGCCTCTTCCTACAAGCCGGTCCTTAAGCTCATCTGCACTCGGCGCTGACACAAACATAAGCACCGTATCAGGAAACTGCTTCTTTATCTTTAAAGCTCCCTGGATTTCTATCTCAAGAATCACATTCTTTCCGGCGCTAAGCTGCTCATTGACATATGACTTTGGTGTGCCGTAGTAATGATCTACATACTTGGCATACTCAAGCAGTCCATCTGCCTTTATCATCTGTTCAAATTCTTCCTCTGAGATAAAAAAATACTCTCTGCCATGCTCCTCACCCGGCCTTGGACCTCTGGTCGTGGCTGATACGCTCAGTGCATAATCATCACCATGCTTTGCCATAAGTTCCTTCATGATAGTACCCTTTCCGGAACCCGAAAAGCCTGAAAAAACAACTAATTTTCCTGTGTTACTCATCACAATCTCCTAAAATTACTCAATATTTTGAATCTGTTCCCTGACCTTTTCTATATCAGTTTTAAGACTGATGCCTGTGTCAGAAATCTTAAGATCATTGGACTTTGAAAGGATGGTATTCGCCTCACGGTTCATCTCCTGTGCGAGGAAATCAAGCTTTCTTCCCACACTGCCACCGGCATTTAACGAATCCTTCATGGAAAGGATATGGCTTTTGAGCCTGACTGTTTCCTCATCCACACAGATCTTGTCCGCAAAAATAGTGACCTCCTGGGCTATTCTTGAATCATCAAGCTGATTGTCTGCAAGCAGCTCTCTTAGCTTTTCCTCAAGACGCGCACGGTATTCGACAATAATCTGTGGCGAACGCTCCTCAATGAAATCAACATATGATACCATATTATCGAGCTTTTCGCAAAGGTCTTTTTTAAGATTTTCTCCCTCGCGCACGCGGCTTTCAACAAATGGCTCAAATGCACCGCGAAGAGCCTTCTCAAGACTGCTCCACAGCTCATCCTCATCTACAGGCTGCTCCTCCATCGCAAATACCTCAGGATATCTCGACAGCGTGCTCACACTTATATCATTCTCCAGTCCGAATTCCTCCGCCATCTGATTCAGATACTTAAGATATTCTCCCGCGAGAGCCTTATTATACTGCAATGAGAGATTATTTTCTGTAAAATCCTCATATGTGATATAAATATCGACCTTGCCTCGCTCTATGTACTCCTTAAGCAGAGTCCTTATTGCACTCTCGAAGAAATTGAGCTTTTTAGGCATCTTGATATTGACATCCAGATATCTGTGATTTACAGATTTTACCTCAACTGTAATCTTACGGCTTGCATCTGCGTACTCGTATCTGCCAAAGCCGGTCATACTTTTAATCATAATTTTTCCTTTCGCATATGCATAGATGAGTTTATTATATAACTCCTTGAGATTTTCGTCAAATATATTATAATATAAATATTCATGATTATAAATATTCAGCACCTTAGAATATTTACAGGAAATAAGGAGGAACATCATGGCTTTAGACGGAATAGTCATTTCAAATATAGTTGCAGAGCTAAACAGCACGATACTAAACTCAAAAATCAGTAAAATCGCAGAACCCGAGGCAGATGAGCTGCTTCTTACCCTAAAGGGACCAAACGGCTCGTTCAGGCTTTCGATGTCTGCAAGTGCATCGCTTCCATTCATCTACCTGACACCTACAAATAAGGTAAGCCCTCTCACTGCCCCTACATTTTGCATGGTTTTAAGAAAGCATATAGCAAACGGACGCATCACAAAGATTTACCAGCCGGGCATGGAGCGTATCATAAACTTTGAAATCGAGCACTTAAACGAGATGGGCGATCTATGCCACAAGGTGCTTATTATCGAGCTGATGGGCAAATATTCAAACATCATCTTTACCGACTCCGATGGTACGATAATAGACAGTGCCAAGCGTATTCCCGCATCCGTAAGCTCTGTGCGTGAGGTGCTTCCGGGCAGAGCCTACACCATCCCCGCGACACAGGAGGATAAATATAATCCTCTGACTGTAGATTCGAAGCAGTTTGTGGATATTATATCAGCAAAGCCTCTTACTGTTTCAAAGGCTATCTACTCATCCTTTTCCGGCATCAGCCCACTTGTGGCAAATGAGCTGGCTCACCGGGCAGGCCTTGACGCAGACTCCCCTGTAGCTGCCTACTCACACGATGAGCTTTTGCACCTGGGAAGCAACTTCACATGGATGATGGAGGACATAAAAAATAATCGTTTTACGCCGAATATCGTGCGTGACGGCAATGAACCAAAGGAATTTTCTTCAATAGAGCTGACTCAGTATAGCGATTTAACGGTCACAAAATATGATTCTATATCAGAGGTTTTAGAGCTTTACTACTCTGAGAGAAACACCTATACACGTATACGCCAAAAGTCAGCCGACCTGAGAAAACACGTAAATACCCTCCTGGAGCGAAACCTGAAGAAATATTCCCTGCAGATGAAGCAGCTTAAGGACTCCGAAAAACGCGAAAAGTACAAGGTGTACGGCGAGCTTATCAACGCATTCGGCTACGGACTTACACCGGACGACAAGTTTCTTGAAGCTGCAAACTATTATGATGACAACAAAATCATCAAAATCCCTATCGACAACACAAAAACTCCTGCCGAGAACGCGCAGAAATACTTTGACAAATACGGAAAGATGAAACGTACTGCCGAAGCATTGAACGAGCTGATTCTTGAAACAAAAGGCCAGATAGACCATCTCGAATCAATTCAGAATTCACTGGATATCGCTTTAAGCGCTGACGACCTCGTCCAGATAAAGGATGAGCTGATAGAATACGGTTTTATCAAAAAAGGAAAGGGTTCAAAGAAACAGAAGGTAAAGAGCAAACCTTTCCACTATATCTCATCAGACGGCTTTGATATGTACGTTGGCAAAAACAATTTTCAGAACGATGAATTGCCCTTCCAGTTCGCCTCCGGCAACGACTGGTGGTTCCATGCCAAGGGCATGCCCGGCTCACATGTCATTGTAAAAGCCGAAAACAAAGAGCTGCCGGACAGCACCTTTGAGGAGGCCGGCAAGCTCGCAGGCTACTACTCAAAGGGCAAAAATGCCGACAAGGTAGAGATAGACTATCTGCAAAAGAAAAATGTCAAAAAGCCAAACGGTGCCGCAGCCGGCTTTGTCGTGTATTACACAAACTATTCTCTCACGATTCACCCGGATATATCCGATATCAGGCAGATTGAGTAAGCAGATTATACTTATTTCATAACCATTCCAAAATGCTTAAAGTAAAAAGCTGATATACACATGCATAGTCATGCGTGCGATATCAGCTTTTATTTTAGCCATTTAAGCTCATCACAGATTCATCCTCTTTAATTGTTCTTTTGCAAATTCATCCATTTTCTTTTTCAGTATTCTGTTTTCCGGTGTACAAAGCGCAGGGTCTGCTTCAAGCACCTCATCCACCATCTCAGATGCTTCCTTTAGCACATCGCTGTCCTGATACACATCCGCAAGTGCAAACGCAAGGTCTCCACTCTGCCTGATTCCAAAGAAATCCCCGGGACCTCTGAGCTTTAAATCCTCACTTGCTATATAAAAGCCATCATTTGATTTATTTAGTATCTCCAGACGTTTTTTTGATTTCTTTGAATTTGACGAATTGATGAAAATGCAATACGACTGTGCATCCCCCCTGCCTACACGGCCTCTTAGCTGATGAAGCTGTGCAAGTCCAAACCTGTCTGCATTTTCTATCATCATGACGGTTGCATTTGGCACATTTACACCAACCTCCACGACTGTTGTGGACACAAGCACCTGCGACTCATTATTTGCAAAGCGCTGCATCACCTCATCCTTTGCCTTGCTCTTCATCCTGCCGTTAAGCACATCTACCGTGATATCCTTTGGCAGTGCCGCTTTAAGCACATTTGCATAGTCTGTGACATTTTCCCCTTCCGAGTTTTCGGTTTCCTCCACAAGAGGGCAAATAACATACGCCTGATGACCGGCTCTCACCTGCTCCTCGATGAAGCTGTAGGCCTTTGGCCTGAACGCCGTGCCAACCACACAGTTCTTGATCGGAAGCCTCTTTGCCGGCACCTCATTTATGACAGAGATATCCATATCACCGTATATGATTATAGCAAGCGTACGTGGTATCGGAGTGGCACTCATCACAAGTATATGTGGCTTTCTTCCCTTATCCGAGAAGCTCTCCCTCTGCTTCACGCCAAATCTGTGCTGCTCATCTGTGATAACAAGCGACAGATTGGAAAAATCCGCTTTCTCCTGTATGAGCGCATGAGTGCCTATAATAAGCGCATTTTTCTCGTTTTCAAGGCGCGCATAGGCTTCTCTTTTCTGCTTTGCCGTCATGGAACCGGTAAGAAGCACAACAGGACTGTCAAGTCCAAACTGACTAACCAGTGAGCAAAACGTCTCATAATGCTGGTTTGCAAGCACCTCCGTCGGAGCCGTAATAGCAGACTGATAGCCACATTTTGACGCCCACGCCATAAGGAGAAAAGCAACAATCGTCTTTCCTGAGCCCACATCGCCCTGAATAAGCCTCTGCATCACATAAGGGCTTTTAATATCCTGCTTTATCTCATCTATTGTCTTCTTCTGCGCGCCTGTCAGCTCATACGGAAGCTTCTCAATCAGTCCGTCTATAAAAGCATCATCCGTAAACTCAAACTCATTTTTGTCCTTCTGCTGCTTTTTATTCTGATACCGCATGCCCATGATAAAGAGAAAAAACTCATCAAATACAAGCCGTCTTCTTGCCTCCACAAGCGCGTCAAAGTCATCAGGGAAATGTATCTGCTTCATGGCATAATTGTACTCGCAAAAGCCGTACCTGTGCCTTATATCCTTAGGCAGATAATCTGACAGCAGTGTATCATGTGACAGAGTCTCCTTTATCGTCTTCACTATCAGATTGTTTGTCACACCGCTTGTCACGGAATACACAGGCTGCAGTGTATCGCGTATAGCCTCGTACTTTTGCACCTCATACACCACAGGCTGCTCCATGACATATCTGCCGCCCTTTGGCTTAATATGTCCGTAAAATATAAGATGTCTTCCCTGCACAAGCTGTGCCTTAAGGTATGGCATACGGTACCATACCAGCTGTATCATATGCCCGGGCGAGCCGATATCCTGCAATGTAATCTGCATTCTCGCTGTATTTTTCACTACAGGTGCCTTTTTAATCACAGCATGGATGGCATAGGTGCTGCTTACGTTTACATTATTCAGTTCATCAATATCCGTTATTTCCGGAAACTTTACATAATCCCGGGGAAAATGAAGGAGTATATCACCAACGGTGTATACTCCCATTTTAGAAAATGCTTTTTGTGTTTTTTCCCCGATTCCCTTAACCGCGGTAATCGGTGAAGCTATATCCATATTTGCTCCTAAATATAATAAATATCATTTATATTCTTTAAAAGGCTTTACTCTACAGAAATAACATAATAGTAGATTGGCTGTCCGCCATCGTTGACCTCAACCTCTACATCAGGATATTTCTCTTCGATTGCTGCTGCAAGCTCATTAGCTGAGTCCTCATCAGAATCACTTCCGAAATAGATGCTGACAATCGCTGAATCCTCATCTACCATGGCATCTACCATCTCAAGTGTGGTAGCCCTTAAGTCTGTTCCAACAGAAAGGATGCTCTTGTCGCCGATTCCCATGAAGTCGTTCTGCTTGATGGTTTTTCCGTCAATCTCAGTATCACGGACTGCATATGTCACCTGTCCTGTCTTGACATTTTCTATCTCAGCCATCATCTGCTCTTTATTCTCCTCAGCACTGTGGTCAGGTATATAATTTACAAGCGCTGTGATACCCTGTGGGATAGTCTTTGTAGGGATAACAATAATCTGTTTATCCTCAACAAGGTCTACTGCCTGGTTTGCAGCCATGATGATATTCTTGTTGTTTGGCAGGATAAATACTGTCTTTGCATTTACATGCTCGATAGCGTTAAGCATATCCTCTGTGCTAGGGTTCATGGTCTGACCACCCTCTATGAGATAGTCCACTCCAAGGCCTCTGAACACTTCATTCATGCCTTCTCCGATTGAAACAGATACAAAGCCCATTTCCTTTGCAGGCATGTTATTTGTCTTTTCCTCAGCCTGAGCAGCTTCATAAGCCTCTTCCTCAGCCTTCTGCTGTGCTGCAAGCTTCTGTGAATCCTTGATGAGCTTTTCCTGATGCTCCTCACGCATATTGTCGATCTTTATCTTGCTGAGTGAGCCGAAGGTAAGTGCCTTCTGCAGTGCAAGTCCAGGGTCGTTTGTATGTACGTGAGTCTTTACGATCTCATCGTCAGCTACAACGACTATAGAGTCACCGATTGACTCGAGGAATGCCTTGTATGCGTGCTCCTCATTGTCTGACATTGGCGCATTGAGTACAATAATAAACTCTGTGCAGTAACCAAACTTAATCTCTGCCTCTGTCTCAGCCGAAATCTTTGCAGGAGCTGCTCCTGTTGGTGCGCCCTCGATTGTATAATCAATCTCCTTGCCGATAAGAGCATCATATGCTCCCTTTAATACCTGAACAAGTCCCTGTCCGCCCGAATCCACAACACCTGCCTGCTTTAATACAGGAAGCATCTCCGGTGTCTGGTCAAGCACATACTCAGCCTGCTTTATAACCTCTTCAACAAATGTGACAACATCCTCTGTTTCGTCTGACAGCTCCAGAGCCTTTTCTGCTGCGCCCTTTGCCACTGTAAGGATAGTTCCCTCCTTTGGCTTCATAACTGCCTTGTAAGCTGTCTCAACCGCCTTCTGGCATGCCTCACAAAGAATAGTGACATCTATCTCATCGTATTCCTTTATAACCTTGCAGAAGCCTCTGAAAAGCTGTGATAAGATAACACCCGAGTTTCCTCTGGCACCTCTTAAAGAGCCTGATGAAATAGCCTTTGCAAGCTCTGCCATGGTAGGCTCTGTGAGCGAGCTGACCTCCTTGGCCGCAGACATGATTGTCATTGTCATATTTGTTCCGGTATCACCATCCGGTACCGGGAATACATTCAGCTCATTTATCCAGTCTTTCTTTGAATCAAGATTCTTGGCTCCCGCAAGAAACATCCTTGCAAGGAGCTTTGAATTAATGCTTGTGATCTCCACTTTTTGTAGTCCTCCTTAATCAATTACCCTTACGCCCTCAACGTAAATATTGATCTTTGCAATTTTCATTCCTGTAAATGACTCAACCTTGTACTTAACCGTCTCGATAAGATTGTCCGAAACAGTGCCGATTGAAATACCATACGCTACTATTACATGGAAATCAATGGTAATTTCGTTGTTCTCATCTACCTTTACATTTATTCCATGGTTCAGGTAATCTCTCTTTAAAAGCTTTACAAGACCATCCTTCATGTTGACCGCTGCCATGCCTACTATTCCAAAGCACTCTACAGCTACAGAGCCTGCATAGGTTGCAATAACATCTGTATCAATTAAAATTTGTCCATATTGGGTATCCATCTGTCCCTTCATAATATATACCTCCATCATATTGTGACGTAGCTAATGTTATTATACCTTTTTTTTCACAAAAAGCAAATATTTTTATATTTTATCCTTGCATTCTTTATTTTAATCTGATAGAATACATTTGTTGTGAGCTTAAGAGTATGGTAAGCTTAGTGAAATGCAAGGAGGTGCAATATCATGGCAAAATGTGCAATTTGTGAAAAAGGTGTTCATTATGGAAATAATGTCAGCCATTCTCATAGAAGATCAAATCATGTTTGGAAGTCAAACATTAAGAAGGTTTCTTGCAAGGTCAATGGAGTTCCACAGAAGTTATATGTATGTACTTCATGTTTAAGATCTGGCAAAGTTGAGAGAGCTTAGTCTTTATTTTTGAATCTTTTGAATTTTAAAGGACATCCGTTTGGATGTCCTTTTTATTTGCTTTCATATATGAAATTAATCCTGCTTATCGTCCTCTTTATCGTCTACCTTTACATCGTCGAGATTAAGGTCATCATTTTTTCCCTTTGAGAAGCGGCTTACAATGTCCGGCACCATATCAAGAATCTTTGTCATGCCGTCCTGATTCTTTACATTGACAAGCTTTGTCTGTCCATTCTGGATAACGAGCACTGCACTTGGCTGAATCTTTCCGCCCATACCGCCGGCTCCGTTATTTTTCTTTTCTGCCGAAAATGCTCCTGCTGCCACTCCAAACGACACATCCACAAGCGGAAGTATGATTGTATCCCCTATATGAATCGCATCACCAACTACAGTCTTTGTAGTGATAAAGCTGTCCATCCCCTTGAAAAGTGACTCTACTGTGTTATTGAAACTATTATCTGCCATAATATCTTCCTCCTATCTGCTTATCCTATTATATAATCTGCGGCAGTTTTTATCAAATAAAATTCTAAGTGTTGCCGCTAAAATACTTATTACTATCACATGCCCCTTTATATCAAAGCTGCCCTTTGCATATGGATTTTCACTCTCGAAATCAGGTGTAATCCGCCATCTGTTTGTATAGCCGACAGGAAAGCATGCTAAAATCCCCAATGAAATACCTGTTGTATCCGGCGAGCCGGTTGAATAAACCATTGTAAGCTTAAGCCTCCTTGGGCATATTCTTTTAAGAATGATAAAAAGCTCTTTTTTCAGATGTAAAAAAGCGGCTTTATTTCTCTCATCACTGTATTCTCTTTTTAGCTTATAGATACAGTTTTTTATTTTTTCTGACTTATCTTTAAATTGCTTTTTATGTGACTTTTTGTTTCGCTTTTTATACCTTTTTTGATGTGTGAGCTTTGTTTGTTGTTTTATATGCTGATTCTCATCAGTTACTGACCTGTACTCATTATGCGTACGTGCTGTGCATTCATCCTCTGCCTGTTCATCTGTGATGTGTTCTGACTCATCTGCCGGTATTTTAGGCCCATCTCCGGTGTTTTCACTGACTTTATCTTCTGTTTCAGTTTTAGCTGCCTCATCCATATCGTCATCATCCAAAGCCTCATAATTATCAAACAGCTTCTTCTTCACAAAAGCAAACCTTATATATCCGTCAGTCTCCTGTGCATACTCTATATGCAGTGCAAACAAATGAAAAAGCCACGACACATGTGCTTTTGCTCTTATGTCTGTATTGTCAAAGCTTCCAACAGCCCTGTACTTAACCGGCACAAACAGTACGCAAAGCAGCGCTGTAAGTATAAGAGCAAGCACTACAAGGAGTATGATGCCTATGACCTTTAAAATCGTAAATATCATATATCTATTTCCTCCGTCTGCTCTTTAAATAGCTCTTCACATCTGTTTTACCTGTATTTTCGTATGTCTCCTTAACAATATCACAGGCCAGCAAAAGTGCCTCATCATAATTACCCGCTACTGCGATTATGTGCAGATTCTTCTTAGGATATCCCTTTTGCAGCAATTCTCTTGTCGGAATGATATCCAAAAGATTTTCCTCATTTGACGGAAACGTGATGATGTATGTGTGAAGCATGCCGGCATTATGCTCTATCCTCCACTTGATTTTCTTTATCTTTCCGGTAACAGACTCTCCTACAAATAAATCCTCATACCATTTCATTCCAAAACCTCAAAAAGCAGTTTTTAAAACTGCTTTTTAATAATACTAATAATACTTGTGTGTCCCCCATAAGTTGCTTTTCTTTAAATCCAGGTACTCATTATAAGCCTTCTCAAGTATCTGCTTCTCATTTGCAAACTTGAGCAGATGATATGCCTCGTGATACTTGTAAAACCCTGAATCCATGAAATACTCTTCTCTTTGCGGTTTACTATAATAACTTTCGCCCATCATAAGATACCAGTGTACATCCTTTTCCACTGTATCATGTGGCACGGTAAAAGAATAGTGGCTCTTACCCACGTATTGGATTATCGTTGCACTGGCACCAGTCTCCTCTTTCACTTCACGGATTGCAGTGTCCTTGTACTCTTCATCAGATTCCACAGTTCCCTTGGGCAGTACCCACCCCTCGTACCTATTCCTGTAGTTCTTGTATAAGAGTAATATTTTGCCACGAAAGATTACCACACCGCCACAGCTCGTTGCTTCTATCATTGCCATTCCTCCAAGTGTGGTTTAAACGCTATCTGTCAGTTCAAGCGAAATATGAACGATAACGTCTGTCATTACACTTAAGTATAACCTACTTCTAAAAAAAGTGCAACAAGCCTATTCATTGAAATATTTATCAAATACCTTTTTTGCCACCGGCACCGCATATGTGCTTCCGGCACCCGAATCCTCCACAATTACTGCGATTGCCAGATCATTGTAGCCATCCTTTTTTCCATAGCCCACAAACCAGGCATTGGTCTGGTCTGTAGAATCTGATACCTGGGCAGTTCCGGTCTTTCCAAAGGCCTCATAGCTCTGATCGCTTAGCTTTGCGCCTGTTCCATCAGATACCACTGCTGCCATAAGATTCTGAAGAAAAGCTGCCTGATCCTTTGACATAATCTGCTTGTATGAAGCCGGTTTATTCTGCTCCACAAGCGCCCCGCTCGCATTTTCCGTATGGTCTACCAGATATGGCCTCATCAGATTTCCATCATTGCAGATTGCACCGGCAATCATGCACATGTGAAGCGGTGAAACAAGCGTGTTTCCCTGACCTATCGTGGTCTGCATGGTCAGAGCTGACGAAGCATTGTTATCCAGTGCAAATTTACTCTTTTTTGAATCAAAGGCTATAGGCAGATTCTTGTTGAAAAGCATATCGTCACACAAGGTATTAAGCTTATTGTTATCCACCAAAAGACCTATATTGGAAAAGGACGAGTTGCACGACTTGGCAAACGACTTTGTTAAGTCCTCCTGTCCGTGTGATTTATTGCCGGCACAGTGGATTGTAAAGCCGTCCTTTGTAATACTGCCGTCACAATCAAAACTATAGTCGTTGTATGTAGACGGATTTTCGTTATAATACTCAAGTGCTGTAAAAATCTTAAACACTGAGCCCGGAGCATACTGTCCCTGTGTTGCCCTGTTGTAAAGAGAAGTGCTGCCATCACCGTTTACGCTCTCCCAGTCACTTGCGATGGTATTTGGGTCATAATCAGGCTTTGACACCATAACTGCAATCTTTCCTGTTTTCGGCTCAATTGCAATGACAGCCCCTTCGTAATCTCCAAGAGCATTGTATGCAGCCGCCTGTGCTTCGTAATCCAGTGTGGTTATGACATTATCACCGGTATTTTTCTTGCCGCTTATATCATTTACTATCTGGTCAAGGAAAAACTCATGTGAGCGAAGCAATGAGAAATTTTCCTGCTTTTCAAGCCCGGCCTTACCGTTTACGGCAAAGCCCGCTACATGCGCAAACATCCTGCCGTCAGGGTATTCCCTTGTCTCAGATGCATCTGAACCTACCTTTGTCTGTGCTATGACATGTCCATCCTTAGTCTGTATCTCGCCCCTCACCACATTCTTAGAGAAAAGATCCTGCAGCGAATTGTATGGACTGTTGATGAATTCGTCGCTTTTTACAAACTGGAAATATAAGAAATAACCTATCAATCCAACAAAAACTATAAGGAAAAAATATGTAACAACCGCATACTCTCTATTTCTGTGTCTTCGTGCTGTTTTTGCCGCCTGCTGTCGGTTTTCTCCTTCTCTGTTGACTTCCCTGCGCCCCCGGCTCTTTAGCTGTCTGCTTTTGTCTGTTTTTTGTCTCATGATCCTTTCGTCTCTTGTCATCTATTTTTCTCCTTTTTTCAGGGGCTGCCTGCATAATATACATGCCCTGTATCATTCCAAAAATAATCATCGTAGATAGAAGCGAGCTGCCACCATAGCTCACAAGCGGCAGCGTCACACCGGTCATCGGTATAAACTTGGTTGAGCCGCCAACAGTTAAAAGCACCTGAAGCGCATATACACT
>ERZ779656.1091-NODE-1091-length-15796-cov-3.862906_pt1 | contig 15796 bp, 10 predicted proteins | sample MGYA00511102_ERZ779656 | MGnify/ENA primary metagenome ERZ779656 (study PRJEB29588, sample SAMEA2143980) | human gut metagenome | biome: human gut; feature: human-associated habitat; material: faeces | place: Denmark | collected 2008/2010 ... | reverse complement strand
AGTAACTTCGCGCTCCCGCAGGAGCGCCCCCCAAGCTGCTCTACCAACTACTTGCGCATTGTCGCGCCAAATGGGCGCGACCGAATTGCTTGACTTCCGTTTCTGTCTGTTTTCCCCGAACATCCTCTTCAATCCATCACCAAAAACAGACCAGCACGGCATCACACCATGCTGGTCTGTTCTTTATTCTGCTTACTTTTCCGGCGCATCCGGGGTGGTCGGCGTGGGCGGCACCGGGGCTTTGCCCTGAATGTACACCGGGTATGCCGCGCTCACCCGCTGACCGTCATTCACCGTCGCGGTGACGAGGATAATCTGTGTTTCCGCGTTTGCGGACACGCGCAGCTTCCCGTCGCCAGAAATCGTCGCGACGCTCGCGGGGCAGTTGACCGCCCACGTCACGCGCTTCACCGTGGCGTTCGCGGGCTGCACCGTCGCCATCAGCCGGAGCGTCGCACCCGCGCGGACGATGCGGTTGCCTGTAATCACCACGCCCGTCGCCGGAATGCCGACCGTCACGCGCAACGACGCGCGCTTGTTCGAGCCGTCGGTCGTGCGGGCGGTAATCGTCGCTGAGCCCGCCTTGAGGCCGCGCACAACGCCGTTTGCATCCACCGTCGCAACGCGGGTGTTGCTGCTGCGCCAGCGGACAGGCATCTGCGCCGTTTCGGGTGTTGCCGACACATGCAGCTGCACCGACGCGCCAACGTTAATCCAGCTGCTGGCTGCCGTCAAGGTGAGTTTCGTCGTCTTGGGGTAAATGACAAGCGTCCACGTTGCGGAAATTGTGCTGTTCTCCGCGCTGACAGCGTTCACCGTTACCGTCGTGATTTCTGTCACGTTCTTCGTGGTCAGCACGCCGCTGGTCGAAATCGTCGCGACGCTCGCGGGGCAGTTGAGCGAGTAGATAACCTTCTGATTCGCGGCATCCTTGGGCAGAATCGTCGCCTTGATGGTCGTGGACTGCCCGCCGCCGAGTTTTTCCGCGCCGCTGATGGTCAGCGACTTGACCGTCTTCTGTACCTTGACAGTGAACTTCGCGCGGACACCCGTGCCGTCCGTCGCCGTCGCGGTAATCGTCACTGTGCCCGCCTTGAGCGCGGTCACAACGCCATTTGCATCCACCGTCGCAATGCGCTTGTTGCTGGTCGACCAAGTGACGCTCTGCGCGGCATCTTCCGGCAAAACGCGCGCCGTCAGCTGAAGCGTCTTGTCCTCGCCGTCCACATCAATGTAGTTTCTCGGCGCGGAAATGGCAACCGTCGTTACCGGAGGCAGAATCTGCACGGTGCGCGTCGCCGTAATCGCGCTGTTCTCCGCGCTGACCGCCGTTACCGTGATGGTCACAGGCGCGGTGAACCCCTTGCCAGCCTTCAAGCGCCCATGCCGGTCAATGGTCGCAGTGTCTTTTCCGCAATCCACCGACCAGATAACCTTCTGGTTCGTCGCCGTAGCGGGGGTGATGACGGCGTTCAGCGTGATGGTTTTTCCCTGCGCAACGGCACTTGCGCCGCGGATTTCCAGCGTGCCAACCGCACTGCCGACCGTCAGGGTGATTTTCGCCGAGCGGCCCGAACCGTCCGTCGCCTTGGCGGTAATCGTCACCTTGCCGACCTTCTTCGCCGTCACCAGACCGTTTGCATCCACCGTCGCAATGCGCTTGTTGCTGGTCGACCACGTCACCTGCTGGGAGGCGTCCTCCGGGATGCATTTTGCCGTCAGCTGAAGCGTCGGGGAAGCGAGGTCAATCGTCAGGCGCGGCGCGGAAATCGCAAGTCCCGTCGTCACCGGGCGAATCGTGACCGTGTGGGTGGCGCGAATCGCGCTGTTCTGCTTGGACACTGCCGTCACGGTAATGGTCGTAATTTCGCTGACTTTCTTGGTCGTCAGCTTGCCGCTCTGGCTGATGCTGGCGATGCTCTTGTCGCAGTCCACCGACCAGACGACGCCCTTTTCCGTCGCATCCGCCGGCATCATCACTGCCTTGAGCGTGATGGACTTGCCCGCCGCGACGCTGCCTGCGCCCTCGATGGTCAGACCCGTCACGCCGCTGACGACACGCAGGGTGATGCGGCCCTTGACCTTGCTGCCGTCCTTCGCCGTGGCAGTGATGGTCACTTTGCCGGTTTTGCGCGCCGTCACCAGGCCGCTTGCATCCACCGTCGCGATTTTGCTGCTGCTGGTCGACCATGTGACATCGGCAATCGCGTCCTCCGGGTCGCACGTCGCTTTCAGCTGCAAAGTTTTGCTGCCGCTCAAATCAACATACGTCGTGGGCGCGCTGACGGTGATTTTTTTCACGCTCGGCGCAATGCACAGGCGGAAGTTCGCATAGCGCGACGGGTCACTTTTCAGCGCCGCCGACACCTGCACATAGTGCGTGTATGCCACACGTTTGGTGGTAATAACGCCGCTTTTGATGGTCGCCAGCGAAGCATCCGCCGGGTACAGCGTCCATTCCAAATCGCTGTTCGGGACGTTTTTTCCGTCGATGGTGACGGAGAACGTCAGCTTCTCGCCGCCGCGAACCGTCTTTGCGCCGGAAATAACGACTTCGCCTTTCGCGGGCGGCGTAGGCAGCGGCGGCGCGGGCGGCAGGTCACTGCCCGTGGTGATATCCGACGGCGTTGTGACCGCCAGCGCTGTATTGCTCCATTGCGGCACAAGCAGCACCGCCAGCGCCAGCATCAGCACCAACGCCGCCTTTTTCATGCTTTGCTTCATGGTTCTTTCCTCCTACCAATTTCCGAAAAAGGGATTCCGCATTCTTCATTGTAGCGCAGAGCGCAGCCCTGCGTCAAGCAAATTTCGCCTGTGGGTGAAGAATTTACAAGTCACCGCCTTGCAAAGGCGTAAATCCCAATCGCCGCGGCAATGGACAGATTCAGCGAATCCACCTTATTGCTGCTTGGAATGCGCACAGGCTGCCCCAGACGGCTGAACTCCGGCGGCAGACCGCTGCCCTCGTTGCCGAAAATCAGCGTCCATCGGTCAGGAATGTCGCCTAACACATCCGGCAGGGACTTCGACCCGTCGAGCATGAACGGATAGAGCGTGTGTTCCGGGAACTGCGCCTGATACTGCGAAAAATCATCATAGACATGCAGCCGCAGCTGGAAGATGCTGCCCATGCTGGCGCGGACGGTCTTGGGGTCAAACACATCCACGCACGGGCGGATGACGGCAATATCCTGCACATCAAAGCCGAGCGCTGTGCGGAAAATCGTGCCGACATTACCGCTGTCCGACGGGTGATGCAGGACGATATGCGGCTTGTCAGGGCGCAGGTCATCCTCGAACTTGCTGAACACCGCCGCCGCGAAGCAGTTATCCTTCCCCGAAATGCGGGAAAGCGCCTTGTCCGCCTCTTCCACGCGGATATGGTGCTTTTCCGCTTCCTCGCGAAGCCGCTGTGCGCCCTCGGTTCCGGCGCTTCGGCTATGCAGCAGCACGCGGCGGCAGCTTTCCGGGCGGTGCAGCAGGCATTCCATCGCCGGGAACATCCCCGGTGCGTAGGCATAATCCAGCTCCGCCGAATAGGTTGATAAAGACGGCATAATTGCCCTCCTAATTAGAATAGCGCTTCCACAAAGTCCTTGGCATTGAAGGGCTGCAAGTCGTCGATGCCCTCGCCTACGCCGATGTACCACACCGGCACTTCCAGCTCCTGCCGGATGGCAAGCGCAATGCCGCCCTTCGCCGTGCCGTCGAGTTTGGTCAGGATGATGCCGCCGATTTCGCAGACTTCCTTGAACGCGCGCGCCTGCGCCAGACCGTTCTGACCCGTCGTTGCATCCAGCACGAGCATACAGCGCACATCCGCTTCCGGGAACTCGCGGTCAATCACGCGGCGCATCTTGTTCAGCTCATCCATCAGGTTCTTCTTGTTGTGCAGGCGGCCGGCGGTATCAACAATCAGCAGATCCGCGCCCTGCGCCTTGGCGGACTGGATGCCGTCATAGACGACCGCCGCGGGGTCAGCGCCCTCAGCGTGCTTGACAATCGGCACACGCGCGCGTTCCGCCCAGACGGTCAGCTGGTCAGCCGCCGCCGCACGGAAAGTATCCGCCGCGCAGAGGATAATCCGGCGGCCAATGTTCTGGAAGCGCAGGGCGAGCTTGCCGATGGTAGTCGTTTTGCCCGCGCCGTTCACGCCGACAACGAGCATGACCATCGGCCAGCGCAGCGGCGGACGCGGGATGTCCATCTGCTCAATCATGATATCTTTGAGCATCTGCTTGGCGGTATCGGCATCCTTGACCTTGTTTTCGCTCACGCGGCGGCGCAGTTCATCCATAATGGCGGTTGTCGCCTTCATGCCGCAGTCGGACATGAGCAGGATGTCTTCGAGCTCCTCATAGAAGTCCTCGTCAATCTTCCTCGTTTCCTTCACCAGCGTATCGACGCGCCCCATCAGCGAATCACGCGTCTTGGTTAATCCTTCACGCAGTTTTGCGAACAGTCCCATCGTCATTCCTTCTTTCTAAGGGGCACTGCCCCTTGACCCTTTCGCGCGATTGAGTTGCGCGCGTCTTCATACTTTTTTCCGCATGTTTAGCAGGGGTTTCGCCTCCGCAGAGGCGAAATTCCCTGCAACAAGAAAATTCAGTTGCAAAGATGTATTCAGAAATGCCGCCCGCCCAAAGGCACTTAAGCATTGCCCTTATGCTTTTCCAAGAACACCATCAGCACCGCCACATCCGCGGGCGACACCCCCGGAATCCGGCTCGCCGCCGCAAGCGACCGCGGACGCTGCTTCATCAGCTTCTGCCGCGCTTCAATCCGAAGCCCGGTCACTTCCTCGTAGGGCAAATCCTCCGGCAGCAGCGTCTCTTCCATCTGCCGCGCGTGGCGAATCAGCGTCTCCTGTCGCTCCAAATAGCCCTCGTACTTCACCGAGATTTCCGCCTGCTCCTGCGCGGGCTTGCCGAATTGCCTAATTTCCGGCGAAAGCTCCGCCAGCGCTGACAGCGTGATTTCCGGACGCTTCAGCAGTTCCACCGCGCTTAGCCCGTTCTGCGCTTCCGGCTGATGATGCTTCTCCAGCCAGTCGTTCAGCGTGACGCCGGGCGTGTATTTCGCTTTGCGGAGTTCGCCCAGCAGCTGCGCGGTTTCCGATGCCTTGCGTTCCGTGCGCTCCATGCGCTCCCGCGTCGCCAGACCCGCCTCGTAGGCGATGCGCGTCAGGCGCAAATCCGCATTGTCCTGCCGCAGGGATAAGCGGTGCTCGGCGCGGCTCGTCATCATGCGGTACGGCTCGTCCGTGCCTTTCGTCGTCAAGTCGTCGGTCAGCACGCCGATGTACGCCTGATCGCGCGTAAGCACAATCGGCGGCTTGCCCTGCGCCGTCAAAGCGGCATTCATGCCCGCCAGCAAGCCCTGCGCGGCGGCTTCCTCGTACCCGGATGTGCCGTTAATCTGCCCCGCAAAAAACAGCCCCCGCACATCCAGACTTTCCAGTGTCGGGCGCAATTGCCGGCTGTCGATGCAGTCGTACTCAATCGCATACGCCAGCCGCGTCAGCTCACACCGCCGCAAGCCCGGCACGGAGCGGTACATCTCCCACTGCACATCCTCCGGCAGCGACGTGGACATGCCCTGCACATACCATTCGCGGCTTTGCATTCCTTCCGGCTCAAGGAACACCTGATGGCGCTCCTTGTCGGCAAACTTGACGATTTTATCCTCTATCGACGGGCAGTAGCGCGGCCCGATGCCGTGGATTTTGCCGGAATACAGCGGCGCACGGTGGAGATTTCGGCGGATGATGTCGTGCGTTTCCGGCGTCGTCCATGTCAAATAGCATGCGTAGGTATTGTGCAGCGTGCGGTCGGTCATAAACGAGAACGGCGTCACTGGCTCGTCACCGGGCTGCGGCGTCATTTCGTCGAAATCAATCGTCCGCACGTCGATGCGCGCGGGCGTCCCCGTCTTGAACCGCCGGAGCGGAAAGCCGATGCGCGTCAAGCTGCCGCTGAGGTTCGGCGCGCTCATCAGCCCCTGCGGCCCGCCCGGCGTGATGCTCTCGCCGATGATAATCTGACTGCGGAGATACACGCCGCACGCGACAACCGCGACCTTGCAGGAGATATGCTGCCCCGTCGTTGTCGTTACGCCGGTGACATGCCCGTTCTCGACGTCAATCGCGGCGACTTCTCCCTGCCGGACGGTCAGGTTGTCCTGCGTCATCAGCGCGGTACGCATCCGGTTCTGGTACTGCTGCTTGTCCGCCTGTGCGCGCAGGGCGTGAACCGCCGGGCCTTTGGACATATTGAGCATTCGGCTTTGGAGGAACGTATCGTCGATGGCGCGCCCCATTTCGCCGCCCATTGCGTCCAGTTCACGCACAAGATGCCCCTTTGCGCTGCCGCCGATGACCGGATTGCACGCCATGAGGGCAATCCCGTCCATATTCAGCGTCAGCAGGAGGGTATCAAGCCCCATGCGCGCCCCTGCGAGGGCGGCTTCACAACCCGCGTGTCCGCCGCCGATGACTACCAGATCCTTCATCATACGCCTTCTGCTCCTCGGAAATAGGATTCCAGTATGATTATACCATAGGGAGGGGGAAAAGGAAAGAGGGAGAGGCGAAATTAGGGCGGGAGGAATGCGGATAACCGCGCAGAAGGAGCAAGGGAAAAGCGAACAACGCCATCGCGCCGGATAGGCGCAGCTTTCTATCTCCCCATCTCAAGCAAAATCAAGCGAAATCAAATGAAATCAAGCCAATTCAAATGAAATCAAATTTTCTTGCCAATTGCGGCCATCCGTGCTATCATGCACATATAGCGAACGTAAGTTCCTATATTTCGCGGTGCACCTGCCCGCGCCGCCGTACCCATCACACAAGGAGGAGCGAAATTGACTGACATTACCACTACTCTCACTTATACCGCTGACCTCACCCGTCCCCTGCGCCGCATGAACATCCCCGCGCTGTTCATCACCGATGCGCGCCGGGCGCACCGAATCACCGTCACGGTTCTCCGCGCGGGAAATCCCGTTGACCTTGGCGACACCGCCGTTTCCGGCACGGTCAAGCACCTGCGCACCGGCACAACTATCCCGCTTAGCGGCAGCGCGCAGGGCAGCATTGCGTCCGTCACCCTGCCGCCCGCCGCCTACGCCCAGCCCGGCGACATCGAAATCTATGTCACCCTGACCAGCGGCGACGTGCAGAACTGCATTTTCGCCGCAACGGGCTGCGTTTTCCCCTCTTCCACCGACCGCGTGGCGGATGTTCCCGGTTTTTACTCGCTTGCGGCGCTGCAGGAGCAGTTTTCGTCGCTGGATGCGCGCCTTCGTGCGCTGGAGGAAATCGGCATCCCCGTCACGACCGCTGACCAGCTTGTTTCCGCTGTTACGCTTGATTCGTGGAAGTTCAACCTGATTTCCGCGACGGCGAACACGGGGTATTCCTCGACGGTGGAAGCGGAAGCTGGGTTTGACGACGCAAGCTGGCGGACGGTCAGCGTGCCGCACGACTGGTCTATTGCGCTGGACTTCAATTCATCCAGTCCGGCGACGTATGAGGGCGGGTATCTCGATGGCGGCGACGCTTGGTATCGCACGACCGTCAGCGTGGACAAGCAGAACGGGCGGCGGTATGTGCTGTGCTTTGACGGCGTGTACATGGAATCGACGGTGTACGTCAACGGGCAGCAGGTACACAAGAACTATTACGGCTACAACCCGTTCGCGGTGGATGCGACGGAACAGATGGTCAGCGGCGTGAACACAATTGCGGTGTTTGTGCGCAATGAACAGCCGTCGTCGCGCTGGTACTCCGGCAGCGGAATGATTCGCCCGGTGGAGCTGGTGACGCTGCTGGATGACCAGATTCGCATGGAGAACATCCGCGTGACGACCCCGAAGCTGGACAGTGACCTGACCAACGGCGAAACGGTTGTTGCGTTCGACGCGGTGAACAAGACGGGTGCGGAAGCATCGGCGACGTTCACGGTAGATTTGTACGACCCGGACGGCGCAAAAGTCGGCACGGCGGATGCGTCGGCGGTGATTGCGGCAGGAGAAACGCAGAACGTCAGCGCGACGGTAGCGTACCGCAGCCCGAAGCTATGGCACATCAGCGACGCGCAGCAGCGGGATTTGATGGAAAACGGGAAAAGCGTGTCGGCATCGGGCAATCCGCTGACGTGCGAGAACGCGCTGGCGGGAAAACCGCTGGGGGCGCTGCATGTCTGGGGCAAAAGCACGCAGAACGGCGTGCCGACCCCGACCGCGCCCGTGCCGATTGTCAGCGCGGGCGACGGCGGAACGGTGACGGTCACGGTGTTGGACGGCGCGAACAATTCGCAGACGCTGACGCTGCAAACGCCGAACGCACTGCCGGGCATCCCGGTTGCATCCAGCGGCAATTACACGGATGAAAGCGGGCAGCATTGGGTGTGCGATGAAGTGGATTTGACGCGCGGGGTGCGCGTGCAGCGCATCACCAAAATCAAGGTTACATCGTCGCTTAGCTGGCAAACAACGGGAAATGCGGTTGACCGTTACTTTGCGTGGTTCAGCGGCATTTACACGTCCAACGTGCTCTGCACGCACTTTTCCACCGCTCTTGGCTCTGAAACGGTCGGCGGGGCGATTGCCAATCAGAATAACCTTGTCGGCTTTGCATTCGCCGAAAAAGGCACGACAACCCTCGATGACTTTAAGCAGTTTTTGGACGAGAATGACGTTTTTATTTGGGCTGCGCTTGCTACACCGGTGGAAACCGACATTTCTGCGGACGAAGTCGCAGCCTACAAGGCGCTGACCACCTACGCCCAGACGACCGTCATCAGCGCAAGCGGCGGCGCGGGGATGGCGGCAAGCTATCAGCAAAGCATCCTGCCCAGCAATGCGCCAACTGCGCTTTTGACGGCTTCCCCGGCGAACCTCTACGAAGCCCAAATCAGCGCGAAAGTCGGCAAAAAGATTCAGCAGTCCGCGCGCGTTCCTTACGGCTACCGAAGCATCCGATTCGACAAGGACACGGGCTTCTATCTCAACGGCATCCACACGAAGCTCAAAGGCGTGTGCGTCCACCACGACGGCGGGTGCATCGGCGCGGCGGAGAATCGCAGCGCCATTGAGCGGCAGGTGGACATCCTGACCAACATGGGCTGCAACGCGATTCGCCTGACGCACAACCCGTTCGGCGCGGAATACCTCGACGTATGCCAGCGCAAGGGCGTGCTGCTGGTGGAAGAGCTATTCGACTGCTGGACGAAGAGCAAGAAGCAGAAGGATTTCGGGCGATATTTCGCCGACCACTACGCCGAAGTCGTGACCAGCGCGATTCGCCGCGACTGGAACAATCCGGCGGTCATCATGTGGTCGCTGGGCAACGAAGTGCGCACGAATTTGACGCTCGGCGACTATTCATCCAGCGAGATTGTGAACGTCTGCACGATGGTGAACAACGCCGTGAAAGCCCTCGACAGCACCCGCCCAACGACGATGGGCAACAACGCCCCCGGCGGCAATCTATCTGCGCTGATGGCTATCGTAGATGTCGTTGGCATCAACTACAACGGCAACAACCAGACCTACCAGACCGACCGCCCGATTTACGGCAGCGAAACGACCTCGGCGCTTTCCAGCCGCGGTGTATACGCGTTGGACAGCGCGAACATGGCGTATCCTTCCTACGACAACAAGGCGGTTTCGTGGGGCAACACGGCGGCAGAAACGGTGAACGCCTACTTAAGCAGCGCGCGTTCCTGCGGGCATTTCGTCTGGACGGGCTTTGACTACCTCGGCGAACCGACCGAATGGAACAAATATCCGGCGAAGAGCAGCTATTTCGGCATCGTGGACACCTGCGGATTCCCGAAGGACATTTACTTCATGTACCAGTCCATGTGGGACAGCCGCCCGATGATTCACATCCTGCCGCACTGGACGCACGAATCCGGCAATATCGACGTATGGCTGTACTCGAACTGCGCGTCGGTTGAACTCTTCCTGAACGGAACGTCTCTGGGCAAGAAGGCGCTTTCGCAGCGCGGGACGAAGAATCAGTACGCCTACACGGTGGCATACGCGGCGGGAACGCTGGTTGCGAATGGTTACGACGCTGCCGGCAATTTGATTGCGCAGGACATTCAATACACGGCGGGAACGCCCGCGAAACTGGCACTTTCCAGCGACAAGACGGCGGTCAGCACCGCGTCGGATGATTTGGTCTACATCACCTGCGACGTACTGGACAAGAACGGCACGCTCTGTCCGAGTGCTGACAACAGCGTGACCTTTACGGTCGTGGGCGGAACGATTATCGGCACGGACAACGGTCACGGCGCGAATGTGGAAAAGCTCTCCGGCAGCACGCACGCCGCGTTCAGCGGGAAGTGCCTTTGCGTGGTGAAGCACGACGGCGCTTCCGGCGTGATGAAGATTACGGCAACGGCGAACGGCTTGACGGCGGGAACAATCAGCGTGACGAAGGGGGAAACCACCATCGCGGCAACTGCTCCGGCAGCGTCTTTTGTGGACGCGACGAACCCGCCGATGCGTGACGTGAGCGAACCGGCAGAATCCGCGCCGACGATTTCCGCCATCAGCGCGGACAAAACGACGGCGGCGCTGAACGAAGAAATCACCTTCACCATGACTGTCAAAAACACGACGAGCATCCGCGTGTACATTGACGGCAGCGTGAACCGCTACATCTACGACGTAACGGACGGGACGATGACCTACAAGCTGTCCTTCACGGACGCGGGCAGCGGCACGCGCACGGTTGCGTTTGAGCCTTGCAGGGGCGACGTGGTGGGCGCGAAGACGGCGGAAACGGTGATTACGCTGGCGAACAGCTGATGCTATTAAGGCAATACCGCACAAATGAGTTGGTGCGATGGCGAATGCATTTTTTGTCAGATGCGATTGCAGAAATCGAAGGTTTACTGGAGGTAAATCGAGATTTCTGCAAGAAGCAGATGGCAGAAAAGGCATCGCCAGCGCTGCCGACGAATTGTGCGGTAGTGCCTTAACCCAATCGAAAAGGGAGCAGCTCATGCGGGCTGCTCCCCCTTTTCTTTGATTTCGATTTCTGGTATAATGACTTACGCAAGATGCCGCGCAAGCACATTCTGCACCAGCGCGCCGTCTGCCTTGCCCTTCACGCGCGGCATGAGCGTTTTCATGATAAGCCCCTTCTGCTTCGCGGTCGGCGCATCCAGCCCCAGTTCCGCCAGCACAGCGGTCACTTCCGCCTCCACCTCGTCCTCGGACATCATCTTCGGCGCGAACTCCTGATATACCTTCATGCGCAGCGTGTTTTCCGCGATAATATCCTCACGGCCGTTCGCCTGCTCAATGGATTCCTGACACTGCTTGATTTCGCGCAGGACGACGGCGTTCTCTTCGTCCTCCGTGAGGTCGGCGCGCTTGTCAATCGCCTTGTTTTTCAGCGCGGACAGCAGCAGCGACAGCGCTTCCTTGCGCTCCTTGTCGTGATCCTTCATTGCCTGCATCATCGCGGCGCGTACGGTTTCGATTCGAGACATATTCCTCATCCTTTCCTGATGGATTTCAGGCATATTGTACACCCCTTTGACCTATTTGTCCAGCATATCAAGGAGGATTTTGCGATGCTTTCCAAGCGCGAAAAGCTGTTTGCCGCCGTTTCTGACCTGCACGGGCTGATTTGCCCCGTCTGCCGCCGTCTGCTTTCCCGGCAGGGCGACAATTTGATTTGCGCGGGCGGTCACGCCGTGAATGTGAACCGGCGCGGGTGCGTTAATCTGCTTTCGGCGCAGGCGGATACATTCTATGACGCGGCGCTGTTTGCCGCCCGTGAGCGCGTATTCGCGGCGGGGTGCTATCAGCCGGTCGCTGATGCCATCGACGCATTGCTGCCGGATGCGCCGCAAAAGCTGCTTGACGCGGGCTGCGGCGAAGGCTGGTACCTGAACGCTCTGCTGACGCGCCGAACGGACAACATCGGCGCGGGCATCGACATCAGTCGGGACGCGATTCTGCAAGCAACCAACCAGCCCTGCCAAGCCGTCTGGTGCGTGGGGGATTTGCGCCGCCTGCCTTTTGCGGACGGCACGTTTTCCGCCGTGGTGGATGTGCTGACCCCCGCGAATTACGACGAGTTTCGCCGCGTATTATCCCCGGACGGCATGCTGGTGAAGGTCTATCCGGGGCAGGACTATTTGCGGGAGATTCGCGCAGCGCGGGGCATGTCCGCCTACGAGGAAGGGCAGGTGGATGCGTACCTGCGGGAGAAGGCACAGCTAGTGAAGGCGGTGCGGGTACATGAGACGCTGCCCGTTCCGCCGGAATTATGGGGCGATTTCGTGCGCATGACGCCGCTGAATCACGATTTGTCGGCAGCGGAGAAGGATGCGCTGGCGCAAAGAGCCGATGCGCATGTGACGGTGGATTTGCACGTTGCGCTGTGCAGATTCAGATAAAGAAACGGCAGCCTTCCCGCGATTTGGGGAGAGCTGCCGTTTTGATTATTTCCGCTTCCACGCAACGAGCGTCAGTTCAGGGCCAACATAAGTGCCAATCAGACACCCGATTTTGACGCAGCGGATGTCCTGAATGCCGAGATTCGCCGCTTCAATCTGCGACTTGATGAGCGCAACCGTCTCCGGGCAGTCCGCGCCGCCGATATAGACCGGAACGTCCGGGTCGGGCGGGCACTCCTTCAGCTGCTCGATGTACCACGCGCGCCCCTTCGCCATTCCGTGCACCATGCCCGCCTTGCTGACGATGCCGTCCTCAATCTTCAGCGTCGGCTTGATGCTCAGGCGGTTGCCCAGCTTGCCCACCAAAGGCGAAAGGCGTCCGCCCATGACGAGATATTTGAGGTCAGCCGCCATGCCGATGATTTTGTAGTGCGCCATCACGTCGCGCAGCTTCGCCAGCATGGTCTGCATGTCGCTGCCACCCTCGCGGCGATAGCGCAGCGCCTGATCGACGAGCATGTACTCCGCGCACGTCGCATTCAGCGAATCCAGCACCGTCACGCGCGCCGGGTCATGACACGCCTCACGCGCAATGCACGCCGACTGGTAGCACCCGGACAGCTTCGACGAGCCGGTTATCACCAGCACTTCGTCCTCCGGATTCTCCAGCAGACGGTTGAAGCACTTGCGGTAATGTTCCACCGGCACCTGGCTGGTCTTGGGCAGTTCCTTGGCAACCCGCAGGCGCGCATAAAAATCATCCTGCGTCAGGGATACGCCGTCATCCCAGTATTCCTCCATGCCGAAGCGAATCGGCAGCGGCATCACGATGAGATCAGCAGCCTTGGCTTCCTCCTGCGTAAAATCGGACATGGATTCGGTGACGATGCGAATCATGCTTTTCTCCCATAATGCGGCAAAACGCCGGGAATATCAACAAATACGAAGCATAGCATAAAACCTTGACCGTGTCAAGCATTCAGCAGAAAGATAAACGAGCGTTGAAAATTCATTTGTTCTCCGCGGCGCGCAAATGTAAAAACAGCGCCCTTTGCTTGCAATATCCGCCGAAAACGGGTATACTGATGGAGGAATCAACAAAGAGGAGGCGCAGTATGCAGCCGCGGCAAATGATTCAAAGGCTGATGAACAATATCAGCACCGTTATCGTGGGCAAGCAGGAAGTTATCGAATATGCGCTGATTGCGCTGTTGTGCCGGGGGCATGTGCTGATTGAGGACGTGCCGGGCGTGGGCAAGACGACGCTCGCCAGCGCCTTGGCGAAATCGCTGGACTGCACGTTCCGGCGCATCCAGTTCACCCCCGACCTGATGCCCTCCGACGTGACAGGCTACACGCTGGTCAACTTCAAGACCGGCGAAACGGAATACCGCGAAGGCTCGGTGATGAGTCAGGTGGTGCTGGCGGACGAAATCAACCGCACCAGCCCCAAAACGCAGTCCGCCCTGCTGGAAGTGATGGAAGAGCAGCAGGTGACGGTGGATGGCGTGACGCACCCCGTGCCGCAGCCCTTTATCGTGCTGGCGACGCAGAATCCGGGCGAATTTGTGGGCACATATCCCCTGCCGGAAGCGCAGATGGATCGCTTTTTCCTGCGCCTGTCCATCGGCTACCCGACGATTGAGCAGGAGATGGATGTGCTGGAACGCTATTCCGGCGTGGTGAAGCCGATGGCGACGCTGTCCCCCGTCTGCTCGGCGGCGGACGTTATCGCCATGCAGGAAATGGTCACGCAGATTTACTGCTCGCCGGAGGTTCGCTCGTATGTGGCGACCATCGCCGCCGCCACCCGTCAGGATGCCGCCCTGCAGCTGGGCGCATCCACCCGCGCCGCCATTGCCCTCATCCACGGGGCGCAGGCGTGCGCGCTGCTCGCCGGGCGCGACTACATCGTGCCGGAGGACGTGCAGCACATGGCAGTGCAAGTGCTTGCGCACCGCCTCGTGCTCAGCCCCGAAGCGCGCATGAAGGGCGTGACGCCGGAAAGTGTCGTCCGGCGCATCGTTCAGAATACGCCCGTGCCGGTGAAGCTGTGAGCGCCATGAAGCAGGCAGAGAACCGTTCGGCGCGGCAGGTGACGCTGCATTTGACGCTGCCCATTCTCGTCACGCTGACACTGCTGACAGCAGCGTTCTCCACCGGCAGTCCCGTTTTCCTGATGCCCGCGCTGCTGATTGCGCTGCTGTGCCTGAGCGGGATTTACGGCGTGTTCCGCGCATCCGCCACGCTGGAGGTATCCTCCCGCGCCTCCACCGAGCGGGTGCAGCGCGGCGAAGATGTGACGCTGAGCGTGCAGGTCAAGCGGCGCGGGTGGATTCCGCTCGCCCCGATGTGGCTGGAACTCTCCGGCGTCAACGGCGCGAACAGCACTGCCAGCGGTACGCAGATGATGCAGCTCCGTCCGGGGCGGTCACAGGTGCTGGAGCTTACCTTCCATGCCGCGCACGTCGGCGCGATTCAACCCGGCGTGCAGAGCGTGATGCTGTCGGACTTCTTCGGCGTATGCACGATTCGCCAGAAGCCGAATATGGACGGCGGGGAACTGCTCGTACTGCCGCAGCTGTTCGACATCGCGCCGCTCCGCCTGTCCTCCGGCGAAATGGGCACGGAAGCGATGGCGCGCGCCTCCGAGGACGTGACGAACCCCACCGATGTGCGCACCTATCAGCCCGGCGACCCGATGAAGAAAATCCACTGGAAGTTATCCGCCCGCAAGCAGGAGGCGCTCGTTCGCCGCTTTGAAGACCCCGTTCAGCCGGACGCGCTCGTCCTGCTGGACTGCGCCGAACCGCCGAAGCAGGCCGATTCGGAGGAAGACGCCGACCTGCGCGACGCGCTGATTGAAACCGCCGCGTCGGTGATGGTACAGGCAGCGAAAGCCGAACATCCGGCGCGCCTGCCGTTGCCCGGCGCGCACCCGGTGGAGCTGGACAAGGACATGGGGCTGAAAATGCTGCTGGAAAACCTTGCGCGCGCGGATTTCAGCAATCCGGAGCCTTTCGCGAAGGTGCTGCTGCTGGAAATGCGGCGGATGCGGAAGGTGGGGTGTACGGTGGTGATTACGGCGCGCTTGGATAGTCAGATGGTGGATGTGATGCTGTCGATGCGGAGGATGGGGCCGAATGTGCGGCTGTATCTGGTAACGCAGACGCCGGAGGACGCGCGGCTGATGCCGATGATTTTGAAGCTGCAGGAAGTTGGGGTAGAGGTGGGGTATGTGAAGCCCCTGCCGCTGTAAAGGCAAAAAAAGCCGCTTAACCCAAAGCGTAGGGAAAAGCACTCAAGCCGGGCGGCAAAAAAAGGGTCAAGGGGGAATCCCCCTTGCGGGGTCAAGGGGCGGAGCTCCC
>ERZ779656.1089-NODE-1089-length-15806-cov-8.012571_pt1 | contig 15806 bp, 18 predicted proteins | sample MGYA00511102_ERZ779656 | MGnify/ENA primary metagenome ERZ779656 (study PRJEB29588, sample SAMEA2143980) | human gut metagenome | biome: human gut; feature: human-associated habitat; material: faeces | place: Denmark | collected 2008/2010 ... | reverse complement strand
CCAGCCGTAGAAATTGCTGCTGAGATCAACGGTCGCCTCCACAGTGAAGTGGCTCTTGTCCACAATCTGCGTGGGAGCATCCTCCCCGAAGCGGTCGATGATGCTGTTCATGAGGGGGTTTTCGCACAGCAGCGTGATACGGCAGGTCCTGCCGTTGAGCATGGAGAACTCCTGTGAGAAATACTCCGTCACGTTAAAGTCCCTCGTCTTTTTTACGGACGCTCGCTGGGTGAGTTCCAGACCGTCCATGCACTCTATTGCCTCGTCATCTTTATTCTTCGCTCTCCTCTAAAATCCATTTGGTAATATATGCAATTATTACTTGATTCGATGTTGTGGCTGTGACGGTGTTGCAGGATAAGTATATAATATAAATAGTTCAGCCTTATTGACTTTAGCGTGGTAAAGTGGTAAAGTTTCAATCAAATAAACTTCGGTTTTTGGAGAGGAGGTAGTAAGTTTGAGATTGAATAGCGCATATGAGATAGTCAAAGTCAATGACGCTTGTCTGTTGGTTGACATAGAAAGCGATATATATTACAAGATTGACGAAGAATTGTTTTGTATTATTGAAAGTGTTGAATCGATTAGCAACACTCATACCACATCTGGCGTTGATTTTTTGAAGTCAAAGGGTATTTTGCTTGAAAATGAAAATTCGAAAGATATTCCGAAGGTCAACCGTAGCAAAAATGTCTTTTCCATTACTAGAATCAAACTGTTGAGCTTCAGAGTGACAAAATTTCTAACTCGTTTTATTAACTTTACCCATATAAATTCTTTCAAGCATTGGGGCATACTTTATGTTTGCATCGGAGTGCTGGGTCTGTTACTTTCTGCTCTCTGCATCGTTTTATCCGTTACCGCAATTCAAAATGAGGCAATAACAGTCAACGTCAAAAATGTTATGAAAAGTGCTCCATATGTGTATGCATCTTTATTTTTAATAAGTTGCTTTCACGAATTCGGTCATGCGCTAATGTGTATGCTATATTGCAGATTCGTTGGGAAATGTGGAATAATGCTTTTCTTCCTAACGCCTGCTTTTTTCACAAATACAACAATATCCAAATTTGCTTCCAAAAAGGAACGTGCTCAAATCATCAGTGCTGGTATTGTGTTCCAGTGCCTCGTTTCCATTGTTCTGTCAATTTTATTGATAGCTGGCCTTAAGTGGAATAATTTTGTGTGGACAACACTGTATGTTATCTTTTGGTTTAATCTGATTTCAACTATTCTTAACGTTAATCCATTATTCAAGTATGATGGATACTGGATGCTTTCTCTAATGTGGAATATTGATTTCTTGTACGAAAAATCAATCGTCGCAGTCAAAAACATGATGCTTGGGAAATGGAGTAAGATGAGTTCTAACAAGATGTTGACTGTTTATGGCATTGCGGTAATGCTGTTTTACATAACAATGTGGATAGGTTCTATTATTGGCATATATTACATTTTATACCCAATAATCGGATGGTTTTGTATTGCTATTATTGCAGTAATAGTTGCAATGATTATTAAGGAGATTCTCGGATGGAGGAATCTAAAAATTTGATATAGTGACCGTTACAAAGAGATTGAGTAGAAAAACCATGACAGGTCGCTATTGTCAAATCCGCAAGAATTCTGTGTCTAAAAATATAATAATATAAGGTTGTCGGGATATTCTGACGATGCTTGACAATTACGATGTTACCATCAAAGGCATTGTTAGACAATGAGTTCTGTAGGCTTAAGATAATTCTTTTAGGGTTGAGCAAAACGCAAGTTTTGAAAAGCTAAGACACAATATATAGGCTTCAAGTGAAGCTGATAGTACTATTTATTGTATAACCTTATGAGCAAATCGGAGTTTTGCTCAACCCCATAATTCTTTCAGAAAGGAGGTGTTGATGATGCGTAACTTTGTATTTGAAGAGGTTGAAACCTGCGAAATGCCCTGTGACACATGCTTCTGGGGCGGTGTTGGTGCTGTTCTTGCCGGTGTCGGTATTGGTGCTGGAGTAGCCCTTGCCTTGACCTGATGTATTCTCATGTGACCATTTTTTTGAAAGGAGGTATTCGCTATGCGCAACTTTATGCTTGAAGAAGTTGAAACCGTTGAAATGCTCAGTCATTTCGGCTCTGCCATCGCTGGTGTAATTGTCGGCGGTGGTATCGGCATTGCCGGTGTAATCGTCGGCGCAGCTGTAGTAACATAGGCTCCAGACAGAGAAAGCTGCCCGGACTGGTAAGTAGATGGGGTCATTCCGGCATACGCAAGGATCTTATCCGGCGAGTCGAAACGGGAGAAGTCACCGATCTCGGCAAGGATCATAGCTCCCATACGAACGCCAATACCCGGAATCGTTGTAATGGGAGAGTGTATTTCGTCCATCATGGACTGGATTGCAGCCTCAATGTCCTCGATCTCGGCATCCAGCTCGTGAATCAGGCGGATCGTATGCCGCAATTCCAGAGACTTGGTCGGCATGACAGAGCCGACAGAACATCTGGCAGCGTCCCGAAACGCTGTTGCCATATCTCTCCCATAGCGACCCTTGGAAGCGCCGTTCAAGACTGCCTTCAAATGTGTCAGGTGCGCATCGGCAACCTGTTTGGCGCTGGGAAACTCGCTGAGAAGTGCGTAAACAGAGGCCAAATGTAGAGAGGACACCAGCTTTTCCAGTTCAGGAAACAGAATCGTGACCAACCGGGAAACGGACTGTTTCAGCTTCGCCCGCTCACGAGCTTTATCAAACCGGTATCTTGTGAGTGACTTTAGTTCCTCGTTGTGGTAAGCTGTGTCTGTGTAGGACTTGAGGTTCACATCAGACATGAGCATAGCTGCAATGGTTCGCGCATCGACACGGTCTGTCTTCGTTTTGCGAAGGCTCAGGCTTTTTCGGTAGAGGTTGGTGTGCAGCGGATTGATGACGTAGGTGTCCAGGCCTTTGTCAAGCAGAAATCCAAGAATGTTGTAGTTGTAGTGTCCGGTAGCTTCAAGCCTTACTTTTATTTTATCTCCCGGACAGACGAAGCGGCGAATGGTTTGCAGCAGTGTGTCAAAGCCCTCTGCATTGTTTTGGATGGTGAATACATCAGCCAGAACTTCGCTTTCTGAGCTGAGGATAAAGCAATCGTGCTTGTCCTTAGCAACGTCAATTCCTACACAAAGCATGATGAATACCTCCGGCATGTTTATTGGATGCTGGGTCCACAGGACGTTTTACTCTTGTAACCTTGTTCCACATAAACCGTCTGGCGGTATCTAACTGATTAACAATACTGTAAAGGGCTGTGGTTGGAGCCTTTCTGGAACCGTCTGGCGGTAGGAGAAGCTAACCAATCCACAGCATCCCTTACAGTGTAGCACAGCCCATGGAGAGGGACTCTAAAAACTACTACTCTATAATACAAGGGTGAAAATGCTATGTACACTGTAATTATTGGCGCAGGTAGCCGGATTGCATTAGAATACATAAACCTTTCTGAACAAAAGAAATATATTTTGATGGATCTTCCGTCCAGACAAAAGGAAGTGAAATCGATGTATAATTCGCTTTGCCTTGGAAGAGAATTTGTATTCCGAGATTTGGACATAAGAAATATACAAGAGTTGAAGGAGACTTTTGAAAGTCTGTCTAACTATGCGTTCAACGGGGCGGTTCTGTTGGCTGGGATTAATATTTTGACAGATGCGATAGATGTAGACGAAGCTACATGGGATAGTATTTTGGACACCAACTTGAAAGGTTGTTTTTTTGCGATGTGTGAAGTAGCAAAAAACATGATTGTCCACGACATAAGCGGAAGCATTGTAAACATTTCTTCTCAGCATGGCTATGTGGGCAATCACCAGCGTGCGGCGTATTGTGCAAGTAAAGCGGCGTTGCTGAACTTAAACCGAACTCTTGCACTCGAATGGGCTGAATATGGAATACGAGTTAATTCCGTTAGCCCAACTTGGATTTTAAACGATAGCAACCGTGATTTCCTTATGGATAGGCTTGCGAAAAGAAACTATCTGAACAATATTCCACTTAATCGGTATTGTGAACCACGGGATATTGCATACGCGTTGGAGTACCTGATGTGTGAAAGAAGCAGTATGATAACTGGACAGAGTATTATTATCGATGGTGGCTGGACGATTAAATAAGGACGAGAAAATGATATGAGCGTTCATCTGAAGATGAAGATTGCTCAAGAATATATTAAACGGGAGGTGCAATAATGGGTACTGGCTTACTGCTAATTAATTTACATTGCTATCTATCCATGAAGGATTTTGTGGAAAACGATTACAATTACAATCCTTCCCTCGGTCATCTAGCGATAGTTGAATATGTCAAGATGCACGGTTTTGAAGCATCTGCGATAGACTATAACTTTGCACAGATAGATTATGTGGTTTTAGAAGATACTATCCGAACAAGGCATATTGGTTATATCGGTATAACAGCATACACAGAAAACCTCAACATGGTTTTCAAGTTTTTACGCATAGTGAAAAAAATGTTTCCGGAAATCGTTACAATAGTTGGCGGTCCACATGCAACGCTGAAACCGGAAGAAGTTGTTAAAAGCCGATTTGTGGATTATGTAACTTCGCGTGATGGCGAGTCCACAATGTTAGAACTGCTCCTGCATCTTGAGTATGGTGACGAACTGATCCATCTATCGGATATCGAGGGATTATATACTAAGGATATGCACAACAATGCTCGCGAAAATGTGACAGATCTTAGTTTGCTTCCCATTATTAACCGCGAAAACGCAGAGATTGATCGTTATAAGAGTGTGGTGACCCTTTACTCCAGTAAAGGTTGTCCTGGGCGTTGCATTTATTGCGCTGCCACAACCATCTCAGGCGCAAGGTACAGAATAAGGAATGTCTACAGCATATTTATGGAGTGCTGGTTGATTTACCATCAACTTGGTAAATCTGTGGACAGACTGTTCTTTATTGACGATACGTTTACAGTACACAAAAAGAGGACGAAAGAATTTTGCACCCTGGTGACGACACACAAATTACCACTTTTGTGGAGTTGCGAATCGAGGATTGATGTTATCGATCACGCCACTATCGACATGTTCGCAAAAAGCAGGTGCTATGCGGTACAGTTCGGCGTTGAGAGCGGAAATCAAGCCGTTCTAGATACCATAAAAAAGCAAATCAATCTAGACCATTTGGTCGATATTGTCGGATATGCTGACCGCTATGATATGGAGATATATCTCGGCTTTATGATAGGGCATTATCCTGATACTGCTGAGACGATGCAGGATACTATAAACTTTATCCGCAGGATGCTGTCGATTAATAAACATATTCGCTTCTCTGTTTCTGTCAATACTCCTTTTCCCGGTACATGGCAATATGAGCATGCTGATGAAATCGGCTTGACCATTTTTGATCCGGATTACTCCCACTACAATCTTGTTACTCCTGTGATTGAGACGAGGAATTTTGACAGAGCCATGTTGCTCGAATTCTTTAATCAGGCTAATTCTGTGAAGTATAATGGAGGGAAGCGTGATGGTGAGTAATTTGCTAATAGTCAGAACAATACAGAATCTTAGCTACTCTGGAAAACTAATCTCAGCATCAAACAAAGGGATCGAGGTCTGCATAAATGAAAAGGTCGGGATTCATTACTTCTTCCCAAGCGGTGAAGTCAGCTCCGTCTTTTGCAGAGGGGATAAGTTGACATATGCTGAGTTTATTAACTCTTATTTGACAAAGGAGGAACAGTAGAAACAGGTGGATGGACATATTTTGATAAACATTGATGGTCTTTGCTTTGTTGGAGACTTTTGTGGGTTCAAGGATGGCCGGATCTATTTGAAGCAAAGCGAAAAAAGTGAGATAATTGTAAGTGTGCCGTTAGACAACTGTGCTTATATTATTGATATCGATGGGAATTTATATTCAAACATCGCACAAATGCTTCAACTTAAGGAGAAGCTAAATACTACATTGTTAGATTTGGAAGGATAAAATGGACAGAGTTTTTTTCTTAGATATAGTAGAACAGGACGGACTGTATGTTTTTAACAGAAATCAAGTGCTGATTAACGGCTTGGCCAAATCATATCAGGTTGCGGTTCCCTCGTCGGACAATATAAGCACCTTGAATGATCTCATAATCAGCATTGAGGACGAAGCGTCAGACATTGTTTTGATAGTACTCAATAAAAACTGTTCACAACTTATTATCTCAATCATCAAAGCCTTGGCCTCTGAAGCTGATTGCAGGGTGGTGTTGTTATCAAGCAATTTGGAAAAGGCGGGCAGAGTTAATCTGGACGGAGTGGTATGTGATGTAATCTGCATTATAGACGAGTTGAATTCGGACGGTCTTGAAGGCACTATCTTCCGCCCGGAGACTGTTTTTGATATGGAGGTAGTCTATAGTGGCGGCTATTTACACACCATGAAAAACGGTGTCAATGCGCTGTATTCAGGGGCTTATCCTGCTGCTAATTTTTTGTCAAACCTAAAGCATTTGGTGATCAAGGATGTTGCACATATACCTGATCTATCGAAGATAACAGATTTATTGGATATTAATTCTGCAATTATCTTCCCTGAGTTTGAACCGAAGCGGTTTGAGCAGTTCAAAAGGGTTGAGACGCCCATTTATAGCCACATCCACCAGATTGATGGAAATGTAATGCGTTTAGATAATTCTGGCAACGAAGTCGTTATTGATGTTGAAAACTATTCAAAATGCAACGACAACAAATCTGCATTTGTCAGAATAACGAGCAGAGACGATGTCAAAAGTCTCAAGCACGATGTTGAATTATTCAAAAGAACCGGAAAAATAGCGAAACTTGGTAAACGCTTTATCAACGAGTGCGCATTGGGGATATCTCCATGTGTTTTATCGAAAGTCTTCCGGGGGATCGTAGACGCTGAAGGTGTTCTTTGTCCATGTCCTGAATGTTCAAATCCGATTGGCTCGGTTTATGACGATTATTTTGACTTGGTCAAGAGTGCCTCACAGATAAGCCGAAAAGCCCAGATTCGTAGACAATGCGAAAACTGTTGTGCTAGTCAGATGTGTTCAAGATGTGCCATGCTTCCCGAAGGCATAACTGAGGAGGAGTACTGTGAGCTTTTGCGATATGAAGGTACTGTTGACTACTGCGTGAAACTTACACTTCTAGGCATGGTGCTTGAGAGCGGCAAAGTTGTTCTTAGCAAAAAGGAGTATTCGATGGTAGAGATCAGCCTCTACTACAGACCGCTTATTGCTAATAGGAACGAATATGATACTCTCCCTATGAGGACACAAAGACACGTTGTATTTCTTGCTTTCCGATATAAGGGCAGTTACTATGTTTTTGCCTATAAGTCTTCCAAGCTTTATAAGACCGATGAGCGGTTCGTCTACATCGCCGAACTATACGCTTATGGTGCTTCTGACCATACGCTCATTCAGAAATACTCTAGTAAATTTGGAATACAACCGAAGGATGCGACAGATCATGTTACAGAAGCCATCCATGTTATCACCAGCGAGGCTATTGCATGAAGTACGATGAACTGTTTGGTGACATTCATACCCTTGCGTTGCTGTACGATAGGGAAATAATATATACAGACGTCTATTCAAACGTCTTTGCGAAATACTATGATACTCTACCACGAGAAAGCTTTGAATGCGATAACTATTTGGATGAGGCTTATTGTTGTGGAAAGAGGGTTTTAGAACTATGCTGCGGAACCGGCCGATTGACTACTATCTTCGCAAAAAAAGGCTTTGTAGTGGACGGGGTGGATATCTCGAAAGATATGCTGACAATACTCGAAGAAAAGCGGCGGGGTCTTCCGAAATCTGTTGCGAGGAATCTGAACATAATATGCGATGATGTGTTTTCATATTGTCCGCAATCTGAAAAATACGATTTTGTATTCCTCCCTGCTACAACAATCTGTATTCTGTCTGAGCAAGATGAGCTGATTGCAAAACTGTTCAGAAACATTAGTGCTATGCTGAAACCAACAGGAAGTTTTATGTTTGATATGAGGTGCTACGGCACAAACATGGAAAACAAATGCTCTGAATTGTTTTTAAGTACCGTCAGGATTGACGAGAAACCTGCTATGGTACTGATGCAGGAAAATCTCCAATACGATATTAGTCGTGCAATAGGAAACTTCTATTTGGAAGTGGCTGAAGGAAACGGATATGTGAAGCGGTATATAACGACAACGAATAAGCGAATGGTGTCAATTGACGATCTGTCTGAAAGCATCATGAATGCAGGTTTGTATCTACATCGAAAGACAACAATCGTGGCAGGAATGAATTCCATTGACCTATTTACTTTGAAAAAAGTAGAAAATTGAGCGGGGGCTAATGTGACAAGAGTATGGCGTCCACTGAGTGGCTGCAACAATGATGGGATAATGCTCGATCGTGCGGAAGATGTGTACGTTTATGACGTGTTTTCCAAACGCTATTTTGATGCCAACAGCGGTCTGTGGAATGTTAATTTAGGATACAGCAATAAGATTATTAAAAAAGCTGTTGCAGATCAACTTGAAAAACTACCTTTTGCTAATCCTCTGCTTTTTTATCCAGAGGCCGCTGCGAGGCTAAGTGAGAAGCTATGCTTAATGCTCGCGGAGGACATTACAAAAGTTTTTTTCACTTGCACAGGTTCCGAGGCGATCGAAGTTGCTATCAAGCTAATTCGAAAATACCTAAGCATTAAGAAAAAACCGCAGAAAAAAATCGCAGTTTTTGGGAATTCTTACCACGGTTCCTATTATGGTTCCATGTCGGCTTCTTTTTTTGAGGGAGAAAACCGAGGCGGCTACACCCCACTACTAGATGGATTTATCTCCCTAGGAATTCCGTACATTAGGGTAAGCGGATCAATTTCAAACTCTGATGCACAGAACCAGCTTTTGATTCAGTTGAACAGATGGCTTGAGAAGTTTGGTGAAGATATCTGTGCAATAATTATTGAACCAGTTATCGGTTCGGGCGGGGTGATAGCACCAGATAAAGCTTACATGAATCGACTAATGGAATATTGCAGAGGAAACGACATCCTGGTTGTATGCGATGAAATTGCCTGTGGATTCTTCCGATGTGGCAAGCTATTTGGATTTCAGTATTATGAAATACATCCGGATATAGTCACTCTTTCAAAAGGACTAAACAACGGATATCTGCCACTTGGCGCTGTTTGCATCGGCGAAAGGATTGCAGAAGCTTTTAGCAATAGGGATGCGTTCCTGTTTCATTTGTCTACGCAGAACCTTAATCCGTTGGCAATAGCTGCAGCTGAAGCGACCATCAGTCAATACAATGATGCGTTGCATGAAAAAGTAAATAAAGCATCTGAATTCTGGACGCTACGTCTAAATGCCCTGCTGCAATTAAACTGTGTTTTTTCCATCAGAGCATATGGGTTAATGTTTGCTGTGGATTTCCAAGATAAGGATGGAAATCCGCTCTCACTTAACAGGCTTATTTCTCTGATAGAACGAATCATAGATAACGGAGTGTTAGTTGGAGACTCATATATTGAGAGTGTCCAATCCTCGATTGTAATGTTTCCACCGTATATAGCATCGAGGCAAGATATAAGACGAACTGTATCGGTGATAAACAAGGCAATAATTGAGCTCATTGAATGGTGACTCTTGCGATACTTGTGAGGTTAGTGGTATAATTGAATTAAAATAACTCTTTATCGAGAGTCTGCTGACGATAGACCCTAACTGTGATAATATAAAGGAGACTGTAATGTTGTTGGAATACAAAAATATTTTCAAAACTTTTGGCGGAAACCAAGTCTTGAAGGGAATTTCGTTTTCAGCAGAGAGTGGAAAGGCCCTTGGCATTCTTGGGAGGAACGGTGCAGGAAAAACCACGTTGTTACGCATACTGCTTAACGTGTTTCCTGCAGACAGCGGAGAAATCTTAGTAGATGGCAGAGCTATTGATTATAAAAAGGTTAGAATTGGCTACTTGCCAGAGGAAAGAGGCTTATACCCCAAAAAAGTTGTTTTGGATCAACTGATCTATTTAGCACAACTTAAGAGCATGTCCGCCAAAGCTGCTGCTGAATCTGTTAACTGGTGGCTGAACAGACTGGAAATCAAGGAGTATGGAAAAAAACGTTTGGAGACTTTATCCAAAGGCAATCAGCAAAAGATACAGTTAATAGCAGCGTTGGTTCATGATCCTGAAATAGTCATCCTCGATGAACCGTTTTCAGGACTTGATCCAGTCAACGCCGTTATGCTGAGATCCGTGGTGCTTGAACAGGTAAAAAAAGGAAAGATTGTGATTTTTTCAAGTCACCAGATGAACTATATAGAAGAAATCTGTGACAACATTGCAATAATAAACAACGGTAGTATCGTTGTTAGTGGAGAACTGCGTAAAATAAAAAGACTACACGGACAGAACAGTCTGATTGTCCGCACAGAGAATCCAACAGTGCTGATTGGGGAATATGGTGCAGTATCAGTGTCAAACGATCCCCGTGAAGTATTGATACAGATTCCAGAGAGCCTCTCAAAGCAAGAGATGATGAGAACTCTGGTCAAAAGGTTCAATGTTGATGCGGTGTGTTTATATGAGCCATCGTTAAACGATATCTTTATTAATTATACTGATACTGGTAATTAGACAAGGAGCATATGGATATGAAGGACTTTAGAACTGTGTTCAATTTTGAATTGAAACAATATTTTAAGAACAAACTGCTTATTGGTATTACTGCGTTTTTGGTAGTGCTAATAGCAATAGTAATGTTTATCCCTAGATTCAATGGAGGTAAAAACGAAAATGATAGCCATCATTTTCTTACAGCTCACGAGGAAAACTCTGTAATGCTGATAAAGGCAGAAGCCCCAGATATAATGGATACGATTGAGACAGTTTGGCAGGCGGCTTTTCCGAAATACACTGTTCGAGTTTATGATAAGAGTCTTGCCTCTCTGCGTGACGAGATAATCGCAGGTGAAGCAAGCTGTGCGTTTGTTTTTGACACTCTTGAAGTCTATACATATTATGTCAACAACTTGAGTTTGTACGATTACAATACTGAGACAGCCGACGAGATTCTTCGTCATGTTCATCAGATTACAGCTATGACCAACAGTGGAATGACTGAATCCGAAATCGATGCTGCAATGTCGGCAAAAATCCAAAGTAGGGTGTACACGCTTGGTAAAGATCAAGGGGAAACTTTTTTATATACATATATTATGATTTTTGCACTGTATCTGGTGATTTTGCTGTATGGACAAATGATCGCTTCAAAAGTAGCGACAGAGAAAAGCTCGAGAGTTATGGAACTCCTAATAACAAGCATTGATTCTAATAGTCTGATATTTGGTAAGGTGTTGGCTTCGTGCCTTGCGGGAGTTTTACAACTGGCGGCGATGTTTGGAAGCTTTATGGTCTTCTACAGAATCAATGAAGCTTACTGGGATGCATCTATAATCCAGTCGCTATTTAACATTCCGAGTGAGCAGTTTGTTTATCTGCTTGTTTTCTTTGCACTTGGGTTTTTAATCTATGCCTTTTTGTATGGAGCTGTCGGCTCGTTTGCTACAAAGCTTGAAGATATCAACACATCCGTGCTTCCGCTTACAATACTACTGATGGTTGCCTTTATTGTTGTCATATTCTCGGTCAGTTCAGGAAAATTTGATAATTATGCAATGATAATTTGCTCGTATATCCCACTTACGTCTCCGATAGCAATGTATGCGAGAATTGCAATGAGCACGGTATCGTTTATGGAAGTCGCCATCTCGATTATTATTCTTGTGGTATCTACCATAGTTGTGGGCTTCTTTGGAGCTAAGGTGTACCGCATGGGCGTATTACTTTACGGAACACCGCCAAGTATTCGCACAGTACTTTCTGTGATAAGTAAAAAAAGGAGATGTTTATGAAAAACAAAAATAACAAAGCGTTTAATGCGAGGTTTCTTCCGATTGGGTTAGCTGTTGGTATAGGTATCGGCATAGTCATCGGCGCAGCAATGAAAAATATCGGCCTCGGGCTTTGCCTCGGCGTAGGTATTGGATGCGTTTTTGGAATCATTATCGGTCGAACTACTGGCAAAAAGTAAGGGTGGAAAGGGGTGGAATCATTGAAAAATGACGAAAGGTTTAAAGTTGCTCACGAAGAAGGAAGTTCCATACAGAATGCAGGAAAAAGGCTGATTATAGTTGATAAATTGACTGGTGTCAATTATCTTTGGGTTAACAGCGGCTGTGCGGGAGGATTGACCCTGTTGATAGATAAAGATGGAAAACCTATAATCTCGGATATTGACGATAGCCTCGAGTTGAAATATGCATCATCAAGGTCGTAGTCTGTTGTAGCGTTGGCAAGCAAGGTCTTTTGGAGCCAAAAGACACCAGGCGGAGACTCTGACGAGTCCCCGCCTTTTGCTTGATGGGGCGTTCCCCATACCCCCTGTAACACAGATTTCATCTGTGGCTGCGCGATGTGCCATCGCTATTTTTCCTCGCGCTGCCGCTCGGTGGTCTGCCGGTTCTGTTCGTTCAGCCCCAGCAGATAGGCGGCGTTCGCCTTGTGGATCAGCAGCTCCCGCATCTGCTCCTGCGCCCGGTGGTACTCGGCGTAGGCCGCCTTTTTCTCTGCCATGAGCCTTGCAAATTCTTCGTTCAGGCTCCTGACCGTGGGCAGCTTTTTCAGGCCGAACGCATCAAAGGCTTTCTTCGCCGCCTTGTGGATGAGGATATCCCCCTCATGCTCCGCAAGGTATTTTTTCGAGTACCCCGCCTTGCGGTAGCCGGTGTAAACGCTGCGGGTTCTGGAATAGTTCATGATGTGCGTCCGCAGGGTCTGTATCTCGCCCATACGCGCTTCCGCCGCCTTTATGGCCGCCTTCAAATCATAGAACTGCTTCTCCGCATCGGCGGCGGCATTGACAAGTGCGTCGAAATCGGCAAAGCCCTTTTCCTCCAGATATATCAGCGTCTTTGCCATCTGCTTGAGCTTTACCACCTTCATCGCCTGATCGTAGCGGTAGCCTTTTCCTGCGTTGAGCTTCGCCTCAATGTCGGAAATCAGCGTGGCGCGCTCCCTGCGCTTCGGATATTTTTTCCTGACGAAGGGCTTGTGCGTTCTGCTTCCGGCGAGAACCGCGCGCAGCTCCTGCTCGGAATATCCCTCGCCCAGGGAATCCAGACGGATGCTCTGTTTCTGGTTTTCGTGCCGCAGCGACAGCCTGCTCTTTCGGGCGACGGAATAGCCGGAATCCTTCAAAAGCGCCAGCAGCGCGTCGAAGTCCTTGGGCTGCTTTTCAATCGCCGCATCTATCGCCATGCGCAGAAGATCCCGGTTGGAGAGCTTGTCGTGACCGCCGCGCCATTTGTTGTAGCTCAGCCCGTGTTTCTGCGGATTCTCCACCACGGACAGCCGGTGCTCGGCGCAGATCAGGTCGGACAGCCTGCGGACAGCGCGGTAGCTCCCGATGAAGTTCTTGAACTTCCGCGTACAGTCCAGCGCCGTGGAGTTCCAGTAGATGTGGTTGTGAATGTGCTTTTTGTCGGTGTGGGTGCAGACGAGAAAAGCGTGCCGGCCCTTTAGGAAGCGTTTGGCAAATTCGTACCCTATGCGGTTGGCCTCCTCCGGCGTAACCTCTCCGGGCTTAAAGGACTGCCGTACCTGATAGGCGATGACGTCGCTTTCCTGCACCCGTCCGGTCAGCTCCCGGTACTCCCGCTTGGACAGGGCAAATTCGGAAACGGCGGTCTCCGGCTCGCAGGCGAATGCGGAGATCAGCGCGCCGCCCTCAGTCTTATCCGGGTTCATGCCGTACTCCGTCCGGTCGGCAAGGCACTGCGCCAGCGTCTTGCCCTTATTTAAGTGCATGGGTATGATTCGTGTGGTCGCCATATTCCCTCCATGGAAAAAGACGCAGGAGGGAGCCTGCGCCTTTTCACATTCCGCATATTCCGTTTATCCGTAGATTCGCTCCTTGAGCAGTATTCTCATGCCGATAAACCGCGCTGTGAGCTTCACCGCCAAATAGTGCAGTCCGTAGGGGGATAGCAGAAACGCAATGCCCAGACAGATGCAGCCGTTCTGCACGTTGCCGTCCACAAAGTAAAAAACACCTGAAAGCAGAAACAGGGCGGAGGCGATGACACAGACCACGGCGGAAGCCTTGAGCGCCAGCGTGAGCGCCCATTCCACGATCCACAAAACCAGCATAAGGGGCGCAAGCAGCAGTTTCAAAATGAATTTCAAAGTCGTTTTCCGTCCTTTTTGATTTCATTATACAGAAAGAGCTGCCCTAAAACAAGGATGCCGGCAGCATGGGCTTATCGTATATTTCTGCCTGCTCACTGAATGGTGGACAGCTTCATAAGAATTTTGTTGGCAAGTCCCCATAGCTGCTTCTGCTTTTCCAGAATCTCCGCAAGGTCGGTGTCGTAGGCTCTGCCGCTCTCGTTGAGCCGTTTGGCGATCTGATTGATGTTGTTGCTCGTGTAGCGCAGAAGCGAGATCATCTGCTTCAGCTCCGGCAAATCCAGCCTGATCACCAGCCCGTCCAGCGCCATCTTCCGCAGGAACGCCTCCTGATTGGTCACGCCGATCCGCGCCATCTTTTCCTTCAGCAGCCGGTGCTCCTCCTCCGTCAGGCGAACGGAGATGCGGATGTTCCGGCGCATGAACTGCGCGCTCACAGGGACGGCTCCTTTGTCTTTTTGACGGCCTCCGCCGCCGCTTCGGGCGGTCTGCTTTTCAGTCTGCCGAGCACCGAGGGCCTGCGCTCATGCGCCCTTGCGTCCTCCCGCGCCAGCTTGGTAAACAGGTCAACCAGCCCGCTGTGGCTGTTCACCGCCAGATAGCAGTTCCGATCCGTCCCCCATGCGTCGGGGTTCTCCGAAACGGGAACGGTCTTTGCCCATTGTTTGTTGTCCGCAGAAAATCGCCCGTCCCAATCCTTCTGCCGGATGGTAATCGCCAGCACATATAAAATGCGCTCATGCCCGAACTGCTCCGCCACCTGCGCGACGGCTTCCCTGTGCAGGACGTTATCGCAATAATGCTCGGAGATCGCCTTCTCGATTGCCTCCTTGCAGGCGGCGCTGGCCTTGTTGGAGGCGCGGTAAAGCTCCAGCTCGCCGTTTTCACGGGCGTGCTCGGCGGGAAATCTGTAAACGGGAATATCCTTCATATTGGTGCATCCTTCCTTTCATTAAGCTGTAGTGAAGCGGCTCCGACAAAATCCGTTCTTCGTCGGAGCCGCTGGTTTTTATCGTTCCTCCTTATTCCTGTGCCTGATTTTGTCCTCGGCGCAGGGCTGGGACAGCGGCGCTTTCAGCTTTGCCAGCACGGAGGGACGCTCCGCCTTTGCGCTCTGCACGGCGGGCGCGTCCTCCGCCATCTGCTCCATGGGCGTGCGGTCGTCGATGTTCAGCTCGGCGTTAAGCTCCGCAAGCCGCGCGGATTTTGTCCGCAGCTCATCCTCCTGGGGGAAGGGCTTGCCCAGCTCCGCCTTTGCCGTCTCCATCTGCGCGGTGAGCGCGTCCAGCGTGTTTCGGACATTCTGCAATCTGTCCGACATGGCGTTCAGGGCGTTGTCAATACGGGTGAGGTTGCCCCGCGCGTCCTTGCCCAGCGTCACGCGGTGGTTCATTTTGCCCTTGAGGGTGAGAATAAAGTCCCGCCCGAAGTCCTCCACGGTCAGGGACATGGCAAATCCCCGGTAGCTCCCGATGGGAACGGGCTCCATGCCCTTTGCGTCCTTGAAGGCTTCCAGAATGGCAGCGCCCGCGTTGTCCTTGT
>ERZ779656.1081-NODE-1081-length-15882-cov-2.712580_pt1 | contig 15882 bp, 8 predicted proteins | sample MGYA00511102_ERZ779656 | MGnify/ENA primary metagenome ERZ779656 (study PRJEB29588, sample SAMEA2143980) | human gut metagenome | biome: human gut; feature: human-associated habitat; material: faeces | place: Denmark | collected 2008/2010 ... | reverse complement strand
GGGGCGTTCATTGGACGCCCGCCTTGATGGAACATTTTGTTTAGTCACATATGTTTTGATGTGATAAATGTTGTGTATCGAATTTGCACGCATTGCGTACGAACCGTGTGCAATGCACACGGTTCGCCCCTACAATATAACAATTGTTTTGCGGCATTTATAAAATTTAATCTGTTATGAAAATTCTGCCGTTACCTGCGGGCGTCCGATGAACGCCCCTACAGGTTGGTACAGACAATAACAATTTTACGCTCGGGCATTTTTAGTTTTCTATTGTACAAACTATTTTCACGAATTGGCTGTCGAGGCACTCGGTTGAAAAAACTACCTTAATATAGAAAGTCACGCTCGGGTATCATAAGTTTTTTATTGTACAAACTGTCTTCACGAACTGGCTGCCGTGACACACGGCTATTGACTTTTGGAGGAAATTGGATTATTATTTAAACTGTATAACTTTAAGTATGCTTATTTTTAGGACAGATGATTTGTTAAGGAGTTGAAAAAAGTGCCGGATCTTTCGATAATTTTCGATATGGGTGTTGTTGCACTGCGTTTTCTTATGCCTGTTTATGCAATAATAATTGTGTACCAGTGCTTTGCCGCAATGCGCCGCCGCCGCCGTCCCGAAACTCCTTTGATTTCACTTTTGAACCCTGCAACGGGCGAGATGCTACCTGTGCTTTTCTGGGAAAATTCAATCGGCAGAAGTAAAAGCAGTGATGTAACCGTTGATGACCCGACGGTTTCAAGAAATCATTGCGTACTCCTTCGCCGTAAAGACGGTTGGTATGTAAGCGATACCGACTCAAAGAGCGGCACAATGCTCAACGGCAAAAGAACAAGAGGCAGAGCAAAGGTGCTTATTGACGATACAATAACAATAGGCGGTACAAGCCTAGTAAAAAGAGGCGAGGAGTTCCAACAGCCGTTGCATTCGAGCTGGTTTTTCTCAAAGGTCAGCGATAAGCCTGCAATGAAATCGTGGAAGCTTATGCTTCTTATTACATTTTTTCACTTCTTTATGTGCGTTCAGGCAATGTTCTGGAATGACGGCACAAATACAATGGCTCCGCTCGTGCTGTTCGGCGCTCTTGCGGCTGTTGAATGGGGATTCTTCTTTATCTCCTATTTTGTAATCCGCAGAGTAAATTTCGAGCTTGAATCGCTCGCCCTGTTTTTGACGGGCATAGGCGTAATGATGCTTATCAGACAGTCGGAACGCTCGGCTTATGTTCAGCTTGTTGCCGCCGCAATAGGTATGATTTTCTTCTGCATAATTATCAAGCTGATTGAAGATCCCGATAAGGTAAATAAACTCAGACTTCCGGCAATGATTTGTGCAGTTGGTCTTTTGGGCGTAACAATTGTATTCGGTAAGATTACAAACGGCGCCGCCAACTGGATTTATATCGGCTCGTTTTCATTTCAGCCGTCAGAGCTTGCAAAGATTATTTTCATCTTTATCGGCGCAAGTTCGCTTGATGTGTTGATGACAAAGAAGAACCTGCTTGAGTACATTATCTTCTCGGCAGTCTGCGTCGGCCTTTTGGCTCTTATGGGTGACTTCGGTACTGCGCTCATCTTCTTTGTAACATTTTTGCTCACAGCGTTTATGCGCTCGGGCGATTTCAAGACGATTATTCTTGCTGTTGCCGCCGCAATTTTCGGCGTAACCTTTGTCCTCAAGTTTAAACCATATGTTGCCGACCGTTTTTCGGGCTGGCGTCATGTGTGGGAACATACTCAGGACAACCTCGGTTATCAGCAGGCAAGAGTTCTCACATATATGGCAAGCGGCGGACTTTTCGGTGTAGGTATCGGCAACGGTTTTTTAAAGCAGGTTGCCGCATCCGAAAGTGACCTTGTTTTCGGACTTGTTTCGGAAGAAATGGGAGTTATCGTTGCGTTCACACTTGCCGTGGCAGTAGGTGCAATGTTTATTTATGCAAGGGCAATTACAACCCGAAGCAGAAGTACCTTTTATTCAATTTCAGCGTGCTGTGCGGCAGGACTTTTTGTCGTTCAGCTTTCTCTCAATGTTTTCGGTGCAACCGATGTCCTTCCGCTTACAGGTGTAACATTTCCGTTTGTGTCTGCCGGCGGTTCAAGTATTATGTCTTGTTGGGGACTTGTTGCATTCATTAAAGCCGCAGACGAGAGAACTTATTCGGTAAAAAGATAAGTTTGGTAAATTGAAAATGAAAAATTGAAAATGGAAAATTGTTGTCGAGAGGAAAAACAGCAAAATAAAATGCTCTATCTCCCGACCGTATTCATAGTGCTTTGCAAGCAAAGCCGCATTTTCTTTAATTTTTCGATTGTTCACTTGATACACAGGGTGGTGTAAGGTTTGAAAAAAATACTTCGCAGAAGTACACTTATATATATAGTTGCGCTTGCGTTTATCGGCGGACTCAGCTATCTTGCCTTTGAGCTTGTAACAGGGGCAGACGATTGGGTTGATCAGGCATATAATGCGCATATAGCAGGTGACGGCGGCCTTGCACAGGCAGGAGCGATATATGACCGCAACGGCAAGGCTCTTGCACAGACGGTTGACGGTAAAAGAGTTTATAACGAAAGCGAGAGCGTAAGAAAATCTCTGCTTCATGTTGTCGGTGATGACAGCCTTAACATTTCAACGGCTGTTCAAAGTATGTATCGTTCTCAGCTGATAGGCTATAACCTTGTTTTCGGACTTAATATGCCGGAATCATTGCGTGCCTCTCACGATATAAAGCTGACAGTCGATTCCGCAACCTGTGCGGCGGCTTATGATGTTCTTGCAGCTTATAACAAAAAAGGTGCCTGTGTAATATATAACTACAAAACAGGCGAGGTTATCTGTTCCATAAGCACCATGGCTTACGATCCGCAGGCTCCTCCCGAAATTACCGATGACAACGAAAGCGAATACGAGGGCGTTTACCTTGATAATGTGCTTTCGTCAACCTTTACTCCGGGTTCAATCTTCAAAATCGTTACATCTGCGGCGGCAATCGAGAATATTCCCGACCTTTATGACCGCACTTGGGTTTGTAACGGAAGTGAGAACATAGGCGGAAGTGAAGTTACCTGTACGGAAACTCACGGAACGCTGACATATAAAGAGGCAATGGCACACTCCTGCAATATTGTTTTTGCAAAGCTTGCCGTTGAACTCGGAAGTGACACAATGACAAAAACTGCCGAGAAAATCGGCATTAACAGCTCCTTTGATGTTGACGGAATTAAAACCGCAAAAGGTTCATATGATGTCAGCGATGCCAATGAAAACCAGCTTGGCTGGTCGGGCGTAGGTCAGTATAATGACAAGGTAAACCCGATGCAGATGGCAATTATCTGCGGTGCAATCGCAAACGGCGGTAAGGCTACAAACCCTACCCTTATCAAAGATGAGTCCATACTCTCCGCACTCGGCATAAACTACAAGAGCAGCGGACAGGAGCTTTTTTCATCCGATACGGCGGCAAAGCTTGATGATGTTATGAGATACACCGTTTCGGATTACTACGGCGACAACCTTTTCGGCGGACTTACAGTCTGCGCCAAAACAGGTACGGGTGAAGTCGGCGATGATAAGAACCCTAACGGCTGGATGGTCGGCTACTCAAAAGATGAGGACTGCCCTCTTGCCTTTGCCTGTGTTGTACAGGATTCGGGTTTCGGTTTTCAATATGCCGGTCCCGTGGTTGAGGCCGCAATGATTCAGGCTGCAAAAAGCCTTGGAGCGTCTGCGGTGCAGTAAATTAAAATTATATTATTGAAAATACAGTTTGACCGATTTTTTCGGTACATTGAAAGGAAGAACCCTGATGAATTTTTTAAAGGCTATGTTCGGCAACTACAGCAAGCGTGAAGTTAAGCGTGTGCAACCAATCTGTGACAAGGTGCTTGCACTCGAAGATAAATATGCGGCTATGAGCGAAAGTGAACTCAAGAACCAGACAACAATTCTTAAAGAAAGACTTGCCAACGGCGAAACAACAGACGATATTCTCCCCGAAGCATTTGCAACCTGTCGTGAGGCAGGCTGGAGAGTGCTTGGTATGAAGCACTTCCCCGTTCAGATTATCGGCGGTATCGTTCTGCATCAGGGCCGCATCGCCGAGATGAAAACCGGTGAAGGTAAAACCTTGGTTGCTACCCTCCCTGCATACCTCAACGCTCTTACAGGCGAAGGTGTTCACATTGTAACAGTCAACGATTACCTTGCCCGCCGTGACTCAGAGTGGATGGGCAAGCTTTACAGATACCTCGGTCTTTCGGTCGGTCTTATCTGCCACGATCTCGATAACGAGGGCAGAAAAAAGGCTTATGCCGCAGACATTACATACGGAACAAACAACGAACTCGGTTTTGACTACCTCCGTGACAACATGGTAGTTTACAAGGAAAACAAGGTTCAGCGCCCGCACGCATTTGCAATTGTCGATGAGGTTGACTCAATTCTCATTGATGAGGCGAGAACTCCTCTTATTATTTCGGGTAAGGGCGACAAGTCAACAGACCTTTATGCAAAGGCTGACGCTTTTGCAAAAACTCTTAAAGTTCAGCGTTTTGCAGAACTTGACGCAAAAGAGGATATGGAGGAATATTACAAGGAAAACGACATTGATTATGTTGTTGATGAAAAGCAGAAAACAGCAACCCTCACACAGAGCGGTGTTAAGAAAGCCGAAGAATTTTTCGGTATTGAAAACCTTACCGATCCCGATAACCTTACAATTCAGCACCATGTAAATCAGGCTATCAAGGCTAACGGCGTTATGAAGCTTGATGTTGACTATGTTGTCAAGGACGGCGAAGTTATCATCGTTGACGAATTTACAGGTCGTCTTATGTACGGCCGTCGTTTTAACGAAGGTCTTCATCAGGCTATTGAGGCTAAAGAGGGCGTAAAGGTTCAGAGCGAAAGCAAGACTCTTGCTACAATCACATTCCAGAACTACTTCCGTCTTTACAAAAAGCTTTCGGGTATGACAGGTACTGCTCAGACAGAGTCGGAAGAATTCCAGGAAATCTACAAGCTTGATGTTGTTGAAATTCCTACAAACAAGCCTGTTTTAAGAAAAGACCTCCCCGATTCGGTTTATAAGACAGAAAACGGCAAGTTCCACGCTGTTATTGATGCAATTGTTGAGGCTCACGAAAAGGGACAGCCTGTCCTTGTCGGTACAATTTCAATTGAGAAGTCGGAGCTTCTTTCAAAAATGCTCAAAAAGAGAGGCATTAAGCACAATGTCCTCAATGCAAAACAGCATGAAAAAGAGGCTGAAATTGTTGCTCAGGCAGGTAAACTCGGTGCGGTAACAATCGCAACCAACATGGCAGGTCGTGGTACCGATATCATCCTCGGCGGTAACGCAGAGTATATGGCAAAAGCCGCAATGCGTAAGCAGGGCTTTACAGAGGAGCTTATTGAAGAAGCTACAGGTTATGCGGAAACCGATGATGAAGAAATCATCAATGCAAGAAATACATTCAGAGAACTGAATGACAAGTATAAGGAAGAAATTAAGGGCGAGGCTGAAAAGGTAAGAGAGGCCGGAGGTCTTTACATTATGGGTACGGAAAGACACGAGTCACGCCGTATTGATAACCAGCTCCGTGGTCGTGCAGGCCGTCAGGGCGATCCGGGCGTCAGCCGTTTCTTCCTCTCAACCGAGGATGACCTTATGCGTCTGTTCGGCGGTGACAGAATGAAAATGATGATGGAGCGTATGAATGTTGCCGAAGATATGCCTATTGAGAATAAAATGCTCACAAGTATTATCGAGGGCTCACAGGAAAAGGTTGAGCTTCGTAACTTCGGCATTCGTAAGGATGTCCTCCAGTACGACGATGTTATGAACAAACAGCGTGAAATCATCTACGGTCAGCGTGATCAGGTTCTTAACGGTGAGGATCTCCACGAAACAATCCTCAAAATGGTTGAGGATACAATCGCAACTTCAATCAAGCAGTATCTCCCCGAAGGTCCTGCAGAGCATTGGAACTTCCAAAGCCTCAAGGATTACTACGCAGGCTGGCTTATAAGAGATGAATCAAAGTATGATTTCAGCCTTGAAGATCTTGAAAATATGGAACCCGAAGAGATTCAGAAGATGCTCGTTGACGATGCTCTTGAAATCTACAAGGAAAATGAAGAACTTCTTCCCGAGGAAACAATCCGTGAGATGGAGCGTGTTTACCTCCTCAAGAATGTTGATACACATTGGATGGATCACATCGACAATATGGATCAGCTCAAGAGCGGTATCAGACTTCGTTCATACGGTCAGCACGATCCTGTTGTTGAGTACAGAGTTGAAGGCTTTGATATGTTTGATGAGATGATTGAAAGCATTCGTGAAGATACTGTCAAGATGATGCTCATTATGCCAAAGCGTGTTTATGAGATTCAGAAAAGACAGGATGCAATTGCAGCGGCAAAGAGAGCAGCTCAGAGGGCTGCCGCAGCGGCACAGTCTGCATCCGATGATGAAGAAGCTGTTGAACAGTCGGACGCCGTAAAGCAGGCGCTTCACCGTGAGCAGGTTGCTCAGCCTACAGAAACTTCTGCAGACGGTACGGATTCTGTCAACAAGACTATCCGTAAGGGCAAGAAAATCGGCAGAAACGATCCCTGTCCGTGCGGCAGCGGTAAAAAGTACAAGAAGTGCTGCGGCAGAGATCTTTAATATGTTTGCATAAAGCGGTTTGTATAATTGCGATTTAAGTGAATTACATTTTGAGGGGCAGAGAGCAATACTCTGCCCTTTATTTGTGCCGAATTTTCAAGGTATTCGGTGATTAATTTGATGAGATATAGATATTGATTATAAAAATATATCTGAAAAATTCTGCAAAATGCTGGTTTTGGGGCATTTTAAAAGCAGCAATCGCAAAATAATACATATTTCCGCACGCACAGCTTGGAGTAAACCTGCATAAAATTTTTGATATTTTTGAAAAAAGAATTAAAAATCAACAAATTTAGTGCCGAAATTGACTTTTTAACTGCCTGTTAAGGTTGTATAATGGGTATAATTTATCTTAAACACAAAAAATGGCGATAAATAAGTAATAAAATCACATTATGGTCAAAAATATTAAATCGTGCTTGCAGATATGCAAAATAACCAAAAATATTACCCAAAGTTTGGCTGTATTGCCTCTACAAATATGCAATAAAATATTATATAATTGTATACAAGTAAAAAAGAAGAACAAATTCAAAAATTTGCGTTTCATAATTAGTTGGCAGATATATTGGACTGTCCTATGCAGTTCTGTTTAATTGTACTTTGACTGCCAAAACAAAGTAATCGGCAATGAAGGAGAAGAAAAAATTATGAAATTAGGTAAAAAGCTTTGCATAACCGCAAAGAAAAGCTTTTCTCTTGTGCTTGCACTTACCCTCATGCTTTCGATATGTGCCGTGTCGGGTATGTCGCTTAATGTGTTTGCGGCAACATCTTTGGATCAGAAGATTTACATTAACCTGAACAAGAATAAGGAATGGAAGGGTTTTTCTTCTGTTACATATCGTTTTGCTGATGATGACGGCATGGTTCTCGATACGGGTACTGCAATCAAAAATCCTTCGGGAGTTTTTGAAGCCACTGCACCATCCGGTGCAACAAAAATTGAGCTTTCTTCCGGGGTTAATTTTACTCTTCCCGAAAAGACTGTTGCAAACGGCCGTATCTATCTTAATAACAGCAATAATACCTATAAGGAAGCTTATGCATATTCTTGGGTAAACGAGGATGACTTCAACGCAGAGTGGCCGGGTGCTGCAATGACTAAGACATCTTCAGACAGCGATTACTACTATGTAGATGTTAAGTCATCCCATAAAAATGTAATCTTCAGCAACAAGGGCGAAACACAAACAAGCGACCTCGGTATTAATGACTCATACAGTGCCGATAATGCTCTTTATGATGCTTCAAAAAGTCAGTGGACTAACCCGTTCATCAAGACCATCGACATTTCGGGTGCTACGGGCGACACAGAATTTTATCTTTCTACCGACGGCTCGTTCAAAGAAAGTAAATACCTTTCTGTTCAAGCTCCCGACAAACAGTCGAAAGCAGAATATAAAACAGTTTATGTTTCAAACGATGACTGGAAGTCGCTTACAAAGGTTTATGCAACTTTTGACTACAACGATGCCTATGAAGGAACAGTTGAGCTTATAAAAGACACCAAAGACACCAAGGTAAGCGGTTCTGTGGTGTTCAAAGGTAAAATTCCGGCGGGTGCGCTTTTAAGATTCCATCCGAACGAACATAACCTCAACGGTGCATCTTCTGCAACATCATATCCGACAGATTCGGGATATGATGGTTCGGGCTACAGCGATAACACGGCTACATATGTTAAGACAGCCAGAGGCGAAGGCTGGACAAAATTCTCGGAAATAGACAATGTAAACTATGGTGCTGTCGTTGAAAATTCATTCAAAGATAATCCTAACATCGTAGGCGTTGACGCAACATACTTTGACTACTGGTCGGATATGGAGCAGGCGAACGGGTATCTTCAGTGTCAGGGTAACGACAATATGTATGACTATTGGTATCAGTTTGATAACTTCAACAACTACATAAGCAAGATTGCTTTACCACATAAATCGGACTGGAAGTATCCTCTCTACTTCGGTAATATGTATAAGGGTGGAGGACACTACGAAACATTTAAGACCCACGCAGGAGGACTTACAAACATCAACGATTATAATGATAACTATTACTATGCAGTAAACAACGCCAACGGTATGGCATGGGGCGACGGTAATTATAACCAGTCCTTACAGGGTCTTATGTACAACAGGCTTGACAGTAAGGGCAATCTTCAGGTTGCAAATGGTGTCAAGGCTCCTTACTTTGATGCTGAGGCACTTTCAACCGCTACATATAATGATAAAAGAGTTGCCAATGTTTATAAGTCATCTTTCCCGTTCCGTGCAACTACTGACGGTGATGGTGTTACTACTTATGAATTCACTTCAAAAAATGCAACCGATAACATCTACTTTACATGGGACGGCCTTACACCTAAAAAAATTAACTACGGTGCGGGCGAAACATATGGTGTACACGATGATTTGGGAAAATTCGGCGGTACAGAAAACGGTTATGGTGTTTTCCCATTCAACAATACTCAGAATACATCAACGGGCAAGGGTACTAACTGTAACCTTAACTATGGCTTTGGTGTCAGACTTGATATAGACTTCAGAGTTCCGAAAGATGGTATGCTTGCAGACAACAAACCTGCAACCTTTAACTTCAGCGGTGACGATGACCTTTGGGTTTATATCGGTGAAGATCCAACAGGTGCTAACGCAGAGCTTGCTCTCGACCTCGGCGGTGACCATAAAGAGGCAAAAGGTTCAATTAACTTTAATACAATGAAAGCAACAGCTGACGATGTATTTGCCGACTACTCATCTTCATCATCGTCGACAACAGTTACAGTTCCGAGTGATGAGTTTTGGGTTAAGACAAATAATAAATACTTCTGTCTGAATGTTTGGGAGGATACAAGTGTTGGTGTAGATAATAATGGTAAACGTTATGTAGAACCTTATGACAAATCAGACGGTTTTTACAAATTCAAAAAGGCAGACCTTGGCAAAAATACAAAAGCTAACTTCTGTAAGTGGCAGAATATAACTGACGGCAATCTTACACTAGATGCCCCCCTTACGCTTTCAGACCTTTACGGTGGAATGTGGAACGATAACGGCACTCCGTATACCGGAGACGCTGTGTTACATCATACAAATCTTGGCATCGTTACAAAGACAATCAACAATGGTGTTCAGCTTGATCCTAACAAGACATACCATATGGTAGTATTCTATATGGAGCGTGGTGAGGCTGAGTCTAACTTCTCAGTAAATTTCACAATGACACCTGCTAACAATGACCTCAAGGTTACAAAGGCACTTGATACAGGCGATGTTGTTTCTGAAATTTCAGATGACCTCAAAGCTAATGAAACTTTTGATTATACAATCAAAGAGAACGGCAAAGATACCTCCGGTAAAGGCTACAAGCTTACAAAATCAGACGAAAGCACAAGCAGTAAAACTCTTTCAAACAGCGGTTTCACACTTAAAGATAATTATATGGCTGACTTTGACAACTCATTCAAGACCGGCAACGATATGAAGGTTAACGAGTCAACAGACAGCAGTAATCTTAAATACACAACGAACTGGGAACTCGTTAACAACAGAGTCGGTTCAATAATCAAGAGCGGTTCAGCTACGAACTCGGAATTCAAGCTTGTAGATGACAAGGATGACAGTGCTTATGCACAGCTCCAGCTCAACTATACCAACAGTATAGTGACAGCACCTCTTGAAATTTCAAAGGATGTTGTTGGTGAAGACGGTACAACCGATTACGATACAAATCAGCAGTTTACATTTGCGATTGCTCTCGACTTTGACGGCAAGGGTTCAACCTATGATTACAAGACCTATCCTCTTGAGTATAAGCTCAAAGAAAAGGACGCAAGAGATTATTCAAGCACAGCTTACCGTACACCCTTGGACGGTTCGTTTACAATCAAAAAGGGCGAAAGCATTAAGCTTCTCAATATTCCTGTAGGTGCAACCTATAAGATTACAGAGAAAAATGTTATAGGTTATGTTCCCTATAAAGTAGGCGATCAGAACTTCAACGGTACATTTGTCGGTACTCTCGCCAAAGCAGGAAATGCGCTTAACTTTATCAATAAGGTTAATCCTACAAACATTGCCATTTCGGTAAATAAAACTCTTGACGGTCAGGCTTACAGCGGCAGCAAGTTCGTTTATACATTGACAGGTCTTGAATCAATGGATACAGCAAAACAGGATGCCGACGGCAAACCTATCAAGACAAACAGCGCAAAAACAATTTCCACGAATTTGAAAACACCTGACGCAAGCGGTAAGGTTGAATTCAAAAACCTCAAATTAGTCACTGCGGGTGTTTACAGATTTAAGATTACCGAGGCTCTTGCCGAGGGTGAAAATGCATCCGATTATAAAATGGATACAAACACCTGGCTTGCCGAGATTGAATTGCTTGAAAGCGGTGAAGTAACGCCGCCTAAGTATATTAAGGTTAAGAACTCAGATATTGAAGGCAAAACCGATGCTGAGCTTGCAGGTTACTTCAACGATTCTACTTCTGTTAAAGAAAATGAAGCCCTGTTTGCAAATGAAACAACACACGGAAGCGCAACAGTAAACAAGAAGAATCAGACAGGCGGTAATGTAAGTGATACGGAATTTGCGGTGATGAAGGTATCTGATAAGGATATCTTTACTGCAGATGATATCAATACAATCATTAATGATGCCTCAATGAAAACTCATATGGTTTCTAAAAAGACAGACAGCAACGGTCAGGCTGTGTTTGACAAACTGACAATCTTCAAGGACGGTCAGGGCGAGTTTACAAAAACAAACGGTAAAGTTGTATGGAACAAAAGTTCCGACAATTATATAACAGGTACTTCAACATCTCAAACATACTGTCTGTTTGAGTACAAACCGTCAGATGGTTACACCCCGAACTACACACTTTCCTACTTCACACTTCCTGTTGAGGGTGAGTACAATGTTACATATAATTATGTTGACGGTGCAATCACAATGCCACAGGCAAGCGGTGACGGTATGAACGGCTATGTTGTTCTCGGTTTGTCGGTTGCAGGTCTTGCGGTGACAATGTTCACGGGCTACGCAATCTATTACGGAAAAGTTCGTAAAAAACGCAGAGCAGGACGCAGAAAGTAACCCGATATGATTTGAATTGTTAGAACAGATGATATTTTAATCAGATGTTTCTTTCATAAAAAACCTCTTTGACTGCTACGGGCACCGTTGTTAGCCGGTGTCCGACATGCAGCCACCCAAATTCAGTTTAACCATTCGGTTAGAATAGAATTACATATATTAAATCAATCACAAAGGAGAAAGTAAAAATGAAAACTACAAAGAAAATCTTTGCAGCTGTTCTTGCAGTAATGATGATCGCTCTCATGATTCCATTCTCAGCAAGCGCAGCAACAAGCGATGCTTATAACGCATTTATTAAGGGCAAAAACGGCTTTACAGTAGATGTTTATAAGGTAGCAACAATCAACACAACAACAGGCGAATATACTGACATTAAGGGTGGCGTCGATGTTGAAACAGCTCTTAAAACTTGGAAGAGTGCAACGGGCAATGACAGTGTGGCTCTTCTCGCTGCTTGTGAAAGTGCAACATTTGCAGATACAGACAGCAAGGGTAACCATACATTTGCTTCTGACGAAGAGGTTTACAACTTCGGTACAAATGAAGCAGGTGTTTACTATGTTAAGGTAACAGGTCAGCCTGCTGAAACAAGCGTAAAGAAAAAGGGCGGCGCTCTCTTTGCTCTTCCTGAGGGCACAAAGGTAACTCAGGGTTCAGAAGAAAATCCAATCGAACTCAAGATTAACACAGGTGAAGTTAATGTTTCTAAGGAAATCGTTGGTGGTGACATCGATGCTACGCACACAACTGCTTCTGCAGGCGACACAGTAACATTTAAGCTCACAGCTTCAGTTACAGGTTCTAAGGAAGTTCCGCTTTCTGAGTACACAATCCACGATAACCTTTCAGGTAGCTTTGACACTCCTGCTGTAACAGAAGTTATGGTTGGCAGCACTAAGCTTCAAGAAGGTACAGATTATACTGTAGATAAAACAAATCTGTCAGATATTCAGATTTCTCTTTCAGAGTCTTATCTTAAAGCTGCTAAGGAAGGCACAAACGACTTCTATGTAAGTTCAGATGTTGTTGTAACACTTACAGCAGTTCTTAAGGACACAGCTGTTTCAGGCTACAATACAACAGACAACAGCAACAGCGACAGCCTTACATACACAAACACATACGGTCAGACTTCAAAGCCGGGCGATGATACAGTATATGTTTACACATTCGACCTTCCTGTATTCAAGTATGATGGCACAACAACTGACAAGACGGGTCTTGGCAATGCAACATTCGTACTCAAGAAAGCAGATGGTACAGAGGTTGCTACTAAAGTAACAAGCGTAGAAGAAGGTAGCAAAGGTAAAGTTACATTTGAAAAGCTTGCTGCAGGTACATACACAGTTCAGGAGACAAAAGCACCATCAGGATACAACCTTAACTCTACATCATATACTATTAATATCAGCACAGAGGGTGTTATTACAGTTTCAGTTGACGGTAATGCAAGCACAGTAAATCAGGTAGAAGTTCCTGATTATCCTGTAACTGTTCCTCAGACAGGTGGTATGGGTACAATGATGTTCTATGTTGGCGGTGCAGCACTTATCGCTTGCGCAGGCGTTCTCCTCTTTGTTCTTAAGAGAAAGAAAGCAGCTAAATAATTGATTGAATATCTTTTATCTTAAAATCTGTAATATATGTAATTTTCAGGGGATGCGGCAACGCATCCCCATTCTATTTACACAAGAGCCGTATATGCGGATAATATCTGTCCATACGGCGGCTCGCCGTGTATTGCCCTGCACGGCAAAATGTAGTATAATAACAACGGAACAAAAACACGCAGAAAAGGAAAATTTTATGAAACGAAAGCTGTCAATTTTACTAATAGTTTTAATATTCGTTGCAGGAATCGGCATAATGAGCTATCCGCTTGTCAGTTCCGCAATTAATAACTATGTCAGTAGAAGCAGGGTTAAGGAGTACACCGACAGGGTTGCTCAGATGCCGAGTGAGAAAACTCAAAAAATGTTTGAAGAGGCGACAAAGTACAATAACAGCCTTTCAAATAATATGATAATTACCGACCCGTTCGACGAAAAGGCTTTTCAGAAAATCGGTGCAAATTATGAGAAAACTCTCAATATTGATGATAACGGTCTTATCGGCTATATTGATGTGCCGAAAATCAATGTTTATCTGCCGATTTATCACGGCACAAGCGAAGAGATTCTTTCCAAAGGTGCAGGGCATCTTCAAAACACTTCCCTGCCTGTCGGCGGTGCAAGCACACATTCCGTAATTTCTGCCCATTCGGGTTTTCCGGGCGAAACATTTTTCGATTACCTCACCGATATGAAGGTCGGCGATGAATTCTATGTTCATATCCTCGACAGAACGCTGAAATATGAGGTTGATCAAATCGAAGTTGTTCTCCCCTCGGAAATCAATTCTTTGCGAATTGTTGACGGCGAAGACCTTGTAACGCTTTTGACCTGTACCCCATACGGCGTTAATACTCACAGACTTCTCGTGCGTGGCAAGCATGTTGCATACGATGATACTAAATATGTTGAAACAGGTGTGTCACTTGCAAAGTTTGACAACGGTTACATATTCTTCCTCGGTTACAAAATCCCTTATGCAGTCGCAATCGGCATAATTGTCGGCTTTGTTGCACTTGTTGTGTTTGTGGTTGTATTTCTGCTCAAGCGTAAAAAGAAGAAGTCAAACGATGCAAAACGGCTGAGAGATGACTCGGCTGACGAAAATCAGAATGATTCGGGCGGTGATTCCGATGATTAAAAAAATACTTACGGGTGTGGCAATAGCAATGCTCGTTGTCGGAATAGGTCTTGTCGCATTCCCCCCTATATCAAACTTTATCGGAACACAGATTTCAAACGGTGAGGCTGACGGCTTTGATACCCGTGTTGAAGAAGCTGAGGACGGCTCTTTTGAACAGGCGGTCAAGGACGGCAAGGTTGACGAAGAGGGCTACAAAATTGACAGGGACGGCAAGCGTACCTCCAAACAGCCCGTTGTTTTCAAGGCTGACCTCGACAGACTTTTCAATGACAGCGTTGCCTACAACAAAAAACTTGAAACAAACCAGTATGAAATGCTCCGCAACGATACCTATTCACAGGCTGCCGTCAATCTTGAGGATTACGGCATAACCGACGGCATTTACGGTTATGTGACCGCCGAAACAATAAATATGCGTCTGCCGATTTACCTCGGTGCGAACAGCTCAAATATGAGCTACGGTGCGGCACATATGAGTGCAACCTCATTGCCGATTGGCGGTAAGAATACAAACGCAGTCCTTGCAGGTCACACGGGATACATCGGTCGAATATTCTTTGACAACCTCCGCAACCTCAAAATCGGTGACAGGGTTTCAATCACAAATTATTGGGATACACTCAATTACAAGGTCGTTGAAACCAAAGTCAATAAGCCGAGCGAATCAGGCGACTGCTATTTGCAGAAGGACAGAGATTTGCTCACGATGTTTACCTGCATAAGTGACGGCAACGGCGGTTTTGACCGTTACTATGTAATATGTGAGCGTGCGTCATGATTTACAGCAGACTGCATCACGGTGCAGTCTGTTTTTAGTTTAAATACCAATTGTTTAAAACAGAAATGACCGAGTATTTTGTCTGTCATTTATAATAGTTAATATTTGAAAAATACGCATATATTGCCGTAAATGCCGAATTTATTTTAAAATTATTGACATAAGAAAAATAGATTGATAAACTTAGACAAGTATTAACAATTGAGAGGTATAATATGAAGTTGAATCTTCCAAAAAATCAAAAGTATTATTGTTGGACTGTTATAGATTTGCTCGCTTCATCCACAAGCAAGCATTACAAATATGAGTTCAATAATACAAGCGGTGAAGATGCAACTGTTTTGCAGAAATATGTTGTCGGTTTGGACAGATAAACGATAAAAACGGAGGATAAAAAATGAAAAATATGATTAAAAAAATAACTGCAATCGCAATGTGCGGTGTGCTTACTGTCGGTTCGGTTCTTATGACAGGTGCGGTAAGCGAAGATGAAAATCACAAGGACTTTGAAGTTACAGGTACAACGCAGAAAATCTCAAACAATCAGCTTTTT
>ERZ779656.1079-NODE-1079-length-15905-cov-5.721262_pt1 | contig 15905 bp, 19 predicted proteins | sample MGYA00511102_ERZ779656 | MGnify/ENA primary metagenome ERZ779656 (study PRJEB29588, sample SAMEA2143980) | human gut metagenome | biome: human gut; feature: human-associated habitat; material: faeces | place: Denmark | collected 2008/2010 ... | reverse complement strand
CGGCAGTATTGACTTCAGGAGCAAAACCGTCAACAACGAAACCTGCATCAAATGCTTCAAGTGCCTTGCTGTTTGCCGACAAAACGGCATTGATTACCGCAGCGAACCGGTTACAGCAGTTCCGTTCAGTCCGGAAAGACGCAGATTGTTGACAGCGGCGGCCGCAGCGGCAGTTTTGTCCGTAGCCGTAAAAGGCGGCATCAGGCTCAGCCGGACAATCGCCGACAAAACCAAAAAAGTCATTCTGCCTGCAGGTGCTGGCAACCCCGGAGAATTTGCCAGCCGCTGCCTCAACTGCAACCTCTGCGTCGCCGGCTGTCCGATGAAAATCATAAAAAAGGCGTCAGCGGATTATCCTGCCGTACATATTGACTACGCCGAGAGTTTTTGCGACTATGACCGTCATAACTGTTCTGCTGTCTGTCCGTCGGGAGCCATTAAAAAAATTTCTCTGGCAGAAAAGCAGAAAACACAAATCGGCCTGGCCACTGTCGACGAAAACGCCTGCATCAAATGCGGCATTTGCGTCATGAAATGCCCGCGTCAGATTATTTGCCGAAAAAACGGCGGCTTTCCGCAAATCGATGCCAAAGGCTGCATTGGCTGCGGCGCATGCCAAAATGCCTGTCCGGTAAATGCCATTACCGTAATTCCCGTAGAAACACAGAAAATATTATAAGGAGAAAATAATGTCTTTAGGTTTATCCGAAATCGTCCTGATTCTAATCGTTGTTCTGATTCTTTTTGGCGGCAAAAGAATTCCCGAACTCGCCAAAGCCCTCGGCAGAGCACAGTATGAATACAAAAAAGCACGGGACATGCTGCAAAACGAAGCACAAGAGCTGAAAAAAGACATCGACAACGCCGCCGAAGAAGAAAAAAAGAAAGACGAAAAATAACCGATGGAAAAACGGCAGGAAAGTCTTATTGAGCATTTGGAAGCTCTCCGTTCAACATTGATAAAATGTTTTGCGGCATTGGGCATCGGACTTCTTCCGATGTTTCTTGCCGCACCGGACTGCATTGACCTGCTTATCAGAATCATGACATCAGGCAATAACATCTCCTTAAACTATTTTTCACCGATGGAAGTTTTCGTTTTACAGATCAAAACGGCTGTTGTACTGGACATTCTGATCTGTTCTCCTTACATCGCCAAAAATATTTGGGAATTTGTCCTGCCGGCACTTCACGACAACGAACGCCGTTTCATCAGGTCCATTGTCTTGTCTTCCTGCATATTATTCATCTTTGGCGCACTGTTTTGCGTCTTTTTTATCCTGCCCCTGCTGATAAATTTCGGCTTGAGTTTTGCAACACCGAAGATCAGAGCCGTTTTTGGCGTTTCCGACATCATTTCAACCGCACTTTGGCTGTCGGTAGTTTTCGGGCTGATGTTTCAGTTTCCGCTGATTACCCGCTCGCTGATTCGTTCCGGTATCGTTTCTTACCGCTCCGTAACCGGCAAACGTCCACACGTCATCGTTGGCATTTTGCTTCTGGCCGCCCTGCTGACACCGCCCGACATTGTCAGCCAGCTAATGCTTGCCGTTCCGACTTATGCGCTTTTTGAAACCAGTTTGTTTTTTTCGCGTCCGAAACAAAAATAAAATAAAAAAAGTTCTTGACCTAGAGCATGCTCTAAAGATTAAGCTGTAATCAAATCAATGCAAAAAAATCTCTGCCATATATTGAAACTGGCGGAATCGTTCACAAATTCAGTTCAACACACCAACAAAGGAGAAAAAAATGAACAAAACAATCCTGTTCGGAGCCGTCGTCCTTTCTCTGCTGGCTCTGTTCGGCTATAAATCAAATGCCCAACTTAAAGAGGAGAACAATACAGTGAAAAACGAAATGCCCAAAATCCTGATTGCCTACTATTCATACAGCGGCAACACCAAAGAAGTCGCTGAAGCAATTCATAAACTCGTCGGCGGAGACCTGTTCGAAATTAAAACCGAAGGAAGCTATCCCGAAGAATATCGCCCGATGACCACGCAGGCCAAAAAAGAAATCGACGCTGGCTATCGTCCTAAATTGACAACCGCAGTTACCGACATAACCCAATATGACGTTGTTTTCCTTGGTTCGCCAAACTGGTGGGGCACCATTACGCCGCAGGTAAGCAGTTTTCTCGAAACCTACCGTCTGAAAGGAAAAAAAGTTATCCCGTTTATAACACATGGTGGCGGCGGTGCCCAACATACCGTTACCGATATGACGGCACAGTGTCAGGGTTGCGACGTGAACAGCAATGCCTGGATCGGCTACGGCAACCGTACAACAGGCCTCTCCGGCTGGCTGAAAGATTTAGGTTTCAGCAATTGAACCGGACTTCATTAAACAGAAAGCCCTGCAAATGCAGGGCTTTCTGTTTAATGGCGGAGAGATAGGGATTACTCTGCGCTGCGCTTGAGTTGCACAGGCGCTCATTCGCTCCGCTCACCGGCGTTCTCCCGCCCGCCTTTCGCTGGTAGTCGAACCCTCTTCCCTAGGGTTCAAATCCAACGCCCCTCATCATTATCAGTAAACCCCGCACAGGGCGGGGCTTACTGATAATGGCGGAGAGATAGGGATAATTTGCCAACACGCCAGCAACACATTGTAAAACCCAAATATTTTTATTTTTCAATTTTTAGTATATGCTACTTTGTAGCACGATTCTGTAATACCCTAGAGTCGTAGAAAATGCAATATATTTTTGATGATTTTTTAACCGATTACATAATTTAATCGGTTTTAGAATAAATAGAGATGAACAGATTTTATTTTTGCAATGGTCGCTCCTTGTATGATATTATCTGTTCATAGCCGACAGTCAGGGTTTTAGTCGGCAAGCCCTGATAAATTTTGAGAACAAAATATTTGAGAACAATTTAATTGAAAACAACATTATAGAGTAGAATTTTATCAAAATATATCGCTTGAACAGAACGGACTTCCTACTGTTTTCATAAAAATTGTTTCCATTGGATACGGTTATACTGAACTATTATTAAGAGGATATTATATTATGAATTACTTTATAACGATACAACCAAACAAATACAATTCATCAGATAGAGATTTAATTATAAATTTCAAGAAAGCAATACAAAGATATTATCGTAAAACCATCGGCAGACAATATCACAAACATAAAGATTTACAATATAAATTGAACATAGATTTATCACACGGCAAAGATAATATCACAACCCATCCGCATTTGCATATCATAGCCGATATACCGGATAATCAATGTTATGATTTTATAAGATTTGTAACAGTATATCTAAAAAAATCATATCCTAAACTATCTGTGGATTGTCAGCCGTTAATAAGTGATTTGGATAAACTCCGTGCTGGAATGTATAGTCTAAAACAATCCGTGCGGATGTATGACGAGAAAGATTTACAAACAACTAATTACATTTTTTAATCATAAATATATAGGAGAAAACAAAATGACTAATATAAATATAAATGAAAATAAAACTAAAACTTGGTTAATAGATTGGGTTAATAGTCAATCAGAAAACAAAACTAAAACTTGGGTAATGGACTGGATTAACCATTGTTCAAAGGAAAGTGATAACAAGGAATAAAGATGGATTCACGCATAAACGCTATAAAAGACCGCATAAGGGGCTTAATCAATCGCAATAAGCAAATAGACGCAGAATTAGAAAATAACGCCCAGGAGTCAAAAAAAGAGGTTTTAAACGCAGAAAAAGAACAAAACAATAATGAACTCCGAAAACAGCGTTCCGATCGTTATGAATTACAACAAATTTCAGAAGATACCGAGTTTATGAAAAAATGTTGTTTGTATTTGCAAAAGTTAGGGATTGTGAAAAGCCAACACCAATTCTGCACCGAGTTCTTAAATAAATCTCAACATTATTTAGCAATGGTTATTTGTGAAAATCGCCGCCCGGCAATAGATGCGGTTCACAATCTTGTAAAAAATCTTAATGAATTATACGCCCTTTATGAAGAATATGACAACAAGGAAGCCATAAATCGCAATTTGTATTATCTAATAGACAGAGGTCAGCAAATCATAACAAAACGGATTCTAAAATATCTATGAGGCATATAATGGAAACAGTAATCGCATATAATCAACTAATGACTTATAACAAAAAATATTCTTATATGCACAGAGATGGTCAGGTTGTTTTTAATAATCATTGGGCTTGGATTGTAGTATTCCAATCCCTTAACAAACATAATTTTGCTATCGTAAAATATGACAGCGGAAAATATACGGTTACAGAGATTTAAAGGAGAGGCTGTATAATTGCTTATACAGCCCGAGACCCCCTATATGAAAAAAACTATTACTTACTGGACAAGATTAGAAAGTATATCTTGCACCAAGCAGGAACTCGTGAGAAGTAGAGTCAAATTTTACCTTGCCCCAATCTTCTTTAATAGTAACATCGCCGGAGTCCATATATCTATAACCGGCATCCAAAGAAAGATTGTCAGTCATAGCATAAGAAACGCCTGCACCAACCTGCCAAGCGAAATTTGTTTTGCTTTTGCTGATGCTTTCGTCTGTATCCGCAACTTTACCTTTTAGGCGAGCCATACCGATACCGGCACCGACATAAGGAGTAAATTTAGTTCCTGTGTCAATATCATAGTAAGCATTCAACATAATGGAGTTATTTTCCAAAGAGTTCTTCCAGGATTCGCCGTCTTCGGTGTATTTCTTTTCAGCATCTTCGTGAATATTTAATTCAAGTTCGGTTCTTACCGCACCTGCTTTAATACCGTAAGCGAAACTGCCGCCCAATACATTGTCATCGGCTTTTTCTTTTGCGCCACCGTCTTCTTCCGTATATTTAACGTCATTAGACATATCGGAATAGGTCAATTTACCGGATACATATTGTTTCAGTTCAACTGCGTTTGCATTTGCAGCAAACAAGCAAGCAGCAACACCTGCCAATAATAAAGTTTTGTTCATAGTATTTCCTTTTATAAAAGTTATTACATATATATCAAAATGCCCGATTTCAGAAAAACATTGTCAAAAACCGAACGCCAGAATCCAATGTTTTATTTTCATTTTGATTTTACACATCAAAATCCCTGAATTTCTGTGTGTTACAAGAGAAACAAACAAAAAAAATGTAAAATTAATTGACTTTTAAGATATTAGATGTAGATTGATTTCAAATGTTCCTTTGTTTTCAATCACTTATCTAAATATTAAACTTCAATCCTATGATAAATATATTAAAAGGATTGAAGATGATTTACGGCTATATCAGAACCAGCACAGAAAAACAAAATAATGAAAATCAGCATTTTGAGATAGAAAATTTTGCAACAGCAAACAATATTTATATTGATAAATGGATAATGGAAACTATTTCTTCCAGAAAGCCATTAGAAGAAAGAAAATTAGGAAAATTATTAAAGAAATTAAAACCAGATGATATTTTAATCGCCAGCGAATTAAGCCGTTTAGGAAGAAATCTTTTACAAGTAATGTCTATACTTCATCAATGTATGAATATCGGTTGTCAGGTATGGACAATTAAAGATAATTATAGGTTAGGAAGTGATATTCAGAGTAAAGTTTTGGCTTTTGCATTTGGATTATCAGCAGAGATTGAAAGAAATTTAATCTCCCAGCGCACCAAAAATTCATTAGATAAATTAAGAGCCGAAGGAAAACATATTGGCAGAATAAAAGGAAGTAAAAATAAAACTTCTAAATTATCAGGCAAAGAAGAACTGATAAAAAAATTATTGTCTCAAAACATAAAGAAAACTAAAATTGCTAAAATGCTGAATGTTGATTATTCTACATTTTATAAATTCTTAAAAGAAAAGGCGGTATAAATCCGCCTTATTTTTCTATATAACTATACACAGTTGGCCGAGTAATTTCAAATTTCCTTGCAATTTTAGCAACTGCAACCCCATTTTTATATAAATTATTTAATTCTTTTACTTGTTCGGTAGATAATTTATTTTTACCACCTTTATATTTTCCTTTTGCTTTTGCCAATGCTACACCCTCACGAACTCGGTCGTTGATTAAAGCACGCTCCAAAGAACTAACAGCCGCCAGCATTGTCATCATCATTTCTTGATAAGGGTCTTTTTTATCAGGAGAGAATGTTAAATTTTCTTTATGAAATTTAATTGTTGCTCCTGCATTGTTTATTTCCTCAACAATATTTAATAAATCTCTTGTATTTCTTGCAAGCCTATCCATTGAATGAACATTTACAATATCTCCGGCACGCAAATTTGATAATAAGGCTTCTAACTGTGGACGTTCTCTATTCTTTCCTGATAATTTATCTTCATATTCTCTATCACAAGGAACATCAATTAACTGTCTTTCTGTGGATTGGATAATTGTAGAAACCCTCTTATAATTAAAAATCATTTTCAAAACTCCAAATTGTAAAATCAACATCTTTAATATGATTTTACATTAAATAAAAAGTGTAAAATTGTCAACTATTTTATGTTATATTTTACACTTTTTTATTATTAAAAATAACAATAGTTTAATTTTACAAGGATTTCTGCCACTTTCAGAAAAAAGGACATAAGAAAAAAGTATAATAAAAGTATAATAAAATAGTATTATAGTTAATTTTTTATAATCTTTGTGCATAAGAAAACTATAATATTTGACATTAGAAATATAATATTTTCATAATTTCATATCATTAACAAATAGACGGAGAATAAAGATGGTTGAAACTTCTAATTCTAATACTAAAAAAACAACATTAAATTTTACTGGTATAGATATGAATGTTGAAAAAGCAAATATTTTTAATGCAAAAATTAAATCCATTAAAGAAAAAATTGCCGATAGCATTCAGAAAAATATCAATTATGAAAATGGCATTGAAAATAAAAATTCTCCTGTATCAGAATTATCTCCGTCAATGCGTATTTTAAAAGATAGCGGAGATTACACAGTAATTACATTGCGTTGCGGTGCTTATCCAATTTTCAAGAATACTACTAAAAGAAGTGATTACACGCATCTCAAACTCTTATCTTCGTTAAAAAGTATGTTAGACGAGGGGCAGTTTGATGAAGAAATAAAAACTTATGCCAGAAAGAAACGCACGAGAAAAACAACAAACTCATCTAAAAAATAATTTTATTAAAAGGAGAGTTAATTAACTCTCCTTTTTCTTTATCCTCTTTTTAGATAATTCATAATCTCCCGTTGAAAAATCTTTTTGCATTGGGTCAAATGCTAATTTATTTAAGATTTGTTTTAAACACGGATACTCAATTTTCTTTAATTCACGATTTAACAATGAAATATTGATATTTTTCCCATAAATTGACTGTCCTATTCCTTTATTAGCCCATCCGCCAAGGGCATTTTGAACCTCTGTTGATATTTTCTTTTCAATGGCATGTTCTTCAAAGGTATATCTAAAACTATGGAATACAACCTTGTCAGATACAATTCCAAGTTTATCTAAATATCTGGCAAACCAATGTCCGACTGCTCCTGAATGTTGATTTTTTGCAGTGCGTTTTATAGTATAGAAAATCCATTCCTTTTTATTACCTTTAAGTTTCTTCACAAAATCTATAAAACCTAAAAATATAAGATTAGGATGAACGGGGATAATTCGTTTTGAATGTTTGTTCTTTAAAGATTGGTCTTTATGATTTGCACAGATATTGAAGCACCAAATCCCATTAACCCGAATAATATCTTCTGTCCGTAGTTGGCAAATCTCATTTATGCGGCAACCTTGATGTAAAGCAATTAGAGGAACCCAAAACCTAACAAATTCATAGCGGCTGTATCTGCTCGGATATGTTTCAGGATTAAATATCTTTTTCAATGCTTTGTCTGAAAAACTGATACGGGCAGGTTCTTTATTTAATACAGGAACAGTAATATTTTTCTTAAAATCATTAGGAATAATACCTTCGTCAACAGCAAATTTTAATAACTCCTGAAAAGATATTAAATGAGCCTTTATTGTTTTAACCGAAAAACATTTTTCATTATCAATCGGTAGTAAAATACTGTTTAACCTTTTACCAGGATACAAAGAACGCCACCGTTTGGGCACTCTGTGAATATCAATAGAAATCCTTTTGCAATCTTCTGCGGTAATATCATCAATACAATCTTTTTCAAGCAATGCAAAAATTGTTTCCAAGTGTGTTTTTTTAGAATTTACGGAACTTTGTTTTATTTTCTTTCGCAGATTATGTGTTGTTGTCATTCGGTCAAATAATGTCGTCCAAAGGGTTTTTATCTTCCGTTGCTTTTCAATTCTCTTATTGGCTATATCTTGGCAGGTAGTTGTTAATTTTCTGATTAACGGATTTATATTGGCATATTTTACCGCTGTATCATCTGTATGTTGAATATCATTTATCAGTCTTTCATTATAACTTTCAACTTGTTGAAATTTATTTACATAAGATTTAAACCAATCAACCGTTTCCAAATTACGGTATGCAACCGGAGAAGTTGGAATATTGGTTAATCCCCTCATAATTTTTTCTAAAACATTTTTTAGGGTAACGTGTGTATCGGGTTGTTGATAAAGCCATAACAAATAAGAATTGAGATATTTTCCCGCACAAAATGTTATATCCCTATTATTAAAAACGGAAACATCTCTAAAATCGGCTTTGTAGTTTTTAATATCGTTGAAATTATCCTCACAAAACTTTTGCACTTCTTCCAGCCTATTAACTAAAAGAGCGTCAATATCCGCATCATCCATTGTGATACCGAAAGGGTGTGTTCTTTTACTAATCTTCAATGCAACCACCTTTAAAAAATCAATAAATGCATCCATTGCAAGAGATTCTCTCGGATATTGCTTTATCGCTGTGTAATAATCCCTTGTGCCAAGAGAATAAACCAACTCTCTGCGAAGTGCAAGAGGCTGCAAAATTGTGGGGATGGCAACCCTAATATAAAATACGTGGAGTCTGCGAGTTAAACGAGGATATTTTGACCGATTCTGTAACACCTTACTGTAACACCTTTAAATTTTGGCATTTTTCAAGTGTTTTGGCTAAAAAAATAACCCGCTATTTCAACGGGTTATCAATAAATTGGCGGAGAGATAGGGATTCGAACCCTAGGTACCCCGATAGGAGTACAATTGATTTCGAGTCAACCGCATTCGACCACTCTGCCATCTCTCCACAGCTGACCTATTTTTAATAAAGTCAAATCAATTAATTTGCAAGCCAAATCTTATCACAATGCAAAAATTTTCTTTTTTTATCGTTTCGATATGCTAAACTAAACATGTTTGACAATCATCCGAGACGACCATGCTAAATCTGAAAGACTATATCCGCAATATCCCCGACTTTCCCAAACCGGGAATTATATTTCGCGACATCACTACCGCGCTGAAAAAACCTGAAGTCTTCCGACAAATTATCGATGAAATCTATTTTAACTTTAAAGATGAAAACATCGATTACATTGCCGCCATAGAATCTCGCGGCTACCTCTTCGGAGCTCCTTTGGCATACAAACTTGGTGCCGGTCTGGTTATTATACGCAAACCGGGAAAACTCCCGTCCAAAGTCGAACGAATCGAATATGAGCTTGAATACGGAACCGATTCGCTGGAAATTCATCAGGACGCCGTTGAACCGGGAAAAAGAGTTTTGGTTGTCGACGATTTGCTTGCTACCGGAGGAACAATTTGCGCAGCCTGCCAACTTATCGAAAAAATAGGCGGCATAGTTGCCGGTACCGCTTTTTTAATTGAGCTGGATAATTTAAAGGGGAAAACACATCTCCCAAAATCGGCTAAAAACACGGCACTAATTCACTACTAAAGAAATAAATAGCAACTATAGTTAAAAACGTATTGACAATAGTATTTTCCCCTGATATAACTTATTCATAATAAATCCCAATAAGGAGAAAACTAATGACCAATACTAAAACAATCGAAATTTCAATCACTTTAAATGCCTTCATAGAACAAAACCGTAAAAACTTTTCTGAAGATGCTAATGACATTCTCTGTCGTCTTCTCGGCATAGCACAGCCGCTATCTCATCAAAAAAATATTTCAGATCAAGAAGAAATTGAAGGCTGGACAAGCAAAGGTGTAACATTCAAAAATGGAACTTTGTTGAGAATGATCTATAATGATCAAAAATTCTACGGAAAAATAGTCAAAGGCAAACTTACCGTATGCAATAAACAATACAAGAGCCTCTCTGCTGCCGCCTGCGATTTGGCAAGAACGCAAAACAACACCAGAACGTCTTTATCCGGCTGGGGGCTGTTCGAATACAGGTATTCCGAAAATGAAGAGTGGAGACCGGTTTGGGAACTCCGCAAATAAAATTTTGAGGCACTGTCAACATCAATGACAGCGCCTCAATATCAGGATAAAGATTCTTTCCTGACTGATGGTTTCATCTTTAGACAGTAATATTATAATGAAAACCATCAAAATTTCAACAAAAATAGAATCTGTAACTTTATTTAATAAGGAAAGCAAAATGATAACGATTATAATAATAAACACCGATATCATTCTCGACTTGATTAAACATATTATTTTTTAAAAAAGAAAGCCCCAAACCAGGGGCTTTTTTTACAAAATAGGGAAAATAGTTTACTTAAACACCTTAAACCGCATATCCATTGGCAGATAAGTTTTCTCACCCGCAGACGCTTCAATGCTGCCAAACGGCATCTGCGCTCTCAGTCGCCAGCTTTGCGGCAGTCGCCATTCTTCACGCACCTTTTCGTCAATCAACGGATTATAATGCTGCAGGCTGGCTCCGACATTATTTTCGGCCAGCGAAGTCCAGACCATATACTGTAAAATGCCGTTTGCCTGTTCGGCCCAGACCGGAAAATTATCGGCATACAAGGGAAATTTAGCCTGTAAATCCGCTGTAACCTGATCATCGACAAAATACAGAATCGTACCATATCCGGCCGCAAACGAATTTATTTTTTCCTCTGTTTTGCCGAAGGCTTCCGCAGGAACCCTAGCCTGCAAGGCATCTTTGACAATATTCCACAGTTTATGATGATTTTCGCCGAACAGAACGACAACCCGTCCCGATTGCGAATTAAAAGCAGACGGACAGTTTTTAACCATACCTTCAACCAGGCGGACAACCTCGTCTTCCGCCAGAATTTTTCGTTTTCCCAAATTATAAACCGACCGGCGTTTCTCGGCCAAGCGTAAAAACTTCTCTTCCATATTCGCCCCCGCTGAATTGTTATAAAGATAAATATTTCTCGTCTCTGGCTTTTTCAAGCAGTTCGGTCGTCATATTCTTTACAAACAGCCCAACCAGATTAAACTTGCTGACCATATCGGCCGGATACAGCCGCTCAAAACGCAGCATCAGTTCGTCTTTGTTATCATATCCCAGAAGCTGTGGCGTCAGATAGTCAACCATGTCTTCAAAATTCTCAAAAATTGCTATGCCGCGCAGCTGCGTCAACAGCTTTTCCTGTGTACGCGAATTGACAAACTCAATCACATCGCCGATTTTCAGCTGCTGCCTTTTCTTGTCAAACAACCTGACTTCGACATGACACTCATTGTTTTTCATTTTGTTAAACGAAATGTAGTTGGACTTCATGGTATATTTCATCGGCGTCTCCGCGTTTAATTGTTAATCCGGATACCCTCAAACATCTGATATTCAAAAAGCGCAAAATCATCCGTCATCGCGCTGACATGATCGACAATCAAATGCACCCGCAGCCACCATTCCAGACCGTCCGGCCCATAAAGACGGACTGCCTCGTCATCGGCAAACCATTCTTTCAACTGATTCTGATAACTCTTGAGACAACGTTTTGACAGGCGATTGAACAAATGCTGCTCATAAGCCCTTCCGCCAACTTTCTTTCCGGCGACAAAAGCCTCAAACTCAGCCCGCGGAAGTTTCAGCAACCTGCCGAAATAACGTTCAAGCAGCCCCGAAATAACCGCATAACCGGAAAGCTCGATACTTTCCGCTTCTTTCGACTGATAAATCCTTTTAACCGAAAAATCCTTAATTACGTTCAAAACGCGTCCCATCGGCATATCTTCGGTAATCAGCTCTTCCGCCGAACTGTCGCAAAACGCGTCATAACGCCGGACAAATGCTTCTGCGGCAGCCTCCACGGCTCTATGACTGATTTCGATACAGATTTCAACGCCGAAATCCCGAACGCTCTCTTTCTCGGCCAGACTTTTAACCGGTATTTCTTCACGCCCGTATTTTTGTTCCCACATCTCGTGAAACTCTTTCAAAAATTCGGCCGGCGTAATAATCCCTTTGGCAATGGCATCCGAAACGTCGCTCAAACAATAGGATATATCGTCAGCAGCTTCCATGATATAAGTCAGCGGATAACGAAATCCCTTCGGCCAGCCGATAAGCCGATACGCCTTTTCTATCTGTGCTTCTTCCGATTTGAAATAACCGGCCTTTTTTCTGATTTTGCGACCGGCTTTCTCTTCTCCGGAAGTTCTGGCATACTTGACTGCCGACAACAGCGACGGCACTGTCAGATTCAGAGCAAATTCATCTTTTTCGCAATGCAGGCGACTGACGATTCGAATTCCCTGCGGATTCCCGTCAAACTCATAAAAATCCGCCAAAAGCGACTTTATTGCCGCATAATCGAGTTGCAAATCTTTCGCATAACTTTCCAGATTGTCTTCCGCCCATTTAACCAGCGCCGCCTCTCCGAAATGTCCGAACGGCGGATTGCCGATATCGTGCATCAAACAGGCGTTTTCAACGACAGCCGGAATCTCAACGGCATTTTCCGCGCTTATCTTTCCCTCGGCACATAAACGCCGGGCTATTTTGCTGGCCAGAATTTTCCCGATATCAGCCACCTCCAGCGAATGCGTCAAACGCGAGCGCACACTTGAATTAAGTTCCAGAGAAAAGACCTGCGCCTTTTGTTGCAAACGCCGAAAAGAAGAAGAATAAATAATACGCGATTTGTCGCTGAAAAATTCTTCCAACGGAACACGACCGCCGATATCTGATTTCCGCAGACGTACCGGGGTTAAAATCCGCTTAAACAAATTCTCCGTCATATTTTCCACCATGTTTAACTTTCTGAATATATTACATTTATAGCAGAAAAATAAAATCTGATAACATTTAATTGCAGTTTTTACAGCACAAAAACCGCCTTTTATCACAGAAAATAAAACTGAAACAAAAAAAACCAGCCTCTCGGCTGGTTGAGAATTGGAGCGGGCTCGAGGATAAAAACAGCCGCCATCCGGCTGTTTTTACCGCAAGAGACGATGTTTGGTTAATGTTTTGAGCCTGCGACAGCAGCGATAAAACATTTACAAAACGAGTGACCGCAGCGAGTTGGTGAATGTTAATGAACCTACGAGCCAGACAGGGATTTGAAAAATCCCTTTGCCCTGAAACAAAAAAACCAGCCTCTCGGCTGGTTGAGAATTGGAGCGGGCAAAGGGATTTGAACCCTCGACATCAACCTTGGCAAGGTTGCGCTCTACCCCTGAGCTATACCCGCATTCTGTAGAACGAGATATTAATTACCATATCCGAAAAAAAATGCAAGCCCTAATTTTAAATTTTTGCAATTTTTTTTACTCACACTGTTTTCGAAAACAGCCGGATAACCAAAACGCCGCAAATAATCAAAGCCATACCGGCAATTGCAGGCGCATCAAGTTTTTGATGATAAACAAAATATGCCGCAACCGAAACCAGAACGATTCCCAAACCGGACCATATCGCATAAGCCGTTCCCAGTTGAATGCCGGACAGGCTCAGGCTCAGAAAATAAAAGGCCCCGCCATATCCGAAAACTACGGCCAAACTTGGCAGCAATACCGTAAAGCCGTTTGCCGCTTTAAGAAACGTTGTAGCAAAAACCTCGCAGACGATCGCCGCCAGCAAATAAACATAACTCATTTTAATCTCCTACAAACCCGCGGAAAGCAGATAATCCTGCCCCCGGTAATATTGAAATGCCAGAAAAGCCAGACCGGCCAAACGCCACAGCCAGATGACTGCCCGACTGCCGCGAAACCGTATGCCGCCGGCGCTGTGATTGATGAACAGAAACTCGGCCAGCGCCCAAAACGCCGTAACCAGCAACGGAATATAATACATATAAAAGGAAATCAGTGTCAAAAACAGTTGAACGCCGCCGCGTTTATAATACCCGGCGTAAAAATTGTGCAGCCCGATTGTTCCGGTAAAATAAGCCAACAACAGATAAACCAAACCGTTTTTACTGCGGACTTTCTCTTTCCGGTCATTCAAAACCCGCTGCGCCATTCGGTTATAATGCCGTTCGAACTGCTCTTCGCTCAATACGCCTCGCGCTCGCAGCGTTTTCAGTTCCTCAAGATTCTCAAAATCCATTTCCGCCACCTTTTTCCCTATCATAAGCTTTCGAGATTAATATTTCATAAACTTCCACCAGCTAACGCAAGTGGTATTAACTGTTTCGAACTTACGTTCGCCCAGCCCAAAGGCTTCGCAAGCCTGACGGCTGGGCTGGAATGTCTACATCTACCTGCTGACGCAGGTAGTGTTACGTTCGAATCATAAAAAAAGAGCCCTTAGATAAGGGCTCTTTTTTCGGAGTTAACCTTCGCCGGGCTTTAAAAACCCATGCCGCCCATACCGCCGGGCATGGCTGCGCCGCCGGCATCGCCGCAATGGCATTCTTTCTGCGGCGCTTCGGTAACCATGGCCTCGGTCGTAATCAGCAGACCGCCGACCGAAGCGGCATCCTGCAAAGCCGTACGGACAACCTTGGTCGGGTCAATGATACCGGCCTTGACCATATCGGTATATTCGCCGGTCTGAGCATTATAACCATAGTTGGTATCGGTGCTTTCCAGCAGTTTGCCGGCAACAACCGCACCGTCAACACCCGCATTCTCGACAATCTGACGGATCGGAGCCTGCGTTGCCTTGCGGATAATTTCGATACCGACTTTCTGATCCTGATTTCCCGGAACCAAAGCGTCCAGCGCTTTGCCGGCATACAGCAAAGCGACGCCGCCGCCAGCGACAACGCCTTCCTTGACCGCGGCACGGGTCGCATGCAGCGCGTCGTCGATACGGTCTTTCTTTTCCTTAACTTCAACTTCGGAAGCACCGCCGACTTTGATAACGGCAACGCCGCCGGAAAGTTTGGCCAGTCTTTCCTGAAGTTTTTCGCGATCATAGTCCGAAGTCGTTTCTTCAATTTCCTTGCGGATTTGCGCCGCACGGGCAGCGATTAAATCCTTCTCGCCGGCACCGTCAATAATCGTTGTGTCTTCCTTGGTAATTTCAACACGTTTGGCCGTACCCAGCATATCAAGAGTAACATTCTCAATCTTCATGCCCAGTTCGTCGGAAATAACCTGTCCGCCGGTCAGAATGGCAATATCCTGCAACATGGCTTTGCGACGGTCGCCGAAACCAGGAGCCTTAACGGCGCAAACCTTAAGTCCGCCACGAATGCGGTTGACAACCAGCGTCGCCAGCGCTTCGCCTTCAATATCTTCGGCAACAATCAGCAGCGCACGGCCGGACTGAACAATCGCTTCCAAAACCGGAATCAGCGGCTGCAAATTGGAAATTTTCTGGTCATAAAGCAAAATGAACGGATTTTCAAATTCAACATTCATCTTTTCCGGATTGGTAATGAAATACGGCGACAGATAACCGCGGTCAAACTGCATGCCTTCGACAACTTCCAATTCGGTTTCCAGACCCTTGGCGTCTTCAACCGTGATAACGCCTTCATTGCCGACTTTTTCCATCGCGCGCGCCAGATATTCGCCGATTGAACGGTCGCCGTTGGCCGAAATCGTTCCGACCTGAGCAATTTCCTCAGAAGTTTTAATGTCCTTCGAACGCGACTTGACATCGGCGACAACGGCCTC